>Ga0187892_10001789_pt1 | contig 46900 bp, 47 predicted proteins | sample MA1701073metaG_FD_139345 | JGI IMG/M metagenome (GOLD analysis project Ga0187892, IMG submission 139345) | Bio-ooze microbial communities from a basaltic lava cave in the Kipuka Kanohina Cave System on the Island of Hawaii, USA - MA170107-3 metaG ...
ATGGCTGAAGTATACGTCAGAAACTTGCAATTCCCACGCAATTTTGCCGACGCTGCCGCGCGAACCGGCCACGTGGCCGGCCAATCAAGGCGCCACGGGCGCACACCTGAGACTTTAGCGTTCTTGCATCCGATCCGGGTCAGCCCTGCTTTCGCTGCCGGTTCGCGAGCGCGGCGAACGCGAGGAAGTACGATTCCAGTCGCGGAAGGTCCGGCTTGAAGTCATGAAAGCCGTACAGGTCGTTCACGACGACCTCGTAGAGGCGGCACAGCTCGCGCAGCCTCGGGCCGCGATGCTTCGGGTCGGCCTTGGTCAGCCAGAGCAGCTCCAGGGCTCGGTCCGCCGCCTGGCGGGATAGCTCCTCGTTCCGCCCCTTCCACTTGATGCAGCGCGAGACCTCGCTGCCGACGTTCGCGAGCTGCTCGGCGAGCGAAAGCTCGTTCCACCTCCCCGCCGCGAGCTCTTTGTGCTGGAAGACCAGCTTCATTCCACTAGTTCTCCCACGATTCCCCGAATCCGCTCCCGAACCGCCGGATCATCCACCCCCCGCGTGAGGTTCCCTTGGGGCGGCCTCACATTGATCATCGAATCGAATTCGATCCAGTCCTCGCCGGAGAGGTCCGGATACAGGTTAATTCCCCATAGATTGGGCTGCGCGCTTCCGCTCTCCAGGAGCAGCTCCTCTTCGTCGGAGTGCAGTTCCCCGCCGATCGCCATTAAGCTCCTTTCGAGGTCCACCACCGCCTTGACGAGCCCTCCGAAAGCGCCCGAAGCCAACTCTCGAAGTAGGTCCTTCGTGATCTTAGCGTCGGGTGTCACGATCTCCACTTCGCCATATTAGCCGTCCGCGCGTGAGCCGGCGTGACAGTCTAAAGAAAACACAAAACCGCCGCCCCGGTGAGCCGGGGCGGCGGTTCCTTCCTCCCCCTAGGGCGGTCAGTCCCCGACTCTTCCCAGATTGATCGTCACCATCGCAACGTCGAGCGAGGTGATGTACCCGTCCAGGTCGAAGTCGCAGTCCCGAGGGGCGATCCCCTGTGCGTTCGGGACCTCCCAGTCGTCCGAGTACAGGCTCTTGCCGACGTAGCCGGAGACCACGCTCTCGTCCGCGGCGTTGATCACGTTGTTGCCGTCCACGTCGCCGGCATACAGGTTCGCGAAGCTCAGCCCGGAGACGTCCTGTCCGGCCGTCACGCTCACGACGACTCTCTTCTTCAGATAGCCTTTGGCGAGCGCGTAAAGTGCGTAGGTACCGGAATCCGCGGACATTCCTAGCTCGAACTCGCCGGTGTCCGCGTCCACTCCCACGACCGGCCACCACCAGGCAAGCTCTCCCCAGCTGCCGCGAAGCTCGAACGCGACGCCTCTGCTGGAGGACTGAGCCGACGTGAGGCCCTGCATGGAGATCGTTCCGGTCAATATAGTCGGGTTGCCCGCAAGCGGGACGTAGTACTTCATCTCGATCCGGCTCTTGCCGATCGCCCTCGCGATCGCCTTGGAGAGCACGTTCCAGGACTCCTCGCTGCGCTCCATGAACGCCTTGGTGACCGACTCGACGACGGACGTCGGAATCTTGACGTTCGGCGCGACGAACTCGGGCCAGGTCGAGGACTGCCGCGTGTTCGTGAACACGATGTCCATGTGGAGGTCGCCGCCGTCCAGGTCCCAACCGGTCGTTGGCTTGTAGTCCCGGGTGTTCCAGCCGGTGGCGTTGCTGCGCTTGGACTTGGTTCCGACCTTTGTGAAGGCGCGCGCGAACGGGGGAGCGGGGTTCTCGGCCGGGTCGTCCGGGTCGATGTCCCAGCACTCGGCGTATGTCGAAAGCGACGCCGTCTTCCGGAACACGATTCGGAAGGTGCATCGCGCGGTGATTCTCGGAGTCCAGGGCTCCCAGATGCCGGTATGGGGATTCCATCGCTCCCACGGGTACAGGTCCTGCGCAACCCAGCTGGCGTTGTAGCGCAGGTTCGCGTAGCCTTTAATGAGGCCGCTCTGATTGTCGGCGGAGGGGTCCGCGCCTCGGTAGCGCTCCTGTTCGGACTTCATGCCCATGGAGGTCCATCCGGCGGGGAGGTAGTTTCCGGTCCAGTCCCACAGGTGCGGGAGCTCGAACGAAAGCTGCGAGTGATCGGTGTCGGTCCAAAAGGTGTTGGGCGGCGCGTTCATCTCGAGCCCGAGCTGGACGTACTGGGGCACGCTGCCGATCCTGTTGAAGTTCATGTATGCCGGAAGCGACTGCGCCCCGGCGATGCCTGCCAGCGCGAGTCCGACAGCCGTGGATAGCCTGCGCCCGGCGAATTCCCTATGCACTGTGTGCCTCCTTGCCCAGGGCCGCTCGGCCCTGACAGGCGGCGTTTTCGCGCAATTGGCGTGCCGAATCTTGGCGATTGAGGGAATACCGGCAATTGGTACGGGAACTGGGCGCTCGCGGCGGCTATAGCGAGCGGCTTACGGGTCTACCAGCCGAGTAGGCGGCAGGCGCGATCGCTTGCCACCGAGTCGCGAGCCTCCATCTTCCCTACCGCCGACCCGGGAATCTCGGGATCGGGTGCTTTGCGACTCTTGGCGACACGCACGCGCGCAGCCTCCAATGGCGGATCGTGCCGAAGGCGGTGATTCGTTCGAGTTGAGGCCATAGCGCGTTGCGGGCATCGCGCATCAGAATGGTCGCATGGGGGCAGCGTCGGAATCGACCGAGACCAAAGCTTCCACGCGCGGGAGGGAGTCCAGGACGCTGCCCGGTTCCTTGATCGCATTCGTGTCGATAGCAGCGATCTTTTGTACGGTTAGGTCGCTCGCTTCGATTGGAATCGTGGACGACACGTACATCTTCTCCCGATACGGGCGGTTGGCGGCGGAGGGCCTCGGACTTGTTTTCAACCCGGGAGAGCGTGTCGAAGGCTACACTTCTCCGCTTTGGGTAGGGGTTGCCACGCTTGTAGAGTTCTTCGGCGGCTCGGTCGAGGCGCTCGGCGTGTTGGGGGCGGTCGCGGGCATTCTCCTATGCTGGGTCGCGTTTCGACGATGCGATTGCGGGGGCGCGGCTTGGCTACCTGCCGCTCTACTGACAATGAGCCCATCGGTTTTGTTCTGGTCTTGGTCGGGCATGGACGTGGGCTTGTTTTCGTTGTTTGCGTTGCTATCCTTGATCCTACTTGGCGACGACATCGCAGAGAGAACGATACGTCCCATTACTGGCTGGGCTTTGGCGCTAGCATTTTTGGCGCGGCCAGAAGGCCTGCTTCTCTTGCCAATCGCAGCCGTCGCGATCCTCGTCCAGAGGGTTTCAGGCTTGCGGCAGCTTGCGCCTGTCGTGACCGTCATCCTCCTCTCGCTGCTCGCACGATACCTGTACTATGGGGAACTGTTGCCGAACACGTTCTACGCGAAGGTTCCCGGGGAACTCCTGTATCGCTGGCGTCACGGTTCGGCATATCTATGGGAGTTTCTCGTTCCCTACGGCGTCGCCACGGCGCTCGTGGCTGTCCTCGGAGTCATCGCGTATCGGAGGAATCAATCGGACCCGCGAATCGGACTTCTTCTGGCGTGGACGATGATTACCTTTGCTTATCTGGTGTTGCAAGGTGGGGACCATTTCGCGCTTCACCGCATGCTGGTTCCGGTATTGGCACCGATGGTCCTGGCCGCTTACATGTGCTCGATTCGACTGGCCAATGCGGCTTGGATAGCATGTGTCGCGGTGGCGTTCGCTGCGGGCCATATCGTTGCGTTCGTCCGAGCGTGGGGCCCGGCTCAAGAAGAAGTAGCCGCTGCGAAGCATTGGGCGCAAGTCGGGAAATGGCTGCGCGAGTCCATTCCCGTTCAGTCGAGGGTCGCGACGATTCCGATAGGCGCCATCGGATACTTCAGCCATCGGAGGATACTGGATCTGTCCGGGTTGACGAATCAGCACATCGGAAAGAGGGGACGGGTGCACGGGAATGCGTTTCCGGGCCACTTTCGGTACGACTCGGACTACGTCTTGCGAGAAGCACCGGAGTATGTGTTCCTGGGGATCGGGGGACCGGAACGATTCCAGATCGAGCTCACGGAAGGCTACAACTACGCGCTGATCGACCTCACGCGTCAGAGAGCGACTTCCCAAATGTACCGATACGTGGTTTGTCGCGCGGCGCCATCGCTCTTTGCCCATTTTCTCGTACTAAGGACCCAGGCTGCTTCAGATGTGATTGTAGAACCAAGGCGCCCATAGTGAATTCAATATCAACAAACATAGCAGGCGAGCCTGTACGATGTGGAGTGAATCCAGAGCCCTAATACCGAGGCAGAATGGAATCCGATGGTGACTTAACGCCATCGGAATTGCGGATTTCGCTTAGCGAATGCGACGACAACGCCAAGCTCACATTCACGAGTGGTTAGCTCTGTTCTGTAATTGGTACTAAATTGATAGCGCTATTGTTTTGTAAGATAGGCAAATAAGAACTTGTATTCTTCTCAAACGCATTGTACAATCGAACATGGATTCGTCCAAAGGAGGTCGATATGGACCACATGATGTTGGCAAGGCACTACATGTTCCAGTATGCGAAGTCTCCGAAGGTCATTACTGTCGCCAGTTTGTCGGCGTTGGTGACATGCGCATTCGCGTTGACGATGACCCTAGGTTACATGCCCAATACACGAGACACCAATGGTGCTGCGAGGGTGACGCGGTTATCCGGAGGGAGTGTCGGTTGGACCGATCTTGGAGACAAGGGTCGAAATCAATCTAAGACTTCTGGATCTACGGTCTCTGTAAGCCCTACGTCGAATCTTTCTGCCAATACGGTTGTAATAGCAGCTTGCGTGTCGAAACCTGTTTCTGACACGAACGGTCAAACTACCGATCACGGTGTAACCGATTCCGATGGAAACGGTTGGACTCGGCTGCGTGAACATACCCGTGTGGAGGGTCTTGGCGAGGTCACAGGGTCGCTCTGGGTAACACAGCTGGGATACGAGTTATCAACGAGCGACTCCGTAACTTTGACGGTTGCGAACACAGTCGAAGCAAAAGCGATCGGTCTTCACGCATTTAGCCTTCCAACGGGATACGGCTGGAATCAAGCCGGAGGAAACAGTGCCGACGGCGACTCGAACTCCGCAAGCGTTATGCTTAGCAACCTTGCTAATGCAGAGCACCTGTGGATCGGAATGACCTGCATCGGGTACACGATTGCCTCTTCGGGCACGGACCCAGACTACGACATTTGGGGAGTTGTAAACACAACAGGTGATCCGCTTAGTTCAAATGTCATCGGCGGTCCCGCCGATCGAGTTTACACGGGAACGTCCGATACGTTTTCCGAAGACTATACTGATGCATGCGCGTGGGTGGCGTTGCTCGTGGCGCTCGATGAAGTATCGGGCGCGTTGCCAAATCGCGCTCGCAAGAGATCTCGCTAGGCATGCGTTTGGTCGTCCGATGAGACGGACTTGAACCATTTGACGGGTTCGGGTCCGGCTCACCCCCTTGTGGCATGTGTGCTACGTGCGGTCGTTGCATCGTCGTACTTTGGTCGCCTTGGTAAGTCGCCATTGCCCGCTCTAGTTCTCGACGGCCATCATGAACACAGCCACATCCCCGTCCCGGAACACCTCCCGATACCTCGCGTCCTGCTGCACGTAACCGAAGAACCGCATGTGCGCGGCGGCGTCCACGAAGATGTACTGCGCGCCGAAGTCCCGGGTCAGAACCGTATACGTTTCCTCGAGAGCGGGGGGCTCGCCCGGGCCCGCGCCGCTCGTCTGTCGGGTCATGCGGTCGCTTTCCAGCCTGTGGTGCTTCCAGTAAAGCCGCTTGTCGTACGTGTAGAGAAAGATCGGGTCCATGCCGGTGATGTAGCGGTTGTGCGTATTCCAAAAAAACATCTCGCCGAAGTAAGCCCAATCGGGGTGGTACACGACCGAGTCTTTCGGTGAGTTCTCCTTCAGCCAGGCCATCGCCTTTTCGAAGCGGAACACGTTCAGGCCTCGGTACTCGATCCAGCCGATCGTCCAGGGGATCGTCCAGGCGCCCAGTCCCAAAACCGATGCCGCCGCGAGCGTGGGGGGCAGCATGGATCGCACGCGTTCGGCGCGCGGCGCGAGGTAGTGCTCCGCGAGCGCTTTCATTCCAAATCCCATCCCAAGCGCGCCGAAGACCAGCCAAACTTCGACCGCACGGAAGCTCATCGTCAGCGCCGCGACGAAGAAGGCGCCCGAGAGAGCAAGGGAAGCGATCCCGGCGGGCGGCATGCCGCGGATCGCCATAGCCGGCAGCCCCAATAGAAGCCAGATCGCCAGGATCGGCGTGTAGCCCGATCCCACGTCGCCCCAGGTCAGCGGGGGCACCTCGTTCGCGTACGCCAGCGGCAGCCCCTGGCGGACGGCGGCGGAGTGGTCGATCAGCTGCACCTTGAGAACGGCGAGCGCGTCGATTGCGTCCGGCCGGAGGAACAGACCGAGCCCCGCCGCGAGGGTTACCGCCAAGAACTCCCGCCAAAGAACGCGCCTGGTCTTCGCGAGCTCCGCGAGCAGGGCGGCGAGCGCGACGGCGGGCGCAAGCCAGAAGAACGCGGAGTGCGTGAAGGAGATGAGCAGGGCGCAGACCGCGGCCGCCCAGGGACGCCTCGAGCAGACGAAGTGCAGCGCCAGAACGCCCAATCCGAGCGAGAGAAAGTACGGGCGCAGCGCCAGCCAGCGCCAGGCTTGCAGCGGGGTCGCGCACAGCAGGATCAGCGGCCATGCGGCCGGCGCGGGAAGGGCGTTCCTTCTGCAGACGAAGTAAACGCAAAGGAGCAGGAAGCTTAGACAAGCAGCCTGGGCCACGCGCAGGCTCAGCATCGGGTCCGGAATTAGGGAGAAGAGCGCGAGAGCCAGGTGGAAGCCGTACCAGATGTCCGCGCCGCGCTCGCCGATCACGCTTTTGGTCAGCCAAGGAAACTCCTGCCAGAGCGGGCCGTGCTCCAGGTACAGGCTCGCGTGGCGGATGTGGTAGAAGCCGTCGGAGTCGGTGAACCGCGAAATGGCGAGATTGAGCACGAGCGGCACGAGGACGAGCGCGAACACTGCGGCGGGCGTCGCGTAGCGCCGCCAATCGGTTCCGGTTTGCGTCGCAGCCTCCATTGTCCCGTTCGTCTTCAGTTCCAGGTTCCCCTTCGCTTTCCTCTCCAACGTCGCGAATCGGGGTTCCGACGCTCTCCGAAGCGGTTGGCAGAGGCGGATGTATAATGGCGTGAGCCTTCATCGGCTCCACGGAGTGCACATGCTAAGACGTTTTTGGCGCTGGCTGACGGGCCTCTTCCATCGCGCGATGGACCGCCTGGAGGACCCGGACATCATGCTCGACCAGGCGCGGCGCGAGATGCAGGAAGGGCTGGTTCAAAACCGAGAGAAGGCGGTCCAGGCGATCACCCAAAAGAACCGCCTGCAGGGCATGCTCGACGAGACCCAAAAGCGCTCGAAGGAGCTGGAGAACCGGGCGATCACGGCCCTGAAGCAGGGCAACCGGGAGCTTGCGCGGCAGTTCATCCGCGAGAAGGCCGGCAACGACCAGGTTATCGCTAGCCTTCAGGGCTCCTACGAGCAGGCGTGCCAGGCCGTGGACGCGGTGAAGCTCGCGGTGAAGCGCCAAGAGGAAGAGGTGCGCCGCAAGACCGCGGAAGCGCTTGCGATGAAAGCTCAATGGAAGCAGGCGCAGATACAAAACTCCATCACCAAGGCGCTGGAAGGCTTGACGTTCGAAAGCCAGTTCGAAACCTTCGGCGCTGCGGCGGAGCGCATCCGCGACGCGCAGGCGGAAGCGGCGGCCAGGAACGAGATGCTGGGCACGAGCCTCCAGGGCAAGATCATGCAGATGGAGGACCAGGCGATCGACTACCAGGCGGAGGAGGAGCTGCAGAAACTGGAGAAGAGGCTCGGCTTGGCGGGCGACGAGGCTGCCGCGGAGACTCAGGAGCAAGAGCAGCAGGTGACCGTGGGCGAGGGCGGGCCTCCTCAGATCCCGGAAGCGGCCGAAGTGCCGGAGGTGCCAGCTTCGGAGCTGGACAAGCAGCTCGAAGAGCTCGAGAAGCGGGTCAATCCGGGTTCCTGAGGTCGGGTGCTCGGCTTGCGGTGTTCCCACGTTTGCGCTCCGTGCTTTCTCGGCGAGAATGTCCGGAGCGTTGCTCGCAGGGCTCGCAAGGGATCGCAGAGAGTCCTTGCGTTCTCGGCGTTCTCTGCGAGAAACACTCCGGAAGTTGCTCGCAGGGCTCGCAAGGGATCGCAGAGAGTCCTTGCGTTCTTGGCGTTCTCTGCGAGAAACACTCCGGAAGTTGCTCGCGGGGCTCGCAAGGGATCGCGGAGAGTCCTTGCGTTCTTGGCGTTCTCTGCGAGAAACACTCCGGAAGTTGCTCGCGGGTCTCGCCAAGGTTCGCAGAGAGTCCTTGCGTTCTTGGCGTTCTCTGCGAGAAACACTCCGGAAGTTGCTCGCAGGGCTCGCAACGGATCTCAGAGAGTCCTTGCGTTCTTGGCGTTCTCTGCGAGAAACACTCCGGAAGTTGCTCGCGGGGCTCGCAAGGGATCTCAGAGAGTCCTTGCGTTCTTGGCGTTCTCTGCGAGAAACTCTCCGGAAGTTGCTCGCGGGGCTCGCAGAGGATCGCAGAGAGTCCTTGCGTTCTTGGCGTTCTCTGCGAGAAACACTCCGGAAGTTGCTCGCGGGGCTCGCAAGGGATCGCAGAGCATGCTTCCCCTCCGCGCTCTCCGCGAGAACGATCCCGTTCCCGTCCGGCGCGCGGGTGGGGTGCGGCATAGAGAGTATCGTTGCGTGGCATAGGGCGGTGCAGTAACTAATTGCAATGCGAGCCAAACCTTGATGCCGTGGAGGGGACCCGAATCCTCGTCACCGGATTCGGCCCGTTCGAGGACGTGACGGAGAACGTCACGGAGGCCGTCGCGCCCGCGCTCGGATATCCGTTTCGCATCCTGGACGTCGCCTTCCGAGCGGTGGACGAGTTCCTGGAGAGTCTGGATCCCGGCTCGTTCGACGTGCTGCTCGCCCTAGGCCACGACAAACGCGCGGAGAAGGTTCGGATCGAGACGGTGGGCCGGAACCGGATCGGCGAGCGGCCGGACGTGCGCGGAGAGGTCCACGGCCCCGGACCGATCGACCCGCGAGGCCCGAACCAGATCGCCGCTTCCCTTTGGCGCGCGCCGGAGCTACTGCAAGAGACCGACCGATGGGTTCCCAGCACGGACGCGGGCGGCTACCTTTGCGGGTACATGCTTTACCGGTCGCTCCAGGCGTTTCCGGACAAGCTCGTGGGGTTCCTTCATTTGCCGCCTGCTGTCGCGGTGGGCGTTACCATGCAGGTCGATCGAATCAAGGAAATCTTGAGTCTGGCAATATCCGATTCTCCATTTGCTCAGCCACCAGTCGGTTCCTGAGGCAGCTCACCGAGAATCGACTCCAATTCAGCAAGGTCCGACAAGTCCTTAGGCCGGCCCGCATCCCGCTTCGAACGAACAAAATCCGTCAAGGAAAGACATCGCACGGTCTCTCCCATGAGCTCGGCTTCAACGGCCCGGCGGTTAGCCGCTTCGAAATCCAGCTCTCGACCCACCGCACCGTTAAAGCTCAAAACATCGATGCGATTTGGCGCCCTACCCATACGCAACACGTGCCGTCCTTTTGCGAGCCTAAGCGCTTGCTCGTCCTCGATTGAAAAACCGAACTCGCGCAGGGCCTTTGCCAATTTGAGAACGTTTTCCTCGGTGCGCCGGATCCAAACGTCCAAATCTTCCGTAAATCGAGGTCGCGCGTAGAGAGCAAGCAAGTGAGACCCGATGACAAGGAATTCCACTCTATGGAATCTCAGTAAGCTCAAAAACTCGCTTAAGTCGTTGCTCATTCTCGGGAATCCAAAGGGTTCGTAACTGGACCAGCTTTTCGAGCCGCTCGTTTGGTGTCAGGGAACGCCAATAGAGAACATCCTCTTCCTCCGCTTCGGAGATCGAGAGGATTCTGTAGGTCCTTTCGATTCGCGCGAACGCACGATTCGGGTTCAACTTCCTCTTGTCCTCACCTTTCTATTCTAGTTCATTTCGGGGCACCCTTGCGCGCGTCAGAGCGCGCTCATGAGTTCCCGATAGGTGATTGCCGTACTCGATTGCCCGATTGATTCCCAGATGTGCGGCCGGGTCGCGAACGGTAAACTTCATCTTCCCATGACCGTCGCCGAGCAGCTCGAAGTCCTGCGCCGGGGCACGACCGAGATCATCAGCGAGGAGGACCTTGCGGCCAAGCTGAAGTCGGGCAGGCCGCTGCGCGTGAAGCTCGGCGTCGATCCCACGGCGCACCACGTCACCCTCGGCTGGGCGGTGGTGCTGCGCAAGCTTCGCGACTTCCAGCGCCTCGGCCACACCGCATGCCTGGTGATCGGCGACTTCACGGCGATGATCGGCGACCCGAGCGGAAAGTCCAAGACCCGCCCGCAGCTCACCCGCGAGGAGGTCCAGGCAAACGTCGAGCAGGTCGAGACGCAGCTCTACAAGATCCTCATCCCCGAGCGCACCGAGATCAGCTACAACGCGGACTGGCTCGGAAAGATGACCTTCGAGGACGTGGTGCGCCTCGGCTCGCACGTAACGGTCTCGCGAATCCTCGAGCGGGACGACTTCGAAAAGCGGATGAAGGAGGAGCGGCCCATCGCCTTCCACGAGCTGCTGTACCCGCTATGCCAGGCGCAGGATTCGATCGCCCTGAACGCGGACGTGGAGCTGGGCGGCACGGACCAGAAGTTCAACAACCTGCTCGGCCGGCACCTGCAGCCGCACTTCGGACAGGAGGGCCAGGTGGTGGTGCTCTGCCCTCTGCTGGTCGGCACCGACGGCAAGGAGAAGATGTCCCAGTCGCTGGGGAACTTCATCGGAATCACGGAGGAGCCGAACGAGATGTTCGGGAAGGTGATGAGCATTCCGGATGAGTTCTCGCTAGACTCCCCCGCCCTTGAGGGAGCGGGTATGGGGGTGGGTGAGCGCCGACCCTCCGCGAACTTGGAGGGGACGGGCCCCCGATCAACCACCCCCCAGCCCCCTCCTTCTAAGGAGGGGGACATTCGGTTTAGTCCGAAGGGTTCCCTCATCCGCAGCTGGTTCGAGCTCTGTACCGACGTCCCGATGGAGGAGGTGGACGCGCTCCTCGCGCCGGACAAGAACCCACGCGACGCCAAGCGCCGCCTGGCAAGGGAGATCGTCGCTCTTTACCACTCCTCGGAAGCCGCCGAAGGCGCGGACCACTATTTCGTCGAGACGTTTTCCAAGCGCGAGCATCCGGTGGAAGCGCCCGAGGCGTCCATCCCTGGGGAGCTCATTCAGAACGGCGAAGTGTCGGTTGCGCACCTTATCGCGGCGCTCGGACTAGCGTCGTCCACGAATGCGGCGAGGAACTTACTCAAGCAGGGCGCGGTGTCGCTCGATGGGGTGAGAATCGACGATCCGTTTGGAAAGCTCGCGCCCGACGCCCTGCGTGGGAAGGTGCTCAAAGTCGGGAAGCACCAGTTTCGGCGGCTCGGCTGAGCGCCGCGCTGACGCATCGTTTGTTCTATCTCTGGGCGTACGTATGAAACGCATCGCCGAAACAAAACTCTGCGTAACTCGTCTTACGGAGTTCGAATGCTTAGCTGGCTATTCTCGCGACTGATGTTTGCCCCGATCTCGTGGGGTATGGCCTCGCCCAGGCACTTCTGGGTGAGCTGCCTGTTGCCGCAAGCCATGGCGATCCCTGCGGCGGCCGCCTGGCTTCTGGCGCCTTGGGCGATTTGGAAGGCGTTCGGCGCGTGGTGGATGCTGTTTTGGCTGGTCCCGACGGCGTCGGCCGTCTTCTCGATGGCTTTCGCCCCGCAAGGCGGCGGCTGAGCGCCCCCGGACGAATCGGACGGTCCGTCCGAAATCGAGGTTTCCGGCTTGGAGGAGGAGGCGCATGCGGAAATCCACGACGAACAAGCCCTTGAATGGACGAAAGTCATGGAGACGGGTCCTCCGAAGTGGTTCGGCCCAACCAGCATGGCTGTGTGGGGGCTTCTGAGCGTCATCCTGGCCGTGACGGTGATGGCCCAGTGGTTCCTGTGGTTCGTCGTGACCTCGCAGGTATTCGCGCCTTGGGGCATGGTTTTGGGCGTCGCGGTCGCCGCGGCGCAGATCCTGGCGTTGTTCGGCCGCAAGCGCGAGCCCGCCGAAGCCTCCTGCCCGCTGCCTGAGGCTTGATAGCAAGGGCGACGGGCGACGGCCATAATAGCTTGGCCAAGGAGGATTCCATGACCGCACAAGAGATCGTCGCCCAGATCGAGCCCCTCGGCACCGAGGGCTACCGCCGCATCCTGCGAAACCACGGCGTCACAGGACCCCTCTTCGGAGTGAAGATCGAGGAGCTCAAGAAGTACGAGAAGCAGATCAAGAAGGATTACCGGCTCGCGATCGACCTCTACGAGACCGGCATCTACGACGCCATGTATCTTGCCGGTCTCATCGCGGACGAAACCAAGATGACCAAGGACGACCTTCGGGCCTGGTTGCAGAAGGCCACTTGCGATACAGTCGCCGAGTTCGCGGTCGCCTGGGTCGCGGCGGACGGCCCGCACGGGTGGGTGCTGGCCCTCGAATGGATCGAATCCTCGGACGAGAAGGTCGCGGTCGCGGGCTGGGGAACGCTTTCGAGCTGGGTCGCGGTCAAGGACGACTCCGCATTGGACATTCCGGCCTTGAGGCAGCTATTGGAGCGGGTCGAGAAGACGATCCACGCCCAGCCGGACAAAGTGCGGTACAAGATGAACGGCTTCGTGATCGCGCTGGGCAGCTGCGTCGCGCCGCTTTCGGAAGAGGCATTGGCGGCCGCGGAGCGCATCGGGAAGGTGAAGGTGGACATGGGCGACACCGCGTGCAAGGTCCCCTTCGCGCCGGACTACATCCGAAAGGTCGCCTCCATGGGCCGCACCGGCAAGAAGCGCAAGACGGCGCGGTGCTGAAGTGTTGGCCGGAAAAGCGCGAAGCAAGCTTCGCGCACTCAAAAGTCCTAAGCCTTCGCCGAGGAGAGTGTAAAGTAGCCGCATGAGCAAAGTCCGAGTCCTCGTCGGCACCAAGAAGGGCGCCTTCATCTGCACCTCCTCCGACCGCAGGAACTGGAGCATCGAAGGCCCGCACTTCATGGGATGGGAGATCTACCACCTCAAGGGCTCGCCCGTGAATCCGGACCGCATCTACGCCTCGCAGACCAGCTCCTGGTTCGGACAGGTGATGCAGCGCTCCGACGACGGCTGCAAGACCTGGATCACCCCTGGCAGCACCGAAGAGGAGCGAATGATCTCGATGGGCGATTTCCAGATGCCGGGCGGCGAGAGCAACAAATTCGTGTACGACGGCGTCGCAGGAGAACACAAGACGTTCGACGGGACCTCGGTGCCCTGGGTCTTCAAGCGCGTGTGGCACCTGGAGCCCTCGCTCGACAACCCCGACGTCTGCTACGCCGGGGTCGAGGACGCGGCTCTGTTCATCACGAAGGACGCGGGCAAGACCTGGGGCGAGCTGAGCGGCCTTCGCCAGCACACTACGGGCAAGGACTGGCAGCCGGGCGCGGGCGGCATGTGCCTGCACACGATCCTGATCGACCCGAAGAACCCGAAGCGGATTTTCGTGGCGATCTCCGCGGCGGGGACCTTCCGCACGGAGGACGGCGGCCAGACCTGGAAGCCGATCAACAAGGGGCTGAGCTCGCAGTTCATGCCGGATCCGACCGCCGAAGTCGGACACTGCGTGCACCGGATCGACTTTCACCCTTCCAAGCCCGACACGCTGTTCATGCAGAAGCACTGGGACGTGATGCGCTCGGACGACGCCGGGGACTTTTGGACCGAGGTGAGCGGCAACCTGCCGAGCGACTTCGGGTTCCCGATCTCGGTGCACGCGCACGAGCCGGAGACGATCTACGTGGTCCCCATCAAGAGCGACTCCGAGCACGTCCCGCCTGACGGCAAGCTTCGGGTGTACCGGTCGCGCACGGGCGGCAACGAGTGGGAGGCTCTCACGAACGGGCTTCCCCAGGAGCATTGCTACGTGAACGTGCTGCGCGAGGCGATGGCCGTGGACCAGATGGACGAGTGCGGCCTCTACTTCGGCACGACCGGCGGGCAGGTGTACTGCTCCCCGGACGGGGGAGACCACTTTCACGCGATCAACGAGCACTTCCCGAGTGTGCTGAGCGTGGAAGTGCAGACGCTGCGATAGAATCCTCGCGGAATGCGGATTCTGGACTGTCCGGCGCTTGAGCCTCCTTTCGTAGAACTGACTGACGAGAGAGAAGCGCACATCGAGCTGCGGCACCCGGACCTGCTGCCTGAACACATTGCCGAACTGGAAGCGGCGCAAAAAGGGACCCTGAGAGGTCGTACTCAACGAGTTCTCGAGTGTGAAGCGGGCCTTCTTGAAGTGGTATCCGAACCTTCGGGGCGGAAAGTATGTTATCGTGCAGGTGGTGACAGACCCCGGCGAACCAGACCGACACTGGATCGTGACGGCATACTTGGACTCCATCCCGCCGTCAATAGAATGAAGAGAATGAAGATTCGCTTCTCCTACGACAAGACATCAGACACGCTCCAAATAGACTGGTGCGACCCCTATCCGGAGCAGGATTCCCGCTCGATCGAGAAGGGAGTTTTGGTGCGAGTCAACCCAGAGACGCAGGTCGTCGAGAACCTGGAGATCTTGGATTTCGAAGCGCGATTCGGCAAGGCGAAGCGAATTGAGCTGCCGGTGACGGGCGCGCTTCAACTGACGGTGGGATAGCTTTACCGAAGTATGAGAGCCGGCGAGCACTTCCCGAGCGTCTTGAGCGTGGAAGTACAGACGCTAAGGTAGTCCTGGGCGGGCGGGTAAGGTCGCGTTCGTCTCATGAAGCTCCCGAACGCCGAGCTCGCCGAGGTGCCTGAGTCGAAACTCGTTCGCTACCTCTTGTCTCTCGAACACGAGGATGGAAGAGGCAAAGCGCAGTTCTTCGACGAGATTGGCTTTCGGGCTGAGAACTGGGGCGATCTGGCTAGCGCATTGAGGGTGCACGCGTTAGCGCACGACGTCGTTTTAACCCAGGAAACGGAATTCGGCATGAAGTACATCGTGGACGGCGAGATCGATTCGCCTATCGGTCGTCGTCCGAACATTCGGGTCGTCTGGTTCGTGGAAAGGGGTGAGCAGATGCCGCGGCTGGTCACCGCACATCCTCTGGCTCGGAAGTCTGGAATGGAATAAACTTCGAAAAGGAAAGTAATGGCGAAGAACCACGGAATCAAAGAGCTTGACCGCGTGGTGCTCACGGAGCCCTTGCCGAAGCTGGGGCTACTGGCGGGCGACGTTGGCACGGTCGTGCTCGAGCATCGAGGCGGCAAGGGTTATGAGGTCGAGTTCGTTGCGCTTGACGGCGAAACAGTGGCGGTGGCGACGGTTTCGGCAAGGCAAGTTCGACCGATCCTGCCGCGGGAAATGGCGCACGCCCGAGCCCACGTGAGCGCCTGATTTCGGCGGACATTGCGCCCAGGCTTCAACGGTCGCTTCGCTAGCGCACTCATGGAAGCCATGGCGGTGGACCAGATGGACGAGTGCGGCGTCTAATTCGGCACGACCGGCGGCCAGGTCTACGTCTCGGGGAAATCGGGAGACCACTTCCACGCGATCAACGCCTGCCCCGGTTTATCGGGGAGCACTTCCCGAGCGTGCTGAGCGTGGAAGTGCAGACGCTCGATTGAGAACTGCTTGCCGGCTCAAGTTGCGATCGGGGTGCGACCATGGTAGAGAACATCGCCCGATCATAAAACCCAAGCACCCACAAGCTCGAGAATTCGTCTTGCGAGTCGCCGACATACCAGAAGCGAATAGCGTCGCCCACACGGCAAGGCCCATAGAACGGGAACTCGCTCATAAATTGTCGAAGCTCAGCGAACTCATATGGGTAGTAGCGGTTTACGATGATGTCAAACGTGTCCGGCAGTGGCCTCGAGGCAACATTTCCAATAAGACCCCGAACCATCCAGGCAATGGCTTCATTGATAGGCACGGAGTCCGCCGGCACGTGTAAGGCTCGGCCCAAGGACTTCCCGTCTCGGCCGACGACAGGCTTCATAATACCCTTGTCTCGAAGCTCGGCAAGTTGAGGAGATCGATTTCGGGACAGGGCCCGCCGGACCTTTGGCCGAAGTGCCTCAGCTTCGCTGCTCAGGCTTGCCGCTGTATCAGCCATGACTAGAAAATCCCGAAACGGAGTCTCATCTTTCGCCTTTTTCTCTTGGCACTCCCGGCAAGCATCGACCATGTAAGGGTCATTCGGCAGAGGTGGCGGGAAGAAGGATCGCGCGAAGATGTGGTCCCGCGTGACCTCGCCTGCTGTCCCGCAGTACCCACACGTTCCCGTCCGGGGATCGCTTGGCATCGTCCTCTAACCCGTCACGCCCCCTATTGCCAGATCACCCCCTCGGGCGGATATCGGCAATTGCTCAGCCATCGTCTTCACTCCGCCCCGGCGAGCAGTCTTCTGCTCCTTCGGAGCCTTCTCTGCGCGGATTATGGACGACTTTGCGCGATGCAGAGAACGCTTTGCGCGGCGGAGAGCCTTCTTTTCGCCGGGTCGAGCATACTTTCCCGCGCGTCCTCAGTTGCGTCCTTCACTTAGACCCTGTTCGCGCCCGGTTTAGAGCCGAATGAGCCATCATTCTTCAGGAGGTATAAGGACTGTGGCTGAAGACCCCGATTCTGTTGATCCCATCGTCCTTGCTGTTGACTTCCTGGCTCATAACAAGAGGAGTCGGTTCTTCCAGATCCGTCCGCTTCGGGACGAGAGGAAGGTATTTGAGGATGAATTCAGGAGACGGGGCTGCCAAGTGGAGATCGATGGGAGTGGCCTGATGACCGTGCGTTCCTCGCGTCCTTTCGGTCAACTGCTTTCCAGCCAAGAGCGGGAATCGTACAGAAAGGAGACGATTAAGGGAGTGCTTGTTCTCGCCGGTTTTCTCTCCTTGCCCTTGATTGTCGTTGTAGCGGGGCTTGTCACTCGTGCCGGTCCCTACTTCATTTGGTATGCCTTTCTTACTGCCTGCTTCGCAGTCGGAGGTCGGAAGACGAGCAAGAAGCGAGAACGTTGGATCATGACTTCCTTCGCCCTGCTGTTCGCCACCATTGCAATTCTGTCGTTTGGTGTATTGGAGCGTTAGACCTTTGAGCCCCTTGCCCAAGACCGTTCCCGTCCATCCCTACGACGCGGAGACCATCCCCGGGGCCCCCATCAAGAGCGACTCCGAGCACGTCCCGCCGGACCGGATGCTGCGCGTCTACCGCTCGCGCACGGGCGGCAACTACTGGGAGGCCCCCACCGACGGCCGAACGAGGATTCAGCCCCGGGCTGAGCGGGAGACTTGGATAGCGCTCTCCCGGGCCCGCTTTCGGAAGTACCGGAGCAATTCCTCAGGATTGAGGTCCTTGGTCTCCGAGTAGATCCGCTCTTGGATTTCGCGCTTCATGCGAACGCAGTCGAAGGACTTCGCAGGCTGCTTCTCACTCGATGCGGGCTTCTCAGTCATCGCCGAGCTCCAGTGTTTCTATGACGTCCGCCGGCGTTAGGATGATCGCCACGCCGTATCCGAGGGATAGGTTAACGCCATTGAATTGCCGGATGCGAGCCGGGTTGACCAGGTGCTTGAAGTTCCACGACACCAAAACGTCCGCCCGCGCAACCGTGGCCTGCGCCACGTGCAGCGCATCGTCACCGAACTTCGGCGGCACGACGCCTGCCCGCAGATACGCCTCTTGCAGGTCCACTGCCTCCGCGGTAATCGCCAAACGCTCGTGCGCGCCGGACATCACGCTTGCCAAGACCTCGCGAACGGCCTCCGGCGCCATCGCGATTTCGGCGAGAAGGGTGTCCGACACGAGTGCCACCGCCTTACCGACGACAAGCGCCTCCATGAACCTGCTAGATGGCGCGGCGAATTCGTCATCCAGCGGTCCGCCGATCACGGACGAATCCAAGTAGACCCTTGTCCGACGTTCTGCCATGGACGCTGTCAAGTATAGATCGGCAGGCTGTTCGAACCGGACAGGCCGACCAATGCCAGAGTCTGGATTCCTGCCCCGTCACAGCTGGTCAGGGGAACCCTCCGGGATCACCTCCGGCACGAAGGGAGGGCAGGCGTGCTGTTCTCCCGACGGCGGCGGCCACTGGTCCGGGATCAACGCCTGCCCCGGTTTATCGGGGAGCACTTCCCGCCGGACGGCAGGCCGCGGGTGTACCGCTCGTCCAGGAGATGCAACCAGTGGGAGGCGCTGACGAACGGTTGGGCGCGGTCCCGAGGCGCGGGGATTCGGGAATAATGACCGCATGAAGCGCACGCGCAGGCTGACCGCACTCATCGAGCGTGAGGACGACATATTCGTCTCACTTTGCCCGGAGCTCGATATCGCCAGCCAAGGGGCGACGATCGAGGAGGCTCACGCCAATCTCAAGGAGGCGCTGACGCTCTTCTTCAAGTCTGCGCATCCGAGCGAGGTGGCCGAACGCCTTCGAGGTGAAGTGTTCGTAACCAGCGTCGAGGTCCCGGTTGGGTAGGCTCCGGCGCTTGTCCGGCAAGAAGTGCTGCGAGGTCCTACGGGGAAACGGTTTCATCGAAGTGCGCTCCGAAGGCAGCCACGTCGTTATGCAAAAGAAGGTCGAGGGTTCGACGATCACGGTTCCGGTTCCCAGCCACCGGGAACTCAAGCTTGGCACGCTTGCGAGCATCATCCGCCAAAGCCGCCTGCCGCGCAGCGAGTTCGAAAGCTGACTGGCGCAGAACCTACTTCGGCAGGACCGGCGGGCAAGTCTATTGCTCCCCCGACGGCGGCGACCACTGGTCCGGGATCAACGCCTGCCCCGGTTTATCGGGGAGCACTTCCCGTCCGTGCTGAGCGTGGAAGTTCAGTCGCTGCGGTAAGTTGTAGTCATGAGCGATTCGATCGTGGGGATTGAGCGAGACGTGGAACGGTCTCGGTCGGTCAGCCAATTCGTCGCGGCGCTTCGTGCCCTCGCGAATTCGTTGGAACGCGGAGAGCCCTTCGTGATCCAAGTTGGCGGGGAGCGTTTACGCGTACCAGTTGACGCCAATCTCAGCGTAGAGCATGAGCGTGACGAAGATGAGCAGGAGCTCGAGTTTCAGCTGAAGTGGCCCTCATCGGCGCACAAATGACTGTCTGCGCTACCTCCCCCACGCCCATTCGATCATCGCATAGCCCTTCGGGTCGTACTCCTTGAGCTGCGCGCGGTCGAACGGATAGAAGTCGTTCTTGCCGAAGTACGCCTCGCTCATCTCGGCGAAGTACTCCATCGGGTTGTTGAGCGCGTAGTGGCGGCGTTGATCGTTCGGGCGTCCTCCGCCCCGGATGTGCTCGACCAGGTCGTACTTGCCGCTCGCGAGCGCCAGCTTGTGGCAGGCCGCGATGTAGGGGTCGTCGAAGCCGAACTTCAGGTCGTGGTACGCGTGCGCCAGCTCGTGGAAGAGCTGGTAGGGCTGGTTCAGATTGGTCCAGGCGACGTAGTTCTTCGGGTTGGCGACCTCGACCGAGTTCTCCTTGTCGGTGTTGTAGCCGTTCTCTCTCAGCCAGTCGCGGCTCGTGTGGTAGCACATGCTGGGATAGCCGGGATTGTTATGCTCGACCCAGATTGCGGCCTTGCGGATCACGGCCAGCGCCCGGGGCGGAACGAACCGCGCGATCTCCGCCAGGCTTTCCTCGATGAGCGCGAGCGCGGGCCGCGTGGTGGCGGGGTTCGCCCGCGCGGCCTTGCTGAGGCGGATCGTGAAGCCGTGGACGATCCGCGTCTCGTAAGAAGCCGTGGGCTCATGAACGAACCCGGTAGAACCCTGTAGACAGATAGCGGCGACAAGGGTGCCGGCGAGCATGGGCACGATTATGGATGCGGAGCGCCCCTGGACACTCGTCGACTAAGTGCGATAGGATTTAGGCAGGATGTCCATTCGAGTACGAGCCTGCGGCATTCGGTCCGTCTTCCTTTTCGCCATGCCCGCGATGCTGGCTTGCGCTCCCGATGAACCGGGAGGGCCTCTAGCGGCCGGGTCTGCCCGGCAGGCGAGCGCCATCGAGCGCTTCGAGATCGAGGGCGGCCCGAAGGTCGTGATCGTTCCGGTCGGAGGGGTTTCGCGCGTCGCGGTCCAGGCGATGTACGACGTCGGGATCGTGGACGAGCCGCGCGGAATCGCGCAGGCCTCCCACTTGATCGAGCATCTGGCGTGCATGGGCGCGACGGCGAAAGGCCCGGCCGGCGAAACCTTCAAGATGCTCAACCAGATCGGCATGGCCAACGCCGAGACGCTCCCGAGCCTCACGCACTACGATTACGGCCTGCCCGCCGACCGGTTCGAACTGGCGATCGAGACGGAGGCGGAGCGACTTCGCAGCCTGAAGATCGACCAAAAGCTCGTCTCGGACGAGGCGGCCAAGTGCTACCAGGAAGTTCGCTTCGTCTCCTCGCGCACTCCGCCCGCGTTGGGGAAGTTCGCGCTCATGGCGGCGACGCAGGCCTGGCGGCATTCGGAAAAGAGCGCGCGCGTGCTGGGCGGCCTGGAAGGCGTGCCTTTGAGCGAGCTCGAGGCCTTTCGCGCGCGGTACTACCACCGCGCGAACCTTACGCTCATCGTCACCGGGTCCGTGAGCCGCGACCGGGTTTTCGAAGCAGTGAAGAAGCACTTCGAAGAGTTGCCGAGCCCGCCGTTCAAGCACCCTTCGACCGACTGGCGAAAGGTCGCAAAGCAGGGCGAGATTCGCTGGGACGCCCCGGCGACGATCGTGTACGTCGGCTTTCCCCCTCCGGACGATCCGGCTGAGCAGCTCGTCATGACCGCGGCTTTTCAATTCTTGGAGCAAGCGCTGTCCGCCGACCCTGAGGTTCAGGCTCTTGCCAGCGGCGTCGACTCGTCGAACATGATCTGGCCGGTCGGCAGGTGCCCGGGCTTCGCGGCGTTCACGCTGAAGCCCGGCGTGAAGCCGGACGACGCGCGAGCCAAGCTGACGGGACGCTTGCGGGCGGCGATCCCTGGGCTCGAAGCGGGCGCGCTGGCGAGCGCTCTGCCCATGCTCGCCGAGCTTCCCTGGAGCCTGGAGCCGGCGGCGCTGAAGTCGCAAGCGGAATCGATGGCCCGGCAGATGGGCTCGATCGAGCGAGCGTACGACGCCCTCTTGGGCAATACGGCGATACAGATCGGGCTTCGGGAGCTTTGGCTGGGCTCGGAGCGCAAGACGATGCTCGAACGCGCTCAAGCCCTCGCCGGCGACGGCCTGGCGGGCTTTGTGAAGAGAGTCTTTTCGGAAGAGAAGCGGTTCGTGACCGTGCTCGTGCCGGAAAAGGCGTGATCGGCCAGACTTCCTGGAGATCAACGAAGATATCCCGGGCCTGCTGAGCGTTGGAGTGCGGACGCTGCCGTGAGGAAGCCGTCAAGTCATAATGCATCGTGGGCGTGAGGCGAGACTTTCTGCGGCTGCTGAACAAGCCGACGGGGGTCAAGTTCGCCACCCCGGTGCATGTCGTCGAGGCGTTCGGGTTTGAACTGCATCGCAGCGAAGGGAGCCATCGTATGTACAAGCACCAGTCGGTTCCGGGCCTCTTGAACTTGCAGGACAGATAAGGCGAAGCGAAAGCGTATCAGGTTCGCCAGTTCTTGCAGATGGTCGAGACCCACGGGTTGCGATTACCGGAGGACAAACAGTGAAGGACTATCACATCAACGTGTTCTTCAGCGACGAGGACGGTTGCTACGTTGCCGACATTCCGGACCTCGAGTTCTGTTCGGCTCTTGGCGACTCCCCCGAGGAAGCCGTGCGTGAGTTGGAAATCGCCAAGTACCTGTGGCTCGAATCGGCAAGGGAACTCGGAAAGACCGTGCCGCCGCCGACATATCGTCCGGCCATTTATCAAGCCGTAGGTAGGTAGTCTGCAGGCTGCCCGGAGAAAGCAGATGATCCGCGTCGTCCTCCCTCACCATCTCCGCAACCTCGCCCGTGTCGGGGCGGAGGTCGAGCTGTCGGTCGAGGGCGAAGTCACCATCGGGTCGGTCCTGGACGCCCTGGAGGCCCGGTACCCGATGCTCAAGGGCACGATCCGCGACCACGTGACCAAGGTCCGCCGGCCGTTCTTGAGGTTCTTCGCTTGTGGGGAGGACATCTCGTTCGATGAAGTCGATACGCCCTTGCCCGAGGCGATCGCGAGCGCCCAGGAGCCGTTCATGGTCATCGGCGCGATCGCGGGGGGATAGGCTGGGCTTTACGGGTCCACGCGAAAAGTATTCGGGAGTGCCGGATCGGTTAGCGCCCTGCGCTCAGATATGCGCCCGGGGTACAGCCCAACTCCCGCCTAAAGAGCGCGATGAACGCGCTGGGCCCGCTGTATCCGAGTCGAAATGCGGTCGACGCGACCGTCTCGCCGCCCAACAGCCGCTCGAGGCCAACGAGCACCTTGCTGCGACGAACCCACTCGCCCAAGCTCATGCCCGTTTCGCGACGGAAGTAACGCTCGATGGTTCTGCGACTGGCGCCCGCAACCCGCAGCGCCGACGGAATGTCGAACGGTACTGGGGAGTCGCGGGTAAGCGCGTTAGCGAAGGCGCGCGCGGGCGAGGATTGCGGAAACGGGAGCTGCAACGGATCGGAGCTCAGCATCGTGAGCTCGTCCCAAATCAGCCCGCAGAGCCTTCGGTGGTGCGGATCGCTCTTGAGCAGAGACCCGATAGCCACCGTCCTGAGGATCAGCTCTTTCAATAGCGGCGACACGCCGACGACCGCGCAGGTCGACGGATCGAAACCGGGCCGGCGCTCGCGAAACGCGTTCTTTCGAAGGTAGATCATCCTGAGCGCCGTCTGCCTTTTGACCTCCAAGCGGCAAGGCACGTTTGCGGGCAGCCAGACGGCGCGAAAGGGGGGCAAGATCCACACGCCGGCCTCCGCAGTGATCGTCAGCACGCCGCGCAAAGCGTAGACGAGCTGAGCCCAGCTCCGCGACACGGGGGGCCACAGGGGCGCACCGCTCCAGGTTACGGCGTAAGTGCGCGCGAGCAATCCGGGATCCTCTTGGCGTGATTTCGGCAATTTTCGACGTTATACCGTTATCGCGTCACAGCATCCCTGAGGGATACTCGAATCATGGAGTTTCATCCCGCACCCGGACAGCCTGCTCACTTTTCGATCAACGCGGACAACGTTGAGAGGGCGAAGGCCTTCTACGAAGCCGTGTTCGGTTGGAGATTCCAGCCTTACGGCCCGCCGGGGTTCTACATGATCGAGACCGTCGCGCCCGGCTCGAATCCCGCGCCGATCCTGAGCTCCTTGCAAGCTCGCCGGGAGCTGGTCGCCGGAGTGCGCATTGCCGGCTGGGAGGGGACCATCGCCGTGGCGGACATAGATGAGGCGGTTCGGCTGATCGAATCGAACCGAGGCAAGATCGTGATGCCCAAATGCGTGCTGCCCGCGATCGGCCGCTTGGTCTACTTCGAGGACACCGAGGGGAACCTTGCGGGCGCAATGCAATACGACTCCAAGGCCGAGTGAGCGATGAAGAGCAGCGCCGCCGTTTCGCTTGCTCTGATGACGGTTTGCGGCATGGGGTGCGGCTCCTCCCAAAAGGGAAATGCTGTGTCGCCCCTTGGCCTGGAGCTCGGCGCACAGCGCATGATGGCCTTCATCGCGGTTAGGGATCCCAAAGCTGCCAAAGCTTTCTATCGGGATCGGCTTGGCCTGAAGCTCGTTGGCGAGGAGCCCGTCGCCCTCGTGTTCGACTCGAACGAAACGATTCTGCGAGCGCAGATAGTCGAATCGGTCGCACCCGCACGGGGCACAGCGTTAGGGTGGGAAGTTCAAGACATCGCGGCCACGATTCGACTTCTGAAGGATGCGGGAATCGAGTTCATGAGCGTGCAAGGCTTCCGGCAGGACGCGCTCGGCGTTTGGACCGCAAACGACGGGACGAAGGTCGCATGGTTCCGAGACCCGGACGGCAACGTCCTGAGCGTGACGGAGTTTCCCGACCGCCCTTAGTCGGTCCTTGCGATTGGCCGATACGCGAAGACTCATAGGTTCAGCTTGTGGAACCCGTGCAGGCACTTATCCGTTCGGAAGGCTCAGGTCGCCTTCCCCACCCTCTCTATCCAATCCTTCAGCACCGGATGGTGCGCCGGGTGCAGCCCGTGCGGGACGCCGTCCATCACCTCGAACCGCCAGTTCGCCATCCCGTGCTCCTTGGCGAAGTGCTTCATCATGTCCGTCCAGGCGAAGAGGTACTTGCGGTACGGATCGGACTCCGGCACGCCCGCGACGAGATACAGGATGTGCTTTTCCTTGAGCTTCTGCGTGCGGTTGAAGCTGTTCCAGTCGAACCCGCCGTCGATGAAGAAGTAGCCGCTGAAAGAGGACACCACGGTCTCGTCTAGCATCGAGAGCAGAATCGCCAGGGTGTGGCCGCCGTTCGAGTTCCCGCCGATCACACTCTTCTCCGGGGCGAGGTTAGGAATCTCCGCTCGAATTCGGTCCATCATCGCCCTATAAGAATTCGAGATCACCGCATAGTCGTCGTAAGACACCCGCAGGCCGTTCCAGGCATCTCTGGGCTCGAGTTCCTTTCGAAACAACGGGAAGTTGGCGACAATCCAGACCGACTTCCCCGCGAACGCTCGCGGAGAAGCTATGTTGGCGCCGTAGCCGCCGCGCCCTCCATCCAGAAATACGAGGAGCGGAAACTTGCCGGTCTTTGTGTAGTCGTCTGGAAGACTCACCGTGCAATAAGTCTGAACATCGCGCCCAGCAGCCATCGCTTCGTACGGTTTGGGTAAGTCAGGAAACGAAAACCGAATCTCGCTCCCGGCCGCGAGAGTCGGCTGCTCCTTCTGGGGCAAATCAAGTAAGGCAACTGCCGCGAACAGAACGCTCAGACCTGACATGTTCGATTGTAGTCCGAGTTGAAATGGCGAAACATGGTTTCCGCGATCGCAGACGGATTGTGACGCTCGACTCCGCGCTCCAACACGGCACGAGTTCGCTCCCGCCAAAATAGCCCCGTGCGGTCCTTTCTCGGCGTCGACCCCGAGTCCCACGGCCTCAGCCCCGAGCTGAGCAAGGACATCCGCACGCTCGACCGGATCCTCGGCAAGGTGCTGGCGGAGCAGGTCGGGCTGGAGGTCGTGGAGACCGCCGCGAACCTAGTCTCGAGCAAGAGCCTTCGGCCCGAAACGTTTTTCGAAGACTTCCCCAGCCTGAAAGACCCCGCCGCTTTTCGTGACCTCGCCCGGGCGCTCACGGTGTTTTTTCAACTCGCCAACGTCGCCGAGCAGAAGGAGATCGTGCGCGTGAACCGCTTGCGCCACGCGGACCGCCGGGAGTCCATCCGGGACGCCGTGCTCCAACTCAAGGAGTCCGGAACCGGCGCGGCGGAAATGCAGGCTCTCTTGGACCGCATCGAGATCACGCCGACCCTCACCGCGCACCCGACCGAGGCCAAGCGCCGCGCCGTGCTGGACAAGCTCCAGAGCGTGGCCGTTCATCTGGCGCAACATCAGGCGGGGCCGAATCTGGACGAACCGTTGGATGCGGCGCAAGAAAACCTCGACGACATCGAGCGGACCCTCACGACCCTTTGGCAGACCGACGAGATGCGCTCGTTCCAGCTCACCGTGGACGAGGAGGTGCGCAACGCGCTGTACTTCTTCGAGCGCACGCTCGCCAAAGTGATCCCCTGGCTGCACGACGACCTTGCGGACGCGCTGGCCGAGGCGTATCCGGGGCACGAATTCCTCATACCTGCGTTCCTGAAGTACCGCTCGTGGGTCGGGGGCGACCGCGACGGCAACCCGAAGGTCACGCCCGAGGTGACCTGGGAGACGCTGCATGCGCACCGGCAGCGGGGCCTCGAGATGGCGATCCCCCGAGTGGAGGAGCTTCGCCGAGACCTGACCCAGAGCCTGCGGTTGGTCGAGGCGAGCCCGGAGATCGCGGCGGGCATCGAGGCGTTTGCGAAGGCCGGCGCTTACACGAAGGCGTTGCGCGAGCGCTACGCCCAGGAACCGTACGCGCTCTTCCTTCTCGGCGTGGAGTGGCGGTTGCAGAGGGCCCTGTCAGGAGAGAAGGGAGCCTATTCGGAGGCGGAAGAGCTTCTTCGCGACCTGCGCCTCATCCAGGGTAGCCTGCTCGGCAACAAGGCCCGAGCGATCGCGGAGAAGGGCCGACTGCCGCACTTCATCCGTCAAGTCGAGGCGTTCGGGTTCCACTTGGCGAGCCTGGACATCCGCCAGCACAGCGAGCGTCATGCCGCCGCGCTCGAGGAGATGTTTGCGGCCGCCGGAGTCTGCGAGAACTACTCCGCGCTGGACGAGAACGCGCGGATCGAGCTGCTCACCCGCGAGCTCAGCAGCCCTCGCCCGCTGCTGCCTCGCGCATTTGAGCCATCGGATGAAACGCGAACCGTGCTCGACGTCCTGAGGGTTGTCCGGCGCGGCCAGACCGAGCTTTCCCCCGAGTGCGTGCGCTCTTACGTGATCTCCATGACCCACGGCATCAGCGACATGCTGGAGGTGCTGCTGCTGGCCAAGGAGGCGGGGCTGTACCGGGTGGGGGCGGACGGAGAGGTGGAAAGCGACCTGGACGTCGTGCCGCTCTTCGAGACCATCGACGACCTGCACCGCTCGGCGGGCCTGATGCGCGAGCTCTTCCGGAACGAAGCCTACGCCGCGCACCTGCGCGCCAGGGGCCAGAGGCAGGAGGTCATGCTCGGCTACAGCGACTCCAGCAAGGACGGCGGGTACCTCGCCGCGAACTGGGCGCTGCAGTCCACCATCGCCGCGCTCGCCGAGGTCGCTCAAGGGACCGGCATCCCCATCAGCCTCTTCCACGGGCGAGGCGGGACCGTGGGACGCGGCGGCGGCCGCGCCAACCGTGCGATCCTCGCCCAGCCGGCGGGCTCGTTCAACGGGCGCATCCGGTTCACCGAGCAGGGCGAGGTCATCTCCTTCCGCTACTCGCTCGCGCCGATCGCGCACCGGCACCTGGAACAGATCGTCAGCGCGGTGCTCCTCGCCGCCGCGGGCGCGGGCTCGCCGGGGGCCGAAGAGAAGTTTGGGACGCTCATGAAGCAGCTCGAAGACCGCTCGCGCGCCGCCTACCGCGAGCTGGTCTACGACGACCCCGAGTTCTGGGACTTCTACACCCAGGCCACACCCATCGAGCCGATCAGCTTGCTGCCCATCGCCTCCCGGCCCGTGTTTCGCCCTGGGAAGGGGCAAGCGGGAATCGAGGGCCTGCGGGCGATCCCGTGGAACTTCGCCTGGGTGCAAAGCCGCGCCACGCTCGTCGGATGGTACGGCATGGGCACGGCGCTTGCGGCCATGGCGGAGGACCCGAAGGGCCTTTCCGCCCTGCGCGAGATGCACGACTCCTGGCCGTTCTTCCGCACGGTGGTGGACAACGCGCAGCTGGAGCTGCTCCGCGCCCACATCCCGACCTCGCGCCTTTACGCCGCCCGCGTGCAGCCTCTGGAATTAGGCGAAAGGGTGCAGAAGCGCATCGAGGAGGAGTTCCAGCGCACGCGCTCGGCGATCCTGGCGATCACGCGGCAGCCGGAGCTGCTGGAGTCCGCGCGGGTGGTGCGGTCGACGGTGGGCTACCGCAACCCGGCGCTGTTCCCGCTGAACGTGATGCAGGTGGCGCTGATGGACCGCTGGGAGTCGCGGAGCGAGGAGGAGCGCTCCGGCCCCTGGCGCGAGGCGATGCTGCAAACCATCGCCGGCATCGCGGCGGCTATGCAGAGTACGGGGTGAGCAAGCGTTCGTCGATGTAAGACTAGGTGCTAAGCGTCTTCTAAGCCGACTCGCAACATGAGTCGGACGAACTCGTTGACGAGCCGAATTCGCAGGGGGTCGTCCTTGATTTGAAACCACAGGTTATACTGACCCCCCACAGAGTCTTCGGTAACTTCGAATGATGGCGAGAACCGTGTTACTCCCGACGGGCGCTCTATCGGGAGGGAGACGTGGTTTTCGAGCAACACGAGAGAGTCCTCGAAGCCAAGAGACGGATCACCGGGCAGAAAGAGAAGGCCACGTTCGTCGAATGCGCCCGGGTTCGTGGAGCTGCCCTTCGCCGCCTTGACGCGGATTTGGTGGGCAATCTCGGCCTTCGGATTGTTGATCGAGATGTAGGACTCAACGGTGAGCATTTGGGCAACTGAGACTGCATTGCACTTAACCTGAAAGACGTCGCAGTCAGGGCTCATCACAATTCCCGGCGAAATCACAACTGTTTCAGTGCGGACCGCTTCGGCACCTGATTCAATCGAGGCTAAGTCAACCTCTCGAGGCCCGCCGGAATCGCCTGGCACTCTGAATGCTTGAGACAAGAGGACCTGCTTTGGGAACGGCAACCGCCGCAAGACTGTCCCGGTTCGAAGCTCGCTCGTCGAGACTGCTTCGTACGGCTTCTTCGTCTCGACCCAGGTTGCCACTTAGCCTCCATAATCTTCCTCAAGCTCGCGCTTGAATTGCCATCTTGGGCCCGCCCATACCTTGTCAAAAACCTCATCAAAGTCCTCATCAAAGAACGAAGGGTCTATCGGCTCCCGTGAAACATGCATACCGAACCAAGTCAGATCCTCTTCCAATGCGGGTACCAGGTGCGTCAGGGCTGGTTCGGTATTGAAGATCAGGAGCTTGATATTGCCGGAAGAAGCTATGCTCGCAGACTCGAGCGGTTTCGTCCATGACTGGGCAGGATTCCAGCGAGATTGAGGAGCCTGCGGTCCATCCGTAATCGTCTCCCGCTTCGTGAGCATCGATTCGGTCAAGGCTGGGCTGGTCATCGAATTCGCCTCCATAGTTGATGGGCTCTTTCGGTTGTTAATGCCGTAAAGCCGCGAACGATATCTTCACTTGCCCGACCACACCATTCTCTGATCGATTCAAATTGGGTTGACTCAACAGGGCCGCGATTGACTAGCTGAAAGACCAGAACCTTTGCCTGGTCGTTTTGCCGCTGCGCGCTCTTAAGTTCGAGGCTCATGTAGTGGCCAGGAGACACAAGGCCATGCGAGTCCACAGAATTCATGCTAATCGTCGCGGCTAGGCCTGCGATCCCACTTACTTGCTTTGGCGTTGGGCACCAGTCGGCAAGAACGCCGCTGAGATCGTTCCATTCTGACCAGAGTTCACCTTCCGCGATGTGGTTGACGTACGTTACTTCTCCAGCGGTTACGTTGATCTGCTCCCCTCTTTCTGCCGCGAATCGCTCCAGAGCCTTTAGCGCACTCTCGAATTCAGCCAGTACGTGACCATATCTCGGATACACATCAGCTTCTTGGACGCGCCGCCAATTCACGTGAATTCGATCTTCCTGGATCTGAATCAGCGTACGCTCGTCGTCGCTCAGATACCAGGTGCGCCGTATCGGTGGAAGGTCGGTGAGCTCCATTTCCAAGTTCGCGCCAAGCGCAGGCGGCAACGGCGCGAGGGGGGCTTGCTCTTCAACTTTGGGATACCTTTCCAGAACCAGCTTTCTGAACTCCCCAGGGGCGACCGAATCCCAGCAACGAAGCCGCTTGTATCCGATCCCTACAGCAACTTCATTGACTGGTGGCTGTTCGTAGCTGGGCAGATCCGCGGCGCGTTCAAATGGCATGACTTGATTCAAGTGAATTCAACGTCTCCGACGTTCAGCAACGTTCCCTTCCGGGGCTGAAGGCACAGGCGTCAACCTCCAAGTCAATTCTACTCTCCTCCGACTGGCGTAGCACATGTCTTGGATGGCGCCTGACTCTCCCTACAACACCACACTCACCACATTGCCCGCCGTGGAGTCGCCGGTGGTCCCGATGGGATCGGGAATTCGCCGGAGCTCAACGTTCGAGGCGAGAACGCCTCCCGACTGCGTTCCCCTCACACCGCTCGCCGGGATGTCGCTTGCGCTCAAGAAGTCGTACTCCACGCCCCGAGTCCGCCCCGTGACGTTCAAACTGGTCCTCGTGTCGTTATTGTAGCGCGGGTTTGAACGTTCAGCACCAGGGCCCGCGCCAGGCGGCATGGAGAGCGGCCACCCTAGCCTCCCTTACCCCGGAGGGGCGTTACCTCACCGGTTGTCAATGTACGACCCCTCCGGGGTCAGGACGAAGGAGAAGGGCCGGGGTCCAGGGGTATCGCTTCGCTCAACCCCTGGCTACCCTCATTGAACCCTTCGGGTTCGCCTCAAGAATGGGCTGTGAGAATCGACGTCTTTCCCTTCGGCTCTCACATCCCATGGCGAGGCTCCGGACCCCGGAGGGGTCGAAGAAGATAGCCCGGGGTCAAGCCCGACGAAGTCGGGCGACACCCCGGGAGCGCGGCCCGCGCCAACTCCCGCACCCCGGAGGGGTGCCAGAATCCGCCGTGCCCTCGACCTACTCCAACCTCGTTTACCACCTGATCTTTGCGACCAAACGCCGCGCACCCTCGATCGAGGACTCATGGCGAGACCGCATCCACGGCTACCTCGGGGGGACGATCAAGGGTCTCGGCGGAACGCCCCTCGCCATTGGTGGTGTAGCGGACCACGTTCACATCCTCGTTGCCTTACGCCCCTCACATTGCCTGGCGGACCTCGTGCGAGACGTGAAAAAGGCGTCCTCGACTTGGGTTCACAAGGAGATGGTTCGAACCGGTTTCGCATGGCAAGAGGGCTATGCGGCGTTTACGGTCGGTCCGGAGGGGGTCGAGGCGGCGCGGGCATATGTCGCGAATCAAGAGGAGCATCATCGGAGGGTGGATTCGAGGGAGGAGCTCTTGCGGATTTGTCGGGAGATGGGGATCGAGGTGGAGCTCCGGTTTTTCGAATGAGGAGCGTGTTTTGTGGCACCCCTCCGGGGTGCGGGATGGGGGTGGCGCCTCTCTCCAGGGGTGTCGCTTCGCTCAACCCCTGGCTATCCCCTTTTGACCCCTCCGGGGTCGGGACGTGAGAAACGGACCGGCATTTAGAAAGGGGGCCGCTTTCTTCGCTCAACCCCTGGCTATCCCCTTTTGACCCCTGCGGGGTCGGGACGTGAGAGACGGACCGGCATTTAGAAAGGGGGCCGCTCTCCTTCGCTCAACCCCTGGCTATCCTCTCTGACCCCTGCGGGGTCGGAGTGGGGGGACATAGCGAGGAATCGTCGACGAACGGGAATCCCGTGTCACTTGAGCCCGTCCCTAGTACTTCACCATCCCCGGTTCCACGTCGTCGATCCACTTGCGGATGCCGCCCGCAAGGTTGCGCACCTTGCCGAACCCCGCGGCCTTCAGGAACCGGCACGCCTCCGCGCTGCGGGCCGCTAGGGGTCGGCAAGGAAGCGTGAGGCGAATAACGCAACGATTCGCCTCAAGGCGTGAGGCGAAAAGGGTACAATCGCCTCAGCGCGTGAAAAAGTACATCCACGAACGGACGGGATGGCCCCAATACCGATACGACGCGAAAGCCCTCGTGCCGACGCTGGAGGCGGTGGCCCTGCGGGCGGGCGAGCTCTTCGGGCGGCTCGACGCCTTAGGCTTCGCGGACCTTCAGGAGGCGCGCCTGGACGCGATCGCCGCCGAAATCACGAAGTCGAGCGAGATCGAGGGCGAACGCCTGGACCTCGAGGCGGTCCGAAGCTCGGTCGCGAACCGGCTCGGGATGGAGCGCGGCGGAGTCCCCTCCGGGGACCACGCGATCGAGGGCCTGGTCGAGATGGCCCTCGATGCGGCCCAGAACTGGGACGAGCCGCTGACTGAACAGCGAATCTTCAATTGGCAAGCCGGGCTCTTCCCGGCTGGGCGCAACGTCTTCGGGCCCCTGCGCGTCGGCGCATGGCGCGACGACGCCAAGGGCCCGATGCAAGTCGTGTCGAGGGCCGGAAGCAGAGAGATCGTGCACTTCCAGGCTCCGGCCGCGCATCGGCTCGACGCCGAGATGGAAGCGTTCTTGGGTTGGTTCGAGGCTGCGAACGAACCGAGCCAGGTGCTCAAAGCGGGCATCGCCCACCTATGGTTCGAGACGATCCACCCGCTCGACGATGGAAACGGGCGCATCGGACGCAACATCCTGGAATTGGCATTGGCTCGAGCGGACAAGCGCCCCTATCGCTGCTACAGCGTCTCCGCTCAGATTCAAGAAGAGCGCAATGCCTATTACGGCGCTCTGCAAGCCGCGCAGAGCGGCGACGGCGACTACACGGACTGGCTGGCGTGGTTTCTGGCTTGCTTTGCGCGCGCGCTCGAGAGCGCGGTCGAAACGGTGAGCGGAGCCCTGTTTCGAACCCGGTTTTGGCAAGCGCATCGGGAGGCGCCCCTGAACGATCGCCAGCGAAGGGTCGTTTCCAGAATGCTTATGGGTATGGATGGCCGAATGACGAATAAGAAGTACTCGAAAATGGCCAAATGTTCCGACGCGACCGCGACGCGCGATCTGAGCGATTTCGTCGCTAAGGGGATCTTCATGAGCGACGGAGCGGGCGGCCGAAGCGCCGGGTACGTCCTGGCGCCCTTGAAGGAAGCATCCCGCCCGTAAGCTTTCCGCTCAGGCTCGGGTGCCTTGACGCTGTTCGAGACCGTCAGTACTTCACCATCCCCGGATCGACGTCGTCGATCCACTTGCGGATGCCGCCGGTGAGGTTGCGCACCTTGCCGAAGCCCGCGGTCTTCAGGAACCGGCACGCCTCCGCGCTGCGCGAGCCCATCAGGCAGTGCACCACGATCTCATCGGCCGTGTCCAACTCGTTCATACGGGCCGGAAGGTCGCCCAGGGGGATCAGGCGCGAGCCCTCGATGCGGTTGATCTCGAACTCGTGCGGCTCGCGGCAGTCCACCAGCACGAAGCGCTCGCCCCGGTCCATCATCGCCTTGACCTCCAATGGCTCGATCTCGTCCTCGTAGAGCGCCTGGTTCGAGCCGTGGCCGGGCACGCCGCAGAAGGAATAGTAATCAATGAGCTTCGTGAGGGTGGGGATGTCGCCGCAGACGGGGCAGTTCGGGTCGCGGCGGATCTTGAGCTCACGGAAGCGCATGTTCAGCGCGTCGTAGAGCAGCAGCCGCCCGGAGAGCGTCTCACCCTTGCCGAGGATGATCTTGACCGCCTCGGTGGACTGGATGAGCCCGACCACTCCGGGGAGGATTCCGAGCACGCCGCCCTCTGCGCAAGAGGGGACGGTGCCGGGGGGAGGGGGTTCGGGGTAGAGGCAGCGGTAGCAGGGACCCAGGGGAATTGACGATTGACGATTGACGATTGACGATTTCGGATTGCGGATTTCGGATTGCGGATTGGGGATTGGGAATTGGGGAGGGACGTTGGGCGAAAGGCGATAGGCGATAGGCGAATTCGGATTTCGGATTGCGGATTGCGGATTCCGGATTGCGGATTGGGAAGCGGCTGGCGATTCGTCACCGGGGATTGGCGAATCTGAGGCCGTTTCCTCATTCCCGGTCCCGTGACTCTTTGCAATCGCCTCTCGCCTTTCGCCTATCGCCTCTCGCCTATCGCCTATCGCCTCTCCCACCGGATAGTGGAACACCGTCGCCTGGCCGTCGAAGCGAAAGATGGAGCCGTAGCAGTTCGGCTTGCCGAGCATCACGCAGGCGTCGTTGACCAGGTAGCGCGTGGGGAAGTTGTCCGTGCCGTCCACGACCACGTCGTAGGGCTTCAGGATTTCGAGGGCGTTCTCGCTGGAAAGGAGCGCTTCGTGGGTCTCGACTTCCACGTTGGGATTGATCGCCGCGATCTTGGCTTTGGCGGACTCGAGCTTGGGCTTGCCGATGTCGGGCGTGCCGTGGATCACCTGGCGCTGGAGGTTGGTGAAGTCCACCACGTCGCAGTCCACGAGGCCGATCCGCCCGATCCCGGCGGCGGCCAAATAAAGAGCGCTCGGGGAGCCCAACCCCCCCGCGCCGACCAGCAGCACTCTCGCGGCCTTGAGCTTGCGCTGGCCCTCCAGCCCGACCTCCGGCATGATCAGATGCCGCGAGTAGCGGAGGATTTCGTCGGCGGAGAGGTCGGGAGGGTTCATGAGCGAGGATAAGTCCTATTAGACGTATACGACCTATTGGGCCAAGAAGCGGACATCCAACTCACTCGAACAACCCCCTCGCGAACTCCTCTGCTCTGAAATCTTTGAGGTCCTCCGGCTTCTCCCCAACCCCGATCAGCTTCACCGGGACCTTGAACCGCTCGTACACCCCGATCAGCGCGCCGCCGCGCGAGGTGCCATCGAGTTTGCAGAGCACGAGCCCCGTCACCCCCGCGTGCTTGACGAACTCCTCCGCCTGGCGGATCGCGTTCTGGCCGGTGTTCGCGTCCAGCACGAGCAGCACCTCGTCGGGCTTGCGTCCGAGCGCCTTCTCGGCGACCCGTGCGACCTTTTGGAGCTCGCTCATCAGGTTCGCTTTGCTGTGCTGGCGCCCCGCGGTGTCGGCGAGGACGTAATCGATTCCCCGCGCCTTTGCGGCCTGCACGGCGTCGAAGACCACAGCCCCCGCGTCCGCCCCAGGCTGGCTCTTCACGATTTCCGCGCCGGTTCGCTGTGCCCAGACCTCCAGTTGCTCGATCGCCGCGGCGCGGAACGTATCGCCTGCCGCCAAAACGACCGAAGAACCCCTTTGTCGGAGTCCGTGCGCCAGCTTGCCGATCGTGGTCGTCTTGCCGACTCCGTTCACCCCGACGAACAGGTACAGGCTCGGCTTCTCCGGCGACACGGCCAGCTCTCCGCCCTCCTGGCCGAACCGCTCCCCGATCGCCCGCTCCAGCCGCGATTTGATCCCTTCCGGCGTCGTGATCCGCTCGTCTCGGACCGCCTTCCGCAGCTCCTCCAGGATCCCGTGCGCGGTGGCGACGTGGGTGTCCGCCGCGAGCAGCGCCTCCTCCAGCTCTTCGTAGAGCCTTTCGTCGATCACGCCCCGGCCGAGGAGCCGGTCGACACGCTGCATGAGCCCGCGAAACATCGGGCAGATTGTGAACTCTATCCGAGGTCGCGCGCTTGGCCGGCATAATCTGTTCGTGGCGCCCGGCTTCGGATTCGAAATCTGCTCGCGCTGCCCGCACACGCGGGCTCGGCGGGGAAGGCTCCACACGCCCCACGGCACGGTCGAAACGCCCGCGTTCATGCCGGTCGGCACGCAGGGAGCCGTCAAGACCCTGGGCAGCGACGACCTGGAGGGGCTCGGCTTCGAGCTGATACTGGCGAACACCTACCATCTCGGCCTTCGGCCGGGCGCAGACGCAGTCGAAAGGCTGGGCGGGTTGCACCGCTTCATGTCCTGGGACCGCGCGATCCTGACGGATTCGGGCGGTTACCAGGTCATGAGCCTCGCCAAGCGGAGAAAGATCACGGACGAGGGCGTGGCGTTTCAATCGCACTTGGACGGCGCGGAACTGTTTCTGTCTCCGGAAAAGGCTGTCCAGATTCAGTCGAAGCTCGGAGTGGACGTAATGATGGCCCTGGACGTTTGTCCGGAGTTCGGCTGCTCGAAGGACGAGGCTGCGGAGGCGATGCGCCTGACGCATGCCTGGGCTGAGCGTTGCCTTGCCGAGCATTCGCGTCCTCCCCCATCCGGTTTTCCCGAGTCCGAAGACGCGAGCGCTGAATCGGCGGTCAGCCCGGCGCTCTTCGGCATCTTCCAGGGCGGAACCCACGAAGACCTGCGTCGCGAGTCGGCTGCGTTCGTGACGAGCCTGCCGTTCGACGGATTCGCGATAGGCGGGGTCTCCGTGGGCGAGCCGGAGGAGCTGATGAGGCCGATCGTGGAGCTGGCAGCCCCGCTATTGCCAGACGGAAAGCCTCGCTACCTCATGGGCGTCGGACACCCGCAGGACATCCTGCATGCGGTCTCTTGCGGAGTAGACCTGTTCGACTGCGTGCTGCCCACTCGGCTCGCGCGGCATCACTCGCTGTACACGCTGAAAGGAAGGATCAACATCCTGAACGCCCAATGGGCGGAAGCCGACGGCCCGATCGATCCCGAGAGCGTTTTCCCTCAGACGCAGCGCTACTCAGCCGCGTACCTGCACCACCTGTTCAAGGCCGAAGAGCCGCTCGGGCCGCGGCTCGCCACTATTCACAACTTGGCGTTTTACGCGAGGCTGATGGCGGAGATTCGCGAAGCGATCGGCACTGGAGGGTGGCCCGGGCTAGCGTCCCGATACCAGGATTGCTGAGTTCCCGGGCGCTCCGAACCATCGTCCCGCTTCGGGCGGTCAGAATGGGAACATGAGGTTGTCAGGATTTTCATTTGCGAAGGGGACTCGGCTCCTGTCCTTAAGCCTTGCGGGGTTGCTTGTCGGCGGAGCGCATGCGCAGAGGCACGTCGCGGTCGGGCTATCCGGCTCCGAGGACGTGCGGGAGACGGCCGCAAAGATCGCAGCGGGTTCGGCGAGGGTCGTCGGCGTGGAGGAGGCATGGCGGATCGTCTACCTTGACCCCGCCGAGGCAATGACCGCAAAGGAGCTGGCGGCTCGACTCTCTTCGATGCCCGGAGTCGCGCTCGCCCGCGTGTGCGATCTCGATGCCACGCCTCATTCGACGGACTTCCAATCGGTGCAATCCGTGGACCGCCTTCTCCGGGAGTGGAAGGCACGCAACGAGGATCGCAAGACGATGGCGAAGGCGCTCGGCAAGCCCGAGCCGGAAAAGACCGAGCTGATGAAGACCGGATACTGGGACGCCTGGCGCTTTTGGATTGGAGACCGCGCTTATCCGAAGGACCGAGTGGACGTCAAGGCCTACCTTCAGGCGCTTCAGCATCGCGACCGCATGCCCGCATTCAACGCGAGCGATGCGCCGGGAGGCGCGGCTTGGGAGTACGTCGGCCCGAAGAACTTCGGCGTTCCGTACCGCACCTACCACGGCTTGCCGCCCGTGAGCGGCCGGGTCGGGGCGATCGCGGTCGATCCCTCGAGCCCGAACATCGTTTATCTCGGGGGAGCAAATGGCGGGGTCTGGAAGTCCACGGACGCCGGCGCGAATTGGACGCCCCTGACGGACCACTGGCCCACGATCCACGTGAGCAGCCTCGCGATCGACCCGTCGAATACACAGACGATCTACGCCGGAACCGGCGACTTCCACGGATGGGCGTTCTTTAGCTTCGGGATCATGAAGTCCACGGACGGCGGAGCGACCTGGACGAACCAAGGCAACTCCCAGTTCGGCAACTGCGCGGTCAGCTCGATCCTGGTGGACCCGGACCAGCCGCAAACGGTGATCGTCACGACCGGCAGGAGCAGGGGCGTGGACGGATGGGTCTGGCGGTCCACCGACGGCGGCCAGAACTGGGCGCAGGCGATCCCCACTCGGGTCAACTGGTGCGGCAGCGCGATCGGCGCGCAGGACGCCGGTGGCATCCGCGCGCTTTACGTGGCGGGCGGCGGACCGAGCGCGAACATCTGGCGCTCGTTGGACCACGGCGCGACCTGGACGCGGCTCACCGTTCCGGCGACGCCCGTGAACCACCAGACCGTCGCCGTCGCGGCCTCTCCCGCGATCCCCGGAAACGTGTACCTGCTGGTGAACAACGACCGAAAGATCTTCCGCAGCACGAACTTCGGCGCAACTTGGACGGACATCACAGGCGGCTTCCCGCACGGGCCGGACAACTTTTTTTGGCAGCAGTCCACCTACAACTGGCTGCTGGCGTGCAGCACGAAGCCCGGGCCGACGGACGTGATCTACGCAGGCATGATCGACCTTGCGCAGTCGCCGGACGGCGGGTTCAGCTGGCGGTCCATCGGCGGCCCGACCTACCAGCCCAGCGCCGTCGCGCACAACGACCAGCAGGCCGCGTGCGTGGACCCGACGAACCCCAACGTCGTGTACTTCGGTTCCGACGGCGGCGCTTACCGCTACACCTTCAACCCTGCCACGAACAACGGCTCGTTCGCCTACCTGAGCGGAACCCTGGGCCTGACGATGTTCTACAAGATCGACGGGCATCCGTCGAACCCCGCCAGGCTCATCGGCGGCACGCAGGACAACGCGACCGCGCTCGCGCGGAACGACCTCGAGAACTGGCTGGGCATCTGCGCCGGGGACGGCGGATACTGCGCCATCGACCAGGCGAACCCGGACGTGGGATACGCCTCGACGCAGTTCTTCTACAGCATCTTCGGCACGACCACGAACTGGCAGGGCATCTCCGTGATCGGTCCGGCGATTCCGGGCGACCGGATCGCGTTCATCCCTCCGCTCGTGCTCGATCCGAACGACGGTAGGTGGCTGTACATCGGCACGAATTACATTTGGCGCCGAGACAACCAGGCACAAACCTGGACGCCGCGGCTCGCAGGCCAGCAGCTCTGTACCTCCGGAGAGCTTCGCGCGATCGCGATCGCGCCCGGAGATTCCGACCGCATTTACACGGGCGCCAGCAACGGCGAGATGTGGATGTCCGTGAACCGCGGACAGTCGTGGACCCAGATCAACACGGGCAGCCCCGGGCTTCCGAACCGCGTGATCACCTCGATCTCGGTCAATCCCGCAAACAAGAACGACGTGCTGATCACGGTCTCCGGCACGGGCACGGGACACGTGTGGCGGTGCGCCGACACCACGGCTGCGACCCGCGTGTGGCAGGACCGCAGCGGAGGGGGCGGGACCTCCCTGCCGAACGTCTCCGCGAACCGCCTCGCGCGCGACCCGTTCGATTTCGAGTCGATCCTTTACGCCGGGACGGACGTGGGCGTGTTCGTGTCGGAGGACGGAGGATCGTCGTGGGCGAACGCGACCGCCCCGCTCGGCCTTCCGAACGGGCAGGTCACCGACTTCAAGATCCAAGTTCCCATCAATTCGCTGATCGCGGGCACGTACGGGCGCGGCATGTGGAAGCTCGCGCTGCCGCCGATCGTGTACCCGTCGGCGTTCACGGTGATTTCGGGCACGCACATGGGGGGCGGGCTCTCGGACTTGCGCGAGAGCGACAACCGGGTGCTTGGCATTTTCGCGGACGACTTCGAGCCGTACGCGGAGGTCGAGCTTGTGGGGACGTCGCCGATCGCGGCCCCCTCCGAGCTGCACTTCTTCCTGGAGGCCTCCTCGCAGCGGATCGACACGCAGCAGAGCATCGACCTGTTCAACTACTCGGCGAGCAGATGGGACCGGATCGACGCGCGCGCGCCGACGCTCGGCGATTCGCGGATCGTGAGGAAGGTGATCGGCAACGCCGCGCCGTACGTGCATCCGACGACCCGCGAGGTGCGCGCTCGCATTCGCTTCGAGCTGATCGACGAGACGGTTTGGCCTCTGGACGGCTGGCTCCAATGGATCGATCGCGCGGTGTGGCGTGTCGTGCCGTAACTTGCTTCCGCCTACCCAGCAAAGTTGAGGGACTAGGTGCGAGCGCCTCGATTCTCCACGCGCGCGACCGCGAACTTTTGTCAATCGTCGCGAAGTCCTCCTTTTGATAGCTCTGGGGAGGGCATTCGATGGGCGTTTTCGGCCTTGCTTTTGTCGTCGCGTCCTGCTTGGGATCGCCGTGCCACGCTGATGGCCACCTGGCCGTCGGGATTCGTCCCGTTCCGGGCGCGCTCGCGCGCATCGAAAAGCTCGCCGCGCCGCTCGGGGAGATCGAGTCGCGCGACTCGCAGTGGGGCGCCTTCGTCGTCCGGCTGCGGCCGGGCGTCTCGACGGAATCGGCGAAGGCCCGGCTCGAACGGGCCCGGGGCGTGCTCTTCGTCCGAGAGAGCGACCCGCACGTGTCCCCGGAAGACACGGACCTGACCTGCGCCGCGTCCCTAACCCGTTTGCTGGACGAGCTGAAGGCCCGCAACGCCGACCGCGAAGCGATCACGAAGGCCAAGGGCCTGCCGCCGCTCTCGAAGGACCAGAAGATCAAGACCGGCTACTACGAGGCTTGGCTCTTTTGGCTGCACGAGCGCTCGTATCCGAAGAACAGGATCGACTACGCCGCATACGACCGCGCGATCCGACACCGCGAGCAGATGCCCGCCGCGTTCGGGGCGCAGGAGGACGGCTTCGGAGGCGCCACGTGGCAGTACGTGGGCCCGCGCAACCTCGACATACCCTATCGCACCTACTACGGCCTGCGCCCCATCAACGGCCGCGTCGGGGCGCTCGTCGTCGATCCCAGCAACCCCACGACTCTGTACATGGGCGGCGCGAACGGCGGCCTCTGGAAGTCCACAGACTCGGGCGTGAACTGGACCCCCATGACCGACGGCTGGCAGACCATCGCGATCAGCAGCGTCGCCGTGCACCCAAGCGATCCGCAGACCATCTACGTGGGCACCGGCGACTTCCACGGCTCGCGCATCTACAGCTTCGGGATCATGAAGACCACCGACGGCGGCGCGACCTGGACCAACCAGGGCAACTCCCAATTCGGCACCCGCGCGATCAGCAGCATCCAGTTGGACCCCGAGAACCCGCAGATCGTCACGATCACCACCGGGCGCTCCTCGGGCGGCACGGGATTCGTCTGGCGCTCCACGAACGGCGGCGCGACCTGGACCAACGTGCTGAACACATCCGCCAACTGGTGCAGCTCCTCCATCGGGGCGCGCGACGCCAACGGCGACCGGGCGTACTACGTCTCGGGAAGCGGCACGGGCGGAAACGTGTGGCGCTCCATGAACCGGGGATCGTCGTGGACGAGGCTCACCACGCCCGCCTCCGCGGGCTCCCACTCCGTGATCATGGTGGCCGCTTCGCCGTCGTTCCCCGGAACCGTGTACATGGTCGCCAACGCCGACCGCAAGGTCTTCAAGAGCATGGACTACGGCGCCACTTGGACCGACATCACCGCCGGATTCCCGAACGGCAACAACAACTACTTTTGGAGCCAGTCCACCTACAACTGGTTCCTGGCGTGCTCCTCCAAGCCCGGACCGGTGGACGTGCTTTACGTCGGCATGATCGACGCCGCGCAGTCTCCGGACGGCGGCGCGACCTGGCGCTCTATCGGAGGCCCGACCTACGTCAGCACCGCGCTCACCCACAACGACCAGCAGAGCATCCAGGTCGATCCCACGAACCCGAACGTCGTGTACGTGGGCTCGGACGGCGGCGCTTACCGCTATACGTTCAACCCTGGCACGAACAACGGGACCTGGAGCTACCTGAGCGCGAACCTCGGCATCACGATGTTCTACAAGTGCGATCTGCATCCGACCAGCTCCACATGGCTGATCGGAGGCACGCAGGACAACGCCACGCCCGTCGCGGTCGGCGACCTCGCGAACTGGGAGAACTGCGGCGGAGGGGACGGCGGGTTCTGCGCGATCGACCAGAACACGCCGACCACTCAATACGCCACCGCGCAGAACCTGTACGTGTACCGCACGACGAACGCGTGGACCTCCCAGTCCGTCATCGCGCCCAACTACGGCACGGACCCGGTCGCCTTCATCGCGCCGATCACTCTGGATCCGAACGATTCGAACTTCCTGTACGGCGCGACGAACTACCTGTACCGCCGCAACAACCAGACGGCGACCTGGGAGAACCGCGTCGGCGGCCAGGCGCTCTCTGGAACGGGCACGGTGAGGTTCATCGCCGTCGCGCCCGGCGATCCGAACCGAATCTACACGTCGGCAAGCGACGGGCAGGTCTGGATGACCTCGAACCGCGGCGCGACTTGGACGCAGATCAACACGGGCAGCCCGGGCCTGCCCAACCGCGTGTTCAACTACATCTCAATCAACCCGGCGAACAAGAACGACATCCTGCTGACCTGCGGCGGAACGGGCACCGGGCACCTGTGGCGGTGTTCGAACGTCACGGCGCCCACGCGCGTCTGGCAGGACCTCAGCGGAAGCGGCCCCACCGGCCTGCCGAACGTGAACACGAACACGATCCGCCGCGACCCGTTCGACTTCGAGGGCACGCTCTACGTGGGCAACGACCTCGGCGCGTTCGTGTCCGAGGACGGAGGGGCTTCCTGGGCGAACGCCACCTGGCCGCTCGGGCTGCCGAACGTTCAGGTGAACGACCTGAAGGTCCAGCTCTCCTCGAACACGCTTTACGCGGCGACCTACGGGCGAGGCTTCTGGCGGATCGCCTTGCCGCCGATCGTGTATCCGAGCTCCGCGCAGGTCGTCAGCGGGACTCCCTTCGGCGGCGGCCTGAACGAGCTGCGCAACAGCGACGACCGGTACATGACGGTGCTGGGGGACGACTTCATACCCATGGCGCAGGTCGTGTTCACGGGTACCTCGACGGTGCTCGCTCCGAGCGAGCTGCACTTCTTCCTGGAAACGTCGAGCCCTCGGACGGACATAAGGCAGACCCTAGAGTTTTACAATTACGCGCTAAGCCGCTGGGACGTAGTGGACCAGCGTTTTATGACCGTCGGGGACTCGCGCTTTATCGAGAAGGTGATCGGAAACGCCGCGCCGTACGTTCAGCTCGTCACCGGCCAGGTTCGCGCGCGGGTCACGATGATGCCGGACAACGACGTGTCGTGGCCCGTGGACGGCTGGGAGCACTGGATCGACCGGGCGGTGTGGCGGGCGGTGCCGTAGAACGCCCTAATGCCACAATCCTCCCCGTGTCGCTCGGACGCGTGCTCCTCTGCCTGCACTCTCACATGCCGTATGTGCTGGCACACGGCAAGAGCCCACACGGCACGGACTGGCTCATGGAGTCCGCCGCCGAGTGCTACCTGCCCATCCTCCGCGCTCTGAGCAGGCTTCGCGCGGAGGGAGTGAGGCCGCGCTGGACGATCAACATCACGCCCGTGCTCGCCGAGCAGCTATCCGACGACAGCTTCGTCGGCGAGTTCGAGGGATATTGCCAGTCCAAGATCGAGGCCGCCTGCCTCGACGGCGAGGTCTTCGCCAAAGAGGGCCCCTTGTGGATGGAGGGCCTGGCGTCCATGTGGCGGCGCGTGTACGAACGCGCGCTTCTGGAGCTTCGCCAAGAGTGGGGCGGCTCGATCCTGGACGCTTTCCGGTTCTTCCAGGACGAGGGCAGCGTCGAGATCATCACGAGCGCGGCGACCCACGGCTACCTGCCGCTGCTAGCCACGGACGAGTCCTGCCGCGCGCAGGTCGAGCTGGGCGTCCGCACCTACGAAAAGCACTTCGGCAGGAAACCGAGGGGGATCTGGCTGCCCGAGTGCGCCTACCGCCCTTCCTACGATTGGAAAGCGCCGATCGGGGACGAGGAGCGCCCCTGGCCCAGAAAGGGAGTCGAGGAGTACCTGAAGGAGAACGGCATCGAGTACTTCTTCGTGGACTCCCACATGATCCGAGGCGGGGAGCCGCTCGGCACGTACCACATGCGTTTCCCGCAGCTGGCGGAGCTCTTCGCAAGAAGCGCGAAGTTCTTCACTCCGCCGCCAGAGGAGCGCAGCGAGTACGAGCACTACGCGCTGCCCAACGGCGTCGCGTGCTTCGCGAGGGACCCGCATACCACGGTCAAAGTGTGGTCCGGCGAGCACGGCTACCCCGGCGATCCACAGTACTTGGAGTTCCACAAGCAGCACTACCCCGGTCGGCTGCGCTATTGGCGCGTGAGCGAGGACAAGCGCGACCTGGGAAAGAAGGAGCCCTACGACCCATGGAGCGCGTACGAGAGCATCCCGAACCACGCGCACGACTTCGTCGAGACCTTGAAGGCGACGCTCGCGAGCCATCGCGGCGGCTCGGACCGGGAGGGCACCCTCGTCGCGATGTACGACACGGAGCTCTTCGGGCACTGGTGGTACGAAGGCCCGGAGTTTCTGTACGAGGTCGGCAGGCGCCTGGCGGACGATCCGGACCTGCGCTCGGCCAGCGCCGGGGACGTGCTGGACGAGGAGCCGCCGCGCTCCGTGATCACTTTGCCCGAAGGCTCTTGGGGCGAGGGCGGCTACCACTACGTTTGGCTCAATCCGGACAACGCTTGGACCTGGGAGAGGCTTTACCCGGCGGAAAGGCGCATGCGCGAGCTGGCGTCCTCGTGCACGAGCGGTATGGCGAAGGAGGTCGCCGAGCAGGCGGCGCGCGAGCTGCTGCTGGCCGAGTCGTCGGACTGGCAGTTCCTGATCTCGACCTTCTCCGCCAGGGACTACGCCGAGCTGAGGTTCACGGACCACATGGATCGCTTCGAGCGGCTCGCGGACCTTTGCGAGGCGCTCGTGGCGGGCGGTACGCTCTCCGCAGGAGAGCGGGAGTTCTACGAAGAGTGCCGCACGAAGGACGCGCCTTTCGCGGCGTTGGACCTGAGCCTTTGGAGGCCGCTGGAGCCGGCAAGGGGAACCGCATCGAGTTAGGGAATGGTTGATCGGAAAGTGAATGGAAGGATCGCTTGGCTCGCGGCGCTTCTGGCGCTAGCCTTGTCCGGATGCTCCGGGCCTTCGAGCGCCAAGAAGGACTCTCCGCCCGAATCGGCGACCTCGCCTCGGCCTTCCGTGGGCGGGCCGGCAGATCCGAACGCCACATCGCCAAAGGGTGTGGAGCCTGGGGGGTCCGCGAAGTCCGGCGCGCCCGTACCGAAGCTGACCCCGGGAATACAGCCAATTCCGAAAGCGGGGCAGGGCGGATGGAAGCCTTCGAGCACCAAGCCCGGCGACCTCGCCAAAAACGTCGCCTCTGCCATTGCCGGAATGAGGGGGGTCGCGGGCGAGGCCGTTTCTTACGTGAAGACCCCCGAAGGCAACGCGAACGCCCGGAGCGTGTACAAGATTCAAGACCCGAAGCGCTTCCGCGTGGACTTTTTGGCGGTCAAGGAGCTCCCGAGCACGGCCATGCTCCTTGCGAACGGCACCACGAAGCGCGAGATCACACTTGGCGAGCCCGTCAAATCGCTCGCGGTCGGCGCGCGGTCGCCCGTCGCGCAATTGCCCCCGTCGAAGATGCTCGAGCGCTGGCCCAGGGAGTTCTCGCGGCTCATGTTCCTGAATTTGACCGACGGCGCGGACGCCTGGACGCCGGTTCTATCCGCGCTTTCGAGGGGCGAGGAAGGTTTCCGCACGAGCGTCGAGGAGCGAACCGTGCCGTTTCGCGGCAAGCAGGTGAAGAGCGTTCGCGTGCGCGCCGTTCGGAACGCCGAGGCCGCCAAGAGGCTGGGCGCCTGCGAGATGGAAATGGTATTCGACGCGGAGCGCTACCTGCCGGTGACGGTGCGCGTGATCTCCTCCGACACCAAGGGCAAGCCCTGGCAGCTCCAGTGGTCCGCCGGGTGGAACTTCAACCAGAAGTTCCACCCGGAGGAGTTCGAGCGAGTGGAGTGAGGGGCGCTCGGGCTGGTCTGGATGCGTTCGGGTTGGTTCGGGTTGGGTTGGGTGCGTTCGGATTGGTTCGGGTTGGTTTGGGTTGGTTGGGAGAGAGCGGAGAATCGGTTGGGGAGTAGAGCTCGAATCGGGGCAGGCGGTTCCCAATCGCCAAGGCAGCGCAAGTCGCTATTCGTAGACCGCCGCGCGCACGGGCTCGGGCTTCCCGGACTCCAGAGACGCCACGATCGCGGCCATTGTGGCGACCGTCTCCAGGCCTTCGACGAGGTCCGGGCTGTTGGGTTCGCCGGAGAGGATTCGAGAGGCGAAGTAATCCGCATAGTTGCAGAACTCGCCGTAATGCATTCCTTTTAGCTCGTGCCGGTAGTAGTAACCGGCCATATCGTGGTCGTAGTCTTCGTCCACCTCGACGCCGCTCGCGTCGCGGAACGTGAACCGAAGCTCGGGGTAGCGGGCAAGCGAGGCGCCTTTTGAGCCCATTAGGTGGCACTCGATCATGGATCGCGCCTTAGCCAAATCGTGAATCCCGTAGTTGCCGAACACCCGCCCGATTCGGCCCGACTCCGCGAGCAGGTTCACCGCGATCGCGTCCGGGGTCTTCATGCCGAAGCTCTCGCCAAGGCTCGTGCGCGTTCCGTATGCATGCACCTCCCGAATCGGGCCCAGGTACCAGCGCGCCAGGTCCACCGGGTGGCTTAGACCGAGGTACGCCCAGTGCGTGCTCTCGACGGTCCAAGGGCTCTTCTCGTACCACCAGTCCATGCGGTGGCAATAGTGCGCGTCGAGCGCCTCGATCTCGCCCAGCTCGCCCGCCTCGAACCGCTCGCGCTGCCGCTGGAACGGCTCGTAGAAGCGAGTGGACTGCCCGACCTGCAGTCGCATGCCGGTCTCTCTAGCAGCCTTCAACAGGCGCGGCCCGGATTGCGGGTCGTTGACCAGAGGCTTCGTGCAGATCACGTGCTTTCCGGCCCGAAACGCGCGCTCGATGTGCTCCGCGTGCAGGTGGTCGGGAGTGTAGATCGCCACGATCCGCACGTCCTCGCGAGCAAGCATGGCGTCGTAGTCGTCCGTGACGAAGAGCCCGGGGGTCGCCGCGAGCGCATCCTCCCTCTTGGCCTGGTCGAGGTCGCATCCCGCGGCGGCCCGGCACATCCCGGACGCCCGCAGAGCGACGAGCATGGTCAGACCCTCGTGCAGCCCCAGCACGCCGATGCCAATCCGCTCGTTCGGAGGCAGCTCGCCGTAGGAGCGACGCCGTCCGACCGTCGGCTTGCCCGTCGGCTGGGAGTCCGGGTGGGCCACTGGCGGACGGTACCCGCTTTCGAAGGTTCTGCAAGGGAGAGGAGAGTGCCGGCGAATCATCCTCCCCTTTGACGGGGGAGGTCCGTGATCCCGACTTGTCGGGAGAACGGGGTGGGGGTGAGCGTCTTCGGCGGAATCGTAGGCGGTAGCCCGCGGTCTGGCTGTCCGGCTTCCGAAGCCGCCCACCCTCTCCCGGTTCGCGGACTCACCGACCTCTCCCATCAAGGGAGAGGAGGGTGCCGCCACGGACCATCCTCCCCCTTGAGGGGAGAGGTCCGTGATCCCGACTTGTCGGGAGAACGGGGTGGGGGTGAGCTTCTTCTGGGGAATTGTAGGCGGCAGCCCGCGGTCTGCATGTCCGGCTTCCGCAGCAGCGCACCCTCTCCCGGTTC
>Ga0187892_10001791_pt1 | contig 46894 bp, 27 predicted proteins | sample MA1701073metaG_FD_139345 | JGI IMG/M metagenome (GOLD analysis project Ga0187892, IMG submission 139345) | Bio-ooze microbial communities from a basaltic lava cave in the Kipuka Kanohina Cave System on the Island of Hawaii, USA - MA170107-3 metaG ...
ATCCGAGTCCTCCGAGCGCGGAGCACCGGATGCTCTCGTCTCCCGTTCTCTCGCCGATGGCGAGCGAGGCCTCGTGGCACTCCAGCGCTCGCTCGACTTCGCCCAGCATGCTGAGGACGAATCCGAGCTCGTTCAAGGCCTGCGCTTCCCTTGCGGCCTCGCCGTGCCGGCGCGCGAGGCCGAGAAGCGATTCGAGGCTCGCGCGGGCTCGACGGACGTCTCCGTGCGCCCGGTCGACGCCGGCGAGGTTGAGGAGCGCCGACATCTCCTTCGACGGCTCGCCGATGGCCTTCGCCAGGGCGAGCTGCGCCTCGAAACACTCGCGCGCCTCGGCGGCCCGCCCGAGGGACTGCCGCGTGACGCCGAGGTTGCCGAGCGCCAGGCACTCGGCCGGCCGATCGCCCATCTTCCGCGCCAAGGCGAGCGCCGCCTCGTGGTGCTCGATCGCCTCCGCGTAACGGCCCCGCGCCTGGGCCAGCGAGCCGAGGTTGCCGATCGCGCGCGCTTCTCCGGGACGGTCCCCGATCTCGCGGCAAAGGGAGAGATGCTGGTCGTAGTACTCGCGCGCGAGGTCCACTTCCCCGAGCCTCTCGCAAACCACGCCGAGGTTCCCGAGCGCCGTGGCCTCCCACGGCCGGTAGCGCGTCTCTCGGAAGATCGCGAGCCCTTTCTCGTACGACTCGCGCGCGCGAGCGATCTCTCCCTTTTTCAGGAAGGCGTTCCCGAGGTTGACGTGGATGCCGCCCTCCTTGTTCCGGTCCTTGAGCTCGCGGGCGAGGGCGAGGGTCGACTCGAGGACCTCGATGGCTCGATCGATCTCCGCGCCGGCGATGAGAAGATTCGAAAGGACGGTGAGGGCCTTGCACTCGAGAGGGCGATCGCCGATCTCTCTCGCGAGGGCGAGCGCAGCGTCGATGGCCGACCTCGCCCGCGCCATGTCGCCGCGGGCTCTCAAGACCTGCGCCAACAGTCCGAGAGTTTCGGACTGGATGGAGCGGTCTCCCGCGGCGCGGGCGCGCGCCAGCGCCGCCTCGAGGACGGGCATCGCGTCCGCCCACCGGCCCGACGACACGAGCCGGTCGCCCTGCACGAGCCCGTGGAGCGCCGCGGCGCGCTCGTCTCCGCGGGCCGTCGCGCGCTCGGCGGCCGTCCCCCGGTACTCGGCCGCCGCCCGGAGGAGGGCGGCGCCGGCCGGGCGCGGCGTCGCTCCGCTCTCCGCCTTCAAAGCGAACTCGCCCGTGGCCTCGCCGCGCGCGGCGACGCTGACGACGTAGCTCGCGCCGGCCTTCGCGTCGAAGACGATGCGCGCGTTGGTCTCGACGCCGCCCGCGTCGTCCTCGAGCGGTGCCGGGAGCGCGTCGCCCTCGATCCGGAGGAAGGCGTCGAAGTCGAAGGACTCGAGCGACAGCGTGACGAAGCCGCTCGTCTCGGGCACGAAGGCGATCCGGCGGACGAAGCCGTGCCCGTCGAGCTTCGGATCGCCGGCCGAGAGCGTCCCGCGGATCGTCTCCCCGATTCGGAGCGGAGCAAGGCCGGCCGTCTCTTCGTCGAGCGAGGTGAGGCCCCACAGCGCGGCGGCGGCCGAGAGGACGACCGTCAGCCGCACGCCCGGCGGGAGCATTTTTCCTCCTTCATCTTTTCCTTCTTCCTCGGCGCGGTCCGTCGCGGCCCGGCCGGAGCCGGCCGCGGCGGACGCTTTGAACGACGCGCGAGGCCGCGCACGGCGCGCTCTCTTCGACGGCCCGCGGCGAGGAACGATCGGCCGGCGATCGCCGATCGCCTCGCGAGACGCCCCGCGCTCCGGCCGCCGCCCGTCACGGGACGTTGCGGAGCCGGATGAGGCGGGTCGTGCGGCGCGGATCCTTCGGTTGCTGCAGGGTGGCGGCGAGATCCTCGAGCCGCGGCGGTCGCGGCTCGGCGCGGACGCCCGTGGGCGCGGCGGCCGGCGCGGTCTGGCCGATCCCTCGGAAGAGAAGGGTCCGCGCCTCGTCGTCGAGCCGCCTAATGGAGGACCCTTCCCCCGGCCGCACCGGGAGCACGCCGCTGAGAAAGGACTCCATGGCTTCGTCCGGCTCGATCGACGCGATGACGAGGATCGTCTCGGCGCCGGCCCCGGAGGACGAGACCACCCAGTCGTGGCTCCGTCCTTCGAAGTCTCCCGGGAGGCGGTGCGTCGCGTCCTTCGCGAGGGGGTTTCGGGGGGCGTAGCCCGGCGCCGGGAACATCGAGTACGTCTCGCCGGCGTCGTCCTGATTGAGGACGTAGACGTGGCTCTCGCGGCTGCACCGGACCTCGAGCGACAGCCGTTCGCCGACGCGGACGGCGTCGCCGCTCCGGAGCTCGAGCACCTCGTCCCCGCGGGCGACGAGGAGGCGTGTCTCGATCTCGAGCGGCGAAACCGAGCCCGCGATCCGGATCGCGACGGGGGTCGCGAGCGCGGCGGCCGCGAGCGCGGCCACGAGCCACGGCACCGCCCGCCGCAGGCCTTTTGGCCGAGGAGCCGCCGAGCCGCTCGACAGGTAGTCCCGCAGCGCGCGCTCGAAGGCGCCGGCCGACTCGAAGCGCCGGGCGGGATCGGTGGCCATGGCCTTCTCGACGATCGAGGCGTAGGCGTCGGGCGCGTCCGGGCGCCGGTCGGAGAGAGGCGAGCCACGTCCCGTTTTCACGCTTTCCGCGAGCTTTGAGAACGAGGCGGCCTCGTGAGGGTACCGCCCGCACACCGACCAGTAGAGGAGGACCCCGAGCGCGTAGATGTCGGTCGGCGGACCGACCGGAACGGGCCCTCCGAACTGCTCGGGCGCCATCGCGACCGGCGTTCCGGCGTGGGAGCCGGGCGACGCGCCCGCGGCGACGGCGCCTGGCGAGAAAACGATGCCGAAATCGAGGAGCACGGTCCGCCCGCCGGTCGCCCGCATGACGTTCGACGGCTTGAGATCGCGATGGACGAGCCCCCTCGCGTGGATCGCGGAGAGCGCGCGGCAGAGGTCGATCCCGAGCCGGGCCGCCTCCTCGGGAGAAAGGGGCCCGCCGCTCTCCACGATCTGCTCGAGCGTCTTCCCGTCGACGAGCTCGAGGCTCAGGCGGAGCTGGCCGTCCACCTCGTCGATCGAGTGGATGCGAACGACGTTCGGATGGTCGATCGCGGCGAGCGCGCGGGCCTCCGCCAGGAAGCGCGCCCGCGCGGCCTCCGGGACGATCGCGTCGGGGCGGACGATCTTCAGCGCGACGGGCCGGCCGAGAGCCCGGTCGACCGCGCGGTGCACGCGCGAGCCCGATCCCGCCCCGATCTCGAGGCCGAGTGCGGCGTCCCCTGCCGCCGCGCCGGCCGGCGATCGGCCGGTCCGGATCGACTCGAAAAGGCGCAGCGCGCCGATCTCGCTCTCGGTGAGCGTCCGGCTCGCCTGCAAGGCGGCCCAGTCGACCGGCTGCCCGTCGGCGAGACGAGCGGCGACCGACCGGACGGCGTCACGCTCGGAATCCGCCACGAGCGAGCTCCTGAGCCACGTGTTGGACGGCCCGGCAAACCGCCATGCGAGCGGCGTCCGGAGAAGAAAAACTGCAGTCGTTCGCGATCGTCGCGTAGTCGAGATCCAGCTCGAACCGGAGGAGAAGCGCGGCGCGCGCAGACTCGGAAACGCTCGAGAGGGCCTTTTCGAACGCTTCGCACGTTTCCTTTTCGATGAGAACCGACAGCGCGCGCGGAGTGGACGCGCCGTCCGTCGGCTCCGGAACGGCTTCGAGGCTCGCGCCGACAGGGGAGCGGGCCGCTCGCCGGCCGAGCTCTACGACGTAGTGGAGGCCGATCCTGCGGAGGAATCCCCAGAAGGAGCCGATGCCTCGGTACTCGAACCGATCGAGGCTCGCGAAGGCCCGCGTGCAGACCTCCTGCACGACGTCCTCCGTTTCGAGCAGCCCGCGCGCTCCGCCGGGGATCCGGGCGTGGAGGAAGCGCGAGAGAGGCTCGCGGTAGTGGCCGAAAAGCGTCTCCCGTGCGGCCGCGTCGCCGCGGCGGGCCTCCTCGAGAAGGTCTCCGGTCCGCGAGAGAGCGGAGGAGGGGCGCGGCTCCTTCTCGTCCCGGCTCATCGGGAATGGCGGCTCATCGCCCTCTGTCGGGTCGGGCCCGACCTTCGCGGCGGACTCGCGCGAGTACGCCGAGAATCATATGCGCGCGGGCTTTCGGCCACAAGTCGCGCCCGAGGCGGGACTCCGGGGAGGAGTTGGGTGTGGCCGTAGCGGAAGCCGAGCCCGAAACGGCGCTCGGATCGAGGGAATCGGGCGTTTTCTTGAGGGCGTCGAGCGGGCCGCGGTCGGGCTTTCGGACGGGGGTCCCGCGACGGCCCCGACAGGATCGGTGATCGGGCCCGGGCGGCGCGAGGCCGGGACTCAGCGCGCGAAGAGCGCGGGCTCGAGCGCGGCGTCGACGGAGATCTCGAAGGTGCCGGAGAGCGCGTCGACGCGACGCCCCTCGAACGTCACGTCCCGCGCCGCGGGAAGGACGAGCGCTCCCGCGTTGCGGAAGTCCGAGTACGAGGCCGCCATCGCTCCTAGGTGGCCCGCTCCCGCGCGGCCGCGCCACGAGGCCGTGACGATCCGCCCGGAATCCCGGTCGATGCCGAGCGTCGTCGTCGTGCCGTCGAAGGCGACCGCGACCCGCGCGATCTTCGCGTCGCCCTCTTCGTCGATCGCGACGGCGACGAAGTCACTCCGTTTTCTCGCCTTGAGGATCGAGACGAGAGAGCGATGGGCCTCGCGCCGGAGAAAGGCCACCTGGGATTCGTCCATGGGCTCGACTCGCTCCGGGCCCGCGAGGAAACCGTCCCCGCCCGCCGCGACGAACGTCCAGAGGCGATCGTTCCACGCGTCCTCGGCACGGACCTTGTCGGGATACGCGATGAGGAGACGCCGGACGTTGACCTGAGTCTCGTCGCCGCTCTCGACCGTCCGCTCGCGGCGCTCGACGTAGGTCTTCGCGGCGTCGATCGCCTGCGCGCCGCCCGCGGCCTTCACGGCCCGCTCGACGAGAGCGCCGCCGCGCTCCTTCGCCGTCTTCTTCCCCTCGGGGAGGGGATCGTTGCGGTCAATGTGCGCCGCGGGGTCCTTCAGGAAATTCGTCCGGCAAGACTCCGAGGCGAAGATGTAGATGAGCCCGTCGTGGACGGCGAACCGATCGGGGCTTCCCTTTCCCGAGAGCGGCCCCATCCGGCCGCACCCGCCGCCCATCTGGATGCGGAAGCGCTCCGGCGTCGACTCGAAGAGAGACCGGTTCTTCTCGCTCGCGAACGCGTAGCGGAATCGGCCGTGGACCACGTCGATCGCGGGATCGCCCGGCGTCTCCTTCCCTCGGGTCAATTCGACCGGATCGAGGCCCTTGAGCGCGGGAGGAGTCTCGTCCTCGGCGACGCAAGGGAACGAGGCGGCGAGGACGGCCGAGAGGACGGCCGCGAGCGACGTCGTCTTGATCATGGTGGAACCGATGCCTCCTGACGCGGGGCGACTCCCGCCCGAAAGAAGCCCCGCGCGTTCGCGCGACGCGGAGTTCTCCGGGCGAGCCCTCAACTCAAGGGCTCCATTCAACACGAGAACGGCTTTCCTTTGAAGGAACTGGTGAAGAAACCGAAGGAGCTCGCGAAGGAACCGGATCGGCTCGCCGGAAGATTCCGTCGCGGGCGCCTAAACGGCCCGACGAGCGGGGCCGGACCGCTATAATCGGCGCCTTCCTGTCGCCACGAGAAGCCTGCGCCGCCGCCCCCGCATTCATGGCCTCCCGCCCACCACTCGGCGTCCTCTACCTCCTCTTCTTCGTCTCGGGGCTGTCGGCTCTCGTCTACGAGGTGGTCTGGTTTCGCCTCCTCGGCTTCGTGATGGGGAACACGGTCCTCACCGTCACGACCGTCCTCGCGACCTTCATGGGCGGACTCGCGCTCGGAAGCCACCTCGGCGGACGCGTGGCGGACGGCCTGCGGCGCCCCGTCCGCGCGTACGCCATCCTCGAGCTCGTGATCGGCGTGCTCGGCGTCCTCGTCCCCGCCCTGATCCGACTACTCCGACCGCTCCACGCGGCGGCGTTCGATGCGATCGGGTCGAGCGAGCTCGGTTTCGGAGCGGCGCAGTTCGTTCTCGCGGGAGCGGTTCTCCTCGTTCCGACCACGTGCATGGGGGCGACCCTGCCGATCCTCTCGAAGCACGGCGTCCGCTCGATCGCGACCGTCGGCGGCTCCGTGGGGCGGCTCTACGCGGTCAATACGTTCGGAGCGGTCGCCGGAGCCTTCCTGACCGGGTTTCTGCTCATGCCCGGGCTCGGCAGCCGGGTGACGATCGCGATCGCCGCGGCGCTCAACCTCGCGATCGCCGCGGCGGCGTTCTGGCTCGACCGGAGCGCGCCCGCGCCGGCCTCGGCGACCGCTCACTCCCGCTCGATCGCGACGTCTGGCGCCCTCGATCCGCCCGCGCCGCCGCCCGGGATCGGCCCTCTCCTCGTCGCCTTCGCGCTCGTCGGCTTCGCTTCGATGGTGGACCAGGTCGCGTGGACGCGCGTCCTCTCGCTCGTCCTCGGCTCGAGCGTGTACGCGTTCTCCCTCATGGTGGGGACGTTCATCCTCGGCCTCGCCCTCGGCGGGGCCGCGATTGCGACCGTCGCCGACCGCGTGCGGCGACCGGCCCTCGCCTTGTCGTGCCTCCAGGCCGGGGTCGCCGCGTCGTGCGCCGTCCTGGTCCCGGTGCTCGGTCTCCTTCCCGACGTCGTTCTCGCGCTCACCCTCGCGTTCGGAGGCGGCGGGGAGTCCTTCCTCGAGGCGTATCTTCTGCGGTTCGGGCTCGTCCTCGCGTGCCTCATCGTGCCGACGGCGCTCATGGGCGCCGCGTTCCCGCTCGTGACGCGGATCGCGGCGACGAGCGAGGCGCGCGTCGGCCGCACTGTGGGATCCGTGTACGCCGCGAACACGCTGGGCGCGATCGCGGGATCGTTCGCCGGGGGATTCGTCCTCGTGCCGCTCCTCGGCCTTAGGGGAAGCCTCCTCGGCGCGGCGGGGCTAAACCTCGCCGTCGCGGCGATCCTCGTCTTCGTCGTGGCGCGCGCGCGCGGCGAGGCGGGGCCGCGCCCGGCGGCCGCGTCGATCGGAGCCGGCGCGCTGGCGCTCGTCCTCGTCACGCTCCTCTCGCCGTGGGACGCGTCGCGCCTCTCGAGCGGCGTCTACCTCTACGCAATCCGCTACCGGGACCAGATGCTGTCGGGGGAGACGCCGCGCGACTTCCTCTTCAAGGTCGGCGAGCTCGTCCACTATGACGAGGGGCTCTCCGCGACCGTCTCCGTCCGGAGGGTGGACGACGTCATCGCACTCGTCGCGAACGGGAAGACCGACGCCTCGACCTCGTACGACATGCAGACGCAGGTCCTCCTCGCGCACATCCCGGCCGTGATCGCGAAGGAGAGAGGCTCCGCCCTCGTCATCGGGGTCGCGTCCGGCATCACGGCGGGCTCGGTCGCGTGCCATCCGTTCGAGCGCATCGACGGCGTCGAGATCTCGCCGGAGATCGTCGACGCCGCCAAGCGCTTCTTCTCCGAGCACAACCACGGCGTCTTCGACGACGAACGGTTCCGGCTCTCGGTCGCCGACGGCCGGACGTTCGTGGACCTCGCGAAGGGCCGCTACGACGTCGTGAACAACCAGCCGAGCAACCTCTGGATCGCAGGGATCGGGAACCTCTTCACGCGCGAGTTCTTCGAGGCGGCCCTCGAGAAGCTCCTTCCGGGCGGCCTCGTCGCGCAGTGGGTAAGCGTCTACGACCTCCGGCCCGACGATTTCCGGACCGTCGTGCGGACGTTCGGCACCGTCTTCCCGCACGTCTCGCTCTGGGAGCTTCAGCGCGGCGCCGACTACCTTCTCGTCGGCAGCCTCGAAGCGCACGCGCTCGACGTCCGCGAGCTCCGGTCGCGCCTCGCGGAGGAGGCGGTGGCGGCCGATCTCGCGCGCGTCGGAATCGTCGCCCCGGAGGCCGTCGCGGCGCGCTTCATCGCGTCCGGGGCGAAGCTCGAGCAGTTCACGGGCGACGGGCCCGTCAATACCGACGACAACGGCCTCCTCGAGTACGCCGCGCCGCGACTCCTCCACCGCCGAATGTCCGAGGCGAACGTCGCGGCGCTCGACCCGATCCTCGAGCCCATCGAGACGATCGCGCGGGGCGAGCCGGACGACGTCGCGAAGCTCTCGGCGGCCGTCGATCGCCGCCGCCGCGCGCGCGCGGATCTCAACGCGGCCGACCGGCTCATCGCCGACGGCCGCGCGGAGGAAGCGCTTTTCCTCCAGGAGTCCGCGCTCGCCGCGCTGCCGGAGGAGCTTGCGGTGCGCGAGGCGTTCGCTATCAACGTCCTCGCCGAGGCCGAGCAGCGCCTCGCGCGCGGGGACGCAGCCGCCGTGCTCATGAGCGTCGCGAGGGTGGACCGCGCCGATCCGGGCAACGTGGACGCGATCCGGCTCCGCGGGCACGCGCTCCTCGCGCTCGGAAAGGCCGGCGAGTCCGCGGACGCGTTCGAGCGGGTCGTGCGGCTTCGCCCGCGATCGTCGGAGGCCGTTCTCAACCTCTCGAGCGCGCGTCTCGAGGCCGGACAGCTCCGCGAGGCGCGCGCCGCGATCGACGAGTTCGCGGCCGCGGGCGGCGCTCTCGACGCCGATCTCCACTACAACCGGGGCTGCGTGCTCCTCCGCCAGAGCGACTACGCCGCGGCGGTGCGCGAGTTCGAGGACGCGCTCAGGCTCCGCCCGGGAGACGCGGCGGCGTCGCAAGCGCTCGACACGGCGCGCCGTCTCCTGCGCGGCGAGGGCGGGGGCGGCGCCGGGGGAGGATGATCCGGGCGCGTCAGGCGTCCCGGCGGGCGTCAACCTCGACCGTGCCGGCGTCCCCGTCGACCGCGAGACGGTCGCCCGTCCGGATTGCCGCGTAGTCCGCCTCCGAGATCGTCACGATGGGCACCGAGCGGCCGTAGAGCTCCTGCGCGACGATCGAGCCCAGCGCGACGATCGGCTCCGTCCGGACGTTCACGATCGCGGCCGGCGCGAGGCCGCGCCTCACGAGCTCCACGAGGAAGCCGGTCGAGCTGCTCGAGCCGCGGCTCGCGGGAAAGAGGAGGACGCGGCCCGAGACGCTCGTGCCGGCGAGGCCGGTCGCCCGGTCGGTGACGACGCCGTCGGCGAGCGAAACGCCGCCCCAGAACGAGAGCGGGGTCGCGCTCTTGAGCGCGAGGCCCTCGCCCCGTCCCGGGCAGACGGGCGTCCCTACGAGTCGCGCCATAGCTCCTCTCGCCCGAAGACCACCTTTCCCTCGACCGACGACTCGACGCAGTCTTCGAGCCGCGCGAAGACAACCTCGAGCCCGCTCGTCGGCCACGCATAGTGCGCGAACTTGGCCGAGTTCGTCATCATCGTCCGGAACTTCCAGCCCGAGAGCGACGTGACGACGGCGCACGTGTCGGTGAAAACGCGGACGCCGCTCTCCTCGAGAAGGGCGAGGTCGCCCGAAGCGGCGATCGCCTCGCGGACCGCGCGGCTCGTGAAGACCCAGGCCGTGATCGACGCGTGGATCCTCCGCCCTGCGAGCGCCGCGACGAGCCGCCTCGTCTCCTCGACGGAGAAATGCGGCGAGCCGAGGCAGAGGAGCTCGAACGTCTTCCGGCTCGTGGTGGAGAGCCCGCGCCGGACGCGGCGGAGGTCGCGGAGGTCGATCGGCCGCGTCTCCGGCGCGACGGCCCCGCCGAGCGCCGCCTCGAGCGACGGTGCCTCGGGGGTGACGCCGACCACGTGCGCGAGGCCGATCGCGCCGGACGAGGCGATCGCCGCGCAGAACGCCTTCAGGCGATCGCGCGTCGCCCGGACGCCCGGCGGGAAGCCCACGATCACGGGGACCCTCGAGCCCGCCACGGCGCCGGCCGCGTAGCCGAGGACCGGGTAGAACGATTCGTCGTCGAAGACCTCCGGCGGGAGATCGCGCAGGCGAAGGACGATCTCGCCCCGGCGGCCCTCGTCGGTGTGGAGGCCGAAGAGGGGGACCCGCCCAGCGACGGCGGCCGCGATGTCGACGAAGTCGCCGTATCTCTCCGACCGCGCGCCGAGAACCGTGTTCGCGAACGCGATCGCGTTCGACTCGGCGATCGCGCAGTGCTCGCCGAACCGGGGGAGGGTCTCCTCGTCCTGGTAGGGGGCGCACGTCCAGGTCGGGCGGCATCCCATCGCGGCGTAGCACTCCTCGAGGCGGCGCGACTTCTCCGCGAGCGCCTGCGGCGTCCGCATCTCGCGCCACCGCGCCTGGTCGCGAGCGCCGACATTCAGGGTCGTGGGCACCGCGACCCGCGCGCCGCCCGCGACCAGCCGCTCGGCGAACTCGAGCCACGCCTCCTGGTGGAAGAGGCAGGCGTCGACGTGCGCGAGCGCGATCGGAACGAGCCGAGCCGCGCCGTAGAGGCGGCCGAGCCGGGCGAGGATCGACATCGAGAGGCGGAGCGCCTCGCCGCGCTCGCCGCGGAGCATGGCGCTCTCTTCCGCGGTGAGATCCATCGTGCTGACGATAGAATGGCGGCCCATCATGGGAAGGACCGCCCTTGCCGCTCTCGCGCTCCTCGCGCTCGGGTGCGCATCGCCCGCGCCCCGGCCCGAGGCGGTGTCGCTCCTCGGCGAGCCTCTCTTCTTCCTCGGACTCCCGGAGGAGACGCGCCGCGATCGCGCGGAAAAGCTCGCCGCGGCGCTCGCCGAGGTTGAGCGCGCGCCGGAAGACCTCGGCGCCAGAGTCTGGCTGGGACGGCGGACGGCGTACGTCGGCCGGTACCGGGACGCGATCCGGATCTTCGGAGAGGGGCTCGCTCTCGCGGAGACGAAAGGCGACCTTCCGGCGACCGTCCGCTTCCTGCGACACCGCGGGCACCGATACGTCACCGTGCGGGACTTCGATTCCGCGATCGCGGACCTCGAGCGCGCTCGGGCTCTTCTCGACCGCGTGCCCGAGGAGGTCGAGCCCGACGGGATCCCGAACGCGCGGAACGTCCCGACGAGCACGCTGCACGGGAACGTCTGGTACCACCTGGGGCTCGCGCGATTCCTGACCGGACGGTTCGAGGAGGCCGCCAACGCCTATCGCGCGAGCCTAGCGACCGCGCGGAACCCGGACATGCTCTGCGCGGCGAGCCACTGGCTCTACGCGTCCCTTCGCCGCCTCGGCCGCGACGCCGAGGCGGCGCGCCTGCTCGAGCCGATCCGCGCGGATCTCGACGTCGTCGAGAACCACGCCTACCACCGGCTCCTCCTCGCGTATCGGGGCGGCTCGGCCGCGATGGAAGCGCTCCTCGCGGAATCGCGCGGGGCGGGCGGCGTCGACTTCGCGACCGCCGGCTTCGGCGCGGGGCACTGGCGCCTCGTCGAAGGGGATGAGCCGGGAGCTCACGCGATCTTCGAGGAGATCGTCGCGCGCAGGGAATGGGCGGCGTTCGGCTCGATCGCCGCGGAGGCGGAGATCGCGCGGCGGCGCCGCCGGAGCTGACGCATTCGCGCTCAGCGCTTCGGCACCAGGGTCTCCGGGTCGAATTCGGCGCCGCCCCGAACGACGCGGTGGATTTTCGAGAGGCTCGACGCGCCCGCGAGCGGGTCCGCGGCGAGCACGACGAAGTCGGCGAGCTTCCCCTTCTCGATGGTGCCCGACGTCGCGAGTCGCCCGAGAAACGCCGCGCCGCCGCGGGTCGCCGCCGCGAGGACCGCGCCGGCCGAGAGGCCCGCCTTCTCGAGAAGCTCGAACTCGCGGTGGATCGCCGGGCCGTGGAGGACTCCGATGTTGCCGGCGGTGGAGCCAACGGCGATCTCGACGCCGGCGTCGCGGACCCTGCGGAGGTTGTCCGCGAGGACCGCCGTCGGATCGAGGTCGCCCAGAACGTCGAGGTCGGGGAGGCGGTTCTCGGGCCAGCGGCCGACGTCGCCGAAGCTGCGGATGGCGTCCTGATCGCCGAAGCGCTTCTCGATCTCGGACAGGACGACGTTCCGGCGGACGACCTCCGCGAACGCCTCGAACGCGACGAGCGAGGTCGCGTAAACGACGCCGCGCCGCTTCATCTCCGTGAGGAGGGCGGTGTCGAGCGGCGCGTCGTCCGGACCTCCCACGATCGCGTCGGCGCCCGCGGCGACCGCGGAGCGGACCGCCTCGAGGCGACGCGCGCGGACCGCCGCGCGGACTCCCGCGGCGTGGGCCTCGGCGATCGCCGCGCGCACGATCGGCGCGTAGTCGTCGATCTCGTTCTCGGGCCAGAACGGGAAGTCGACGTTCACGAAATCGGGCTTCTTCGCGAGGATCGATCGGACGATCTCGCTCGCGGCCTCGGGCGTGTCGACGGCGACGGTGGGTAGGTCCTCGTCGCCGTTCGCCGCGGCGGCCGGACCGATGTGCGCGCTCACGAGTGGTCCGGAGACGGCGACGCGCGGAGCCGGCGCCGCCAGCGACGCGAGGGAGTTCCGGAGCGCGAACGTGAAGTCCGGCCCGCCGGCGTCGGCGACCGTCGTCACGCCGCACGCGAGATGGCGGGCAAGCGTCTCGGCGACGTCTCTCGGCGCCACCGCCGGCGCCCGGGAGTCGCCGCCGTTGAAGAGGTCCGCGAGGTTCAAGATCTCCGGTCGCGAGTAGAGGTCTCCGGACAAAGCGAGAGAGACGCGGACGTCGGTGAAGCCGGGCACGATCCACCGGCCCGCCGCGTCGACGCGGCGGGCGCCCTCTGGGATCGCGACGCCGGAGCGCGGCCCGACGGCCAGGATCTTCTCGCCCGCGACGACGACGACGGCGTCGCGGACGGGAGGGGCGCCCGTCCCGTCGATGAGCGTGGCGCCGATCCACGCGACCGGATCGGGCGGCGCGTCCGCCCCCGATAGCGCGGCGAGGACGAGGACCGCCGCCGGGAACGGAGTCTTCATTCCAAGGTTTCCCTCAACGTGCAAGGCAGCCGGAGCCGTTTCTCGGCATCCGAGGACGGCCGCCGGGTAACGCGCGCGGCGCCTGAATCCGGTCGCCGCCGGCCGGAGTCGGGAGCGACGATCGCTCGATGTCGTCGTCCGCGGCCCGGACGGCCCAATGTTAGTCGTACGATGAGCGGACTTCGTCCGGAATCGGGACGCGGCCGGAGCGTATGCGCGGCAGCGCGCCGCCTGGGCGCGCCGAATCGCGAGAGGAGCTCACTCATGACGACGAGGACGCTCGTGCCGATGTTCCTACTGCTCTCTGCCGCGGGCGCCGCCGCCACCGCCGCTGCCGCGTCCGGCCTCGCGTTCGGGCAGGAGGCCGAGCCGTTTCCCGCGGAGGAGGTCCGGATCGACGGCGACGCGAACCGCTTCTACGTGTTCATGGGCCCGAAGAAAGAGACCAAGCGGCCGAAGGACGGATTCGGGCTCGTCGTCGTCTTGCCGGGCGGGTCCGGCGGGGCCGACTTCAAGGGCTTCGTGGGCCGCATCTACGAGCAGGCGCTCGGCGACGACGTCGTCGTGGCGCAGCTCGTCGCGCCCAAGTGGACCGACTCGCAGACGATCGTCTGGCCGACCGAGCGGACGAAAACGCCCGGGATGGAGTTCACGACGGAGGAGTTCGTCGAGGCGGCCGTGGCCGACGTCGCGAACCGAGTGAAGATCGACCGCTCGCGCGTGTTCGTGCTCGCGTGGTCCTCGAGCGGCCCGGCCGCCTACTCGCTCTCGCTCAAGAAGAAGAAGTCGCCGACGGGGTTCTTCATCGCGATGTCCGTCTTTCGCCGCGAGTGGATGCCCCCCCTCGACGAGGCGAAGGGCGAGGCGTACTTCCTCCTCCAGTCTCCGGACGACGAGATCACGAAGTTCGCCGACGCCGAGGACGCCCGGAAAGCGCTCGAGAAGGAGAAGGCGAAGGTCACGCTCGTCTCGTACCCCGGGGGGCACGGCTGGCACGGGAACGTGTACGGGTACCTGCGCGACGGGTTTTCCTTCCTCGAGAAAAACAGGGCGAAGCCGGGCGGACGGTGAGGCCGGCCCCGGCTCCGATTTTCATGCGTCGCCGAGACGATCGTGGCTAGAATGGCGCCCCTCCCATCCGGGACGGGCGCGGTTTCGTAGGGGCGTGCGTGCCGGACGGCGTCGACCGGGAGGGAATCCGAGAGAGATGCGTCCCGGAAAGCGGTCCGGTCACTCCGTCGCCGCCGCTTCTTTCGGACCGCTCCCGAGGCCGGACGGTCGCAGATGCCGGGCCGCGCAGAACGGCGCGCGCGGCCCGTTACAGATATCCCTAGTGAGGTGGAGGCAAATGAAAAGACGAGAGTTCACGAAGCTCCTCGGGGCCGCCGTCGCGGGCATGATCGCGGGCGGGACGCTCTCCGGCTGCATGAAGGACAAGAAGGGCGACGCAGGCACCGCGACCGACAAGCATGCCTGCAAGGGCATGAACTCCTGCAAGGGGCAGGGCGGCTGCAAGTCCGGCGACAACGCTTGCGCCGGCAAGAACTCGTGCAAGGGAAAGGGCGGCTGCGCCACCGCGTCGCACCACCAGTGCAAGGGGATGAACGAGTGCAAGGGGCAGGGCGGCTGCAAGTCGGGCGACAACGCTTGCGCCGGCAAGAACTCGTGCAAGGGAAAGGGCGGCTGCGCCGTCCCGGTCAAGATGAAGTGAGCGAGTGGCCGCGGACGAGCGAGTGACGATGCGCCCGCCCGCCCTCTCGACCGCGCGCGGCGGCCGTCGCGACGGAGGCCGCCGCGCGCGCCACGACGCCACGAGGTGAACGAGTGACGAGAGCCATGACCGCGCCGAGGCCGGCGAACCGGTTTTCCCTCCCGGATCTCGGTCTCGGAATCGGGCTCCGGACCGTCCATTTCGGCCACATCCTCGCGAACTGGCCCGAGGTCGACTGGTTCGAGATCATCTCGGAGAACTTCATGGGCGTCGGCGGCCGGCCCGCCTACGTCCTGGAGAAGATCGCCGAGCGATACCCGATCGTGATGCACGGCGTCTCGCTCTCGATCGGCAGCTCGGATCCGCTCCGGCGCGACTACCTGAAGAAGCTCAAGTCGCTCGCCGACCGAACCGGAGCCCGCTGGGTGTCCGATCATTTCTGCTGGACTGGCATCGCCCACCGGAACACGCACGATCTCCTGCCGATCCCGTACACGGAGGAGAGCCTGCGGCACGTGGTGAAGCGCGTGAAGCAGGTGCAGGAGACGATCGAGCGGCCGCTCGTGCTCGAGAACCCGTCGTCGTACGTCGAGTTCGCGGGCTCGACCATGACCGAGTGGGAGTTCGTCTCGCGCGTGGCCCAGGAGGCGGACTGCGGGCTCCTCCTCGACGTCAACAACGTCTACGTGAGCTCGTTCAACCACGGCTTCGACGCGGAGGAGTACGTCCGGAGCGTCCCGCACGAGCGCGTCGTCCAGTACCACCTCGCGGGCCACACGAACTTCGGGACCCACATCCTCGACACCCACAGCGACCACGTCGTCGACCCGGTGTGGGCCCTCTATCGGCTCGCTCATCGCGCGGGCGGCCGCGCCTCGACGCTCCTCGAGTGGGACGAGAAGATCCCGGCGTTCGACGTCGTCCACGCCGAGGTGAAGAAGGCCGGCCGGCACCTGCGCCGCGCGCTCTCCGCGGCGGAGAAGGGCGTTGCGGCGACGGCCTGACGCGGCGGAAAGGGCCTCCTCCTCCCCGTCGCTCGCGCGGCTCCAGCGTTGGTTCCAGGAGGAGATCGTCGCGCCCCACGAAGGGCGGCGGCGGGAGAAGGGCGCGCCGAGGCCGCTCGATCTCGTCCTCCCGTCGCGGACGCTCGGCCCGGCCGAGCGCGTCGCGATCTACTCGCGCATGTACTTCGCGCGCCTCCTCGAGTGCCTGCGGGCGGAGTTCCCGGCGGTGCTCCGGCTCGTCGGCGACGATGCGTTCGAGCGGCTCGCGCGGGCCTACCTGACGAGACACCCGTCGCGTCACTGGTCGCTCAACGTCCTCGGGCGAAAGCTGCCCGACTTCCTCGGAGAGGGCTCGCTCCGCCTCCCGCGGCGCGCGATGGTGCGCGACGTGGCGGCGCTCGAGTGCGCTCAGTCGGAGGTCTTCGACGAAGAGGAGTCCAGCAAGGTCCTCTCGACCGACGAATTCGTCTCCTTTCCGGCCGACGACTGGGCGCGGGCGCGCCTCAAGCCCATCGCGGCGTTCCGGCTCCTCTCTCTCGGCTTTCCCGCGAACGCGATCGTCACCGCCGCGCGGCAGGAGAAGCGGCTGCCGCCGCTCGGGAGGAAGCCGACGTGGGTCGCCGTCTACCGGAAGGACCACGTCGTGTGGCGCATGGACATCGACCGCGAGCGGCACGCCTGTCTCGACGCGCTCGGCCGGGGACGCACGATCGGACACGCGATTGCCGCCGCGTTCTCGGCGTACCGCGGACCCGCGTCGGAGCTCGAGGGGCGCGTCTTCTCCTGGTTCCGCGACTGGGTCGCCGAAGGCTTCTTCAGCGGGATCCGCGCGCCGGGCGCCCGCCTCAGATCGCGCCGGAGGAGAACTCGTCGCGCAGGATCGTCGCGAGCGCCTGGCGCGCGCGGTGCAGCCTCACCTTGAGGGCGACCGTCGTCACTCCGAGCGCAAGGGCGGCGTCGGCGGTGCTCATCTCCTCGATGTCGCGGAGGACGAGCACCGACCGGTAGCGGTCGGGAAGGCGGTCGATGCACGCGCGCACCCGTGCGCGCATCTCGCGGCTCTGAAGCACCTCCTCCGCGCGAAGGGGCATCGGCTCCGCGGGCTCGAGGTGGTGGCCGTCCTCGCCGAAGGACGGGAGGAGGCGGTCGATCGAGACCTCGGCATCGCGGCCCGCGCGACGGATGCGCATGAGCGCCGCGTTCGTCACGATGCGATGGAGCCACGTCGAGAGCCGCGCGTCCTCCCGGAAGCGGCCGATCGATCGAAAGGCGCTGAAGAGAGCCTCCTGCACGGCCTCCTGGGCGTCGTCCTCGTGGCGGAGGAGGCGGCGCGCGACCGCGAGCATCGCCGGCAGGTGCGTCCGGACGAGCTGGTCGAACGCCGCGGGGTCGTTCCGGCGGAGTCTCGCGACCAGCGCCGCCTGGTCGGCACCGTCCGTCTCGCGGGCGAGGTCGATGGTCGGGTTCGGCGTCGGGTTCTTCATCGGTGGTCCGCTCCGCCGAGGAGTTCCGCCACGAACGGCGAGCCGTTCAGGACCTCGATCTCCCTCGCACGGAGCGAGCGGAGGAACGCGACTCCCGTCCGGTCGACGTAGGTGACCGCTCCGAGGTCGAGGCGGATCGTCCGGCGAGCCGCGAGGAGCCGTTCGCAAGTCTCCTCGAGCTCGGCAACCCACCCGGCGACGAGACGCCCTTCGACGCCGACAACCGTCGGCCCGTCCGGCGTTCCGCGCGTCGTGATCCTCAGCACAGCGGTCGTCCTCCTGGGCACCGACCCTCTTCGCTACGAGCGTGCCGATCGGAGGCCGGGTTTTCTAGATCATCATAAGCATTTATGAACTTGTGATTTAAGATCGACGGAGATCAAGGATCGGCCGGTGGGCAGTAGCCTCTCCCACGACATGTCGTGGGCCGTGCCACGAAATGTCGTGGGAGCCTACACGCTCTCGTGGGATGCGGGCCGCTTGAGACCGAGCCGCTTCATGCGGCTGCGGAGCGTGTTGGGGTGGAGGTCGAGGATCCGCGCGGCGCCGCGAGGGCCTTCGATCACCCCGCCCGACTGGCGGAGGGCGGCGAGGATGTGGCGGCGTTCGGCGTCGCCGAGCGTCGAAACGCCGTTACCGCCGCTCGCCGGTACCGGCGACGGAGCGGGCGCGGCGGGATCGCCGTGCATCGGCGCGGCGAGGGCGCCCGGCGCCTCGAGAGGCCCCTCGATCCGGAGCACCGGGCCGGGTGCGAGCACGAGCGCGCGCTCGACGACGTTTTGCAGCTCCCGGACGTTGCCGGGCCAGGAGTAACCGACGAGCTTCTGCATCGTCTCCTGCGAGACGCCCTGGATCTTCTTCCCGGTGCGATTCGAGAACCTTTCGACGAAGTAGTGGACGAGCTGCGCGACGTCGCCCGACCGCTCGCGGAGCGGCGGCACGCGGATGGGGAGGACGTTCAGACGGTAGAAAAGGTCCGCGCGGAACTTGCCGTCTCTAACCCGCGCCTCGAGGTCGCGGTTCGTGGCCGCGATGATCCGGACGTCGACTTTCACGGTGCGGCTCGAGCCGACCGGCTCGAACTCGCCCTCCTGGAGCACGCGGAGGAGTTTGACCTGCGTGTCGGGCGGCAGCTCGCCCACCTCGTCGAGGAAGAGCGTTCCGCCGTCGGCCAGATCGAATCGCCCGACGCGGCCCTCGATGGCGCCCGTGAACGCGCCCTTCACGTGGCCGAAGAGCTCGCTCTCGACGAGTCCCGCGGAGATCGCGCCGCAGTTGACCTTGACGAGCGGGCGGCCCTTCCGGGCGCTCCGGTCGTGGAGAGCGCGCGCGATCAGCTCCTTCCCCGTGCCGGTCTCGCCGAGGATGAGGACGGTGGCGTCGGTCGGCGCCACTCGCTCGACGGTCGAGAGCACCTGGGCGAGCGCGGGGCTCGATCCGACGATCTCCTCGAAGTTGTGCTCCCGCCGGATCTCCTCCTGGAGATAGACGTTCTCCGCCTCCAGCCGGTCCTTCAGCGTCTTCACCTCGGCGAGGGCGACGCGCAGTCCCTCCTCGGCGCGGCGGCGGCGATCGACCTCGTCGCGCATCCCGTCGTAGAGGCGCGCGTTCTCGATCGCGATCGCCGCGTGCGTTGAGAGCATGCGGATGACCTCGATGCGCTCGTTCGGAAACGCGTCGTCCGCGAGGCCGTTCTCGAGGTAGAGGATGCCGGCGAACCGGCCCTGGTGCACGACCGGGACGCAGAGGATCGAGCGCACCGCGCCCGAGGCGATGCGCGGGTCGGAGGAGAAGCGCTCGTCCGTGCGCGCGTCGCCGAGGACGACGCTCGTCCGCGTCTGGCGCACGTACTGGACGACGCCCCGGGCCACGCCGTCGCAAGCGTCGATCGGCACGGACCTCACGACCTCGGCGCGATCGGGGTCGACGCCGCCCTCCGCCTCGACCACGAGACGGCCGTCCCTTTCACGGATGAAGAACCCGCGCTCGGCGCCAGCGTTCTCGATCGCGATCCGGACGAGCCGCCGGAGGAGGCCGTCGGTCTCGACCTCGACGGCGATCGCGTGGGCCGCCTTCGCCACGGTGGCGGCGTCGACGGAGACCGCCGCGCCCTCGACCTTTGCGTCCTCGCGGCCCGGCCGGAGCGCGTCGAGGACCGCGCCGTGGCGCTCGTCGATCCTCGCCGAGACGGCGGAGGCTCCCCATTCGGCGAAGAGGCGGCGGGCCTCGAACAGGTAGATCCCGGCCACGGTCTCGTTCTCGCGCGAGAGCCAGTAGCGGCCGAAGAGGAGATTCGCGAGCGCCTGCTCGCCGACGAGGCCGGCATCCCTCGCGTGGCGGATGGCCTCTTCGTAGAGCGACATCGCCTCCGTGTCGCGGAGTCCGAGCCGCTCCACCTCCGCGTGGACGAGGAGGGACGAGCCGAGGAAGTTCTCCGGGCAGCTCTCCGCGAGGGCGGAGAGGTAGTCGCGGATCGAGAGCAGCTCCTCCTCGATCTCCTTCCGCTCCGCGGGCGCCGCCGTCCCGTGCGCGCCCGCGAGCGCGAGCGCGCGCAGGAAGTCCACGAGCCAGGGCCAGATCGTCCCGGGCAGCGAGACGACCGCGTCCGCGGCGCGCCGGGCGTGCTCGATCGCCCGGTCGTCTTCGCCGAGGAGAATCGCGAGATGGAGCCGCGCGACGTGCAGGAACGTCGCGAAGAAGCGGATCTTGCCGAGGCCGCTCTCGAATGCGGCCTCGTCGAAGTCCCCGCTCGAGAGCGAGAGGGGCGAGGCCGTGCGCCCGCGGAGCGCCTCGGCCCACCGGGTGAACAGGGCCTGGGCCTCCACCAGGCTCGACATCTTCACCCTTCGCTGGAACGCCTCGCTCTGCCGCGACTCGGCGGCGAACTTCGCGAGATCGCGACTGACGAGGATGGCGTTCCAGGTCTCGCAGAAGACGGCGTAGCCGGCGTAGGCGAAGTCGCCCGACTCGAGGCCGCTTCGCGTCGCGATCCGGGCGTGCTGGGCGCACGTGCTCATCGGCCGGCGGAAGACGTTGACGTGGACCGCGAACTGGTGGTGCACCTTGGCGCGGCGGCGGCGGTCGTCGAACCGGTCGTTCACGCGCAGCGCAAGGAGGCCCCACTCGTACGCGGCCGCGTAGTCCCCGAGCTCGGAGCCGACCGTGATGGCGTGCGTCACGTAGCCATACGCGGACTCCTCGGCGTTCCCGTGCTCGAGCGAGAGCCGGACGATCGTCGCGGACATGAGGCGCGTCAGCGCCTGCCGGCCGTCGATGTAGGCCGACGACCACGCCGTCGTGAGGAGGCGCATGATCGCCCGCACCTCGGGGCTCGTCGCCACGGGCAGGTCGGCGAGCGAGGCGATCGTCCTCGCGCCTTGCGCCTTCCGGATGGCCTCGAGCTCGGCGTCGATGGCCGCGAGGATCGCGCTCTCCTCCGACGGAAGGTCGATCCCGAGGAGCCTCAGGGCCTCGAGCGCCCGGTCCATCGCTTCGCCGTACCGGGCGACGTTCTCGAGCTGGACGATGCGCGGCTCGGCGACGCGGACCTTGTCGAGCGTCGTCCGCGCGCGCTCGACGAGCGCGTCGAAGAGCACGTTCGCCTCGTCGAAGCGCCCGCAGAGGTACTCGCACTCGGCCCCCTCGAGGTGAAGGTCGAACGCGAGGTCGTACCGGCTCGTGAAGTGCCGCGGCTCGAGCAGCTCCCGCCCGACTTCGGCGTAGCTCCGCGCGGCGGGGAAAGCGGCGGAGCGCTTGGCCCTCCGCGTCGCGGCGAGGTTCAGCTCCGCGAGGCGGAGCCTCTCGCCCTCGTCGGCGACGAGCGAGCGTCCGAGGTTCAGGTGGTGCACGACGTCGAGGAGCCGCTCGCCCGGGTCCGGCCCCGTCGACGAGAGGAGGAGGCGCCCCACGGCGAGGTGCACCGTCTTCTTCTCGTCGTCGGGGATGAGAGCGTACGCGGCCTGCTGGACGCGGTCGTGGAGGAAGGCGAACGCGAGGCCGTGCCCGGCGGACGCGTCGGCGCCGGGGCCGGCGCACGACGGCACGACGAGACCTTCGGCCAGCGCCGGAGCGAGCGCGTCCGCCGCGGCGGCGGGCGTCGTCCGGCTCACGACGCCCAGCGTCTCGAGGTCGAACTCGCAGCCAATGCACGCGGCGAGGCGCAACGCCCCTCCGCACTCGCGCGGGAGCCTCCGGATCTTCGCCGACATGAGGTCGATCACGTTGTCGGTCATTCCGGCCGACGCGATGGCGTCGAGGTCGAACGCGAACCGTCCCGAGGCGCGGTCGAACTCGATCAGGCCCCTTTCCCGGAGCGTCTTCATGAACTGGATCACGAAGAACGGGTTCCCCGCCGTCTTCGCCATGACGAGGTCCGCGAGCGGGGCCGCGGCCGCGGGGTCCGTCCGAAGCGCGTCGGCGACGAACCGGGTGAGGTCGGGCGCCTCGAGCGGGCCGAGCGCGATCTCGTGCAAGCCGACGCGGCGCTCGCGCAGCCGCGTGACCGCGCGGGCGAGAGGGTGGGCCGCGTCGACCTCGCCGTCCCGGTAGGCGCCGACGAGGAGGAAGCCCCGGCAGTCGGGGTTCGTGAGGAGCGGGAGAAGGAGCTCGATCGTCGAGTAGTCCGCCCACTGGAGGTCGTCGAGGAAGACGGCGAGCGGAGCGTCCGCGCACGCGGTCGCGCCGATGAAGTTCTGCAGCACGAGCTGGAACCGGTTCATCGACTCGATCGGGCCGAGACGCGCCGGCGGGGGCTGCTCGCCGATCACGAACTCGAGTTCCGGGATGACCTCGGTGAGGACGCCCGCGTTGGAGCCGAGCGCCGCCGAGACCTCTTCGCGCCATTCGGCGACTCGGTTCTCTCTCTCGGCGAGCATCTGTCGCACGAGCACCTGGAACGCCTGGATGAGCGCTCCGTACGGCATGTCGCGAACGACCTGGTCGAACTTCCCGGAGACGAACCGCCCTCCCCGGCGGACGACCGGCTCGAGCAGCTCGCGGATGAGGGCCGTCTTCCCGATCCCGGGGTACCCCGAGACGAGGAGGACCGCGCTCGAGCCGGCCCGCACGGCGTCGAAGGCGGCGACGAGCTGCGCGATCTCGCCGTCGCGCCCGTAGAGGCGGCGCGGCATGAGGAAGCGGTCGGAGACGTCGCGGCTGCCGAGCGGGAAGTCGCGGATCGTCCCCCCTTCAGCGTCGAGATCTCTCGCGCAGCGTGCGAGGTCCTCCGCGAGCCCCGCGGCCGTCTGGTAGCGCTCCTCCGGCGCCTTCGCGAGGAGCTTCACGACGAGGCGCGAGAGCACGGCGGGGATCGACGCCCGCAATTCCATCGGAGCGGCCGGGGACTTGGCGATGTGCCAGTGGACGGTCTCGAGCGGGTCGTCCGACTCGAAGGGCCGGCGCCCCGTGAGCGCCTCGTACAGGATGGCGCCGAGCGAGTAGAGGTCGGAGCGGTGGTCGATCGTCCGGTTCATCCGGCCCGTCTCTTCCGGCGAGACGTAGGGCAAGAAGGGGCGGAGCGCCGCGAGCGGGATCGGGGTCGCCGCCGCCGACGGGCCCCGCGCGGCGAGCGAGAGGTCGATCGGCGCGGCGGTCCCGGCGTCGTCCCGGTAGAGGAAAAAGGCCGGGGCGATCGCGCGGAGGATGACGTCCCGCTCGTGGGCCCGCGCGACCAGCCGGGCGAGCGCCGTGCCGACGGCGAGGGCTTGGTCGAGGCCGAGGGCCTTCACCTCGAGGACCGCCGCGAGAGGCTCGCCCCCGGGATCGTCGAGGACGAGCGCCGGCCGGCCCGAAACTCGGACGATCTCGAGCGGCTTCGGGACGCCGGAGCCGGCGAGCGTCTCGAAGAGCGCTCTCTCGGCCTCGATCCGGGCCGTACCGGCCTCGGCGAGCGGCGCCTTCACGAGAACGCTCCGGCGGTCCGACGCCCGAGTGGCGCGGAGGAGGACGAAACGGTCGGTCCGGACGAGCTCGCGCACGGAGTCGAAGCCCGGAATCGGCGTCATCGGCGTGTTCGCCCTCGAGAATGCGCCCATGATATTCGACGCCGGAAGAGGGGAGCGGGTTACGCCGCCCTCCCTCGGCTCACGGGAGCCGGCGGATGTGGGCCACGATCGCGTCGATCGTCGCCTTGGCGAGGGTCTCCCCCCAGGGCGGGCAGAGCGACCGGTCCCCGGCGTGGCGGCCTTCCGCGATCGAGCGCGCGACGTCGGCGTCCGTCCTAGCGGCGATGGCCCCTCCGCTCGCGTGGAGCGGGGTGGGCCGCGGCTCGAGCGACGACGGCGCATACCGGCCGAAGCCGCGTCCGTCGTCGCCGTGGCAGCCGGCACAGAAGCGGAGGAACGCCTCTTCGCCGGTCGGCGGCGGCGCCGGCGTCCGGATGCCGGAGAGCGGCGCGTCCGCGACGAGGGGCGGCGGCCCAGTCCCGGCGGGCTCGGGCGCCCTTTCGCGCGAGCACGCGATCGCGGTGGCGAGAGTGAGCAGAGAGACGAGGATCGTCGGCCGGGTGTTTCGCTTCCCGACGAGAGCGTCCAGGGAGGCGACTGGCGGCCCGAGACGCCTTTCGGGCGGTCTTCCGCCCGGCCCGAAGGGAACGGGATCGTCGCGCACCATCGAACGGCGCGCGGCGCCGTCGCCCGACGCCTTCGCTCCGCCGAGCGGCGCTCTCGGGTTGCTCGCGCGCTCGCGGGGCTTCGGGCGGGAACGGTCTCGTTCGCTCGCTCCGGGCGCCGCCGGCCGCGTCGCCGTCTCGCGCTCCTCGGTGCGGGGAAAAAAACCTCTCATTTCCTTTCCCCGTTCCGTCCGGCGTCGTCCCTTCCGAGCGTGTCGAGGAACGCCGCGATCGCTTCGGCCTCGCGCTGGGTGAGTCCGATGCGGGGCTTCGGCACCGAGGGGAAGAACCGCTGCGGATCGAGGAGGAGGTCGACGACCGCGCCGGGCTTCAGGCGCTCGCCCGCGCGGGTCAGCTCCGGACCGAGCGCGCCGCCCTCCGTTCCGAGCTGGTGGCAGGCCCGGCACCCCTTCTCGGCGTAGAGCGCGCGGCCTCGCTCCGGGTCGCCCGGGGAAGCGAGGTCGCCGGCGTCTCCCGAGACGAGGCGGCGTTCCACGAAGTCCGCCGTGATCGCGGCCTCCTCGGGCGAGAGATGGAGCCGCGGCATCTGCTGCGACAGGAGGCGGACGACGTCTGGCGCGGCGACGAACTTCTCGACCCACGCGCGGCGAAGCCGCCGCCCCGCGTTCCCGAGGTCGGGAGCGTACGTGCCGCCGCGCCCGTCGATCGCGTGGCACGAGAGGCAGCGGGCGTCGCTCGCGATGGCGACGAACGGCTCGTCGGGGTCGGTCGCGTGCGGGGGAGGCGGAGTCACGTCGAGCCCCGGGATGTCGTGACAGACGACGCAGCGGAAGCGCTCGACCGTTGACCGTCCGCGCCTCGCCGATTCCGGGTCGGTGCGCGCGGGCCTCGCGTCGAGCGGCGCGCCGTCGCGGAGGAATTCGACATCGGTCGAGAGGTAGAGGACGAGGTCGCGCCGCTCCCCGGCCGAGAGACGGAAGCGCGGCATGAGCGTGTGCGGATGGAGGGCCGCGGGGTCGGAGATCCACGCGTCGAGCCAGTCCCGGCGCGCCTTCGCCGCGAGACCGTCGAAGGCGACCGCGAGCCCGGCCTCGCCGCCGCTCCCGCCGAGCGCGTGGCAGAGCCGGCAGCGGGCGGTCTGAAACACCGCCTTCCCGCGGGCGCGGACCTCCTCCGCGTCGCCAAACTCCGCGTCCGAGAGGTCGTCCTCGCCCTTTTCCGCCCAGGCCGGCCACTCCTGCGTCTCGATCCTCCCGCCCGGGAGCGTCGCGAGGAAGGCGACCACGTCCTCGATCTCGTCGTCGGTGAGCCCGAGATCCGGCATTTTCGCCGACTTCGTCCACGCCTTCGGGTCGGCGAGCGCCGCGCGGAGGAACCCGACGTTCGTCTTCGCGAGGAGGCCGCCGAGGGGCGGGCCGGGCTTCGTCCGCGCGAGCGGCGACGCGATCCGCTCGACGGGGCCGGGCGGCGCGGGCTGTAGGACGGGGCGCGGGCTCTTCAGGAACTCGACGAGGTCGGCGACCGCGCGATCGGCCGCCTCTCCGAGGATCTCTCCGAGGTTGCCCGGCATCGACGAGTCGAGGTTCTCGTAGCGCTCGGCGATCTCGTCCGGAGGGAACGAGCGGACGCGGGTCCCGTCGCGGATCCGCGTCTCGCCGCCGAAGGAACCGAGGGGAAAACCGACGAAGACGTCCCCGTCGGTCGTCTCGACGCCGAGCCGCTCGTAGCCGCGGGCGATCGCCGCATTGGGCTCGACCGTCGATCTTCTGAGCTGGCGCCGCGACTGGATCGGTCCGACGTCGGTCAGGTCGGGCCCGACGTCGCCGCCCCCGTGGCCGAGGAGCACGTGGCAGGACGCGCATCCCACGTTCTTGTCGAGGTAGAGGTCGCGGCCGCGCGCGGGGTCGCCCGCCGCGGCTTCGGGGCGTCGGTTTTCCTTCTTCCACCGGCTCGCGACCGCGCGGTCGATCTCCTCGAGAGTCTTCTCCTCGCGCGCGCCGAGGAGGAAGACCGCGAGCGAGCGCACGTCGTCCGGCTCGAGGAAGATCGTCTCTTCGTTCACAGGCGGCATGACGTCGTCGCCGTAGCCCGGGACGACGAACGCGGACGGATCCAGGATCGACTCGACGGCGTACTCGGCGGCCGAGACTCCTTCGCGGCGCGCCGGCGCCTCGGCGGCGAACGCCGTCAAGTCCGGGCCGCGCGTTCCGTGTCCGGCGCCGCCGACCTTGTGGCACGAGAGGCAGCGGCCCCGTCCGAGGAAGACCCACGCGCCGCGCTTCGCCGAGACGCCCTCGTCGACGCGCGCGGAGCGCGGCACGGTGCGTCCCGCGATCGACGCGACGTAGCGCGCGAGGTCGCCGCGCTCGGCGTCGGTGAGGATTCCCGCGTACGAGGTCATCGGCGTCCCCGGCATCCCGGTCGTGAGCGTGCGGTAGACGTCCTCCGCCGTGCTGCCGCCCTCGTAGAGCGCGCCCTTCGTGAGATCGCGCGCAAGGTGGGGCGAGCCCCACTCGGCGGCGAGCGCGGTCGTGATCGGACCGTCGCCCTTTCCCTCGGCGCCGTGGCAGAGGTCGCAGCGCGCCTTTTCGTAAGCGTCCTTCCCGGATGCGACCGGATCCGCCGAGAACGACTTCGGCATCGGCCCGACGGGTGCCGCCGGATCGGCTTTCCGGAGCGAGAGAAGGTGGTCCGCGATCGAGCGCCGCTCCTCGGGCGAGAGGTTCGGGAAGGACGGCATGCCCGTGCCCGGGATCCCGCGGAGGATCGTCGTCGCCACGTCGTCCCGCGTCGGCGCGGCGCCCGCCGGCGTCGAGCGGACGCGGATCTCCTCGCTCGTGAAGTCGCGGGGCGGGGGGAAAAGATACGGGGCGAAGGGTCCGCGGCCGTCGCCCTCGGTGCCGTGGCACGCGGCGCAGTTCTCGAGGAAGAGCGCGCGGCCCGGCGCCCAGTCCCCTGCGAGAACGGAAGCGAGAGCGAGGACGAGGAGCGTCATCGGGCGCCATCCCCGGCGACGCTTTTCAGAGCCGCCACGACCGCGCGGACCCTCTCTTCCGAGGTGACGCGCGCCGCGTACTCGTCCCGGGCGGTTCGGCCGCCCATCGTGACGCGCGGGTTCCGGAACGCCATCCGGCTCTCCTCCTCGACGCTCGCCGAGAGGTGGATCTCTCGCGCTCCGGTCTTCCGCACGATCTCGCGAGCGTTGTTCGGCTCGATGCCCGCTCCCGGCATCACGACGATCCGGCTCGCCGCGCGGGTCACGAGCTTCGCGAGGAGCGCCTGTCCCTCGAACGCGGACGCGGCCGCCCCCGACGTGAGGACGCGATCGGCTCCGATTCGGAGAAGCGCGTCGAGCGACTCGACGGGATCGCGCGTCAGGTCGAAGGCGCGGTGGAACGTCACCGACATCGGGCGCGCTTCGTCGGCGAGAGCCCGCGTGCGGCCTTCGTCGACGGAACCGTCGGCGCGGAGGATCCCGAGCGCGACGCCTCGCGCTCCCGCCGCCTTCGCGTGCCCCACGTCCCGGCGCATCGTCTCGAACTCCGCGCTCGAATAGAGGAAATCGCCCGGCCTCGGCCGGACGAGGACGACGACTTCGAGCCGCGTCGCGCCGACCGTCTCCTCGATCGCGCCGAGGCTCGGCGTCGTCCCGCCGACCGCGAGCGCCGAGGCGAGCTCGACGCGCCCGGCTCCGCCCGACTCCGCGGCGCGCGCGCCCGCGGCGCCCTCGACCGCGATCTCGACGAGCACGGCGGACGCGCGGCTCCCGCTCACGCCTTCTTGAACCGGAGGCGGCCGAACTCGCGCACGCGCTCGGTGATCGCGGGCTCGACCGGCAGCCGCTCCATGCTGCTCGCGCCGTAGAAGCCGACGACGCCCTCGGTGTGGTCGAGGACGAACTGAGCGTCCTCGGGCTCGGCGATCGGGCCGCCGTGGCAGAGGACGAGGACGTCTTTCCGCGCTTTGTGGGCGGCGTCCGCCATCGCCTGCACGCGCCGAGCCGACTCCTCGAGGGTGAGCGCGGTCTCGGCGCCGATCAGGCCCTTCGTCGTGAGTCCCATGTGCGGGATGAGGATGTCCGCGCCCGCCTCGGCCATTTCCTTCGCCTGCCCGGGGTCGAAGACGTACGGCGTCGTGAGCATGTCGCGTTCCGCGGCGAGGCGGACGAGGTCGACCTCGAGTCCGAATCCCATCCCGGTCTCCTCGAGGTTCTTGCGGAAGACGCCGTCGATGAGACCCACCGTGGGGAAGTTCTGGATGCCGGAGAAGCCCGCCGCGTCCACGTCGCGGAGGAAATTCTCCATCTTCCGGAAGGGGTCGGTGCCGCAGACGCCGGCGAGAACCGGCGTCCCGTCCACGACCGGGATCACCTCGCGCGCCATCTCCATCACGATCGCGTTCGCGTCGCCGTACGGCATGAGCCCCGAGAGCGAGCCCCGCCCGGCCATGCGGAATCGGCCCGAGTTGTAGATGACGAGCAGGTCGACGCCGCCCATCTCGGCGAGCTTCGCGGAGAGTCCGGTGCCGGCGCCGCCGCCGACGATCGGTTTTCCCGACTCGACTTTCGCGCGGAGCCGGGCGAGGACGTCCTTGCGCCGGAAGAGGGCCATCTTCGTTCACCTCGGGCGCCGAGCGGGGGCCGGCAAGAGCGCGAGGAGCTTTCGCGCCGCCGCCTCCGCGAACGCGGGGTCGTTCACGTGCGCGTCGATCTCGACGAGCTCGACGGATCCGCGGTGCGCGCGGATCGCGCCGAAGAGCGATTCGCGCGCAGCGGGATCGTCGAAGGGCTCTCCTTCGCGGTCGATCGCGGAGACGCCGCGGAGCGGGAGGAGGATCGCCGCGGGGCCCTTCGATCGCGCGACCTTTTTCGCGATGTCCTCCCCGATCCGCGCGTTCTCCTCCGGCGTCGTCCGCATGAGCGTCACGTTCTCGTTGTGCCGGTGGAGCCGCCGTTTCGCGTATCGCTCGGGCACGGTCTCGATGCCGTGGAAGTTCACCATGTCGGTCGCGCCGACCGAGACGACCTGCGGAACTCCTCGCTCCGCGGCGGCGGTGAGGCGCTCGGGGCCCGCCGAGAGGAAGCCGCCCGCGACCTCGTCGGCGATCTCGGTCGTCGTGACGTCGAGGACGCCCGCCACGAGCCCGTCCTTGACGAGCGACTCCATCGCCTGCCCGCCCGTCCCGGTCGCGTGGAAGACGAGCACCTCGAGGCCCGCCTCTTCGAGGACCTTCCGCGCGCGCTCGACGCACGGCGTCGTGACGCCGAACATCGTCGCCGCGACGATCGGGCGGTCCTCCTCCGGGCTCCGCGGCTCGGCGCGGAACTTCACGAGCCCCGCCATCGCGGCCGCGGCCTCGGAGAGGACCGCGCGGCTCACGCGGTTCAGCCCCGAGATGTCGACGATCGGGTTCAGCATGAGGACGTCCTTGTCGCGGACGTACGGGCGCACCTGCCCCGACGCGAGCGTCGACACCATGAGCTTCGGGACGCCGACGGGAAGTGAGCGCATCGCGGCGGTCCCGATCGTCGTCCCGGCCGAGCCGCCGACCGCGAGCACTCCGGCGACTCTCCCGGCGGCGTGATCGCGCGCGACGATCGCCGAGACGCCTCCGGCCGCGCGCGTCACCGCGAGGCCGCGGTCGCCCATCGACCGCATCTCGGAGAGAGTCGTTCCGGCGGCCTCGAAGACCGATTCGCGCGAGACGTCGGCGCGGATCGCGGGCTGGCCCTGGCAGCCGGCGTCGACCACGACGGTCTCGACGCCGAGCGATCGGAGCCGGTCGCGGACGAAGCCGATCTCGGCGCCCTTCGTGTCGAGCGTCGCGATCAGATAGGTCCGCGCGGCGTGGCCCGTCGTCGTCTCGGTCATCGTTCGCTCGACGCTCCTCCGATCGGCGGCCGCGCGAGGTAGGCGAGGATACCCGCGAGATCCTCCGCGGGAAGTGCTTCGAATCCCTCCGGCATGACCGAGCGGTCCGAGACGACGTCCTCCGCGATCTCGTCGCGGGCGATCGCGTGGCGGCGGCCCGACCCGTCGACGAGGACGAGCGTCGTCCGCGACTCGGACTCGAGCCGCCCGGTGAAGATCTCCTCGTCGCGGGTGACGACGACGCGCAGGCGGTAGTTCCCCTCGACGGAGCGGTTGGGGTCGAGGACGTCGAGGAGGATCTCGCGCCGCTCGCGCGACGAGACGCCGGAGAGATCGGGACCGACCGCTCCGCCCGCGCCGCCGAATGCGTGGCAGGCCGCGCAGTTCTTCTCGAACGCCCGGCGGCCCGTCTCCGCGTCGCCCGGCGGACCCTCCGAGATCGCGACGGCGAGCGCCTCGATCGCGCGGCGCCGCGCGTCGTCCGGGGGCAGGTCGCGCAGGCGCCGCGCTCGGGTCGCGATGCTCGCGCTCGCGTGGTGGAGGAGAGCCTCCCAGTGCTCGACCGAGAGCGCCGCGGGAGCGAAGGCGCGCCGCTCGACGGCGTCGAGGAGCGCGCCGCTCCACGCCTCGCGCCGGAGAAGCGCGTCGAGCGCGGCGCGGCGGCCGGCGTCGGGAAGGTCTTCGAAGCGCGCGATCAGCTCCCGCGCGACGTCGGACGACCGGCACTCGGCGAGCGCCGACACGAGGTCGCCCGCGAGCGGGGAGCCCGCGGGCTCGAGCGCGGCGGAGAGGAGAACGGCTCCTCTCGTGGGCGCTTCGTCCGAGAGGCGGAGCGCGCGGGCCGCGGCGGCGACCCGCTCCGGAGCCGGGCGGCCCCGATCGGCGGCGGCGGCGAGGAGCGCGGAGACGATCGATCGGATCTCGCCCTCGAAGCCCGGGGCGAGCCCGGCGCGCGCGGCAAGCGCGAGGAAGGCGCCCCGCGTCGGCTCCGGCCAGTCTCCGAGGCGGGCGCGGAGCCGGTCGCGCGCCGCGTCGCCGAGCGGAATGGAGCGCCCTTCGGGCCATCCGCCCGCGAGCCCCTCGAGGATGTGGCCGGCCGACACGGGGTCCGCGCGGCCCAAAGTCTCGAGGAGCGCGCCGGTCGCGTCCGGGTCGGCGCGGCGGGCGAGGGCCGCGGTGACCACGCGGAGCGCCTCGCCGACCGGGCCCGTCGGGCCGGGCGGCTTCACCTCCGCGATCTCGATCGAATCGAAGTACGCGCGGCCCGTCGAGCGTCCCCATCCTCCGAGGAGGCAATTCACGGTGATGCGGGTCCGGTCGGCCACGTCGAACTCGACCTCGACCGGAGTCCACGGCGAATCGCCGGTGACCGCGGTCGTGCGCACGCGGTAGCCCTCGCCCTGAAGCTCGTGCACGTTGAGGAGCGCGCCCGAACCCGAGCCCGCGCGAACGCCCTCGGTGCGGATGCGGCCCCGGAGCGCGTAGGTGGCGCCGGGGCGCACGGCGACGCTTGCGCCGAAGCTCGCGTCGGCGCCGGCGTCGGAGGTGACGACGAGCGCGGGAGGCGCGACGTCGAACCGCGCGTCGCCCGAATGGATCGTCGGGCGGAAGTCCCCGGGCGCGAGGCGGCGCGGCGGCGGCGCCGGAACCGCGCCGGCGATCTCGCCCTTCGCGGAGAGCGCGGCGGCGAGGAACGGCGCGTCGTGGCGCGCGGCGGCGATGATCGCGGCGTCGAAGAGAATGCGGTCGCGCGCCGCCCGCGGATCCGAGAGCACCGCGTGGATCGCCTGGCCGGCGCCGGCCGCGGGCGGGCACTCGGAGAGCGCGAGGAGGGCGTCGCGCCGGACGTGCGCGTTTGCGTCCGCGAGGTACCCTCCGTCGAGGATCGCCGCGGTCCCGCCCGCGTCACGCGCGAGCTCCGCGATCTCACCCCGCCGGCCGATCTCGGGAGCCGGAAACGCCCGAAACGGTGCCTGGTACCGTTTCTCGGCCGGGAACACGCGGTAGATGCGGGCGCGGGTCTTGTCGCGGAGCGGGGTCTCGTAGGCGTTTCCCCGGCCGGTCAGGTGGCCCGCGGGCGTCGGGTTGTGCTGGACGATGAAGTTGTACCAGTCGAGGATCCACACGGCGCCGTCGGGCCCGACCTCGGCCGCGACCGGCGCCGTCCACTCATCCGCGCTCGCGAAGAGGTCGTGTCCGAACTCGCGCGCGACGTAGCCCGCGCCGTCCGGCTCGAGAGCGCACGAGTGGACGAGATGCCCCGTCGGCTCGCACACGAACGCGACGCGGTTCCAGTACTCCCTCGGGAAGAGGCGCCCGGTGTAGATCGCGTGACCGGCCGCGGCCGTGAACCCGCCGAAGTAGTCGACCTGACGGACGCCGCTCGTGATCGGGTGGATCGCCAGATGGTCCGGGGTCCGCCTCACGCCGCGGCCGAAAAACCCGGGCACCGACTCGTAGTACCGATTGGGAATCGCGAGGAAGACCGAGTGCTCGCCGTTCGCGGTCGACGCGAACGCGTCGCCCTCCTCGTTGAATCCGAGCCCCCACGTGTTGTTGCTCGTCGAGCCGAGGAACTCGATCTCGGAGCCGTCCGGCCGGAACCGGAAGATGCCCTGCCCGAACCGGTGCCGCTTCCCGCCCACGACTCCGTCGAACCCGGAATAGCCGACCGTCGCCCACACCCACCCGTCGGGCCGCGCGCGGAAGTGGCTCGGCCCCGCGTGCGTGTCCGCGACGCCGAACCCCGTGAAGAGGACTTCGCGGACGTCGGCGCGGTCGTCGCCGTCCGTGTCGGCGAGGAAGAGGACGTCGGGCGCCTGCGCCACGACGAGCCCGCCGCGCGCGAACGCGAGGCTCGTGGCGATGCTGAGCCCTTCCGCGAACACGGTGAACGTCTCCGCGCGCCCGTCGCCGTCCCGGTCCTCGCAGATCCGGATCTTGTCCCGCCCGGTTCCGATCTCGTTCGGGTAGTCGATCGTCTCCGCGAGGAAGAGCCGCCCGCGATCGTCCCATGCGAGGTCGATCGGCTTCCCGCCGAGGTCGGGCTCCGCCGCGAAGAGCGCGACGTCGAGCCCGGGCGCGACGCGGACGTGCTTCATCGAGTCCCGCGGCGAGAGCGGCGCCTGCATCCGCTCGAGGCTCTTTCCCGCCGTTCCCCACGGGGCTCCGGGAGCGTAGGTCGGCACCTCCGCCTCGATCGTCTCGAAGGGAGGCGGCGCGGCGCTCGCCCAGCGGATCCCCCGCTCGACGAGGGCGAGGAACGCCTCGTTCTTCCACGTGCGCTCGTCGTGGCCGAGCGCCGTGTAGAAGACGCGCCCGCGCCCGTGCGTCCGCGTCCACGTGACGGGCTCCAGGCGACCTTCGGCACACTCGCGCGCCATGAGCACGCTGCGGTCGGACTCGACTCGCACGTGCTCGTACGTCTCGTCGATCGTCTCGACGTCGGCCAAGCCCGCCATCGCCGGGTGGAACGGATCGACGACGCGCGCGCGGATCGGCCCCAGCCCGTGCCTCGCGAACTGCGCGCCGACGAGGCGAACGAAGGCGTCCGAGTTCCGGAAGCAGTAGGACGCGCAGTGGAGGGGCACGAACCCGCGCCCGGAGGCGACGTAGTCGAGGAGCGCCGACTCTCTTCCCGGCTCGATCGAGTCGAGGTTCGCGTAGAGGACGAGCGCGTCGTACGGCGCGAGCCGATCCGCCGAGAGGATCCCCGGGTCCTCCGTGTAGTCCATCGCGATGCCGCGGCTTTCGAGATAGGGCGCGAGCAGGGCGGCTCGCTCGGCCGGACGGTGGTGCCCCCGGTCGCCGAGGAAGGCGACGCTGATCTCAGGCGCGCCGGCGGCGCACGGGAGCGCCGCCGCGGAGAGCGCGAGCACGACGCTCAGGGGACGCGCGAGCATGCCGCTAAATTACCGGACCGAGAGAGGCCGCCGTGCTACTTTTCGCGCGCCTCGCGTTCCGCCGCCCGCGAACCAACCGCCTCCATGGACGAACTCGCCGCCGTGCTCGAGGGAATCTGGCCTCGTCTCTCGCTCGCGATCGTCATCGCGGTCGCCCTCGCGGCGGCGGGCCACGCCGTCCTCTACCGCCGCGATTCGCGGTCCGCGACCGCGTGGGTCCTCCTCGTCCTGCTCGTGCCGTTCGTGGGGGCAGTGCTCTACGCCGGCTTCGGCGTCAACCGGGTGCGCCGGCGCGCCCGTGCGCTCGGGCTCAAGCACACTCACGACTCCGACCTCGCGGCGCGGTGGCGGGTCGAGCCCGCAAAGGGAGGGACGACGACGAGCCTCGGGCGGCTCTCACGGCTCCTTGATACGGTGAGCCACTTCCCGATCCTCGGCGGGAACCGCGTCGATCTCCTCGCGGACGGCGACGAGACCTACGGAGCGATGCTTCGGGCGATCGACGAGGCGCGCCGATCGGTTTCATTCTCCTCGTACATCTTCGACGCGGATCGCGCGGGCCGTCGCTTCGTCGAGGCGCTCGGGCGCGCGGCCGCGCGCGGCGTCGCGGTGCGCGTCCTCGTCGACGGCATCGGCGTCCGTTACTCGCGCCCGTGGATCACGACGCTCCTCGACGGCGCGCGCGTCCCCGCGGCGCTCTTCCGCCCGAAGCGCTTTCCGTTCGCGCTCCCGTTCGTGAACCTGAGAAACCACCGCAAGATCCTCGTCGCCGACGGCCGGATCGGCTTCGCCGGGGGAATGAACGTGCGCGAAGGGACCCTCCGTTCGCTCTCGCCCCGGCACGCGATCCGGGACGTCCACGCGCGGTTCGAAGGGCCTGTCGTCTCGCAGCTCCAGGAGGCGATCGCGGACGACTGGGTGTTCGCGACCGGCGAGACGCTCTCGGGCGACGCGTGGTTCCCGGATCCCGTGGAGGCGGGCGACGTCGTCGCGCGGGCCATCACGAGCGGACCGGACGAGGACTTCGAGACGATCCGGTTCACTCTCCTCGGCGCGCTCTCGGTGGCGCGAAGGCGGGTGCGCATCGTGACGCCGTACTTCCTCCCCGACGCCTCGCTCGTCACGGCGCTGAACGTCGCCGCGATGCAGGGCGTCGAGATCGAGATCGTCCTCCCGGAGCGGAGCAACCTTCCCTTCGTGCAGTGGGCGATCCGCGCGACGATCTGGCAGGTCCTCGAGCGCGGCTGCCGCGTCGTCCTCTCGCCGCTGCCCTTCGACCATTCGAAGCTCATGGTCGTCGACGGCGAGTGGACGCTCGTTGGATCCGCCAACTGGGACCCGCGGAGCCTACGGCTCAACTTCGAGTTCGACGTCGAGATCCACGGCCGCGCGACGGCGGAGGCGGCGGACCGGCTGATCGACGAACGGACGGCGCGCTCGCGCCCCCTCACGCTCGAGGAGGTGGACTCGCGGCCGATCCCTGTGCGCCTGCGCGACGGAGTCGCCCGGCTCTTCTCCCCGTTCCTCTGAGAGCGTCACGCGGTCTCGAACCGTCCTCGTGACATGAACCCCGCCGCCCTTCGCCTCGCGTCGCTTCGGCTTCTTTCCTGCGCGCCGCGCGCGGACGAGAACGCGCGCATGCAGGACGGCGGCGTGGGGATCGTGTAGGCTCGCGCGGCGTGCAAATCGAAATCGAGATCGCTTCCGACCCCGAGGACGCGGCTCGCCGGGCGGCGTCCGCCGTCGCGGCCGCGGCGCGCGCCGCGATCGCCGCGCGCGGACGCTTCGTCTGCGCGGCCAGCGGCGGACGCAGCCCGTGGGTCATGCTGCGCGCGCTCGCGCGCGAGCCGGGCGTCGACTGGAAGCGCGTCCACGTCTTCCAGACCGACGAGCGCGTCGCGCCGGACGATCACCCCGACCGGAATCTCGCGCGGCTGCGCGAGTGCCTCGAGGAGGCGAGGGGAGCGACGATCCACGCGATGTCCGTCGGCGAGCGCGACCTCGAGGAGGCGGCGTCGGCATACGCGGCCGCCCTCGCGGGCGCGGCCGGGACCCCGCCCGTTCTCGACCTCGTTCACTTGGGACTCGGCTCCGACGGGCACACGGCGTCCCTCGTTCCGGGTGATCCCGTGATCGAGATAAGGGATCGCGACGTCGCTCCGGCGGGTCCCTACCAGGGCCGGCTCCGGCTGACGCTGACGCTTCCGGCGATCGACCGGTCCCGCGCGCGCCTCTTCCTCGTCACGGGGGCGGACAAGGCGGGCGCTCTCGCGCGGCTCATGAAAGGAGACCGGGACATCCCGGCGGGGCGCGTTCGGCGCGACGGGACGCGGGTCGTGGCCGACTCCGCCGCGGCCGGCGCGGCGGCGCGCGGCTGACGCGATCCCGTCAGTCGGTGATCGCGGGGAAGGCGTCCGGCTGCGCCTTGAACTTCTCGAGGCAGGTCCCGCAGCAGAATCCGATCGTCTTCTCGCCGTGCTTCAGCGCGAAGCCCGGCTGCACCGGCTTTCCGCTCACGGGGCAGAGCGCGTTAGAGGGCTCCGAGGCCTTCGCAAGGGCGCGCTCCTCCTCGGCGGCACGCGCCATCGCCTCGGCGTAGCCGCCGCGCTCGATCGAGATCCCGGGGATCGCGGCCGTCAGTCGCCCGACGCCCGCGTCGGTCACCGCGGTCTTCCAGAGGAAGAGGCGGCGGAGGTGCTTCGCGGACGCGAGGCGCTCGAGGCCCGCGTCGGTCACCGCCGAGCCGAAGAGGTTCAGCCACTCGATCCGCGGGAGGCCCGCGATCGCCGCCAGCGCGCGGTCTCCGGCTTTCGTGTCGGCGACCGAGAGCCGCCGGATCTCGTCGAAGCGCCCGAGCGCGGCGGCGACCCCCTCGTCCGTCAATCCCGTGCGCGACAAGTCGAGGCGCACGAGCCGGGGCTCGAGGCCGGCGAGAAGGGCGAGGTCTGCGTCGGTCGCGGCGCTCCCGAGGACGCCCAAGTTGACGTCGATCGCCTCCGTGTTCTCCGCAACGCGGGTGACGGAGCCGCCTCGAGCGCGAATCGCGTCGACCGCGCGCTCGAGGGCCGCCGCCCGGTCGGCGTCGAGCGGAGCGAAGGCGAGCGGGACGTCGGGCTTCAGCGTCTCGAGTTCGGCGGCGGGTGCCGGACCGCCGGCGGCGGAAGTGGAAACGGGATCTTCCGGCCACGCGGCGCCCTCCCCGATCCACGCCCGAATCGTCTCGATCTCGGCCGTTGTGAGGGGCTCCCCCTCGGCCGGCATCACGTCGGGGTCGTCCGGAGGGAGCGACACGCGGCGGACGAGCTCGCTCTCCTCGGGTTTCCCCGGGACGACGACCGCGCCGAGCTCCGGATCGCGCTCGAGGACGGCGGTCCGCCGGTCCAGGCGGAGGTCGCCTTTTTGCTTCCGTTCGCCGTGGCACTTGACGCAGCGGCTCTCGAAGATCGGCGCGACGTCCTTCGGGAAATCGACGGCGGCGCCCGGGGTGGCCGTCGAGACGAGTGAGACGAGGACGGCGAGTGTCGGAGGCACGAGGCGTTGGCCTTTCTCGTCGAGAAACGGGACACGGCGGGAGAGCGGGAGAGCGGGAAAGATGATCTCCCGGGACCGGGCGCCGTCACGACCGATTCTCGCGGCCCCGAGCGTGTCACTCAGGCTCGCCGCGTTCCCAGGATCGATGAAACACGAGGCTCGTCCTCCCGTCAATCGGTGAGCCTCGCATCCCGAGCGCCGGACCCGTCCGGTTTTTCATCTCTTTTTTCCGTCGCCTCCCTCCGGATTCCTCTTCCTCCTGCTCGCTGTGCTCGCTCCGCATTGGGCCGGCGGTCGCTCGCCACGCCGCTCGCCGGAAGCAGGAACCCGCACGGGACTTCGAGGAGCCGGCCCTCCGAGCGGGCGTTAGCCTTTGATTAGTCGATCCGGCTCCGTCGCGGCCCTCGCGGGTCGCTCCGAGGGCGTCGAGGGCCCCCAAGGGGCGGGCTCATCGCGCATAACTCGGCCGGAACGAAGGCTTTTTCGCTTGCCCGAAAAGTTGCTCAATGATAGCGTGAGCCTTCGTCTTAGCCCGGGAAGACCCCGGTCCGCGCGGGTTCGGAGATCATCACCAGCGCGGGCCTCGCGAGCGGTTCGACCGGGTGAGGGGATAACAAGTCACCACACTCGAGGACACGACCGAGCGCGCGAGAACGAGCCCCGGGATCGCGCTGGGAGCGTCACCGGAAACCGTCTTGGAGTCGTCTCGCTCTAGCGAGCCACGATGATGCCCCGCGCGGGGCGGTGGGTCTCGCGGATCGCGGGTGCGCTCCTCGGCACGAACGGTGCCGGATGGATTGAGGAGGAAAACGTGATTCGATCGTTCTTGAAGCGCCGGTCGGCTGGCCTAGCGGCCGCAGCGTGGATAGCGCTCGGCTGGCTTGCGCCGGCGGCGTCGGCGCACAATCTCGCCACCATTCCCGACTACTCCAACACCTTTCCGACTTTCCGGACGGTCGGAGCGGTCGGCATTCCGAACGGGCAGAACGGCGACGCCGGCATCGGCTTCCCGATCGATCCGCGCGACCTGCAGGACGGGGCGGGGCGCGCCCGCGTGTTCCACGAGCACTTCGAGGGGAACACGCCCTTCGAGAACTTCGACGGCACCGTGGTCTTCTGCGTCTTCAACGGACCGAACTACACGCCGTGCTCGCCCGCGGGACCGATCCTTCCTCCGCTCCCCGTGACGTACACGAACGCGACGGGCGACTACTCCGTCGTGATCGACTTCGGCCGGATCATGCAGGCCAATCTCGGCGCCGACGACCTCGGGGCCCTGACGGCCACCGACTGGATCTACGCCTACGCCGTCGTCAACGACGAGGGCGAGACGTCCGGCGTTCGTGGAAGCGACGCCATCGGCGCGATCTTCCTCAGCTTCTCGTCCGGACTCCGGCGCGTCGCCGCGGACCTGCCGCTCGGCTCCCCGACGTTCAGGCTCGGCAACACGATCTCCTCAACGGGCGACATCGAGCCTCTCGTGGCGGGGCCCAACACGACCAATCCCCAGAGCCTCGAGATCACGCAGGCCATCGGAACGCAGATGATCTTTTCGCAGTCCTCGGGAGGCGAGGGCTGCATTCCGGACGTGACCAACCGGCTTGCGCCCCCTCCCGACTGCAATTCGGGGCAGGACGCCTGCACGACCAACATCTTCTATCTCGCGAGCCCGTTCGGACCCGGCGTCTCGAACATCGCGCATATCGGCGGCAGCGGAGCTTCGGCGACGGATGAAAACGTCGTCATCGGCCCCTTCACCTATCCGAACGTCCGCTGCAACGGCCTCACGATCAACAACGTGAGCCGGCCCGGGCAGCCAGTCCGCGCCGGCGACATGATCCAGCTCGTGGTCGACGTACAGAACCCCGCCCCCGCGGCGGGGCCGCCGTACCTGGGCATCAATCTCCCCGGCGGAACGCAGCGCGGAACGGCGATCGTGTCCATCTCGACCATGGGCGGGACGATCAACGGCCTCGGCGGGCCGCAGACGGTCTGCACCGAGATCGCCGCGCCCGGCTCTCGGAACGCCCAGGCGACGTTCAACGGGACCTTCGTCGGGCCCGGCACGACCGTCGTCACGGCCTCCGTCGCCGTGCCGGCGCCGTACAACACGGGTCCCAATCCGCCCTTCGACAGCACGGAGGCGGGCTACATCGGCCGGTTCCCCGTCGTCCTGAGCTCGGTCAACTGCCAGAGGACCATCACCGTTCCCCCGATGATCGAGGTCGACAAGGGCGTGCAGTTCGTCTGCTTCACCAATCCGAACAACCCGAATCAGTTCGAGCTCCGCCCCGCGACGCCGGTGAAGGACGTCGACGCGCCCGTGTGCGGACTCGTCCGGTTCACGATCCGCGTGACGAACCCGTCCGGCGAGACGCTGAACAACGTCCGCGTGAGCGACTGCTTGCCCAACGATCTCCTCTTCCGCAACAACACGATTCCGGCCACCCCGCTCGGTGTAGCCGGAGAGGGCCCGGGCTGCGGCGGGCTCGCCGGCGTCTCCGAGATCGTCTTCCGGATCCCGAACCTGAATGCCGGCGCGAGCTACACGTTCACGTTCGACGCCATCGTGCGCTCGGCGTCCCCGTCCGGCATCAAGACGAACACGGCGCGCGCTCGCGGGCGCGGCGCCACGTCGGGCGAGGACACGAACGTCGCCGAGAGCGTGGCGCGCGTCAACGTGAGGACGATCGCGGCCACGATGGTGGCCCGCGGCGCGAGCCCCGACCCGATCTGCGTCGGCCAGACCGCGACGTTCAATTTCCGCTTCACGAACACCGGGCAGTGGCCGCTCAACCCCGCCATCGCGAACCGCTGCCTCGCCGACGCCGGGCTCATGATCCTGAGCCAGAACCCGGTCGAGGGCACGAACCTCGGTCCGGTCGCGCCGACGGCTTTCCGCGACATCTCGGTCACGGCGCGTGCCGTGGCCGGAGGGGCGGCGTCCCGGTGCATCACGTGCGGCGTCACGGCTTTCCCCGATTGCTTCGACCCGCGGGACACCGAGATTTGCCGCCTGACGCCCGACGCTCGACAGTGCGTCACCGTAATCACGACGGGCATCGACGTCATCTGCCAGACCCCGACCCAGGATCGGGAGCCGGGCGAGCAGGTGACGCTCACGTTCCGGATCGTCAACACCGGAGACGTGAGGTGCGACAACGTGTCGATCATGTGCGACGCCGATCCGGGACTCACGGTGCTCGACTGTCCGCCGAACTTCGGGCCGCTCAATCCGACACAGTTTGTGGACGTCAACGTGCTCGTGCAGATCGGCGCGGGAGCGAGCGGAACGCCGTGCGTGCGGCTCACGGCGACGTGCAGCGTGAACGGCCAGCCTCCGGAGTGCGCGGCGACCGACAGCGATCGGTGCTGCGTGTCGCTCGAGCGCCGGGTGCCGACGCTCGGCGGATTCGGGCTTCTCGCCCTGGCCCTCCTGCTCGGCCTCGCCATGCTGAGGCGGTTCTCGCTCGCGTAGCCCGAGGCGCGACGCGATCGGCCGCTCGTTTCGGGCCGGAGAGCTCCGAAGCTCGGGGCGCTCCGGCCCGTTCCGTTTGGCGGGCGAGCACTCGTTTCCCCGGCCCCGCCGCCGCGAGCCGGCACGCCCTCTCCGCGGCCGGGGCGGGGTTGCGCGAGCGCGTGACGCTCCCGGCGCGGAAGTCACGCGAGACGGCGGCGCCCGGTTCCGCGAGGCCGGTTCTCTTCGGAGCGGCGGCGCCCGGATTGCGCGGCGGGGCCATCGCTCGCTTTATCCCCCTTCCCGGAGTGAGACGCCCGGGCCGGCGCGGCGGACGCGGCGTCACCGAGCGACACGGCCAGCAAAGGCGGCCCGTTCCGGAACTGGGGAGGCGTGCCTTCTTTCGAAGCCCTCTCGGGGACGGCGAGCCGCCGAGCCGATCCGGCACCCGCCGGCGATGGCCGGCCTTACCGGCGGCGGCCGCGCCGGCGATCCGGGAACCGTCCGGGCGGGCCTGTTCGACGACGGGCGCGGTCCGAAGGGCGGCGCTCGGGGCCTTCGGGGATTCGTGTGGGTGCCCGGCATTCGACGCCCGTCGCTCCGGCCCGCTCGGACCCGAAGCCTTGGGTGACGGGCCCGAGCGGGCAGGAGATCCTCAATCCTCGGGGGCGTCTTCGTGTTCGTTCGACTCGGCGAGGAACGTCTTCCCGCCGTTCCGAAACGCTGTCCAGGGCCCTTCCTAGTCCTCGGCCCACGTTCGGCCGCGCTCCGCGGATCTCGCACGAATCGACCCAGCCGCGGCGCTCCCTCGACGCCCTCTTTCCTTGCGCCGTTTTCGCTCGCCCGCGTGACGTTCCGTCGTTCGGCGGGCGACGTGTCCCGGCCGCTCCGACAGACGTGATTTCGAAGGCGCAGGATCGCTCCGTGCGGGACCTGCCACCGCTCCCTCTCCCACACGAAATCCCGAAGCGCCGACGCTCGAATGGGGCGAGAAGGGGGAGCGCTCTCGAGGGGCGGGCGGGCTCGCGAGACCGGACGCCCCCGGAGCGAGAATCGCGTCCGCCGACGTCCGCGCGCCCACGGTCTACGCCGGGGCGTCGAACGGGGCGCGCGACGGCCCGCGGCTTCGCTCGGAGCGGCGGATGATCCCCGCCGGTCGAGCGAGGGAACGGGCCGGGCCGGGCCTCGTGCTTTGTTCTCCGTTCCGCGACGCTCCGATCGGCGCGACCGGCCCGCGCGATCCGAGCCCGCCTTGTCCACGATGCCGAGCGGTGGTGGTCCGGTCTTTCAACCGGTCTTTCGGTCGAACGGTTGGCCGCGGGCGGCTCCGCCTCCTCGTCGAGCCGTGGGCCCGCTGGGTCAGTTCGAAGTCGGCACGGCCGCGGCGGGCGCTCGACCCGTCGCACATGCGTCGACGGGAGCGCCTCCGTGTCCCTTCGTTTGACTCGCGGCTTCGACCCGGCGCCGAGGTTCGTGGCCGGCCCGAGAAATCTTGATGGACTCGGCGGCCCGGGGGCCGAGCCCGGCCGCGCCCGTCGTCACGACCGCGGTCGCCGGCAGCGCGCGCCGATCAGTGCTCGAAGACCCGGATGTCGCGCTCGGCCTTGATTCCGCCGAACAAGAGGATCCTGTCGCGCGCGGGCCAGTAGACGGCCGTCGAGTAGGCGCGCTCGAGGGGCAACATCCCGACGAGCATCACGGACTCTCCAGACGGCAGGAGCGGATCGAACTCGAGGATCTCCGCGATCGGGTGTCCGAACTTCTGCCGGCCGCCGAAGACGTGGATGACGCCGCGAGACGTGTCGGTCACGGCCGCGACGGCGTCCCGCTCGCCCGGGAGGCTGCCGGCCACGCGCACGCGCGATCCGGAGGGAGCCCAGGGCAGGAACGCGTAGATGGACGACGTCCCGTCGCCGAAGACGAAGAGCGAGTCGTTGGTCTCCTCGTAGGCGACCCCCAGGCTCGAGGCGCTGACGGGGATCGTGTCCGCGAGCGTCGTGACGCGAGTCCCCGGCGCCGCCGACGGATCGAACTTCAGGATCTGGCGCGTCGGCCGACCTTCCTCGACGGTCCCTCCGAAGAGGTAGGCGTGGCCGCGGGAGGAGTCGAAAGCGGCGCCGATCGCGGAGGTCCCGATCGGCAGCACGTCGGCGAGGCGGCGGAGCCGCGCTCCCTCGGGCAGGGAGGGGTCGAACTCGAAGATGTCGCTCAGGCGCTCCCGGTTGCTCTCCTGTAGCCCTCCGAAAAGGTAGGCCACGTTGCGCCGGCCGTCCCAGACGGCGGCCACCGTCCGCCGCGGCGTCGGGAACGCGTCCGCCGTGACGCGGATCTCGTCGCCGAAGGGGGCGCTCGAATCGACGACGTACGTCTGCAGGTCGAACACGTACGACCGGCCCGTCCTGGGATCGAGCACCGCGCCGGCGAGCTGAACGCCGTTCGTGAACCCGCCGAGAGTCCTCACGAAGCCCGGAGGCCGGTACTCGATCACTCGGTCGAGAAGCCCTTCGTTGCGCGAGTAGCCGCCGATGACGAGGATCCGGTCGCCGATGCCGTCGTAGACCGCCGCGGAGCTGCCACGCTCGGAGGGAAGCGACGCGACGACGGACAGCCGCGCTCCCGCGGGAGCGCCGGGGCTGAACCGGACGATGTCGGAGAAGTAGACGGTCGAGGATCGCATCCCGCCGATGAAGAAGACGGCGTCCCGGCCGGCGTCGAAAACGGCCGCCATGTCCCTGCGGGGCGTCGAGAACTGGTCGATGGCCCGAAGGCGACTGCCGGCGGGCCGGCGATAATCGAACTCGAAGATCTCGGCGAAGTCGCCGCCCGCGACGTAGATCGTCCGGCGGCGGGAATCGTAGACGGCGGAGAGTCCGTCCGTGGCGGCCGGGAGCTGGTCCGGCAGCACGGTCACCTGCGCTCCCGGCGCGGCGAACGGGTTCACTCTCAGGATCTCCCGCGTCGGGCGCCCGTTGTCCGTGATGCCGCCGAAGAGATACGTCACTTTCTCGGTCGGCTCGAAGACCGCGGCCATTCCCGAGCGGCCGGATGGAAGCGGGTCCGGAAGGAGTATGAGGCGCTGGCCGATCGGGGCGAAGTAGTCGAAGGCGAAGATCTCGGCGAAGCGCGAGCGCGAAGTCGGGCTCGTCCCGCCGAAGACGTAGACGAGGCCGTTCTCCGCGTTCGTCACCGTCGCGCACGACACGCGCGGCACCGGGAAGACCTCCTGCGTCACGCGGATGGCGGACGAGGCGGGCCGGCTCGGATCGATCACCGTGACGTCGGGCCCGAACACGTGGATCAAGCCCGTCCGGACGTCGAACTCCGCCGAGACGTGCGAGCGCGGGCTCGGGAGCGCGAGAAGGCCCGAGACCACGTAGCGCCCCCCCGGCGTGGACGACTCTTCGACACGCACGCCGATCCCGCGAGAGAAGGCGAATCCGCCGGTGGCGAACGGATCAGCGACGAGGGCCTGGATGTAGATGTTGCGAGAGGCCCAGTGCGCCGGGATGCGGCGCTGGATCGCGTGGCTCGGAGCGCCGAGTCCGCCGTAGAAGATGGGTCGGAAGGGCGGGATCGAGCCCGGGACGTCGACGAGCGCCGGCCCGAGGCGCGCACCCGGACCGAAGACGGCCGAGACGTCTCGGCAACCCTCGCGAAGACTGAAGCCGACGTAAACGGCGGTCGCCGCGCTCGAAATGTTGCCGACGTTCACCGTCGCGTTGTCGCCCGCGACGACCGATCCGACCGAGATCGTGGGGACGAGGCCGCCGAATCCGGGAGTGCCGCCGTCGCAGTCCGCGACGGATTCCGGCGCGAGCAAAGTCGGGAGCAGAAAGAAACCGGCGAGCACGCTCAGGACACGACACGGACGTGGACGGGGGAAAAGCGACATCGACGTTCCTCACAACTTCTTAGGGCGATTCCCGAATGACATCGGGCGACCTCAGTAACCGCGTGCGGTCATCCCCTCATCTCTCTCCCTCGCGTTTCGATCGCTTTCCCACCTCCGTCGATTGGAGAAGCTATCAAAACGAGACCCTCAATCAAGTGGTTCGGAACGCTGTTTTTGTCGTTCTTTTCCTCCGGGTGGCGCACCCCACCCGCCGCGGTCGCATCACGTTACCTCCCAACTATTGACGGCGGCTCCGCGGCCTGCTAGATTCAGCCACCGAGCAGGTATTAGGTGTCTGTTTGGACGTAACGTGGTGGCCGGCGGATCTCCAGAGGGGATATTCGGACAGGCTTCGCGGGCGGTCGTGGCGTTGAGCGCACGGCGGGAGGGACCTCGCCTGGAGCGGCTGTGTCGTCGGCGCTCGAGGCTTGACCGGATCCGCTGACGTCCCTCGCGGGCAAGCGCCTCCGGCCGTCGGTGAACCGAGCTTCCGATTTCGAGAAGAAACACATGATGCCTACGGTTCCTGCGACGGTGGCGGCCCTCGTGCGAGCGGCGCGCGCTCGCCTCCGGCTCCTGCTCCCGGCCGCGGTCGTTCTTTGCGGGCTTTCTTCGCGCGAGGCGGGCGCCCACAACGTCCCCGGAATTCCGGACTACTCGAGCGCCTTCCCGAGTTTCCGCACGATCGGGGGGCTGGGGCTCATCCCGAACGGGAACAACGGCGACGACGGCATCGCGTGGCCGATCGATCCGCGCGACCTGGTCGATCCCGCGACCGGCCGCGCGAGGGTGTTCCACGAGCACTTCGAGGGCGACGCGCCCTTCCAGGCGTTCGACGGCACGATCGTCTTCACGGTCTTCAACGGGCCCAACTTCACTCCGTGCGGGCTTCCCGGCCCGATCCTTCCGCCTCTCCCGGTCACCTACACGAACTCGCTCGGGACCTACTCGATCTCGATCGACTTCCGGGCCGTGTCCCAGGTCGGGTTCTCGCAGGACGACCTCGGGGCGATCACCTCGAACGACTGGATCTACGCCTACGCCGTCGTCAACGACGAGGGCGCGAACGCCGCGACCGTCGGCCGAGACGCGATCGGGGCGGTCTTCTTGAGCTTCGCGTTCGCGCTGCGGGGAAGGAACTCCGACCTTCCGACCGGCTCCCCCGTCTTCGGCATCGGCCGGACGATTTCCGGCACCGGCGACATCGAGCCGCCGGCCGGGGCGCCCGACACGACGAACCCGCAGAGCCTCGAGATCACCCAGGCCATCGGGACGCAGATGGTCTTCTCGCAGAGCGGGGGAGGTGAGGGCTGCATCCCCGACGTCTCCAATCGGCTGAGCCCTCCTCCCGATTGCAACTCGGGGCAGGACGCCTGCACGTCGAACATCTTCGTCCTCGCGAGCACGTTCGGTCCCGGCGTGTCGAACGTGGCGTTCATCGGCGGCGGCGACTCCGCGGCCACCGAGGAGTGCGTCACGCTCGGGCCCCTCACGTACCCGAACTTCGACTGCCGCGCGATCACGGTGAACAACCTGTCGCGCCCCGGCGACGACTGCATCCGGCCGGGCGACCGGCTCGAGATCCTCGTCGACGTCGACAATCCCGCTCCCGCGAATCCGCCTCCGTACGCGGGAGCGCGGATCCCGGGCGGGATCCAGAGGGGAGTGGCCGACGTCCGGCTGTCGAGCGTGGGCGGAGCGCTCAACATCACGAGCCCGAACCCCGTCCGGCTCTGCACGGAGCTCGACATGCGCTCCGCGCGGGCGCGATTCACGGCGGACTTCGTCGGGCCGGGATCGACCCGGATCGTGGCCGATCTCATGCCGGTCGCCCCGTACGTGCCCGGCCCGGGCTCTCCCTACGACGGCACCGACAAGGGCTACATCGGCCGGTTTCCGGTCAACCGCGAGCTCCTCGCCACCGATCCGCCGGACGAGTGCCGGCGCGACATCTTCGTCGAGCAGATCGAGGTCCAGAAAGAGGTCCAGTTCGTCTGCTTCCTCGATCCGAACGATCCGACGCAGCGGGAGCTTCGGCCGCCGATGCCGGCGGAGCAGGTCGATGCTCCGCAGTGCGGGCTCGTGCGCTTCACCGTCACGGTCCGGAACCAGACCGTCGGGGAAGCGCTGACCAACGTTCGCGTGACGGAGTGCCTCCCCGCCGACCTCCTCTTCCGGGACAACGTGAACCCGCCGACCGTCATCGGGAATCCGAACGAAGGCGTTCCTTGTCCGGACGGAACGCCGTTCGTGTTCCGGATCCCCGACCTCGCGCCGAAGGGGCTCGCGGGCGACACCTACGTCTTCACGTTCGACGCGATCGTCCGCGCCTCGGCGACCACGGGGCTCAAGACGGACCGGGTCATCGCGCGCGGGTTCGGCCGCGGCGCCGGGACGGAGCCCAACTGCCCGACGATCGCCGAGGACACGGCGATCGTGAACGTGCTCCGCGCGAACGCGCGCCTCGACGCGGGGGGCGTGAACCCGCCGGTGGTGTGCGTCCCGGCCCAGTCGACGTTCACGTACACGATCGTCAACAGCGG
>Ga0187892_10001792_pt1 | contig 46892 bp, 42 predicted proteins | sample MA1701073metaG_FD_139345 | JGI IMG/M metagenome (GOLD analysis project Ga0187892, IMG submission 139345) | Bio-ooze microbial communities from a basaltic lava cave in the Kipuka Kanohina Cave System on the Island of Hawaii, USA - MA170107-3 metaG ...
GCAACAGTAACTTCTGCTCCGGATCGTAGCTCAGGTAGATTCTGCTCATAGCCCTCACTATAATCCGTCTGGCTTTTCTTTGAACACGAATCTTTAAACATTATTCCGACAGACTCCTAGCTGAACTACGAATAGATAGACTCGTCGCTCGAACACACGATGTCTTTTGGTGGGGTCCGGTCCGTGAAAAGTTGCAGCCTGGTATTGATTCCTACATATCCAATGTTGCTTCAACCGTTGGGTCCGCAAGGTTTAATCGACGCGGACACTGGCCCTTGTCACTATCGGACTATTGGATCGCTTCACTTTGTAGTCTTATTCTGAGAGTTCAAGGCCTAAAGCACGGAGGAGCGTTACTTCTCGTTCCTGGCCGCGAGGGCGGGCTGAACATCAAATACCAATTAAATTATGATCGTTTGCAGAAGGGTCTTTTCCGACGCGGAGTCTTTCATATCGTTAATACAGAGGTCAGCGATAGAATCTTTGAGGAAGTTTTGGATACGAATGGTGACGAAGTGCCGGTCGACTATTATCTGGACGAGAGTATTTCGGGCACCGATATTACAGAAAACGACAAAGAGGTTGACGGTGCCTTGTGGTTTATCGCATGTCTCTCTCGGGTTGATGGGCTCATAGTCATGGATAAGGATCTAGGACTGCACGGCTTCGGAGCAGAAATAACAATCAATGAGATTCCGAAGGCAATTATCAGAGCGAAAAGTCGGCTTGGTGGGATTAAGGGAGGCCTCAAGCTGAACTATGACCATTTTGGCACGCGCCACCGCTCGATGATGAGATACATCGCACAAAACCCGGACAGCGTAGGATTTGTCATTTCTCAAGACGATGAAGTGCGCGCAATGACACAAGTAAACGGGAAGGTGGTCGTTTGGGACGATCTTAGGCTACAGCTTCAGTTTCCTGCCCGACCAAAGCGCGGTTCCCAACGCAGTCGCGTCTAACAACTTATCCTTGGTTGAGTCAAACGCAACTTCATATATCGGCTTGAGGTGGAGGGTGCGGGATCTCTCCAAGCGCTGCCTAACGGTCACGAAAACACACTTGCGTCGCGAGTTGCGCGGGAAGTTAGCAACCAGATGACCTGGGTTCATTCAGAAATTTTTCTTCACCTCATCAACTGCACAATTCTCTTGCTGCTGAGATCGTGGTCGGGGACTACTTATGGTAGGCCCACCGCGCTCGGGTGGAAAGTGTTGCGCGATACAGACGGCGAACGGTTTGTAGTCTCAGCAGCAAATGCGCATTTTTCAGGAGATTTCCTAGTTTGAAAATCATCAAGGCGATGCTGAGTAGAGCTCTCTGGCAATTGAGAGTTCTCTTGATGTGATCATCTATCTTCTCGCTGTAGAGTTGTTTGCGTTTCAAGAGATTGATGCGCAGGATGAAGTAGAATGCATTTTGATTGTTATCAAATGATGGACCACCTTAGATCGAATTAGGGGTTGCAAAAACTTTTTCGATCACTATAATGCGATTCCCTCGCTGGAAGCGAAGACGATTGCCCGAAACGAAACGTTAAAGTAGAACCTGATCTTGTCTGCGGATTACTTGCTCTTATAAATTTTTGCCCCGCTAATCTGCTGCACGACGCCGGATCGCGTTTGTCAGGCGAGACCCCGTTCAACTAAATGAAGAAGCTCAGGCAATCCTAGACGACAGCCCTCATGATGAAAGAGGGTGCCCTCGTCAAATCCAGCTCAAAGCCAATCTATGGCCGGGAGAGTAAACGCTCAACCCGGGGTGTGGCTAGTGTTTCTTCCAGCGGCAGATCCTGTAGCGCGAGAGTTTTGATTGGAGCGTTGAAATGAAGGAAGAATTAGATGGCCCTGCCAAGACGTGCCCCATTTGCTGTGAAGAGTTGCGAACAACAGACTTTGGAATTTGCCGAGCTCGCAAAGATGGAAGAAACCTTTATTGCCGCAGCTGCATACGGAAGAAAGTTACCGAAAGTCGGCAAGCGTTAAGAGCTTATAAGACTGCCCGAAAACGATATGTAACTCAGCAAACTCTGGAAACCAATGATCCCTCGGCGATCAGCAACGATTCCGGCGGTTCCGCACAATATCTCGCGAGAGTGCCCAGTAAGTTGTCGCCAATAGAACGAGTGCGGGAAGCCATCAAGAAGAACGCTCGCACTCAGAAAGAAATCGGCCAGGAGACAAAACTTGGAAAAGATGAGATCGGCGACGCACTCGCTAACCTGTTGCTGTGGACGCGCGAAATCAGGACTGAAGTGGTTGACAACACGAGAATGTATTTTGTGAACGAAACGGCGGAAGGAATCCTTTCCCAGCCGGTTACTCAGCAGCCTGAAGGCACTCCCCGGATTCCCAGACGAAAGCCAGACGTGCCCAGCTCCTTTAGCGCGCTCCAAGGACTGATGCCCGGCAAGCGCCCCGAAGGAGAGCCTGAGAAAATCGGCGGTTGGGTGGCGGCTTAACAGGCGTGCCCGTCGGACTACAACTAAGCAGCACTACTTGTCTTTGAAGGCGTCGAGAACCTCACTCGCATGCTCTTCCGGTTTGACCTTCTCAAAGATCTTTTTGATCTTGCCCTTCTCATCAATCAAAAAGGTGGTTCTCTTAACACCCATGTACGTTCGACCCATGAATTTTTTCTCTCCGTAGACGCCGTAAGCATCTGCGATGGCGTGGTCGGTGTCAGTCAGAAGGTTGAAAGGTAGTTTGTACTTGGCGGTAAACTTCTTATGAGCGGCTTCATTATCTGGAGAGACACCGAGAACCGTGATGCCACGTTTCTTGTATTTAGCGAAAGAATCGCGGAAGGAGCAAGCCTCCACGGTGCAACCTGGCGTATCGTCTTTCGGGTAGAAATATAAGACCACTTTTTGCCCGCGAAGATCCTTCAAACTGACTTTTTCTCCGTTGGTGTCAGTGGTAGCAAATGCAGGCGCGGCAGCTCCCTCTTTAGGCATAGACCCTCTCCAGTCGTAGATTTGGTTTTAGCAGGTTCTCGGCATTCTAAGCTGTTGATGAAAGGCAGGCAAGAATCGCCGCAAAGTATGAAGAAGACTCAAAAGAAAAGTTATGGCGTAGACTAAAGATGAGTTTGACGAGTTGGTTGGAATGGGCAGCAAGAGCGGAAGACTTAACAACATTAGTCCGGGAATTCGGTATCATCGGTAGTCGCTCTGGGAATTTCGCACTCACCCGCACAATTTCCTAAGGGAAGTTAACAAACGTCATTAGGAGGAAGGAAATGTTTAAGCAAATTGACTATACGATGGTGATGGTTTCCGATATGGCACGATCAATAGAGTTTTACCGTGACAAGCTCGGTATTCCGCTTAAGTTTGAATCACCTGACTGGACGGAATTCCTAACCGGCACAACGACCCTGGCACTACACGGCGGCGGCATCAAGCGTGAACCTCAAGCTGGTTCGGCTGATAAGGACGCGGGAACTTGTTCGATCGGCTTCAATGTTGAAGATGTGGACAAGACTTACGAGGAACTCAAGGCGAAAGGCGTTAACTTCGTGATGCCTCCCACGCAAAGAGAAGGTGAGGGAATCAAGCTCGCGGTGTGCGTCGATCCGGACGGCTTGCCAGTTTCCTTTGCGCAGGTGTTGCCAAGAACAGCCGGTCACGACGCTCACTAGTAATTTGCGCGAAACCGCACCTGATAAACCACTCCGCTTTGAAAGAATACGCAACCAAATGTCCGACATGCTTCTCAGCTTGTCGCCGAGATTGTCTACGCTCGACCATGACAACTACCAGCTACCTCGTAAATTGAGCGTTGCCAAGCCTCGCGACAAGCTGAAGCATGTCGGACATTTGGTTGCGTATTTTTCCCAAGCTTGAGTGATCCGAGAACGCATCACCCTAACTGAACAGGTTCGATTCACCCGGTTTTGAAGGAGGTTCCTCCGGCGTCGCTGAATCCTCGAGGCGGGGATATTTCTGAAACAAAGGCAAAGGAGCCGGCACCCGATGCTCCTCTAGCGTCGACTTTATCTCCAAAGCGTTAACGACTGCTTTGCCCAGGAAATGGTTGTTCGTGATCACGTAAGTTTCCTTTGCCTGTTTAGCCACTTCCTTAATCCTGGCAATCCAGGGATCCAATTCGTCGAGCGAATATAAATAGTTATAGCGCTCGTCTCGCGGCGCCTTCTCGCGGAACCAGTTTTGATAGTTTCGCCCGTGCAGACGAACGTATCCCACAGGCGAAGTAATCAACGCACCCGGTTTGACCGATTTCTTGAAAATCGGTTGGTCGATGTTGCAAATGCCCACCTCCAGGTTTTCCAGTTCCTCGTAAGTGTCGTCAGTGTTCCACGAAGCGTGTCGGACCTCGATCACCAGTGGATAGTCCTTGAAGCGCTTGATCAGGTTTGCTAAATAGGCGCGTTCCTCGTCAGTGTTCTTGAACGACCAGGGAAACTGGATTAGTAGCGCTCCCAGCTTGCCTGAATCAGCCAGTGGTTCAATTCCTTCGCGGAATGACTTTTCATCTTCTCGTGTGGCCTGACCACGTTCATGCGTGAACACTCGATGGAGCTTCGCCGTGAAAGTAAAGTTGGGGTTGTCGACAACCCGTCCTGCCCACGATTTGGTTGTTGAGGCTGTCGGTGGTCGGTAGAAGCTGCTGTTGATCTCGATAGTATCGAAGAAGCGAGCAAGGTAGGCGAGCGGATCAAACTTGGCGCCGGGCTTTTTCGGATAGACGACGCCTTCCCAGTCTTTGTACGACCATCCCGCCGGTCCGATGCGAATCTTAGGAACCATATCTTAGCCGCGGATCAACGCGGATTACGCGAATCTGAAAAGCTATAGTTCAGAGTCCAACCTTTACGTTGCCAGTAAAGCGCACAGTTTTATGCATGAATCCTATGTCTGATCCGCGTTTATCCGCGCAAATCCGCGGCCCATTCTGCTGCAATTTCCTTCCCGATGCGAACGCCAATGAATTGATGGTATAAACACTGCACCTAAGCTCCTGATTTAAATACAACGAAAGGAGTAACTCTCGATGCGTCTGACTGAGATGGTGTCGTGTTCCGGTTGAGCGGCGAAGCTTAGCCCGAGCTTACTCGCTCAGGTTCTGAGCGGGCTACCAAAACAGCCTGTAGACGAAAACCTGATTGTCGGCTTCGATACAGCCGACGACGCGGGTGTATACCGCCTTCGTGACGACCTCGCTATCGTTCAGACACTCGATTTCTTTACTCCAATCGTTGATGACCCTTACGACTACGGGCGCATCGCGGCGTTGAATTCCATCAACGACGTCTGGGCGATGGCCGGCACGCCGCTTACTGCTATGGCGATTACCTGCTTCCCGAAAAAGGGCGTCGATCCAGGGATACTTGGCGAAATCATGCGCGGCGGATTGGAGACTCTGAACAAATACGGCGTAACCCTGATTGGCGGTCATAGTGTCGACAATGAACAGATCATGTTTGGATATTCGGTAACCGGCGTAATTGATCCGAACAAAGTAGCTACGAACTCAGGTGCCCAACCGGGCGACGTCTTAATTCTCACCAAGCCTATCGGAACCGGCGTCATCTCTACGGGTATTAAGTGGGCAAAGACCAGCGACGAGATAGCCGCGAAGTCAGTAGAGACCATGTTGACGGCGGGCCGCCACGCGGCCGAGGCCATGCGCGAATTTGGCGTCAAAGGAGCCACGGACGTTACCGGCTTTGCGTTGATCGGTCATACGTGGGAGATGGCCTGTGCCAGCAAAGTCACGATCGAGATCGACTCCTCGCTCGTTCCCGTTATCGAAGGCGCGTTGGAGCTAGCCGCGCAAGGTCTATTGACCAGCGGCGACAAAACGAATCGGGAATACGTGGGCGACGATGTTGAGATAGCGGAGACAGTGACAAAGGAGATGCGACACTTGCTCTTTGATCCGCAGACAGCTGGAGGGATGCTGATCTCGATAAATGCCGATCACGCCGACTTTTTATTAGGTCGGTTGCATGAGCACTATTCCCAGGCCGCAATTATTGGTAGCGTCTACGAGCCGGGAAAACGATTAGTACTCGTTAAGTAGCAGTGCCTAAGCGCCAAAGGCGCGAAATGTAATAGCCAGGGGCAAGCGACAGAGGAGCGACGCCCCTGGTCTCGGTTGAAAGGAACTCCGAGCTCTGAAAGAGCGAAATAAGCAAACGCGAACGTTGTGTTAACCGTTCGATTTCGTTCGACTACGGTGCCTCTTTATTTCGCCCTTTCAGGGCTCTAATCCCCTCACAGATTGAACCAGGGGCGGCGCGCTCCGCTTCGCTGCGCGCTTGCCCCTGGCTATTACACTCCGCGCCCCTGGCGCTAGGGTCTCTTCAAGAGACTGCCCAGTGCTATCATTGACCAAAACACCAAGGAGTCGAAGTGAGCACCACAGCAAGAGTAGTCTCAACGCATGAGGCGACGGCGCTAAGCGGTTTGTTTAAGGCGGTTCGAGCACGAACGATGGAGATCGTCGCGCCTCTGGAAACGGAAGATTACGTTATCCAGACGGCCGAGTTTATGAGTCCGCCACGCTGGCATATTGGCCATACGTCCTGGTTTTTCGAGACTCTGCTGCAGACCTACAAGCCCGAGTACCAACCATACTCCGAAGAGTTCCTTTTCTATTTCAACTCTTACTACGAAGGCTTTGGCGCCCGCATCGAACGCGCCAAACGCGGCACGAAATCACGGCCAACTGTCAAAGAAACCGTGGCGTATCGCAGCCGAATTGATGAATTAATGACTGCGTTCCTGGACGAGCTGGACGATCACTCGCAGGCTGACACAATTCATGCTCTCGTCCGACTCGGCCTTGAACACGAGATGCAACACCAGGAATTACTGGTTTACGACATCAAGCACCTTCTTTGTGACCAGTATCGCGCTCCAATGAAACCTGTGCCCGTTGCTTTGCTGAAAGTCGAAGGAATGGCCGAGATCGAGGGCGGGTTGTTTTGGTTGGGTTACGGCGATCGCGACCTATCGGTGGCGCACTCAAAAGATTTCGCGTTTGATAACGAAAAGCCGGCTCATCAAGTCTTCCTGGAGGATTACCGAATTGACCGGGCCCTCGTGACTAGCGGCGACTATCTGGAGTTCATGCGAGATGGCGGTTATCAGAACTTCCGCTGGTGGTTTTCCGAAGGCTGGGAAACCGTTCGAAAAGAACTTTGGGAAGCGCCGCTTTACTGGGAGCTGCACGACGCTGTCTGGATGATCCGTGATTTCTCAGGTTTACATCCAGCTGAGAGCAAAGCTGACGAGCCGGTCTCCCACGTGAGCTTTTATGAGGCATCGGCGTTTGCCAAATGGAAGGGTAAGCGTCTGCCAACCGAAGCCGAGTGGGAGAAGGCGGCTTGTTTCGATTCTAAATCCAATCAGCGTCGATCATTCCCCTGGGGCGATGAGTCGCCGACTGTAACAAAAGCAAATCTCCTTGAAAATCAACATTGGGGGCCGACACCCGTGGGCGCTTTCCCGGAAGGGCAGAATCTTTACGGCTGCCAACAGACGATCGGCGACGTTTGGGAGTGGACTACTTCGGATTACGTCCCTTATCCGGGATTCAAATCAGAATTCGACGAATACAACGACAAGTGGTTCGTAAATCAGAAGGTTTTGCGCGGCGGCTCCTTCGCCACACCGCAGCTTCACATTCGTTCGACATACCGCAACTTCTTTCACACGCACGAGCGTTGGATGATTTCGGGCTTCCGGTGTGCGAAGGACACTTGAGCGGATCGCGCGCTCATCGTTTTCTGAGTTCCGTTCCATTGCCCCAAAATGAAACACATTGAGCGATTGCTAGTACTAGCATTTGCAACGACGCTTACTTCACTCGCCACACCGAGTCAGCAGCCCAGTCAGCGCAAATTTGCACAGCAGGAGAAATGGAATCTGCCACCCGTGATAAAAAGTTTCACATCATCTGCTACTACCCTGGATTTCTGCCCTTGGTCAGGTTCTTTCGATAGTGTTGGTTACCTGAAGACCGTAACGCTGGGTGTTATTGCGTCAGATCCGAATGGCGATCGTCTCTCCTACAAGTATTCTGTTACTGCCGGTCGAATCACAGCGAAGGGTGACTTTGCTTTATGGGACGTGCGGAAACTTCCACAGGGTCTGCATAAAGCCACCACAACAGTAACCGACGGTCGCGGAGGCAAGGCGTCTAAATCCCTCAGCCTCCTTGTAGAAACGCGCGGCAGCTGTCATACCCCACCTTGTCCGATAATTACCGCCTCTTGTCCGATTGACCAAGAAAAACGCGATCTTGTGAATTTCGAAAGCCAGTCTCATGGGTCTTTGGGACAGTGACAATCCAACTTACCGATGGAAAGTAGGTGGAGGGCGGATAATTGGAAGCGACAGAAGCAAAAGCATTCGAGTAAAACGACGACTGCAGGCAACGCTCACAGTGACTGTGAAGGTCGGAGGTATCGACCCATCTTGCGCCTCAGCGGCGTCGTGTACAATAAGGACGAACACCAATCAGCCCTAGCTCAAAGTGTTGAAGATTCGACTCACTGGTATGTCTACGGACAGCGCCCTCGAAGGAGTGAAATCCACTATGAACGACACCAAGTTAATCACCGCCAGGAAACCGTCGGCCTTGTGCATCTGCTTTGCCATGCTAGTCGCTCTAACGTTAGCCTATGGCTACACGTCGGCACAGGTGACGGCCAAGAGTCCCACCAGCAACACCCAAGTCTATTCTTCCGTTGCGACGAAGGAATCGAAGGATAAGGAAGCCAGTTCGTCGAAAGCGGGAACCAGTAGCCGCGCAACGAAGTCAGCATCGCGGATGAACGAAGCGTATGGGGCGAAGGTGAAGGAATTTACCACCGAGAGTTACTTTTCAACCGAACTTGTCGATCACCTGCCACTCTCTGACAAGGTTCCTTCGCCGGAAAAGATCCTCGGCTACGTTATCGGCACGCCGAACAAGCTGACCTACACGAAAGACCAGCACAACTACTATCGAGAACTGGCGAAGTCGACGCCGCGAATCCGCATCTTCATGGCGCCCGAAAAGAGCGAAGAGGGTCGCGAGCAGATGCTTGTGCTGGTAAGTGATGAAGCCAATCTTGCCAAACTGGATCGCTACAAGGAGATTACCGGCAAGCTCGCCGACCCACGCCGTTTGAACGAGGCGGATGCGCAGCAACTAGTCAGTGAAGGGAAAACGCTTTACTGGGCCTCAGGTTCCATCCACTCTCCGGAAACCGGTTCGCCGGAAATGCTTATGGAACTCGCTTATCGTCTGGCGGTGGAGGATTCCCCCTTCATCGAGTCCATTCGCAAAAATGTAATCGTGATGATCACGCCCACACTCGAAGTGGACGGACGAGATCGAATGGTCGACTTGTACAACTACCGCAAAGCGAATGCCGGAAAACTTGCTCCGCCACTTCTTTACTGGGGCAAGTATGTGGCGCATGACAACAACCGCGATGGTCTTGGATTGGCTCTGGCGCTGACGCGCAACCAGATGAGGACGTTTCTGGAATATCACCCGCAGGTTTTGCACGACTTGCACGAGTCTGTGCCTTACCTCTACACGATGACCGGCACCGGCCCCTACAACGCCTGGTTGGATCCGCTGGTGATCGATGAGTTTCAGTTGCTGGCGTACCACGAAATAGAAGAAATGACTAAGCGCAACGTACCCGGAGTGTGGACTCATGGCTTCTACGATGGCTGGGCGCCGAACTACATGCTCTATATCGCCACCGGTCACAACTCCATCGGCCGCTTCTATGAAACTTTCGGCAACGGCGGCGCTGACACACGCGAGCGCACTTTGGGTGCGAATCAGACTCAGCGCGTTTGGTATCGCCCGAACCCGCCATTTCCACGTGTGAACTGGTCGATGCGCAACAATATCAACATGCAACAGTCCGCTTTGTTGTTCGCGATGAATTTTGTCGCCTCCAACAAAGATCGATTTCTGAATAACTTCTACCTTAAGAGCAAGCGAGCCCTGGCCAAGGCAACCAATGAAGGCCCGGCGGCTTACGTGATCCCCGCAGACGAGGCGCGTCCGGTCGAAGCCGCAGACATGGTCAATTTGCTTCGCATGAGGGGAATCGAAGTTCACACTGCGAGCAAGGACTTCGCGGTCAAGGATCAGAAGTTTGGCGCCGGTTCTTACGTGATCCGAATGGATCAACCCTACTCCCGCATGGCAGATATGTTGATGGATGTTCAGTATTACAACGTCAACGATCCAAATCCTTACGACGACACGGGCTGGACTATGGGTGCTATGAGAAACGTCAAGACAGTTCGGATCACAGATAAGACCGTGCTTGGCGTGCCGATGTCTTTACTGACCAGCGACGCGAGAGTTCGCGGTGGTTTAACGGGACTTAATCCCGCTGTCGCCTACGTCATTAATCACAATACCGACAACACGCTCGCGACGCTGCGTTTCAAACTCAAGGACGTCAAGATGAGCGCCGCCGAGGACACCTTCAAGATCGCAGACCGACAGTTTAATGCCGGATCGTTTGTGATCAAGAGCGACGGAAATCCCGCCGACCTGCGGCAAAGGCTCGAAGCGGCAGTGACCGAACTCGGACTCAAGGCCCAGGCGGCCGACAAATTACCTGAAGTGAAAATGCATAATTTGGCGGTACCGCGAATCGCCATCGTGCACACCTGGGTAAACACTCAAAACGAAGGATGGTTTCGTATTGAATTTGATCGGCTTCAGATTCCATACTCCTACATCTCGGATCATGTAATTCGCGACACGCCGAACCTGCGTGAGAAGTTTGATGTGATCATTTTCCCACCGGTAGGAGGATCGGCCCAGGCGATCGTGAACGGAATGCCCAAACGCGGCGGTCCAATTCCGTGGAAGGCTTCTGAGTTGACGCCAAACATGGGGACATCGCCCGATCAGACGGCAGATATGCGAGGTGGCATGGAAATGCGGGGGATCATGAACCTGCAAAAGTTCGTCGAAGACGGCGGTCTCTTTATTCCAATCACGACCGTATCCCAGGTGCCCATCGACTACGGCATTACCAGCGGAGTTTCCATTCAGCAATCGACGACTCTGCGGGCGCGTGGGTCGATCTATAACGCGACTTTCAGCGATCGAAAGAGCCCGATCGCATACGGCTACGCTGAATCCATGCCGATCTATTTCAATCAGGCGCCGCTGTTTCAAGTGGCTACCGGAGGTGGCGGTGGCGGCGGCGGTGGTGGCGGAGCCGGTGGCGCTGCTACCACCGGACGAGCATCGGGACGAGGCAGCGTAACTGATCCGGATATCATCCAGGCGATGCCCCAGCCCATGCCTGCCGCATCACCGGCGCGGCCCGGAGAAGAAGAAGTTACCGATGAACAGCGTCAAAGTCCGTTCTTTACTCCCGCCCCTCTGCGGCCGCGAGTCATCCTGCGTTTCGTCAACGACGAAAAGAACCTGCTGGTGAGTGGAATGCTGGCCGGAGGAGCGGACCTGATTAACAAGCCTGCTATCGTGGATGTGCCCGTCGGGAAGGGACACGTCGTCATGTTCGCAACCAATCCGATGTGGCGACATCAGACGCAGGGCGCTTTCTTCTTGCTGTTTAATGCCGCGCTCAACTACGACAACCTTGACGTGGGAAAAGGCGAGAGGAGTGGAGGGAGAACGCGTGCCGAAGATGATGATCAGTAAGGCTGGGAAGTACAGACTCTATGAAGCTTTGGTTCGATTGGACCACGCAGTTAGCGCCGGAGGCGCGGCAGAAGGTAGCCAGGGGTGGAGCGCGCAGCGCGTAACCCCTGGAGAAGGGACAATATTTGAATGCGCCCTGAAAAGGGGCGCGAGAGCGCTCAGAGAAAGGGCTGGTTCCGAATCCCGCTCTGTCGCCCTTTCAGGGCTAGGATTTCAATAAAATCGATCCCAGGGGTTACGCGCTGCGCGCTGCACCCCTGGCTACCTTCTGCCGCGCCTTCGGCGCTAGTTGCGTGGTCCTGTTGATCATGTCGCAATGCCCACGATCCTGAACGATGTTGAAGTTCGTGTACTTGGATCGCTTGTCGAAAAACAGGTGACCACGCCGGAGTATTACCCGCTCACTCTAAACTCACTGACACTTGCCTGTAATCAGAAAAACAACCGCAATCCTGTAACTGCCTTTGACGAATCGACGGTGGCACAGGCCCTCGAAACGCTGCGCGAAAAAAACCTCACCTATGTCTTTCACGGTAGCACCAGTCGAGTCCCCAAGTACAAGCACGTCATGCCGGAAGTGATGCATCTTGATCCGAAAGAGCTGGCGCTGATGTGCGTCCTGATGTTGAGAGGGCCGCAGACTGCGGGTGAACTGCGCGGCAGTGCTGCCAGACTTTTTGACTTCTCCGGCATCGAAGAAGTTGATGAGACGCTCCGTAACTTGAGTACTCGTGAAGATGAGCCAATGGTAGTCAGACTGCCGCGCCAGGCAGGGCAGAAAGAAGCACGTTTCGCGCATCTGCTTTCGGGTGAGGTTGCGTTCGAGGCTCAAGCGGAAGAAATGACGTCGGTGCGGAGCGCCCCCCGGGGAGGCGATCGGATTGCCACGCTCGAAACTGAAATCGAGACACTCAAAACGCAGTTCGAGGATCTTCGTCAGCAGTTCGACCAATTCAAAAAACAATTCGAGTAACCGCCAAGACGCCAAAGATCGCCAAGTTTTGAAAACAGAAACACCGCCGAAATGCTTACTCGGCCAATGCATTTATTTCTAAGGCTTGGCGTTTTTGGCGTCTTGGCGGTTTCTTAAATCGCGAACCCCCCAGCGTGCTCACGGGGTGTTTCACAGCTGGGCTCGTGATTCAGCTGTGCAATCTTCCCGTCGTCGCGGTATAATCCAACTTCCTATGAATCCAGAAATATTTCACCCGGCAGTCGCCCGCTGGTTCGAGAAAACTTTCCCAGCGCCCACTGATCCGCAGCAACTCGCCTGGCCTTCGATTAAGAAGCAGCCCAACACTTTGATCGCCGCTCCGACCGGGTCGGGCAAGACTTTGGCAGCATTCATGGCGGCGATTGATGATCTGGTTCGGCTCGGCGTCGGGGGAAAACTCGATGACACGACCCACGTCGTCTACGTGTCACCGCTCAAGGCACTCAGCAACGACATCCAGAGAAATCTGCAATTCCCGCTCGAGGGCATTCAGCACGAGTTGAAGGCGATGGGTTTGCCCGAAGCGGGCATCCGGACGCTTGTGCGCACGGGCGACACCCCTGCCGCTGAGCGCGTCGCGATGACCAAACGGCCGCCGCACATCATCGTCACTACCCCGGAATCGCTCTATATTCTTTTAACCAGCGAAGGCGGCCGGAGGATGCTGCAAACCGCACGCACGCTGATTCTCGACGAGATTCACGCGGTCGTTAGTGACAAACGTGGGTCACATTTGGCGTTGTCGATTGAACGTCTGGAGCAACTCACCCGCCAAGCTCAACGTTCCGAAGACGAAATTCGAAATTCGAAATTCGAAATTCGAAATCTTACTCGAATTGGTCTTTCTGCGACTCAGCGACCGATAGAGGAGGTCGCGCGCTTTCTGGTTGGATCGTCAGAAATTGATGAACAGGGCACGCCAAATTGCACCATCATCGATAGTGGACACAGGCGCCGGCTGGATGTGGCAATTGAACTTCCCGAGTCGCCTTTGCAGGCAGTGATGTCAGGCGAGGTCTGGGATGAAGTCTACGATCGTCTGACGCAGTTGATTAGAGAGCACCAAACCACCCTGGTGTTCGTGAATACCAGGCGGCTGGCGGAACGCGTAGCTCGACACCTCGGCGAACGAATCGGAGATGAGAACATCGCCGCTCACCACGGCAGTTTGGCACGCGAACAGCGACTTGCTGCCGAGCAGCGACTCAAGGCGGGAGAGTTGAGCGCATTGGTCGCCACTGCCTCGCTGGAACTGGGAATTGATATCGGAGATGTGAACCTCGTCTGCCAGATCGGTTCGACACGTTCGATTGCCAGTTTTCTTCAGCGGGTGGGCCGTTCAAACCATACAGTCGCAGGTTTTCCCAAAGGCAGAATCTTCCCGCTCTCACGCGACGAGCTAGTGGAATCAGTTGCCTTGCTCGACGCAGTTCGTCGTGGCGAGCTCGATACGCTTTCAATTCCTGAGCAGCCACTCGATATTTTGGCGCAACAGATCGTTGCCACAGTGGCGGCTGAGGAATGGACTGAAGATGAACTCTTCGCGACCGTCCGACGCGCTTATCCCTATCGGAATCTCAAGCGAGAAGACTTTAACGATGTCGTTCGCATGCTTGCGGAAGGGTTTTCCACCAAACGTGGCCGGCGTTCAACCTACCTGCATCACGATGCAGTGAATCATCGGCTGCGCGGTCGTCGCGGCGCCCGACTCGCCGCCATTACCTCCGGCGGCGCAATTCCCGACACAGCCGACTATGCTGTCATCCTGGAGCCCAGCGGCCTGGTAATTGGTTCAGTCAACGAAGACTTCGCAATCGAGAGTTTGCAAGGCGACATCTTTCAACTCGGGAACACCTCCTGGCGCATTCTGCGAGTCGAGCAGGGGAAGGTTCGTGTCGAAGACGCGGCCGGCCAGCCTCCATCCATTCCATTTTGGCTGGGCGAGGCCCCTGCTCGCAGCTACGAACTGTCGGCTTCAGTTTCACGCTTGCGTGAGGAAGTAGCTGAGCGAGTTGAACTCAACGGCAAAGAAGCAGCACAGACTTCAGTCGGTGTTTCCAACGAGACAGACACGCCTACAGACGAAGATTCAGATTCAACTGCAGACGTAAGTCTGACCCAATCCTTAAACCTCAAACCAGCCCTGACATTTTTGACTGACGACGTTTGTGTCTCGCAGAGCGCGGCCGAACAGGTTGTCGAGTATCTGGCCGGTGCGAAGGTCGCGCTGGGGGTGATGCCATCGCATCAGAATCTGGTGCTTGAAAGATTTTTTGACGACAGCGGCAGTATGCAGCTCGTGGTTCACTCACCGTTTGGGAGCCGGATAAACCGAGCGTGGGGACTCGCTTTGCGCAAACGGTTCTGCCGGCAGTTCAACTTCGAACTTCAAGCGGCCGCTACCGAAGATGCAATTGTGCTGTCTCTTGGTCCTACGCATAGCTTTCCCCTCGAGGACGTCTTCCACTACCTGAATTCCAAAACAGTTCGCGATCTGTTGTGTCAGGCGCTGCTTGATGCGCCGATGTGGAATATCCGCTGGCGTTGGAATGTCACCCGATCTCTGGCGGTGTTACGCCGGCGTGGCGGCAAGAAGATCCCGGCGCAGTTACAGCGCATGGACGCCGAAGATTTGCTGACTGCCGTCTTTCCCGATCAGGTGGCGTGTGCTGAAAACCTTACTGGCGGTCAACGGGAGATTCCGGAACATCTTTTGGTAGCTCAGACAGTTCGGGATTGCCTTGAGGAAGCGATGGACGTCGATGGGCTGGAAGCTTTGTTGGCTTCGATCGAACGTAACGAAAGGAATCTTTTCGCGCGCGACGTTTTGGAGCCGTCGCCGCTGGCCGCGGAAATTCTTAATGCTCGTCCTTACGCATATCTCGATGATGCGCCTTTGGAAGAAAGACGCACGCGCGCGGTGTTCCAACGCCGTTGGTTGGATCCTCAAACTGCTTCAGACTTGGGAAAACTTGATCAGGCAGCAATTGATCGAGTGCGTGACGAAGCCTGGCCGGAGCCGAGAGACGCTGATGAGTTGCATGATGCGTTGGTGGAACTGGGCTTCGTAACAGAAGCGGAAGGTTCAACCTGGCAACAGTTCTTTTCTGAGTTGCAGGCTGATCGTCGGGCCGCAGTCCTTCGAGTCAACGGCTTGAAGCTTTGGGTTGCGGCGGAGCGACTGCCACAAATCCACGTTATCTATTCGTCAGCCACCCTCGAACCACCGATTAATGCGCCGGAGATGTTGTCGCAGACCGTATGGACGTTCGAGAACGCTCTGGTGGAAGTTTTGCGCGGCCGGCTGGAAGGACTGGGTCCGGTACCCGTCGCGTCGCTGGCTGAATCTCTTGGCTTGAGTGCAAATGAAATTGAGGCTGGGTTGCTGAAACTCGAAGCGGAAGGCTTTGTGATCCGCGGGAAGTTCACGCCCGGCACCGAAGTCACAGAGTGGAGCGCGCGCCGTCTGCTGGCACGTATTCACAGCTACACACTCAACCGTCTGCGGCAGGAAATTGAACCCGTTTCGTCTGCCGATTTCATGCGCTTCCTGCTCGCCTGGCAAAAGGTCGCACCGGATCACCAGATGGAGGGCCCGCAAAGTTTGCTGGCTTTGATCGAACAGCTGGAGGGCTTCGAAGCACCTGCGGCCGCATGGGAAGGCGAGATCTTTCCCGCGCGCATGGTCGAATACGATCCTACATGGCTTGATGCACTCTGTTTGTCGGGAGAGATTGTTTGGTCCCGTTTGACTCCTCCAGCGCGTACCAGCGGAGGCAACGGTTCCGAGAAACCTCGCGGCTTTGCTCCGGTTCGTAACACTCCCATCGCCTTGTTGCGTCGCCAGGACTTCGCCAATTGGAGTTCGGCCTTTCCTACTCCGTCTGTCAAAGACAACGACTTCTCCGCGACAACCACGGCCGTGTATGAATACCTGACGACTCGCGGCGCTTCTTTCTTCACTGACATTGTCGGCGCCACAAAGCTCTTGCGGAGTCAGGTTGAAGAATCGCTCGGCGAGTTAGTAGCTTACGGTTTGGTGGTGTCTGACAGTTTCACTGGCTTACGCGCGCTGCTTACGCCTTCAAGCCGCAAGACCCACGCTGCCGCACGCCGTAAACACAATCGCCCGACTTACGACATGTCCAGCGCCGGCCGTTGGAGCATACTCACGCGCGAGTCAGGATCGCCGACCGTTGATCCTGAATCGAGCGAGGACATTGCTCGAGTCCTGCTCAAGCGATACGGCATCGTATTCAAGCGTCTGCTGGAGCGCGAAGGGATAACCATCCCCTGGCGTGTGCTGCTGAGGATTTACCACCGGCTTGAAGCCCGCGGCGAAATTCGTGGCGGGAGATTTGTTGCGGGTATATCGGGCGAACAATTTGCACTGCCGGAAGCGGTGGGGATGGTTCGATCGATTCGTCGGGCGCCGGCGTTGGAGACATTGATCTCGGTGAGTGCCGCCGATCCTCTCAATCTCGCCGGCATCATCACTCCCGGGTCGCGCATCGCCGCTCATGCCGCTAATCGCGTGCTTTATCGCGACGGTGTTCCGGTTGCTGCACTTGAATCCGGCGAAACAAAGTTTCTCGTGGAACTCAGCCGGGCAACAGAATGGAAGGCGAAAGCTGCGCTGCTGAGAAAAGCGATTCCGCCGTCGTTGCGTTCCTATCTTCGGCGGCCGGCATAGCGAATAGGTCCTATAGGTCATATAGGACCTATCAACATCAGGGATATCGAGGTTCCTTCTTTGTGCTGCTTAAATCTTTCTCTATAATTCCCCTCACCGTTCTTACAAGAAAATAATTCCGGAGTCTTCAATGCCTGAAACCAGCCACGTCAATGCGCAAACCGGTGATCCGCTGTTACTTGTCGGCACAATGAAAGGTGCGTTCGTCCTGCGCTCCGGTCCCGCGCGCAAGCAGTGGGAGGTCGGTGGGCCTTACTTTCCCGGTCGCGCGATTTACGCCATGGCCTATGACGATCGCGATGGACGCAACCGGCTCTGGACGGCGGTGAACAGCTCCTACTGGGGGTCTTACCTGAGCTCGTCAGAAGATTTCGGCAAGACCTGGACTGAGCCAGAAACCTATGGCGTTAAGTTCCCGGAAGATGCAGAGAACGCGGTCAAACAAATCTGGCAGCTTGAATTGGGAAACGCGCAAGAACCGAAAACGCTCTACTGCGGCGTAGAACCAGCAGCACTGTTTAGATCGGACGATGCTGGTGAGACCTGGTCACTGGTCAATGGACTCTATGACCATCCGCACCGCCCTCAGTGGCAACCCGGCGGTGGGGGCTTGTGTTTGCATACGATCCTTCCCGATCCGGCAAACAAAGACCGGATGCACATCGCTATTTCCACCGGCGGCGTCTATCGCACAGACGACGGTGGAAAGAGTTGGCAGGTCCGAAATCAGGGCGTGCGCGCGCAGTTCCTGCCTCCGGATCAGCAGTACCCGGAGTTTGGCCAGTGCGTTCACAAGATCGTCAGTCATCCCTCAAATCCGAAACGAATGTTCCTGCAAAACCACTGGGGACTTTACAAGAGCGATGACGGAGCGGATTCCTGGATCGACATCGCCAACGGCGTACCTTCTGATTTCGGTTTCGCTATGGAGATCGATCACAACGAACCCAACACAGCCTATATCATTCCGCTTGAGTCTGATGAGTTTCGCTGCACGCCCGAAGCGAAGCTGCGTGTCTATCGCACGCGCAACGCAGGCGAATCCTGGGAAACCTTGTCAAATGGTTTGCCTCAGGAGAATGCGTTTGAGACTGTGCTCCGTGATGGAATGTCGGGCGATACGCTCAAGCCAACCGGACTGTATTTCGGCACTCGTAACGGCAAGCTGTTTGGCTCAAATGATGCCGGCGAGTCGTGGACCGCGATTGCTCAAGGTCTCCCCCCGGTCGTTTGCGTGAAAACCGCAATCGCGCATTGACCCTGAACGCGAGCCTATGTCGGACATTAGTTTGTTGTTGAGCAAAGTCAGCGGCGACCTAACCGGAGCAGCGAACCCTTTGGAGTGCGGCGCCTTGTCGCCGCTTTGGTCCGAGGCGGCTTGACGCCGTTGTTTCGCTAGAATGCAACCCGCGGTAGCCGCGACAGGTCGCGTACGGCCAAAGCGGCGCCAGGTCGCCGCACTCCAAAGAGTTGCGCAGTTTCCCTTAGCTTGGCGCGGGCGTAGCTAAACGACAAACTAAAGTGTGTCGGACATAAGAGCAAGGATCTTCATGATCAGGATCAACGTCACGGGTTTCTTAACTGACTTCACTGGGGGCCGCAGTGAATTGACGATCGACTCATCCGCGGCGACGGTGCGGGAAGCGTTGGAAAAACTCTGGGAACTCCACGTCGGCTTGCGAGATCGCGTGGTAAACGAGAAGGGTGAGTTGCGTCAGCACGTCAACATCTTCCTGGACAACGAAAACATTCGACGTAAACAGCTGCTGGAGACCGAACTTGGAAATGGCAGCGAAATCACGATACTTCCGTCTGTGAGTGGCGGAGCTGGGAATCGGAAACCGAGAACCGTGAAAGGATAGGTCCTATAGGTCATATAGGACCTATCGGTTCCCGGTGCCGGTTCCAGTTCCCGGTTTACGATTAGGATCATTATGAAAGCAATCTGGAACAACCAAACGCTTGCTGAAAGCGACGCCACTGTAGTCGTTGAAGGCAATCACTATTTTCCGTCAGACAGCGTCGACAAGAAGTATTTTCAAGAGAGCGGCACTCACTCAACTTGTCCCTGGAAGGGCGAAGCCAGCTATTACAACGTCGTGGTTGATGGTCAAATCAACAAGGACGCGGCCTGGTACTATCCGGATCCGAAGCCGGCTGCGGCCCAGATCAAGGAACGAGTTGCGTTCTGGCGCGGCGTGAAGGTACAGGAATAGATCATGTACTGTCCTACCTGCGGCTCAGAAGAACGACAACAGAGCCAGTATTGTCGCGCCTGTGGCACTGACATGCGGGCGATCCGTCTAACTCTGGAACGCCCGGACGCCGTCACGGAATCAGCTGTTTCAGCGCGTGATCACATTGGGCGAGCTATCGCAGATAAGATTCGTATGACTGAATCGGCAAGCCAGCTTAAAAAAGTCGTCGAGGAAGTTTTACCGGAGATCGAAAAGTTTCTTGAATCACCGTCGGAAAGACGACTGCGTCGTCTGAGAGCGGGAATGATCATGGCATTCATAGGAGTCGGGGCCACTCTGGGCAGTTTCATAGCGAGCACGATGGATAGAGAGTTGTTCGTACTGATGATTCCCAGTTTGATAATGCTCTTCATCGGTCTTAGCGTGATGCTAAATGGGATAATGTTTACGATTCCTCGCAGGCAGCTGGGTGATTACACCGATAGAGAGTTGGATCCAAAGCTTCTCGCCCCGACTAAGAAACGTTCCCGGAGGAAAGTCGCCGCGGCCATTGAAGAACCTGCAACCAATGAACTAGATCAGAATCAAGGATCCTCAGTTACAGAGCACACCACGCATCACCTGAGCACCGATCGATAGGAGATCAACCTGTTGGTGGTTATCGTCCGGGAGGTTTTCAGAGCCTGGCGCCGCTCGTCGACAAAGTTCTTCTAAGCCAGCTCACGAGATTCAAAGAGTATGTGGAGAAGGGAAAGAAACCGTAAGGTGATTCGTGAGTCAGTCGTTCAGGGCTGAAAGTCTCTGATGTCTTTGAATGGAGTATCAGTGTTAGTGAAATCAGGACGATAGTAAAAGGCCGCTCCGTCGAATTCCTGCATCCAGCCGTCTTCCATCCCCATTTCGTCCAAGGCTGAAATGGCTCGCAACCATTCGGATTCGGTGATCCGGCGCGAGAGCAATACATGTCTCTTGCTCGTCGCGGCTTGATGAGTCGGGTAATACTGGGCCATCAACGAAATCGCTACGCGAGGGCTAAGCGAGTCTCGGATCCACTCCAACGATTCACGCACACCTGCGATGTCATTTGGCAGAACGAGTAAACGAATCACCAGGCCTCGTTTGAGTAGCCCGTCCTCGCCGAAAACTAACTCATCACCTGTCTGACGATACATCTCGGCGATGGCCAGCCGTGAGTGGTCTTTGTAACTCCGAACTTTAGAGTAGAGATAACCGGCTTCATCTTCGGCGTACTTCAAATCCGGAAGATAGATGTCGACGATGTCGCCCAGTAGTCGCAGCACCGCCACCGAATCGTAGGCATTCGTGTTGTAGACGATCGGCACCTTTAGACCGCGCTTGGCCGCGAGCAGGATCGCCCGGGCCATCTGCGGCGCGAAGTGCGTGGGTGAAACGAAATTGATGTTATGACACCCGGCTGTCTGGAGTTCGAGCATCATTCCGGCAAGCCGTTCGTGAGTTACTTCGTTTTGGATCTGACTCTTGTGAGTCTGGGAAATCTGATAATTCTGGCAGTAGACGCAGCGGAGATTGCAGTTACCGAAGAAGATGTTTCCCGCACCATGAGTTCCGACCAGCGCGGGTTCTTCTCCGAAATGAGCTGTGTATGAGGAAACGATTGGGAGCCGCCCGGAGTAGCAAGCAGCGATTTCGTTCTGCAGTCGATTGTTAAGACAATCACGCGGGCAAACCGTGCAGCGCTCAAGCAGCACTTCAAGCGCCCTGACGCGCTGCGACAACTCGCCCGTTGCCAGGAGTTTTAGATAGGAAGTTGTCATGGTTTAACAGTGCGGCCCTCGTCACCAACCCGAGCCAACGATCCACGAAAATACACGAAACAACGAAATTAAAGCGAAGCGCTACACGTGCCTGCGAAAGTGCACGAAGTGAGGCTTGTGATGCTCCACGATTTCAGCCGGCGCCACCCGCTTCGACTGCCGCCAGATGAAATCCATCTCAAGGTGGATCGTGCTCAGCGCCAGCCGCGCTTCAAATATCAACAGCATGCTGCCGTAAAAGAGAAAGATTGCTCCAATAATACCGAGCACAACCGGCACGATATTGTGGCGAGGTTGACCTATGATCGCCACGAGTCCAATCGCCACGCTCGTCGCGACAAACATCCCAAGGGACAGATAAAAGCTGACCATCGACCGTTGCAGCAGGCGGGCCCGGCTGGTCAGCTTGTCCAGTTGTTCGAAGATGACCGCTTGCCGTTCGACGACAGATTCGTTGGGCGCCTCACTCGCAGACATTTCTTCCCAGCGCTCAGACAGCGTCCGCACTCGGTCAACCACGCGACCAAGCCGAACCGAGGTAGACAGAATCATGCTGCCACATGCCGAGATAAGGACCGCAGGCGTGATCATAGCGGTCAGTACGCCAATTGCCGACGACATGTCCATATACCAGCCATGGTAAATCGTAACTGGGAAATGGTAAATCGTGGCGGACTGGATAGTCGGGTAACTCTGGGCTGCTGGAAAAATCGACCTGACGGCGGCATAATTTCGCCGTGCACTCCTTTCTCGCTACGGTTCAAGACCCACATTCGGTAATTACTCCAATAGAAAGCGGACTCCTCTTCCCGGAAATTCTGCCTGTGATGCTCGAAAAGTACGAAATGTCGATTCTAGAGTTTGTTGAGCTTATCGCACATTCTTCAACCAGCGCCGAACTGTTAGAAAGGATCCGGGATCCTCAGATTCCTGCCGTCCGGAGAATTTCACTTTTGAAGCTTTTCCGTCGTTGTGTTTCAGGCGTCCTTGACACCGAGATGGCGAGAAAAATTAAGGTTGTTAGTACTGCAAGCTTGGTAGAAAACTACGGAAGCACCTTCAAGCTAATTTCGAAATTGAGAGAGCAGTTTGCTCACTTAGACGAAAGGTCCAAATCGGTGCTCGCTGTGGCAATGGGAGAAAACGATTATCGCGGTCGGTCGGGTTACGAATTGACCAGTCGATTCTTCGACTGGTTTAGCGCGAAGTTCGTTGGGCAGTTGACAATTGAGGGGCCTCGGGGCGCAGGGCGGGACATTGAGTTATGTTCTGTTATTCCTAGTTTTACCGGCGCATGTCCCTGCGATTTCGTCATTCGGAATCAGGTCGGTAATGATGTTATCGCAGTTGGTTTTGCGCGGTACGATTCAACACGCGGTGGCTCTCAGTCGGATGATCGAACTGGCGGCAATTCCGCGAAGGTCTATATGATTCGTGACTTCTGTAAGCCGCCCATGACGCCGCTACGAATCCTTTTTGTGGCAGACGGTCCGGGTCTCACTCACGGAGACACTTGGGGCGAGGCTGTTAAACTGGATGGCTTTTGGGACGACAATGTCCGGGTTACAACGTTGAAGCTATCCGACGAACGCGTCACGCTGAGTTGGCTTCGAAGCACGACCTAAAACAGGTTACGCCACTTCTGCAATAGAGTTTTAGGCAAAGGTTGCTCCGAATACAAATCGAAAGCTGTGTGTAATGGGCTTGGCGGAGAAAACAGAACCGGTTCTTTCTTTTTCTTTCCATTGACATAATCGCCCATTGGCTCGGAGCCTTTGGCTAATCGCGATACAGTGGTTGTAATGGCTTCAAGGCCGGAGTCTATTCCGATCCACCTACGCTTTAGCTCTTCGGCGGCGATGATAGTAGTACCTGATCCGAGAAAACAATCCAGCACGAGATCGCCCGGATTGGATGAAGCAGCGATAATCCGGCGAAGCATCTCAATGGGTTTTTCGGTAGGATAGCCGGTGACGTGTATGTTCTGATTGTGAGCATCGCGGCAATCCAGCCAAATATCCTGAATTGGAATGCCCTTGCTTTGATCCAAGTAAATCTTGCGACGAGGGTTGCCGTTCGGCGACCAATAAATCTCCCCTCTTGAGTCCATCTCGTCCAAAGTCTTTGGAGCATACTGCCAATGCTTACCTGGTGGCGGCAACATTCCCCGCCACGCTTGACCGGTATTACCTCTGCGTACTCCTGGTGCATGTACAGGAACTTTCATAAACCGTCTGCCCGTTCCTGGCTCACTGTAGTTATATTCAATGGCGGAGTCCTCAGTCCACGGTTCATGGGGTCGATGCCAAGTGTACGTCTCGCTCTTACTGTAAAACAGGATGTAGTCAGAGATATTCCCATACTGTTTGCGTGTGTAATTCTTTCGATTCGATTTCTGTCGCGTGATGAGATTGCGGAAATTGGAAGGCCCAAAAACTTCATCCATGATGATCTTGATAGGACTCGCCATTTTCCCATCGAGGTGCAGATAGATTGACCCTTCGTTGTGCAGTAGCTCGCGGAGGAGGATTAGACGCTCTCGAATGAACTCAATATACGCCGCGCCAAAAGCAACATCTTCATATGCTCTATTGCCGTTACGAGATTCAAACACTGAGCCAGTCGCGAATGGTGGATCGATGTAGATAAGTTTGACCTTCTGGCGTGTCTCAACATGATCCAACAGGGCACGAAGTGTTCGTACGTTATCCGCGAAATACAGCCTGCTTCGCCATGAATCAGTGGCTCGCGTCACAGAGAACACCTGCTCCGGCTCAGACTTTGGCCCCGCCAGAATCTCATCTGCTGTCTTTTTGCCAACGTAAGATAGAAAATAGTCGAATGAGCGGGGAGCCGATCCCTCTGATAAGCGACTTGCTCGTCTTGCGGAACTTTGGGCTGACATCTTCGGCATGATAATGGTGCTCGTCCTTCTTTGCAATATAGTCATCGCACGTGAAAGACATTTCGCGCGGCGTTTAGATATCGCCGGTCAAATCGCTCCCTTGCGAGTTGGTGGCGGGACTCAAAACTGAAGCGTGATACTCTCTCCCTAAGGGCTTTTACCATTGGCTATCACTCATCGCTGGTTGCTCAAAACTCGTCATGCGTTTATGGCTCGCCAAAAGCAGTGAAGTCCCGCTGCGGGATCAACTGGTTACTCAAGTAATCCTGGGAGTTGTCAGCAATGACCTGAAGGCGAACGAGCGTTTGCCCAGCACCCGCGAGCTCGCCCGCCGCTACAAGATTCACGCCAACACAGTGAGCTCCGCCTTTCGCGAACTGAGTCGACTCGGGTGGGTGGAGTTTCGCAAGGGCAGTGGTGTTTACGTAAAAGCCCGCGCCGTTGATCAAACGCTGGACGGAAATCTTCAACTGGATCAACTGATCTCGCGATTCTTCAAGAGCGCCCGACAAAAGCAGTTTTCACTCGCGGCTATCCAGACTGGTTTGAAGCGCTGGTTGGCACTGCAGCCTCCCGACCACTTCCTGGTGATTGAGTCGGATGAAGAGTTGCGCCTGATCCTCAAGGCCGAGATCGAAACGGCCACCGGCGCGCGAGTCATAGGAATTGACTTCGACAGTTACGTGCCAGATGTTCTGACCGGCGCCGTGCCAGTCGCGATTTACAGCCAGGTTGAACGAGCGCGATCGACATTGCCACCCGGCGCAGATCTGATCGCGCTTCGGTCGCGATCAGTGCCCCAATCGATGCGTGGTGAGAAAGCTCCGCCGGTCGAGGCCTTGATCGGAGTGGTTTCCCGTTGGCCGGATTTTTTGCGACGGGCCCGCACAGTTCTGGTGGCGGCTGGTCTTCATTCGGACGCTCTCGCTTGTCGGGACGCCCGTGAGGCGGGATGGCAGAAGGGGCTTCGGTCGGCGGCCTTCGTGATCACCGACTCGCGAATGGCGAATGAGATTCCCGAAGGTTGTCCAGTGCGGGTCTTTCAGATCATTTCCGAAGAGTCAGTTGCCGAACTGCGTGATTACGTTGAGCTGTTCTTTAAGTGAGTCAGTTCGCTGTTGGCTTCTCTTTGGCCAAGGTACGGACAAAGTTCACCACGTGCCAACGCTCTTCCTCGGTCAATTGCTCTTCGCGTGCGGGCATAATTCCAGTGATGCCTTTGGTGATTTTCCAGAAGACATTCCCATCGGTGAGTTTGGTCATTCTCTTCACGTCGGACAGATCGGCAGGTGTACGTCGGAGTTTGGGCAGGTTCTCCTTGTTTCCCGCGCCCGTTTCTCCATGACAGAAAACACAATAGCCCTTTCCCCGTGTCATAAACAGTTCTTTACCGGTGGCAATTGACGTGTCTGTCGCCTCAACGGGGTTCTTTGTACTGTCGGCGTCGGGTGGAAGATCCCAGGTGTTTTTCGAGAAATCCTGTGGCGCGGCGGGAGGGGTTGTCGGCCTGGTGGTCGACGAGTTTGTATTCTGCGTCTTTGCACCGGCCTGACCAGAAGGTTGGAAATTTAAGGCTACCGCCGCCACAAATATTGCCGCGGTTACCGCGACGACTTTCGAAACGCTGTACATGAGTATGTCTCCTAAAACTAAAACCGGGACCCTAGAACCAGGGCTTCTTGTTAACCAAGTACGTTTGCGCAAATTCCTCGTCAGATTTGGTCAAGTACATTATTCCCTCGACAAGGCCGACTACCCAAGGAATGAACATCAGGACCGTGCCAAGGCCACAAGTGATAATCGCTATCACGAAAGTGGCAGCCCAAACCCCCAACATAATTAACCCTTCCTGCGTGTAGCCCAGGACAAACTTATGGACGCCAAAGCTCCCCAAAACGATTCCCAGAATTCCCGCCATCAGCTTTTTCTCAGAGCCTAGTTTTTTCAAGTCCGGTGGTTGTGCACTACTTTGTTGTGGATGCATGCTTGTTGACGAACCTCCTATTTGATTGCTTTCCAGATTTTGAAACGAGCTTGGGTCTTGATTAAAGCAGAATTGTCTATGGCGTGGCTACTTTCTCGGCCTACGCTTTTTCACCACGCGCTTCTTGGCTGGCGGTGATGCTGCACTCGAATCCTGTTTCTTGGGCATCATCTGCTTCTTGATGAGGTCGATTAACATCTGTTGCGGGAAATCGGCCCTCAGCACCACATCGTTCTGTTCCGCGGAGATCGAGAAGCGTTGCAGCACCGATTGAGCGGTCTTGTCAGGCACTGATGAAGTGGCTTGTCGCACCAGACCGTTAATTAGGTTGTTCATAATCTTGGCTGTATCCGGATTGTCAGCGTTCAGGGCGCCGCGCAACATGAAATTGGTTGCGTCCATGGTCACGGCCGCATAGAAGTCGCCGAATCGCGAATCACACCGAGGAGCTCTGGGGTTCGCTTCGGTGCCCAGCATACCAAAGCTTTTGATGAACGACGTCAGCGGCGACCCGGCGATGCTGATCAGTGCATCCGGATCCCGCAATAGTGAACTAAGGCTTTCAGAACTGATTCGTCCCTGGCCTTCACCGGCATCGACCGCGGCCCTCAAGTAACCGGGAGTCCCCACGGCAATTGTCGTTGCGTTGAGCGGGACGATCCCGACCTCCGAAAACGCTTTGAGCATCGGGTTCTTTTCGGCTTCCTTTGCGATCGGATCGATTGTCATCAACGTGAGCGTTCTGGCGCCATGTTTCTCTTCGCGCAATCTATCGCCTCCAATCCCGCGAGCGATGATTAGCAACGAGTCGGCACTGAAATCACCTCCGGCAACGACCATAACTTCGGGTGGATTGAAATTCAGTTCGGCCGAAGGCTTTCTGAAGCGGACCGCCAGGACGACATAATCTATTCTCGCGGGATCCACCCCCGTGGATTGTTTCATGTCGGCAAAAGTCTTGCGCATGTCAGCCAGATCCTTCTCGGACATCACGCGCGGTGCCGCCTCATTCAGAATGCGCTGTGGATTGATGAAGATTAGTGTGTCAGCTTCAGGAAGTGCCGCGAGCGAACTCAGCACCGTCTGGCTAAGCGTGGGATTCGTCGCCGAGGTCACCGGCGCGGTCACCGGCGCGGTGACCAGGGCCTGATTGCTCTGTGCCGGCGCGGGGATACAAACCAGCAACACAAGAAGCGAAAGGAGCAGCGCAGAAATCGTTTTCTTCAAGAGACAAGCCTCCATCTCCAAATTTCGATTATCTTCACACAAGTTTGCCGCGGCGTCATTAGTTTGTTTAGACGGCCTTAAGCTTGTGAACCGTCAGCTCATTCTCGACGTTGCCAGTATTTAAGGTTGAAACCGGCTCAAACAGGAGCACGTGAGCTTCTTCATCGGCAACCGGCCGATGCTCGACGCCGCGCCGAACCACAACCATTTCACCTTCCACAATCGCGAGCGACTGCTCTTGTGACTGACTATCGCGGTATTCCATGCGAAAGCTTCCCTTGACGACCAGAAATAGCTCGTCTTCGTTTTCATGATGGTGCCAGGTAAACGGCCCCTGAAATTTCACCAACTTTACATACTGGCCGTTGAGTTCTCCCACAATTCGCGGACCCCAATGGTCGTCAAACAAAGAAAGCTTTTGAGCTAGATTGACCTTTTGCATCGATCATACCTTTCATTCAAAAACGATCCACGAAATTACACGAACTGACACTAAACGCTTCGTGTTAGTTCGTGTGGTTTCTTGGTTCGTTTGTCTTCCTACGTTAGAGAGAAGTCAAGTCATTAGATATTGATTGCCGCCTCAGCAGAAGCAGCAACGCGATCTGAATCAAGCTTGATACCGTGCCGATTGGCAGGTACCAGAGTGAGCCGGCGGCCGCTATTAGCATGGCCCACCATGTCCACTGAAGCTTCTGCGCGAAGAAGGAAGTAACTATGAGCCAGGCCAATCCGTAGAAGACGAAAATGCTCTTCATCAAAGTCGAACGCGGTTCAATTCCCACGGCCTTGACTATCCTGGCCCAGGGTCCTAATTGCCCGGCGTATTCGCCGCTGGCCGGAGTCGTGTAGTCGCCGGCCGTCAGCGCCCGCGCGCCATCGAACGTCATCCAACCGGCTTGTAATACCGAAAGTATGATAATGATCGAGCGAAGGAAACGCATGGTCGTTAGTGGGCAGATTGCAGGAGCAGTAGGCAGGCGGCAGGAGCAGGCGGCAGGAGGCGGGAGGTAAAGCGATGTTTACGATCCACGAAGTCACACGAATTACACGAAATGGGTTCGTGTTGCTTCGTGGATCGTACATCCTGCCCTAATGCCAACTGCTCCTGCCAACTGCTCCTGCCTCCGCCTATTGGTATATCGCATCCAAGAGTTTCGCGAGACGGAATCCGGCCTTAGCCAATTGCTGTCGAACATTCTCTCGATTCACCTGATGGTAATTCCCGGGACGTCGAATGTCATAAACGATCTGTGTAACTGGCTGGCCGTTCTGGATTAAAGGCTTGCCGTCGCGCAGCACCGGAATCGTTCTCTGTCTCAGGATCCGCACCTGGCGATAAGCTTGACTGCGAGAGAGACGAAGCGAGTCAGAAGCCCACTGAGCCGCCCAGGTATCTATTGGCCCCGTCGTTTGCCAGCCGGGCAGCGGCGCAACCGTCTGTTTCAAGAATCGCCCGAGCTGATCGGAAGTTGGCCGGTGTGTTACCTGCATCAGCGATCTGACTAAATCAAAATCCCAGAATCCGTGCAGGTTCTTGCGGTCGTTATCAATAACTAACTGATTGCCGCCGCGGTCGTGAGGCAAATTCCTCTGCCTGATTATGTTTGGGTCACGGACTATCAGAATCGTCTGATTGGGCCCGTTAACGTCAACGAAGCCGACGCCGACGTGCAGCGGTTGATGCAGGTCGCCGATAAAGTGCGTCAGCAAACGCAGTGCATTCCGCTGGGTAAGTGGATGATTCGGATCCGGCTGGCCTCGAAGCGTGCGGATGCAGATATTGATCATGTGCACGATGTCGTTATCTGGCGTAAAACCGGTGCACGTCTGATAGTTGGCACAGTTGAGCGGAAGATCAACGAAGTGCCAGTCCCGATTACGTTCGTTGTGGACCAGATCCTGAAGGAAGGTATTGGTGTCCGGATCGGGATCCGTTCTGCCCATCCGATCTTTGACGGTATCAGCCCAGGTGGAAATATTTGCGAGCGTGTCGCCGGGTGCGAGGATTTGCGCCAGCTTCTGCGCGGTATGTGGCTTAATGCGCAGTGAAGCAATCTTGCCCACCGTCTCGTGGCCTTCGTTGCCCCAAGCAAATGCCACTGTGGAGCTGCTCAATATCAGCGAGAGCGACACTAAAGTCGCCAAAAAACTTTTCATACGTTTTCCTCCAGCGGCATTGTAGCAGCGAAAAGTTACCAGTGGGCACCAGGGAGAGGTTTGATGTAGCGCGGCTTTGCCTCAAACGTCAGTTAACGTGGGTGAACGAACGATCAATAGCTAACACTAATTCGTGTTGGTTAGTGTGATTTCGTGGATCGTTACCATTCTCTGCCACAATAGACGATCCACGAAATTACACGAATCATCACGAACGAACTGCATGTCTGACTCGAGCTAATACTGATGTTGGAGGCAAAGCTATGTAGCGCTGAAATGCGATCTTCGCAGTTACATGTGCCACCTGTGTCTGCTTGTGATGACTGCGAAGGGCGCGAACAGCGTGGTCAATTACTTCGCATTCATGGTCATGAGAGCGGCCATGGTTTCGATACCGTCCCAGAGGTTTTGCAGTCGGATGTTTTCATTCTCGGCGTGCTGGTTGTTGTCGTAGTTAGCGATCGGAACCGTGATCGTAACCGTCTGAAGATGATCGGTTACGATCGAGAGTGGAAGGCTTCCACCTGAGGTCGGTAATCTGACGATCGGCTTTTCCGAAGACGACTTCACCGCTGCCACCACTGCCAATGCGATCGGCAAATCCATCGGCGTACGGGCGGCGTTGTATCCGCCCGGCCGGTGTACCACTTTGGCAATCAATGCATGGCCGCGTCGCTCCTGATCTGTTGGATCGCGATCGATAACGTAAAAGCCTTGTTTGCGTATGTGACTGATCAGACGCTCCACCTGACGGTTGTAATCGTTGCCCTTGACCAGACGGAGATCGAGAACTGCGCTGGCTGTAGTTGGTATGACATTGCGTGCCAGCTCACCCACGTCGCCACTGCTCATTCCGTTGATGTTGAGCGAAGGCTGACTAATCAATTCGAGCAGGCTTTTGCCTGAATTCTCCGTTCCGGCCAAACCCAATTGGGTGCGAAGTTCGTCATCGTACTGCGGCGCGTCCTTGATCGCACGGCGCTCAGCTTCACCCAGTGGCGCCACATCGTCATACCAGCCCGCAATCGTCACGCGCCCTGCGTCGTCTTTCATTGAACTAAGCAGTTTTGCCAGTCTCATCGCGGGATTCGGCGACCAGTTTCCGTAGTGTCCGCTGTGAAGCGGCCGCTTCGCGCCATAAACCGTAAGGTCAACGTTCGTATCACCGCGCACACCGAACACGACTTGTTTGAGGCCCGATTGATGTACCGGCCCGTCGCAGATCAACCAGACATCTGCTTGAAGCAGATCTTTGTGTAGATCGATGATTTCGCCGAGATGCGGTGAGCCGGCTTCTTCTTCGCCTTCAAAGAAAAACTTGAGATTCGAGGTAGGAGTAATCCCTGAGGCTTTTAGCGCATCGACAGCAGTCAGGATGGCCATCACTCCCGCTTTGTCATCCGAGGCCGAGCGTGCGTACAAACGCCAGTCGGGGTTTATGTTCTCACCGGGCGTCGGCAGTGAAAGTATTTTCCCGCCTGACTCGAGTGCGTTCGAGCGAATTGTTGGTTGCCACGGCAGGGTCGCGGTCCACTGTTTGGGATCTGTTGGCTGGCCGTCGTAATGCGCGTAAAGCAGGACGGTCCTGGTGGAGCCGGGAACTCTCCATTCGCCAAACACAGCCGGTGGCGCATTGGATCCACGAGATTCAAGCAGGCGTGGTTCCAAACCGCGACGCTTCATCATTTCGAGGATCAAGTTTGCATTGCGGCGAATGTTCTGGCGGTCAGCCGCGACGTTTGGGATTGAGAGCAGTGTGACAAACTCCTGCAGTATCCGATGCTCGTTCTTCTGACGATACTCTCGAATTCGATTCGCTTGCGCTGAAGCTGAAGGAGATTGGACCACGAATGTAAGGAGCAAAAAGAAAGTAAGTGTTTTCATGTCTAAGGATCTTTATCAGGTTTCACTCAACCAGCCTGCGATAGCAGGGCTCTTCAACACCAGATTCTCGCATAACACGGAACAGTCTGATTATTGTTCACTGTAGATCTCGCCTCATCGCTTGCGCTTGAAGAGGGTTGGCTTTTCATTGTCCTCGGCGGGGCTAGTTAGAAAGTATGCTTCCTCAAGCCAGGCCATTAGCTGCTTATCGACATCCTGGGGCTTTGTTAAGTTGACGAAATGGCAGTACCGATTCAAGAGCTTTGTTGATTTCTCAATTCGCTCGTCCGAGAGCTTTCGCTCCAGCGCGAATTCGACCGAAAGAGAATTTTTGCGTACGTAAACGGCAGCGAAGTGAGACTGACCCGAAAGAGTGATTAGCGACTTCACCGCATCGGTTCTAACAGGTCCAAACCTCCGCGCCCGCTGTTCGAGTGAATCAAAAGTTTTCTTCAGTTCCGGTGACTTGTCTTTGAAGTGATCCTCAACCGAGTAGGACAAGCACGAATGCCACTGCTTCTTCTTGCCAAATTGCCGTTTGCACTTCGGGCAAGTCCAGGTCGTCACAATATCTCCTTGTTCGCTCCCGAGGAGCGGGATGTCTATGGGAAAGGGTTAGGCCTTCGGCTCAAGGTTCACAAGCTTATGTGACTGAGTTCTGCCCCTTTCCCAACACAGCTAATGTGAGCTGCGCGGCACTTCGCCTTACGGTTGAAGCACGTCATCCTGCGCCGTTGCCGGCTGCGTTGCATTCACATGAATTGCCGGCGAGGTTGAATCGATGTAGAAGTATCGTCCGCTGGTTTCCCGCGCTGGATTCGCGTTGCACGCGTAAGACCCTTCAGACCCTCGGGTCACAGTCATGGTCAACACATAACCCTTCATCACCGGCTGGTCTGTGTTGTAACGAGAGTCGAGATATCCACCTTCCGCCAACTGCGGGAACGTTCCGAAACTATCATGGCTTAAGTTGTAGGCCTGCTGTGCCGACCGAATTGAGCCGAAGGTGGAAACAACTACCGTCTCGTCAACGCGCGCCGAACCCTCCTGAAGGCCTTTGTTGTAACTTTGGCAGCCTGGCACGACGAGGCAAATCAGAAACATCAGCGCAGCAGCAAAGTATCGGGTCACGTCGGCCTCCTTTCAGACAAAAGAATTCCGGCGGACGATATTCTCAAGGGCATGTTGAGTCAATAACTTTCTCATTTCGAAGAAACCACATCGCAGTCGCGGTGATGCAGCCGCAGCAAAACGTTCCAATCCAAACTACCCTGGGACCGAAGTTCTCTAGCCCTTGGGTTCCGAGCCACGGACCGACCGCCACGGCCACACTAAAGCCCATCGTGTAAAGTCCCATGTAAGCTCCGGCGCGTTCCCGAGGCGCGATATCAGAAACGTAAGCCGCACTGGCCGGCAGGATAATCATTTCCCCAAAAGTCCAAATCACTACGGTGAGAGCGGCGGCCAGAACATTCTCAACAAACGCGAGCGCACCGAAACCAATACCCACCAGCAAAGCACCTAAGGCGAGAGCACGTCGATGGGGCCAGTCGGCCATCCGGGAGTTCAATGGTACCTCGATCAAAATGATGATTACGGTGTTGATTGCCAGCAGCATTCCGAAGCCGGCTTCGGTCATGTGAAGGTCGCCTACGAGAAACAGTGGCATGGCCGCCAACGGTTGAAAGAAGACCAGTTCAATCGGAATCATCGCGGCGAGGAAATAGATAAAGCGCCGATCTTTGAGCACATCAGAGTACCGGCTGACACAAGCAGAGTTGGAATCTGTTTCTTCAACGGGTGTTTCGACAGTTGGTTGCGAACGCCAGGGCAGCAAGATTATCAACAATCCCGCGAGCAGAGCGGTCGCGCCGTCGACGTAGAAGAGAAGCTTGAAGGAACGCATCGCCAGGAATCCGCCAATGACCGGTCCGATGCTCATCCCCAGGTTTATTGCCAACCGGGTAAGGGCAAAAGCTGATTTGCGATGGGTTGGTCCGGCGAGGTCACCGATGATTGCCATGCTCGGAGGTCGGAAAGCTTCATTGGCAATTGCCCAGAGAGCAGTAGTCGCCAGAATGCCACCGAAGCTTTCAATAAAAGGAAAAACGAAGAGGATGAGACCGTTGAAAAGCAACGAGAGTTTAATTATGCGCAACCCGCCAAAACGATCCGATAGACGTCCCGACAAGGGCGCAACAATGATTGCTGCAATGCCGTACGCGGTGATGGTTAACGCAGCTGTCTTCGCCGGCAGTTTTTTATCAAGTGTCAGGTAGAGAGTAAGAAACGGCAGCACCATTGTGCCGGCGCGATTGATGAGAATCGCCAGACAAAGAAACCAGATCTCTCTGGGGAGCGCTCCGAGTCCGCGCCAGGGATTCAAGATCGGCCCTCTCTGCCGCCAATTTTCCGGTAACGAAAACAGGAAGGATCGTGGTCATTAACCAGCCCGACTGCTTGCATGAAGGCGTAGCAGATCGTTGAGCCGACAAACTTGAATCCACGCTTCGCCAGATCTTTGCTCAATGCATCAGATAGAGTTGTGCGCGCCGGTACGGGTGTTCCGCGCTTACGCTTGGTGGGACGGCCGTCGACGAACTGCCAAAGGTACTTATCAAAACTGCCAAATTCCTGCTGGAGGGCAATGAACGCTTTTGCGTTTTGAACAGCAGCCGCGATCTTCAACCGATTACGAACGATACCAGCGTTCTTAAGCAGCTGATCGATCTTGCGTTGTTGGTAGCGTGCGACTTTCGTTGGATCGAACTGATCAAAGGCGGCTCGATAGTTCTCGCGTTTTTGTAGAATCGTCTCCCAACTGAGTCCGGCCTGGGCGCCTTCCAGGATGAGGAGTTCAAAGAGCCGGCGATCGTCATGCAACGGCACACCCCACTCCAGATCGTGATAGACAATGGAGAGATCGCTCCTGGGCCAGGCGCAGCGTTTCGGCATGTGGGTATTCTATCAGGGACGGGGAGACGCGGGGACGGGGAGACGCGGGGACGGGGAGACGCGGGGACACGGGGACGGGGAGACGCGGGGACGCGGGACGGGGAGACGGAGAGACGGGGACACGGAACATGGCTCGCCCCAGTAGGAAAGCGGCACGCATAGAAACTTCCTCTAACCGTTCTGTCTCCCCGTCTCCGCGTCCCCGCGTCAGCTCTTCCCCAGCCGTCCGGCGAGGCTCGCCACCACAGTCAAAAGTTCGTTTGCTTCAACCGGTTTCGGAATGTGGGTGTTGTATCCAGCCATTATCGCTCGCATGCGGTCATGAACTCTGGCGTATGCAGTTAACGCCACGGCGGGAAGCCTGTTCTTCGTGCCGGCTTCCGATTTGCGCACCTGCCGGATCAGCTCATAACCATCCATATCCGGCATCGCAATGTCGCTGATCATGACATCAAATTGCGATTCACTCAGCGCATTGAGCGCTCCCGCGGCGCTGTTTACCGCCGTCACGTTCGCGCCGTACTGCGTGAGGTCTATCGTCACCAGATCAAGCGTGTCACTTTCGTCGTCGACCACCAGAATCCGCAGCCCTTCAAGACTGGCCGGTTCTGGTTCAGGTTCCTTGAAAGCGGCCATAGCGCGGGCCAACGTCTCCGGACGCAATTCGCCGGTGGGTAGACGCAGTTTCACAGTGAAGATCGCGCCAGTGCCCTCCTGGCGATTCTCAGCCGTAATAACTCCACCGTGGAGCTCAACCAGGTGGCGTACGATCGCCAACCCGAGTCCCAACCCGCCATGTGTTCGCGTAGTGGAACCGTCCGCCTGGCGAAAGCGCTCAAACACATGCGGCAGGAAAGATGGCTCAATGCCAGGCCCCGTGTCGCTGACTTGAATCAGCACCGAAGACGCGTCCTGGCTAACGCGCACTTCAATCTTGCCTTCGCCAGGCGTGAATTTCGCTGCGTTTGAGAGAAGATTCCAAACCACCTGCTGAAGACGGGCCGGGTCTCCAGGCACGATGCGAAGTCCCGCGTCGATGATGGTTTCGATCTTGATGTCCTTCGCTTCAAGTGCCGGTCGGACCGCATCAAGCGCAGCATCAACTACCGCAACGAGATCAACTGGCCCCAGATTCAGCTGTAGCTTGCCCGTGATCACCCTCGAGACGTCGAGGATGTCTTCAATGATTTGTTTTTGAGCCCAAGCGTTCCGTTCGATCACCTCGAGCGCGTGCAGCGAGCTGTCGTTATCCAGTCGTCCCGACTTCAACATACGCGACCAGCCAATCACAGCGTTCAAGGGCGTGCGCAGCTCGTGGGAAAGCGTCGCTAAGAATTCGTCCTTGAGACGGTTGGCTCTTTCGGCCTCAGCTCGAGCTGCGCGTTCACGGCCAAGCAACTCACTTCTTTCTTCTTCAACGCGTTTGCGTTCAGTGAACTGGCCTATCTGGCGGCCGATCCCGGCCACCGTTCTGAGTAATCCCTCATCGGGCTCTCTGATCTCGTTACTGAAAAATTCGATTACTCCCAGAGTCTCTCCACCGGCCAGGATCGGAAAGCCAAAGGCACCGTGCAGGCCTTCATCTCTGGCGACTGGAAGCCGAGGAAAGTTTGAGTCGTCAAAGACATTGGGGATCCATTCTGGTTTGCCGCTGGCCCAAATGCGACCTGGCAATCCGATACCTTTTTCAAAGGTCCGGCTTCGTGTAAGTTCTTCAAACTTTTGAATCTTCGATGCAGGCGAATGACAAACATCCAGGCAACGCAAGACGTTCTCTCGGCGATCAACTTTCCAGAAAGCCCCAAACTCCCAGCCAAAGCCGGCACAGAACATTTGCAAAATCTTCTGGGCACACTCAACGAAGTCGGCCGATTCGGAGAGAATTCCGGTCACAGCGTATTGCAGCGCGTATTGTGTTTCAGTCCTTTTGCGTTCGGTTATGTCGTGTTTGATGCCTACGAAGCAGATCGGTTCTCCCGCTTCGTTTCGCACGGCGAATGCAGTTAGTTCAATCTGCTTGAGTTCGCCGGTGCTGGTCCGACTGATTACTTCGCCACGATATTCGCCCGTCTCAGAAAGAATTGCGGCAATGTTTGCGAACACCTCCTCGCCAAGGTGAATGGCCGGAGTGCTTCCTACCAGTTCTTCATCTGAGTAACCGAGAAAGTTGCGATGAGCAGCGTTCTGTTCGAGATACTCGCCCCGGGGCGAAACTATGGCGATTGGTTCGTTGGAGTGAGCGAAGATTTCGCGGTACTGGTTCGGACCTAGTTCAGACCTTTTCGCGACATTTGAATCAGCGGTCTGCTGCGATTGGGAAGCGGTAGACATGGTCGACGCTGGGCTTAAACGAAAGTATCAGGGGACCTTACAGGGGGCGCAAATCATAGCACTAAGCCCGCAGTTTCCCTAAACGGACCTCAATTTGGAGTGCGGTGACCTGTCACCGCTTTGGTCTTGGGCGGCTTGACGCCCCTGACGGCTGCGACAGGTCGCAGATTGACAAAGCGCCGACAGGTCGGCGCACTCCAAAATTACGCGCACTCCGAGATCTGGCGCACTCCAAAGTTAGAACAACACCACTAGGCAGTGGTGAATTGACTTGAACCTGCTTTAGTTGTAAAAACTTTGCAGACTCCAAAACAATTCCAAGCGACACCCTGGTTTATCCCGAGAACGCGGATAATTGGTTTAGCACCTGAAAGGAGACTTCCAATGGCATTACGTTTAGGCGACATAGCGCCCGATTTTACTGCGGACACAACCGAAGGCCCGATTCAATTCCACGAATGGATTGGTGATAGCTGGGCAGTCCTTTTCTCTCATCCAAAAGACTTTACGCCAGTCTGCACCACCGAGCTCGGCTACGTTGCAAAATGCAAACCTGAATTCGACACTCGTGGCGTTAAGGTCGTCGGGCTGAGTGTTGACCCCACTGACTCGCACGCCAAATGGGCCGAGGACATTAGAGAGACACAGGGAACAGCTCTAAATTTCCCAGTGATCGCAGATCCCGACCACAAGATCGCCGAGCTTTACGACATGATCCATCCGGAGATCAGCGACGTGTTTACCGTGCGCTCAGTTTTCGTGATTGGTCCAGACAAAAAGATCAAACTGATGATTACTTACCCGGCCAGCACCGGCCGCAACTTCGACGAGATCCTGCGCGTCATCGACTCGTTACAGCTCACGGCGAAGTACAGCGTGGCAACCCCGGTCAACTGGAAGGACGGTGAGGATGTCATCATCGTGCCGTCTTTGTCGGATGAGGCAGCCAGGGAGAAGTTTCCGGGTGGTTGGAAAGCACCCAAGCCTTACCTGCGGATCACACCGCAACCGAACAAAAACAAGACCACCACTGACACCGCAGCCAAGAGCGCGAGCTAGAAGTAGGAAAAGTTTTTCAGAAGAGGCGCAGAGTGAAGGCTCAGCGCCTTTTTTGTTGTCCGACACACTTCAGTTTGTCGTTGGCTGCGTCAGCGACAAGCCATGAGAAACTGCGCAACTCTTTGGAGTGGCGCTGTCCTGGCAGCGCTTTGTTGGTCCGCGACCTGTCGCGGCCGACGAGTAGATTCTAGCGAAACACCGGCGTCAAGCCGCCTCGGACTAAAGCGCTGCCAGGACAGCGCACTCCAAAGAGTTGCGCGGTTTCTCTTGCCTGGTTGTTAACGTCACTCAACGACAAACTGAAGTTTATCGGACATTTTGCCTTGACACTAACCGGTTGGTGTTTCTTCGTGTGATGCGCGTGGATCGTGGTTTATGGTCTGATTTCTACCCGCCTTCAAGAACCCCTCACCAGACAGTGGGTTTGCCTGACCGAATCGACTCATAACAACCTTCCACCAACTCGACAGATTTCAAACCATCTAAAGGTGTCACTATGGCGGGCGATCCCGTAAAGATTGAATCGACAAAGCACTTGTCTTCCTGCCGATACCCCCACCTTTCCTCCTTCGGCAATTCTTGAAAGGACCACTCACCGGGATTGCCATCGAATCTTTCGGTGTAGACCAGACTCTCCATTTCGCGCGTCTCGATGGTCGTGTGATGGCCAAAGACCTCCACGCGCTCAAAAGGAAATAGCCAGCTCGCATCTGCCGAGGAGGCAAAGGTCGCGTGCATTCCATTCGCGAATCGAAGCAGAACGGAAAAATCATCTGTCTCAGCGTATTCGTGAGTGGAACCAAGGGCCTGTAGCATGGTGATCTCGCCAAACAAGAAGCGCATCATGTCGAACATGTGGATCGTAGTTTCGTAGAGGAATCCACCGGTGATTTCCGGGTTTCCTACCCACTGCGGGTCGAGCAGCTCACCGCGATTCATCTTTACATGGGCCGAGTGGGGCGCATGCGTTTCCTCGAGCATCCGCTTTAACGAGGTGTAGACCGGCGCGAATCGACGGTTATGTCCGACTTGAAAGACAGCGGCGCTCTGGTTTGCCGCGTCGAGCACCGCTCGTGCTTCGACTAAACTCGTGGCCATCGGCTTCTCACAGAAGACATGTTTGCCGGCGCGAGCTGCGGCAATCGCGAGCTCCGTATGCCTTGTGTTAGGGGTTGTGATGTAGACGGCATCACAGCTTTCCATCAACTCTGGAACAGTGTCGACTGCACGGGCGCCGCAAGTCGCGGCCAGTTGGTGCGCGGCATTATCAGCAGAATCGTGAATGGCAGCTACCTCCACACGCTCGTCCTTTGCCAAAATCGCCGCGTGCATTCCTCCCATATATCCCGCGCCGATGATCCCGATTTTGAGTTTATTCATTCGACCCATCTGCTGATTTCAGAGTTTGCGGTTGTTAAACCCCACGCACGCCAACTACACGATCCTCGAAAACACACTAAATAACCGACAGTGTGCAAACCGAATTGATGAGTGGCGTCGAGGGATCAGAACCGAGGAGCGGTAGCGACCGGGCCCCGAACGCCTCCACTCAGCTACCGAAATGACCCGCACTTCTCGAACCGAAAGATCAACAGACAGAACTGTAATCCTGTAGCCTCATTCTGTTCCTGTCTCTGAATCGAGAACTTGAGCGGAGGCGTAGCGGACCGGTCGCTACCGCTCTTCGGTTCTGATCCGAGCGTGTTGCACTTCCATGTTGAATCCATCCTGCCTAAACTTCCTCTAGCACTTTCTCAGTGGCGTTGAATGCATCGCGCGCCAGTTCAAAAGGATCTCGTTCCCAATATTCCGGTCTGAAGATCTCGACACTCGCAACGCGATCGTAACCGATGCGGTGGAACGCTCTCAGCATCTCGCGCAAAGGCAGAATACCCATACCCGGCAAGAGTCGATGCGAGTCTTGCAACTCTTCCCGCGGCCGATCTTCAGCATCGTTGATATGGAAAATGAAAAGACGTTTGGCGTCGAGCGCATCAATCATGTCGATGGTTGATCCGCCGGCGTAGAAATGAAAGCTGTCGATCACCAAACCAATGTTCGGGCGGTCTGCGTTTTTGACAATCTCGTTAGCAAGGTCCAGAGTCTGCACGCTGCAGTCAGTCTGGCCCAGAAACTCGAAGCCGAGACCCACACCATGACCCACGGCAATCTCGCCCAGCTCCTGAAGCACGTTAACGGATTCATCAATGATCTGTTGACGGCTCGGCGTTCCCGTCGGGAGTTTTCCCGGGACGACAACCAGGTAAGGACAGCCAAGTTTCGAAGCAATTGAGCTTAGCGTCTCGCACTCCGCTTTGATCTGTGTGTAGTCGTCAGCGGTTCGAAAAGTTATGTGTTCGATCGAGTTGATGCTGAGTGGGCCAACTCCGCATGCTTCGAACAAGAGTTTTAGATCCGCGACCGGATGAGTCTTCAGAAAGTTGCGAAGCTTCGCAGCCCAGATCTCGAGTAGATCAAAACCTGCCGACCTGGCGGCGCGCAGGTCCGTGGGCAGGTCGGCTTTCATTGTGGTGGCGCCATTGAGTGCGATTTTCATAATTTGAAGATCTCCTCAAGTCTGTGCCCCATATCCGGATCGAAGAAGTGAGCCTTTGCCGTGTCCATCTGTAACCAAACAACTGACTCCACGGCAGCGCGGAAGTCACCGGACGCGCGGGCGATGATTCTGGTCCCACCGAGCGTGAGAAAGACGTATGTTTCACTACCCATTAGTTCGGTTACATAAACCTCCGCAGGCGACCACTCATCCTGAGGTATCTGGGAAACACTAATATGCTCAGGCCGAATGCCAAGCACGACTCGCTTATCGCTGTTCAGTTTAGCGAGACTCTCGAGTTGATCCTGCCTAAGCAACACACTTAGCTTCTCGCTCCTGAACCTGCGCGCCGCAAAGTCAACGGATCCTTCGATGAAGTTCATCGCCGGGCTCCCTACAAACTCCGCCACAAATCGATTTGCCGGACGATTATAGATCTCGAGTGGTGAATCCAGTTGCTGAAGCTTGCCGTTACGCATGACGGCGATACGATGGGCCAGGGTCATTGCTTCTGCTTGATCGTGCGTAACATAGATCGTGGTGGTTCCGAGCTCATGTTGCAGACGTTTCAGCTCGCCACGCATTTGCACGCGCAGTCGCGCATCGAGATTCGAGAGCGGCTCATCCATTAGATAGGCGCGTGGTTCACGCACAATCGCCCGCGCCAGCGCCACCCTTTGCCGTTCACCCCCCGAAAGCTCCCTGGGTTTACGCGCCAGCAGCGGCTTGATTTCCAAAAGAGCGGCGACTTTCTCGACACTACTGGCAATCTGTTCGCGCGACATTTTTCGGACGCGAAGCGGATAGGCAATGTTATCCGTGACGGTCATGTGTGGGTAGAGCGCGTAGTTTTGGAAAACCATTGCCAGGTCGCGATGTTGTGGTGGAACGTCGTTGACTCTTTCGTCGCCGATGAAGATGTCGCCGGAGGTTGCGTCTTCGAGACCGGCGAGCATGCGTAAAGTGGTTGACTTGCCGCAGCCGGACGGGCCGAGCAGAACGAGGAATTCCCCGTCGTTAATCTCAAGAGAAAGGCCGTCTACTACTGTCGATTTGCCGAAGACCTTGGTTAGGTGTTGAAGTTTAATGCTCATGCGGTTTGGGTTTCCCGCAAAGGCGCAAAGGCGCAAAGCGCGACAATCGGAACTGATTGGCACCAGTGACTCACGCGATTTCGTTCAGTAGTTCTTTGCGTCTTTGCGCCTTCGCGGGAAAGTGCTTTCATCCCTTCACCGCGCCTAACGAAAGCCCACGCACCAGATACTTCTGCACTGCCATCGCAAAGATCAATATCGGCAGCATCGCCACCACTCCTGCAGCGCTCATCACTCCCCACTTGATCTCATACTGCGTCACCCGTCCGGCGATACCCACGGGCAGCGTCATGGCGGCGTCAGTTTGGGTCAACACCAGTGCGAACAGAAACTCATTCCAGGAAATGATCAGGCAAAAGATTGCGGTCGCCGCTAATCCGGGCGCTACCAGGGGGAGCAGCACGCGACGCAGTGCTCCCATCCGCGTGTCGCCGTCGACCATTGCGGCCTCCTCCAACTCACGTGGAATTTCAACGAAGAATCCACGCATCATCCAGACAACGAAAGGAAGGTTGAATCCGGTGTACAGGATGATCAGCGAGGTCCTGGTGTTGAGCAGTTGCAAATCGCGCATCATCAGAAACAAAGGCACGGCGGTAACGATCGGCGGAAACATTCTCGTCGAGAGAATCCAGAGCGAGAGTTTACGGTCAAGCTGGTAAGGAAGTTTGAACCGGGCGAGAGCATAGGCGGCCAGCGTGCCGATAACCAAAGCGACAAAAGTGGAGCAGACCGCGACGATCGCGCTGGTGATCAAATACTGACCGAACGACCGCGACACAAAAGCATCAGTGTAATGTTCCAGCGTGGGGGTGAAAGAGAGCCAACGTGGCGGCACAGCAAAGTGATCGACTTCATGCTTCAGAGAAATCGTCAGCATCCAGTAAACCGGCGCCACCGCCACAAACATGGCGACCAACACTAACAAATACTTGAGCAAGCGCTTCACATTCACCTTGCCTCGCGTGATTGCAGCACACGAATGTAGAAGCTGCTAATAACATTTGTGATCACCAGCAGCACAAACGACATTGCCGCCGCATAACCAAAATCAGAAAACCGAAAGGCTGTCCGGTAGATGTATAGACTAATCGTCTCGGTCGCAAACCCGGGACCGCCCTCCGTGAGTATGAAAACCTGATCGAACACGCGCAACAGATCCATTGTTCGCAGCAACAAGGCGACCAGAATCGCAGGCTTTAGCAACGGCAAGGTCACATGAATAAATGTCTGCCACGCGCTCGACCCGTCAATCAGGGCTGCTTCATACGGCTCCTGAGGAATTGCCTGAAGCCCAGCCAGGAGAATCAGGAACATAAACGGAGTCCACTGCCAAACGTCAACCGCAATGATCGAGAGCATTGCCAGCCCGGGCGACGATGTCCATGTGAGAGCCGTGGTGTCCACGCCCGCGCCTTTCAATGTGCCATTCACCGCGCCGAAGTTCGGGTTGAGCATTAGTCGCCAAACCACTCCGACGACTACGGTCGGCAACATCATCGGCACCAGCAGCGTTGCTCGAAAAAAGCCACGTCCGCGTATTTGTCGGTTAAGCAGAACTGCGAGACCAAGTCCAATAAAAAACTCGAGCGAGAGGGCGCTGACTGCGTAGACCAGCGTGTGGCCCAGAGCAGCGAGGAAAAACTGATCTGACAATAACCGCGTGAAGTTAGCCAGGCTCCAGTTGACCGCGCCCCCGGAGTTCACTTGCAGGCTGAGGCTCACCGAATGAATCAGTGGATAGATTGAAAGTGCGAGGAGAACAAAGACGGCTGGTGTGACCAGCAGGTAGGCCAGGGTTCGATCTGAACCGACCCCCCACGGGCGATATCTGAAACCCACTCTATTTTCCACGTTCAAGTATTTTGGCAATCTCGGCATTTGCCTGGTTCATCGCGTCGTCTGGAGAAAGCTCGCCGCTGTTCGCCTTGGAGAGATAGATGCCAAAAACGTTCTCGATTTCATTCCAGAGCGCGGTGCGTGGTCGAGGTCTGGAACTCTCGAGGGAACGTAACTGCGCCGGGTAGGCGGGAAACTTTGCCACCAACTCCGCATCCGTGAAGAGCGATCGCCGCGTTGGCGGATTCCCACGCAATGCGGAGAGTTTCATCTGTTCGGCTCTCGTGGCCCACAGCAAGAAGTCAACCGCAGCTTCTTTGTTCCTGGCATCGCGGGGAATGGCAATCAGCCAGTTCCCGATTTCCGCTCGTCCCGGGTTCCTGGCTCCGGGTAACGTTGTGAACTGCATCTTGCCGATGACTTTTGACTTCGACGGATCGTTGAATGAACTGATCCACGCCGGCCAGTTGATCGACATTGCGGCTGTGCCTTGCAAGAGGTGCGCTCCTACTTCGTCGGCATTGAAGCTCGCATAACCTGGCGGTGTGTACTTGCCCAACTCGAGCATGAACTTCAATGCGGCAATACCTTCGGGACTGTTAACACTCGGTCGGCCGTTCGCGTCAAACATTTCACCGCCGAAGGCCCAGAAGATTGGCATGAAGTCGGCCACGGCGGCATTGCCCTGAGCGGCGCGCATCACATAACCGTAGACTTTACCGCCGCCGGGAGCGCCATTCGTCTCTTGCTCGCTGATCGTTTTAGCCGCCGCGAGCGCTTCGTCCCAGGTTGCGGGTTCTTTCAGACTATGTTTGTCGAAGAGATCTTTACGATAGAAAAGCAGTTGGGAGTTGCCGACATAGGGAAGAGCGTGAAGCGTTCCGGTTTCGTAGGGCTCGCGACAGAGCGCAATCGAAGTCTTCACGAAGTCTTCATCGGGTCCGTTGAGCCCTTTGGTTTTGAGTAGTGGCCCGAGGTCGGTCAGCAGTTGCTGGGAAGCGAACTTCGGAAACCAGGGATCGTCGAGCATGATCAGATCGTAGGCGCCGGTCCGTGCGGTAAGATCGATCAACTCCTTCTCGAAGAGATTGGCGTAAGGAAACTCAGCGATGTTTATGTGCACGCCGGTCTGAGCTTCATAATCTTTGGCAGCCTGCTTGAGCGCGTCGCCTTCGACTCCGGAATTGATTGCCAGAGTGAGTTGTTTTGAGTCGGAGTTTCTGTTCGGCTGACAGCCGTAGAGAGAAAGAGCTAGCAGCGCAAGAATTAGGGCAACTGGAATTCGCAAGCCAGATGGACTCCTGACGAAGTGACGAGCGAGCTATTGATAGCTTAGGAAGGCAAATTCAACAAGTCCGCGACAGCAGACGACTGACAATAGCCCAGCACTTCGAGTGCTGGGAACTGGATATCGAAAGTTTCCAAGTCCGTGAAACGGACGGCTGAACCTGTGTATTAGTGCTGTCCCGAATGATTCGTGTCCTTCGTGTTGTTTCGTGGATCGTGTTTTGGTTTTGCCTCCTCATGATAATCTTGACCGCCGATGAGAAGGAAAAAGAAGTCAACGGACGCGAGCGTCAACGAAGGAGGCGCCGAAGAGAAGACTGCCGAGAGAGGTCTTAGCAAAGAGGCATGGGTAGCGATTGGCGCCATCGCCGCCGCGGTGATCACCGGACTGGTAACACTCTTAACTCACGTCCTCCCCAAAGGCGAACTCCCAACGAAGCAGCCAACGGTCGTTTCAACGCCGGCAGTTGTTTCAACGCCGGCAGTTTCTCCATCTGCCTCGACCTCTCCGCCAATCACTGCTGAAACTATCGCTGGAAAGTGGTCAGGAGCCGCGAAAGACGAAAATGGCGCCACATTTCAAATCACCTTGGAGATCAACCGAACCTGCGCTATGAATCAACGGTGCGGTTTGATCAGCGTGTCGCACGTGCCGTGTTATGGAGAAGTTTTCCTTGAAAGGTTGCAGGGCGACGAGTTTGAATTTAGCGTCACCAACTTTTATGGGCCGAGTAATCGCGACGTTTGCCAGCCTGGAGCCGGCGAGATCTTCAAACTGCGGTCTGACGGCAAGCTGGCTTACTCGACAGCGTACGAGCCGGCTGCGCAAGGGGTATTGGAGAGAGTTGGCAATTAACTTTAGTTTCGTAGAACATACAGACTAAATGAAGCTCTGATTAAGTGGAGTTTGCAGCTCTTTGGAGTGCGGTGACCTGTCACCGCTTTCGTATTACGCGACCTGTCGCGGCTACCGCGGGTTACGTTCCAGCGGATCACCGGCGTCAAGCCGCCTCAGACCAAAGCGGTGACAGATCACCGCACTCCAAAGAGTTGCTGGACTTAATCAGAGATTCCTAAAGTCTGTGCTACTTTTCTATCATGCGTCAGATAGTCACCACCAAAAACGGCGGAATCGACGTGCTCCGCGTTGAAGAGAAACCCGATCCGCAACCGAAGGCCGGCGAGGTCGTAATTCGCGTGCGCGCCGCCGGATTGAACTTCGCCGACATTCTTGCGCGTCAGGGGCTCTATCCGGACGGGCCGCCGAAACCCTGCGTGATGGGCTATGAAGTGGCAGGTGTGGTCGAAGGACTTGGGGAAGGAGTAAACCGGGAGCTCGCCGGCAAGTCTGTAGTAGCCCTGACTCGTTTCGGCGGGCAATCAGAGCTGGTGGCGATCAAAGCCACGCATATGTTTCAAAAACCGGAGCAGCTGACATTCGAGCAAGCAGCGGCTCTTCCGGTCAACTATCTAACCGCCTACGCATTGATCGTGGTCATGGGATCGCTCGACGAAGGCGAGTCCATCCTAATTCACAACGCCGGCGGTGGGGTTGGACTTGCAGCGCTCGACATTGCGAAAAAGGTCGGTGCTACGACTTTCGGAACCGCTAGTCCTTCAAAGCATGAATTTCTCCGCGAACGCGGACTCGATCACCCGATCGACTACCGCAACCAGGATTGGCTGCCGGTTCTCAAACAGCTAACCGGCGGCCGCGGCGTTGAACTAATACTCGATCCGATCGGAGGCGGACACTGGAAGAAAAGTTTCGAGGCCTTGAGGCACACCGGCCGGCTCGGCATGTTTGGAGTCTCCGCAGGCTCGGCCACCGGGTTGACAGGAAAACTGAAGATGGTTAAGGCCGCCGTACAGATGCCGAGATTTCATCCGCTCAGGTTACTGAGCAAGAACCGAGCGGTATTCGGTCTCAACCTCGGACACCTGTGGCACGAGCCGGAAAAGATTGCGATCTGGATGCGAGAAATCATCCGCGGAGTCGATGAGGGTTGGGTGCGACCGTTTGTGGATCGAGCGTTCAGCTTCGAAGAAGCCGGCGAGGCGCATAGTTATATTGAACAGCGAAGGAATATTGGGAAGGTCGTATTGGTGCCTTAAATAAGGCAAATCAGCATCGATACAGCACCGGGAGCGATAGCGACCGCGCTCAACCGACGAAAATGTTCAATTAAGCAGTGCTTCCTCCAATCGGAACCGGGAGCGATAGCGACCGCGCTCAACCGACGAAAATGTTCAATTA
>Ga0187892_10001793_pt1 | contig 46871 bp, 42 predicted proteins | sample MA1701073metaG_FD_139345 | JGI IMG/M metagenome (GOLD analysis project Ga0187892, IMG submission 139345) | Bio-ooze microbial communities from a basaltic lava cave in the Kipuka Kanohina Cave System on the Island of Hawaii, USA - MA170107-3 metaG ...
ATAGGCGGGGCCGGCAACGACTTCCTGCTCGGGGGCACGGGCAACGACGCCATGATCGGCGGCGCCGGCAACGACATCTACGAGGTGACCGACACGGGCGACGTGGTGACCGAGGCTGCCGGATCAGGCATCGACACGATCTGGACGTCCGTGGATTACGCGCTCAACAACATCTCGGAGGTGGAAAACCTGATGTACGGCGGCGCCGGCAACTTCACGGGCACCGGCAATGACCTGGCCAATACGATCGTGGGCGGCAGCGGCGCCGACACGCTCAATGGTGCCGGGGGCAACGACGTGCTGACCGGCGGCGCGGGCAACGACATATTCGTGTACTCCACGCTGAACTTTGGCAACGACATTATCACTGACTTCGACGCCGATCCGCTGGGTGGACAGGACTTGATCGATATCTCGGCTTTGGGGGTCACGGCTGCCAACTTCGCCAGCCTGGTGATCATCACGGATCTGGGAGCCGACACCCTGCTCACGTTCGGCGCGGGAACCGTTTTGCTCGCCGGTGTTGCCGATGCGACCACCATCACCGCGAGTGACTTCCTGCTGGCACCTTGAGGAGCAGCGCATCAAGAAAACACGAGCTCAACTCGTTGCGGTGCAAGGCGGTCCAACAGCCCACTCCGCAACTGTTGAGCCTGTGTTCGCCAGCGGGCTGTATCAAGCCTGAAACACCGGAGGGCGGTCTGCAGGACAGCTTTGAACGGGCAGTCTTGCAATGCAGATCACAAAGCATTGATTCGCGCGGAGTTGCGGACCTATCCGTGCAAGTTTCTTTGTAGCGCGAGTTGCAATGTGTTTCACCTGGTCCGGCGGTATGGGAGGAAAGCGTTTCACAACCGAAACAGTTTGGGCCGTTGGCGCGCTTCAAGCTTGCCCATCTCGGCGGGTATCGACCTGTAACTGATTGATCCAATTGAAATATTTCCCGTCCCTGTGGGGCTGGCACGGCTTTTGATATGTCTTGATTTCGACAAGGGGTGGGGACAAGAGGTACACACGCACGCCGCAGAACACCGAACATGAAAGGCCAAGCAGAACAAGCAGAAGCAATCAAACCGAAGAAGGGGGTCACCAATGTATTTGCTGAAACACAGCTGGAGCAGCATCACACGCAACGCCTGGCGCAACAGGCAGGAACTCATCGGTGCCGGCCTGACCTCGCGGCGCGACCTGATGAAGCTGGGGCTGCTCACGAGCACCGGCTATCTGCTGGCCAAGCATGGACTGAGCAGCCGGGTGGCGCACGCCAAGGACATGGAAAGCCCCGCGACGCGCGCCTTCGTCGAGCCCTTGCCCATCATGCCGGTCAAGCGGCCGCTGCCCAACGGCATCAACAGCCTCTATCCGCTTCCCACGATCGCGCCGAACAACGCCCAGGGTGAGGGACGCACGCGGCCGCACCAGGCTTTCGGCAACTACCCAGGCAAGTTCCCCTGGCCGCCGCAGAAGGTGTTCGAGATCCGCCAGAAAGAGGCCCTCGTCTACGTATGCCCCGATCTGCCGCGGCAGCGGCTATGGGGTTTCGACGGCATGGTACCCGGCCCCACCTACCACGCACGCTATGGCGAGCAGGTGCTGGTGCGCAACCGCAACGAGCTGCCGGCCAACAACGGGGGGTTCGGGATTCAGCAAGTCTCCACCCACCTGCATAACGCTCACACCCCTTCGGAAAGCGACGGCTTCGCCTTCGACTACTTTCCGAACCCGCTCAAGGCCGCGATTGCCAACGCGAGCTTCTACGACCACCATTACCCGAATGTGCTGGCTGGCTTTGCCAGCACGCACCGACCCGACGGCGACATCAACGAGTCGCTGAGCACGCTGTGGTACCACGACCATCGGGTGTCCTTCACGGCGCAAAACGTCTACAAGGGCCTCGCCGGCTTTTACCTGCTGTTCAATCAATACGACACCGGCGACGAAACCACGGGCTTTCGCCTGCCCGGCGTGCGCGATCCCGGCGACTTCTATGCCAACATCCAGTACGACATACCGCTGCTCCTCGGCGACCGGCTCTACCACGAATCGACAGGCCAGATGTACTTCGACCTGTTCGAAAAAGACGGCATCGTGGGCGACAAGTTCCTGGTCAACGGCAAGATCCAGCCTTATCTGGTCGTCAAGCCACGGCGCTACCGCTTCCGCATCCTGGACGGCGGGCCCTCGCGCTTCTACCAGCTGTTCCTCACCGACAAGGCGGCCAACACCTCGATTCCGTTCTGGCAGATCGCCAACGACGGCAATCTGCTGCCCCGGCCGATCAAGGTCACGAGCACGGTCATCTCGGTGGCCGAGCGCATGGACATCGTGATCGACTTCAAGCCCTGGGCCGGCAAGACGCTCTACCTCGAAAACCGGCTGTTCCAGGATGACGGGCGCGGTCCGGAAGAAAACATCGGCGTGCCCGGGTCGCTGGTGGCGCCGGGGGCGGGGAACTTCCTGCTGCAGTTCCGCGTGGACACCGGTGCCGTTGTGGACAACAGCGTGGATTTCGAGACCAACCCGAACGTGCAGTTCTATGCGCTGCCGCAGCGAGAAGCGCCGCGCGTCAAGCGCAACTTCCGTTTCGAGCGCTTCAACGGCCTGTGGAAGATCAACGGCAAATTCTCCCCCGAAGACGATGCCGCGCCGAACTTCCGGGTCAAGCAGAACACGGCGGAACAGTGGAGCTTCCAGAACAACTCCGATGGCTGGATGCACCCGATCCACGTTCACCTCGAGGAAGGCCAGCTGCTTACCCGCAACGGAAAGATCGTCGGTCCCGGCAACGTCGAATACGCGCGCAAGGATGTCACCCGGCTGCAGCACAGCGAACTGGACACGCTGTTCTACCGCTTCCGGGACTTCGAGGGGCGCTACATGATTCACTGTCACAACACGCTGCATGAAGACCACGCGATGATGCTGCGCTTCGACATCGATCAGACCGGGGACACGAATCCGAAGCCCTAGGCGCAGGCCTCGGATGCAGTCAACTTCAGGGAGGTCATGAATCATGGCGACGATGAACCGAAGGACCTGGCTGGCCATGGCAGGGATGGCGCCCATTGCCAGCACCGCACAGGCCCAGATGCCGGGCGCGAAGCCCGAATGGCCAAATCTGTCGGCGCGGGAAACGATCCGCAGGCGCCACTTCCCCGATGTCATCCTGCGCACGCATGAAAACAGGTCGGTCCGGCTGTACGAGGACTGCATCAAGGACAGGTTCGTGATGATCAACTTCATGTACATGAACTGCATCGATGGGACCTGCCCGGTCACGACCTACAACCTGTCGCAGGTGCAGCAGATCCTCAAGGAACGGGTGGGGCGCGACATCTTCATGTATTCGATGACCCTGGACCCGGAGCACGACACGCCTGATTTGCTCAACCGCTACGCCAAAAGCTATGGCGTGGGACCTGGCTGGCTGTTCCTCAGAGCCGAGCCCAGGGACACGGAAATGATTCGCCGCAAGCTGGGGTTCTACGACAGGGATCCGGCAGTCGACGCCAAAAAGTCCAACCACGTGGCCATGGTGCGCTACGGCGACGAGCCGCGGCAATTGTGGTCCACCACCTCGGCCATGATCGCGCCCCGCACCGTGGCCCAGGTCATCCTGTCGGCGGCCGACCTGCCCGGCCCGGCCAGGCGGGGCTGGAAGAGGGTGGCACGCTGAGCCCACGGGAATTGGGGCAAGCATCGCTCGGACGGGAGACGGAAAATGAAACGAATCAAGTACGGCATATCGACATCGCTGCTGCTGGCGGCCCTGACAGTCGCACCAGCCAGCGCATGGTCCCAGACCACGAAGCTGGGTGAAATCCCGCTCAGTGCAAGCCCGCAAAGCGTGACGAACGTCGGCGCGGAAGATCCCGGTGGGCCGCATGCGGTTGCCTTTGACGGGGTCTACATCTGGGTCACCAGGCAGTTCGCCAATACCGTCGTCCGGCTGAACGCCGCCACCGGCGCCAGCGCAGGCGCCTTCAAGGTGGGCGATCGCCCCTCGGCCGTGCTCCATGCTTTTTCTGCGATCTGGGTCGCCAACGCGCAAAGCAATACCGTCACCAAGTTGCAACCTTGGGACGGGGCCGTTCTGGGCACCTTTGCGGTCGATCAGGGACCGACGGCTCTGGTCTCCGATGGCGCCTATCTCTGGGTGGCCAACCGTGGCAGCAACACCCTGACGAAGCTCGATCCCGGCGGGCGCAAACTCCTGGGCGTGGACGCCGGCCGCAGTCCCGCAGGCCTGGCCTTCGATGGCGTCAATCTCTGGGTCACCAACAGCAAAAGCAACTCGGTGAGCAAGATCCGTGCGAGCGACGGTGCGCGCCTGGGCAGCTTTGCCGTGGGCGATGGGCCGTCCGGCATTGTCTTTGACGGCGCCAGCATCTGGGTCGCGAACTTCTTCAGCGGCAACGTGATGAAGCTGCGCGCTGGCGATGGGGCTTTGCTCGGGACCTTTCCCACGGGCGATGGCGCAGCGGGCCTGGCTTTCGATGGCGCGAACCTCTGGGTCACGAACACCGCGGCCGACAGCGTGACGGTGCTGCGCGGCAATGGGGCCGTGGCGGCCACCTACCGCACAGGCCAGGGGCCGGCCCAGGTCGTCCATGACGGGACCAACATCTGGCTGGCCAATGGCGGCAGCGATTCCGTGTCCACCTCTGTCATGGGGTGGAAATGACGAGTGCGACTCATCTGCAAGCGTGAAAAATTTGGCTTGACCCGTTCAGACCGCCCATGTACAAAGCATGGGCAACAGGGGAACAGAGCATGAAATCTTTGATAGACGAATTGCGGCTCAGCCTTCGCTCCCTCGCGGCATTTTCATTCTTCATGAACTTGCTGTTCCTCATTCCTGCCGTCTTCATGCTGCAGGTGTTCGACCGGGTGATCCCCAGCAACAGTGGGGAAACCTTGCTTGTGCTGCTCGGCGGAACGGGTGTGGCGCTATTGCTTCTGCTCTTGATGGACTACGTGCGAGGCCGCTTGCAAAATGTGATCGGCAACATCATTGACGAACGCCTGTCGCCGCCGGTGGTCAATGCACTGGTGGCGAACGCTGCGCGCGCCACCAGCGGCGTGAAAGCAGAGGGTATCCGCGATGTGGCAACCCTGCGTGGGGTGTTTTCCAACAATGGCTTGCTTGCGCTGTTCGATTCGCCCTGGGTCGTGATCTATGTGTTGGTGATCTGGGCCTTCCACCCCGCTTTGGGCATGGGGGCTGCGATCGCGGCCCTGCTCATGCTGGTCCTGGCCTGGCTCAATGATCGCGTCAGCCGTGGCTCTCTGGAGAACCTGCAAAAGGAAGGGCGCCGTGCGTCGCAGTATGTCGAAAGCTCGCTGCGCAACGCGGAGGTCTTGCAGGCGCTGGGCATGACCGAGAATTTGCTGGCGCGTTGGCGATCGCTGCAAAACAGGGTGACAGCGATGCAAACCAGCGCGAGCCGAAGCGGCGTTGCCTTCTCTGCCGTGACGAGATTCCTGCGGCAGGCCGTTCAGATACTCATGCTGTCACTTGGCGCCTATCTCGTGCTGACCCAACAGGCATCGGCCGGCGTCATGATCGCCACGACGATTCTGCTGGGCCGGGCGGTGCAACCGGTCGAGCAGCTGGTTGCCAGCTGGCGCCCGTTGATCGATGCCCGCGCTGCGTACTATCGCCTGCGGGAACTGTCCAAGGATTTCGATCATCGCGCCCCCCCCCTGGCCCTGCCGCGACCGGAGGGCAGCCTGATCGCCGATGGCGTGTCGTTTCGAGCGCCGGGCACGGACAAGCCCATTCTCGTCAACGTGGCCCTGAACCTTGCTCCTGGAGAAGCACTTGCCATCATTGGCCCGAGCGCGGCGGGCAAGTCCACACTCGCGCGCCTGCTGACCGGCGTGTGGGCCCCTGCCACGGGCACGGTGCGCCTCGACGGGGCCGATATCGCCTACTGGCCGCGCCAGAATCTCGGCCCGTGGATCGGTTATGTTCCTCAGGACGTGGAGCTGTTCGACGGCAGCGTGGCCGACAATATTGCACGGCTGGGCAAGGTCGATTCCGAGGCGGTGGTGGCCGCGGCAACGCGGGCCAACGCGCATGAGATGATTTTGTCTCTGGCCCAGGGCTATGACACGCAGGTCGGAGAACATGGCTCGCGCCTGTCGCCAGGACAGCGCCAGCGCATCGCGCTGGCCCGCGCGCTGTACGGCAATCCGCAGTTGGTGGTGCTCGATGAGCCGAACTCCAACCTCGACAGCGATGGAGAAATCGCCCTTGCCCAGGCCTTGAGCGCCTTGCGCAGCGAAGGCGTGACCTCGGTCGTGATCACCCACCGCCCCTCGCTGATTGCCCATGTGGACAAGGTTCTGGTGCTCAACGCCGGGCGCGTTCAGCAATTCGGGGCGACGAAGGATGTGATGAAGGCCTTGCACCAGCAAGCGCAGGTCATCGCGAGCGAGAAGGCGGCTTGAGTTCATTGCAGATGTGAGCGCACGGCCAACAGCTCTTTGATGGCTTCTTCCAGCGCACTGGACGAGGCAGGGAATGAGGAGACAGATGATGGGCACCGTGAAGTTGGAAGCCAATCCCGTCGCGACGCCGCGCACCAGCGCGCAACACGCCAGCATCCTGATGCGGGCCGGTTGGTGGGTCATCCTCGGTGCCTTCGTGCCGATCGGTTTGTGGATGTGCCTGGCACCGCTGTCCATGGCGGTGGTGGCGCCCGCTTTCGTCAGAGTGGATCTCAACCGGCGTCCGGTACAGCACCTGGAGGGGGGCATCGTGCGATCCGTCCTGGTGCGCGACGGCCAGAGCGTGAAGGCAGGGGATCCCATCCTGTTGCTCGGCGACGTTGGGGTGGACGCCGACCGCAATCGCCTGGACTATCGCGTCCATGTCGAACGCGCCTCGCTGGCGCGGTTCGAAGCAGAGCAGGCGCTCGCCAGGTCGCTCGTCTTTCCCGATGATCTGAGCCGCGCGGCGCAACGGGACGAACGTGTCAGACAGGCCTTGGCAAAAGAAACAGCGCTGTTCAGGGCGCGCCGCGATGCACTCGCCAGCGAGCTGGACTTGATGAGGACCCAGCGCGAGCGCATCGAGCAGGAAATCGTCGCCTTGCGGGCGCAGATCGCGCATGCCGAAAACTCTTTCACTTTGCAGCAGCAAGACCTCGAGTCCAACCGCAGCTTGCTCAAGGACGGTTTTATCTCGCCCACGCGCATCGTGCAGCTTGAAGCCGTGGTGGTGGACTATGCAGGCAAGCTGGAGGAGCGGCGATCCGAGCTCGCGCGTGCCCAGCAGCGTCTGGGCGATCTCGATCTGAGGATGAAGTCCACCCAGAATGAGTACACAAAGACGGCCAGCGATCAGCTCAAGGTGGCGGTGGCCCGTCTGGGCGAGATCGAGCAGGAGCAGCGCAAAACCGAAGATGCCGCCGCGCGCCAGATGGTGGTGGCGCCCGCCAGCGGCGAAGTCATCGACCTCAAGTTCACTTCGCCGGGCACCGTCATCAGGCCGGGTGAGCCGATTGCCGACATCGTGCCCAAGGATGTCAACCTGGTGGTGGAGGCGCGGATCCGGCCCGAAGAAATCAGCCATGTGCGCCTCAATCAAAAGGCGCGTGTCAAATTCACGGCGTTCAAATACCGCGACATTTCGATGGTCGATGGCAAGGTTACTTATGTGTCGGGTGACCGATTGATCGACCGGGCCAACAACGCACCCTACTACAGCGTGATGATCGTGGCCGATGCCGAGTCTTTGCAGTCGCTGGGCGACCACAAGTTGCAGGCCGGCATGCCTGCGGAGGTTTACATCGAAGGCAGCTCGCAAACCCCGCTGCAATACATGGCGGAGCCGATCACGACGGCGATACGCAAGGCCGGAAGGCAGCTGTAAAGGGGGGATGCCCCCCTAATGCCGGGTGTTCCCGCGCCCGCCAGCCAGGGGCATGAAGTCACTGGACGGCGGCATGGCCGAGGGCATTTCCCGCATGGCCTGCGAGCTTAGTCGGCTTGCATGTTTGCTCGCCAGCCGGTAGAGCGTAACCCGCGAAATCCCCAGCGCCTTGGCCGCGCGGCTGAAGTTGTAACCCTGGCTCATGAGCGCCTCTTCGATCGCGATGGCTTCAGCGTGGTCCCTGGCTTCGTCCAGATGCGCCGCTGACGAGCTTGGCTGCGGATTCAAGCCCAGTTCGTAGGCCGCGATCAAGGCGCGGTCGCACATGACGGCCGCGCGCTGAATGCGATTGGTCAGCTCGCGCACATTACCCGGCCAGCTGTGGGCCAGCAGGGCGTGGGTGGCGTCCATATCAAAGCCACGGGCCGTGACGTGATTGGTTTTCTTGAGGTGATTCAGGATGTGGTCAGCCAATACCAGAACATCCGAACCGCGCTCGCGCAGCGGCGGTACATCGATCTTGAGGACGTTGAGCCGGTACAGCAGGTCTTCGCGGAACCTCCCGTGCGCCACCGCTTGCTCCAGGTTGACGTGCGTCGCGGCGACAATGCGCAGATCCACCGCGATTTCTTCCGTGCCACCGACCCGTGTGATTTTTCCCTCCTGCAGGAAGCGCAGAAAATTCACCTGCGCGTCCAGGGGCAGGTCGCCAATTTCATCGAGCAGCAAGGTGCCGCCCTGGGCGGCTTCGATGATGCCGATCTTGCGATGGTTGGCGCCGGTGAACGAGCCTTTTTCATGCCCGAACAACTCGGACTGCACCAGCTGGGGTGACATGGCGCCGCAGTTCAAGGCCATGAACTTTCCCTTGGCTCTCGGCGACGCCTGGTAGATATTGCGCGCGATCAGTTCCTTGCCCGAGCCGGTTTCGCCAATGATCAGGATCGGGGAGTTGACCTTGGAGAACCGGTCGATCAGCTGGCGCATGTGATGCATGCCGGGCGAGCTGCCGATCAAGTCCACATAGCTGTTGCGCAGGTCCTCGGTTCCGGCGGCCGAATGGGCAAGGCTGTGCTGGGCCAGGAACTGGCGCAGGTGATCCCTGAGCCGCTGGAAGGGGTGGAGCCAAAAATCGACGCACTCAGAGCGAATCCATTGCCTGAGCCGATCGTTATCCAAATCGTTGGAGTGCACCAAGCCTATCCAGTCGCAGCCGATGTTGTGCAACCGGCACTGCTGGATCTGGGCGCTGAAGCCCCTGAGAGCCGGTTCGGTGATGTCCCGCAAATCCACCAGGCCCATTACGAAATTCAGTTGCCTGTGCGAATTGATCTTTCGAATGGCTTGTTCAGCAGCGACGATTTCTTCTGCCGCCACATTCAAGTCTATGCTCATCTCGGCCAGACCTGTGCTCGACCCGATGAAAGCCAGGTAACGCTTGTTCTTCATGCTCCTAACCCCTTTTGCAGCATTTGAACCCCGTTCTAAACAACTGCTTGCGGGGCTACGACGTTCTTTCGCACTAGAAGCCGGCTTGCTTGCGTCCGGGCGTTGTTAGGGTTGATTCTGAAAGTCGCAAGCCACTACAAAAAATCTCTACATGCAACAGCCATTTTTCTGAGTTTGATAATAGGGCAAGCCTTTCTCCGACGCAAATACTAAAGCTCTTGAATCTGATCGGCGTCAACTCGCGCACTGAAGACTGATGGCCTGCAAGGGCTTGCCAGTCCCCGGTTCGAACACCACGAGATTCACTTGGCGCTCATGCCGGGGGTCCGCGGCAATGGCGTCGAACCTGAGCGTTTGCTTGCCGCGGTAGTCGCCCACGGGGGTGTACTGGCGGACCACGAAATCGTGGTGAAGATGTTCGCCGCTGTTTTCGCCCGCTTTCACCTTTGAGCTGTGGCCGTGCTCGGTGACGGTCCAGTAGGCAGACCATGCCGACACGCCTTGGGCCGGGGTCACGGTGGCTTTAAAGGCATCGCCCCCGAAGCGCCGCAGCTCGATGCCCGCGCGCGCGGGCTCCGGGGCCTGGAGGACGTTGTCGTACCGGCGCGAGTCCCGGCCGTTGCGCACCAGCTGCGGGGTGTAAATGCCGCGCAGGCCGTTGGCCGCGGCGATCTGCCGCTGACGCTGGGTATGAGCGGGCGCGGCGAATCTGTCGACCCAGCCGATGTGGTCCCAGTAGCCCACATGGAAGGCCTGGGCCACGACGGGTTTGCCTTTCAGGCTGGACAGCCATTTGTCGGCCGGTGGACAGGAGCTGCAGCCCTCCGAGGTGTAGAGCTCGATGACCGGCGTGAGCGTGGCGCCGGACACCGCGGCGCACTCGCTGGGGGTGGCTGCGCTGCCACCAGCGGCCAGCAAGGTCGCGCTGGCAGCCACGAAGTGAATAGCGAATCGCATGAAGCCCCCTCGATCGAAGATCGTGATCATGTTTTGTCGTATTCAAACCGCCGTTCTTGCAATGGGTAACAGAAAAAGCGGTGCCAGGACTCGCGAGCAGAAGAAGAATATCGACCGCAGGCTGTGCTGATGATGAGTGAGGCGCTATGGTTTTTATAGCTGATTTCGGACGCTCCTGAATCCGTGGTTGCGCCGTGCGGCATGGCCCTGCTCGGCGGTCCCGCCTGTGGCACACTCCCCGGCTTTGAATCACATTGGCAGGCCGGCGCCAGGGCGACGGCGTTCAAATTCATGCAAAAAATCATCGACCAGATCGCAGCGGAAATCAGGGTGCAGGCTCGGCAGGTCCAGGCTGCCGTGGAGCTGCTCGACGGCGGGGCGACCGTGCCCTTCATTGCCCGCTACCGCAAGGAAGTCACCGGCGGGCTCGACGACACGCAGCTGCGCGAGCTGGAGTACCGGCTGGGCTACCTGCGCGAGCTGGAAGACCGGCGCGAGGCCGTGCTCAAAAGCATCGAAGAGCAGGGCAAGCTCACGACCGAGCTGCGCGTCGCCATCGAGGCCGCGCCGACCAAGCAGGAACTCGAAGACCTGTACCTGCCCTACAAGCCCAAGCGCCGTACCAAGGGCCAGATCGCGCGCGAGGCTGGCATCGAGCCCTTGGCCGACAAACTGTTCGCCAACCCGGCGCTGAACCCGCAGGACGAGGCGGCGGCCTTTGTCAAGGCGAAAAAAGGCGAGGGCGGGGAAGACTTCACCACGGGGGGCGCCGTGCTCGACGGCGTGCGCGACATCCTCTGCGAACGCTGGGCCGAAGACGCCACGCTGGTGCAGGGCCTGCGCGAGTGGCTCTGGACCGAAGGCCTGTTCAAAAGCAAACGCATGGACGGCAAGGACGAAAACAACGCCGACGTGGCCAAGTTCCGTGACTACTTCGATTACGACGAGCCGATCGGCCGCGTGCCCTCGCACCGCGCGCTGGCCGTGTTCCGAGGCCGTGCGCTGGAGATCCTCGATGCCAAGCTGGTGCTTCCCGTGGAACCCGAGCCCGGCAAGCCTTCGATCGCCGAGGGCAAAATCGCGCTGCACCTGGGGTGGAGCCATGCAGGCCGTGCGGCCGACGACCTGATCCGCAAATGCGTGGCCTGGACCTGGCGCGTGAAGCTGAGCCTGTCGACCGAGCGCGACCTGTTCTCGCGGCTGCGCGAGGAGGCCGAGAAGGTGGCGATCAAGGTGTTTGCCGACAATCTGCGCGACCTGCTGCTGGCCGCGCCGGCCGGAGCGCGCGTGGTGATGGGGCTGGACCCCGGCATCCGCACGGGGGTCAAGGTGGCGGTGGTCGATGCGACAGGCAAGCTGGTGGAAACCGCGACCGTCTACCCGCACGAGCCCCGGCGCGACTGGGACGGTTCGCTGCACATTTTGGGCAAGCTCTGCGACAAGCACGGCGTCAACCTGATCGCCATTGGCAACGGCACGGCCAGCCGCGAAACCGACAAGCTGGCGGCCGACCTGATCAAGCTGCTGGCCAGGACGACGGACCGGGCGATCGACAAGGTCGTCGTCAGCGAAGCGGGCGCCTCGGTGTATTCCGCCAGCGAGTTCGCTTCCCAGGAAATGCCCGATGTCGATGTAAGCCTGCGCGGCGCCGCCAGCATCGCGCGCCGCCTGCAGGACCCGCTGGCCGAACTCGTGAAGATCGACCCCAAGTCCATCGGCGTGGGCCAGTACCAGCACGATGTGAACCAGAGCGAGCTCGCGCGCACGCTCGACGCCGTAGTGGAAGACTGCGTGAACTCGGTGGGCGTGGACCTGAACACCGCCAGCGTGCCGCTGCTGTCGCGCGTCTCGGGCCTGTCGGGCAGCGTGGCCAAGGCCGTGGTTCGCTGGCGCGAGGCCAACGGCGCCTTCAGGAACCGCCAGCAGCTCATGCAGGTCAGCGGCCTGGGCGCCAAGACCTTCGAGCAAAGCGCGGGCTTCCTGCGCATCCGCGACGGCGACAACCCGCTGGACATGACCGGCGTGCACCCCGAAACCTACCCGGTGGTAGAAAAGATCATCGCCCACACCGCCAAGCCGGTGGCCGAACTCATGGGTCGCGCCGAGATGCTCAAGACGCTGAAACCCGAGCTGTTCGCCAACGAGCGGTTCGGCGTGATCACGGTCAGGGACATCCTGGGCGAGCTGGAAAAGCCCGGCCGCGACCCGCGCCCGGACTTCAAGGTCGCGCGCTTCAACGAAGGCGTGGAAGACATCAAGGACCTCAAGGAAGGCATGGTGCTCGAAGGCACGGTCAGCAACGTCGCGGCCTTCGGCGCCTTTGTCGACCTGGGCGTGCACCAGGACGGCCTCGTCCATGTCAGCCAGCTCAGCCACAAGTTCGTCAACGACGCGCGCGAAGTCGTGAAGACCGGCGACATCGTGAAGGTCAAGGTCATGGAAGTCGATGTGGAGCGCAAGCGTATTGGCCTGAGCATGAAGCTCGGCGAGGCGCCCGCACGCCGTGATGGGCCACGCGACAACCGCTTCGAGGGAGCCGGCCGCGGGCAGCGCGCACCGCAGGGCCAGCGAGCGGCGCCACCGATGAACACCGCGATGGCCGGGGCCTTCGCGAAACTCCAGGGCTTGAGAAAGTAATGGTTTGTCATCCTGAACGCAGTGAAGGATCTTCGGTGCCGGGATTCTTCGCTCCGCTCAGAATGACACCCCCGGATATCTCGCGGATCGATGCGCTGTAGGTCGCCTGCCGTGAGCGGTGGCTGGCCCTCGTGTGCCGTGGGCAACAAGTTGCCCACCCTACAAGTCCGTCAAAGGGGGCGAGACCTACAGCGACGCGACCAACATCTCCCGATAGTCTTCGGCCGTGGCAAGGCGCGGATTGGTCTTGTGGCAGTGGTCGGCCAGGGCGCCCGCGATGATGTTGTCGAACCAGTCGCGCTGCACGCCCATGGCCGCGAGGCCCTCGGGAAGGCCCAGCCGCGCATTCATGGCCTTGATGGCGTCGGGAATGTCGCCGGCGGAGGCCAGCCCCATTGCATGGGCCATGCGCTGCAGCCGCTGTTCCTTTTGCACCGATTCGGCGGCGGCATTGAAGCGGATGACCGCCGGCAGAAACATGGCGTTGAGCGTGCCGTGGTGCAGGCGCGGATCGATGCCGCCCAGGCTGTGGCTCAGGCTGTGCACGCAGCCCAGGCCCTTCTGGAACGCCATCGCGCCCTGCATGGAGGCGCTCATCAGGTTCAGACGTGCCTCGCGGTCGCTGCCGTCCCTCGTTGCCCGCTCGATATGGGCCCAGCCGCGCTGCAGGCCATCGAGCGCGATGCCGTCGGCCGGCGGGTTGAAAGCCGGGGCCATGAAGGTTTCCATGCAATGCGCGATCGCGTCCATGCCGGTGGCGGCCGTCAGCTTGGGCGGCAGGCCCAGCGTGAGCTCGGGGTCGCAGATCGCGGTCTTGGGCACCAGATGCCAGGAATGGAAGCCGAGCTTGCGATGGTCGTCGACGATGAGGATGGCGCCGCGCGCCACTTCGCTGCCGGTGCCGCTGGTGGTGGGCACGGCAATCAGTGGTGCGACGCGCTCCGTGATCTTCGGCGAGCCGCCTTCGATCGTGGCGTAGGTGGTCAGCGGGCCTTCATGCGTGGCGGCAATCGCCACCCCCTTGGCGCAGTCGATGGCCGAGCCGCCGCCGACCGCGATCAGGCCGTCGCAGGCATTCGCCTTGTACAGCGCCACGGCCGCGCGCACGGCCGCCTCGGTCGGGTTGGACGGCGTCTGGTCGAACACGGCTACAGGCAGGCCGGGCAGGGCGTCCAGCGCCCGCTGCAGGATGCCCGCGGCCTTGACGCCGGGATCGCTCACGACCAGCGGCCGGCTGATGCCGACCCGCCCGCATTCCTGCTTGAGCAGCTCAATGGCGCCGAACTCGAACTGGATCTGTGTCACGTAGTAGATGAAGGCCATGATCTGTCAGGTTGTAGGATTGAAGCTCCAACTTTAACGGCGGGAGACCCACCATGCGCTTGAAACAAACCCTCGTCGCCGTCGCCTTCGCGATAGCGGCGACGCAGGCTCGGCCCGTGTAAATGAATTTCCCCGCATTGCACTCCCGGCTGACCCCGGCCATGCGTTCGGTGCTCGACCGCATGGCGCGTGCCGGCCACCCGCCGCTTTACACGCTGACGCCCGAGCAGGCCAAGGCGGCCTACGAGGCCGGCGCCGGCGTCTTGGAGGTCCCGAAGGCCGCGCTGGCCCGGGTCGAGGACTTCAGCATCGCGGCGCGCGACGGCCATGCCTTGCCGGCCCGGCTGTACGCCCCTTCGCTCGAGGTCCTGCCTGCGCTGCTTTACTTTCATGGCGGCGGCTTCACCATCGGCAGCATCGCCACACATGACGTGCTGTGCCGCGAACTGAGCCGGCTCAGCGGCTGCATGGTCGTGTCGCTGGACTACCGACTGGCGCCGGCCCACAAATTCCCGGTGGCAGCGCATGATGCGTGGGACGCCCTGCAATGGGTTGCGTCAAATGCTACGAAATTCGGAGCAGACGGCGGCCGCCTCGCGGTCGGCGGCGACAGCGCCGGCGGCACGCTGGCGGCCGTCTGCGCCGTGCTGGCGCGCGATGCTGGCCTGCCGCTGGCCCTGCAGCTGCTGTTCTATCCCGGCTGCGCGGCGCACCAGGACACGGCCTCGCATCAGAAATTCGCGCACGGCCTGCTGCTCGAGGAACCGCATATCAGCTGGTTTTTCAACCAATACATTCGCGAGGAAGCCGACCGCGACGACTGGCGGTTTTCACCATTGAATGCCCCCGATGTGGACGGCGTGGCGCCGGCCTGGTTCGGTCTGGCCGAATGCGACCCGCTGGTCGACGAAGGTGTGATGTACGCGGATAAACTGCGGGCCGCGGGCGTGGCGGTGGATCTGGAGATCTACCGCGGCGTGACCCACGAATTCATCAAGATGGGCCGCGCCATTGCCGAAGCCCGGCAGGCCCATGCCGATGCCGCCCGCGCCTTGAAGGCGGCCCTTGATTCGATGACCTGACCATGAAACGACAAGACTTCCGGTTTTTCCACCGCCTGCGCGTGCGCTGGGCCGAGGTGGACATGCAAAAAATCGTGTTCAACGCCCACTACCTGATGTATTTCGACACGGCGGTGTCCGACTATTGGCGCGCCATGGCCCTGCCATATGAGGCGGCCATGCAGCAGCTGGGAGGCGAGCTGTACGTGAAGAAGGCCACCGTCGAGTTCCACGCCTCGGCCCGCGTGGACGACCAGATCGAGGTCGCCGTCAAGTGCGCGCGCATAGGCAACTCGTCCATGCTGTTTTCCGGGGCGATTTTCCGCGGCGATGAGTTGCTGATCACGAGCGAGCTGATCTATGTGTTCGCCGACCCGGCCACCCAGACCTCCAGGCCCGTTCCCGCCGTCCTGCGTGATGCCTTGAGCGGCTACGAAGCGGGCGAACCCATGGTCGAGTTCAGGCTCGGTTCCTGGGCCGAGCTGGGCGAGGACGCGTCAAGGGTGCGCACCGAGGTGTTTGTGGCCGAGCAGCGCGTTCCGATGGAAATGGAGTGGGACGAGGCCGACGCCACGGCCGTCCACGCCGTGGCCTACAACCGCCTGGGCCAGCCGCTGGCCACCGGTCGACTGCTGGCCCGTCAGGCCGGCGTTGCCAAGATCGGCCGCATGGCGGTCAACCGGGTGCTGCGCGGCTGCGGCCTGGGCCGCGACATTCTGCAGGCCCTGATGCAGGCCGCCCGCCAGCGCGGTGACCATGAGGTCGTGCTGCACGCCCAGCGCAGCGCCGAAGGCTTTTATGCGCGCCTGGGGTTTGCACCGCGCGGCGAGCCCTTTGACGAGGTGGGCATTCCGCACATCGAAATGTTCACTCTTTTGTGACGCCATACCCAAGGCCCAACGCCATGGCCAAGAAAAAACGAAACCCCTGCGGCAAACCAGCCAGCCTTGCCGGCGCGGCGCTTCCCGCCGACGCTCCCGAAGCGACACGGCCCGCAGCGGGCTCTGCCAGCCGTGCCCGCGCGTCGGCTGCCGTCCTGCCCGCCGAAGTGGTGCGCGGCGACTGGAGCGCCATCATCTTTGCCCTGATGATGTTCCTGGCGCCGGCCATCGGCGTGCCGCACGAGGAAATGCTGCAGGACACGCTCAAGTCCATCGCGGTGTCATTTGCCGCCCTGAGCGCAGCCCTGCTGTTTTTCTGGCAGCAGCGCAACCGTCGCGATGGCCTGCGCTGGCATGCGCTGATGTGGCTGCCGCTGGCCCTGATGGCTTATGCGCTGGGCAGCATGGTCTGGTCCCACGCCTATCTGGCCGGCGTGGAGGCGATACGCTGGTTTGTGTTCAGCCTGCTGCTGTGGCTGGGCCTGAACACCTTGACGCGCGAGCGCCTGCCGGCCCTGGCCTGGGGTATTCACTGGGGCGCTGTGATGGCCTCGCTGTGGACGGCCCTGCAGTTCTGGGTCGACTTCAAGTACTTTCCGCAGGGCCCCCATCCGGCCTCGACCTTCGTCAACCGCAACTTCTTCGCCGAGTTCGCGGTGTGCACGCTGCCGTTTTCCGCGCTGCTGCTGGCCCGCGCAAAGAACTCCGCGACGATCGGCCTGCTGGCCTTCACCACGGCCTTCAACATCGTCGCCATCATGATGACGGGCACGCGCTCGGCTTTGCTGGGCATGCTGGCGCTGGCCATCGTGCTGCCGGTGATCCTGTACCTGTACCGCCAGCAACTGGCCCTTGTGCGCTGGGACAGCGGCAAGCGCATCCTGGCCCTGGGCCTGATCCTGGCCACCGTGCTGGGACTGGGCATGATCAAAGCCGGCAATGCCAAGCTGATCGAGGAACACAGACTCGAACAACGCGGCCTGACGGCACTGGAGCGCGGCTTTGCGCGCACGCGGTCCATGGCCGAGAGGAAGGAATACAGAGAAGGATCGTTCTCCGTGCGTCTGGTCATGTGGAAGGCCACGGCCCGCATCATTCAGGCGCGCCCGCTGAGCGGCGTCGGGGCCGGCGCCTGGGAGGTCGACATCCCCCTGTACCAGGCCGAAGGCTCGCAGCTGGAGACCGACTACTACGCGCACAACGAGATCCTGCAGCTGCTGGCCGAATACGGCCTCGTGGGCTGGCTGTTTTTGCTGTGCCTGCTCGCGTATCTGAGCCGCGCGGCCTGGAACACCTGGCGCGATCGCAGTCCTGAAGGCCAGGCCGAAGCACCTTTTCGGGCCCTGGCGCTGGCCAGCCTGCTGGTGTTCCTGATCGTCAGCAACGCCGGTTTCCCCTGGCGCATGGCCAGCACCGGGGCCATGTTCGCCCTGTCCCTGGCGATTCTGGCAGCCTCCGACGCCCGGCTGGGCCTGCGCGGCCCGGTTTTTGCCGCGCGCCTGAACTGGAAGCCGCTGTATTCGCAGGGCCTCGCCCTCGGCATGATGGCGTGCATGGCGCTGGCCGCCTACATCACCCAGCAGGCGGCCGAGAGCGAGAGCAAAATAGTGAAGGCGGTCAAGCTGGCGATGACGGTTTCCCAGTCCCGTGATGTTCAGAACCCGAAGTGGGACAAGAGCAAGCGCGAGATGCTGACCCTCATCAAACAGGGCATCGAGATCAACCCGCATTACCGCAAGATCACGCCCATGGTGGCCGACGAGCTGGCCAAATGGGGCGACTGGAAAAACGCGACCTGGATCTGGGAGTCGGTCGTGGGCTCGCGTCCTTATGTGGTTGCCATCTTGTCCAATATCGCGCGCGGCTACGCCCAGCAGGGCAATGTCGCCAAGGCCGGCGAATACCTCGAGCGCGCCAAGGCCTTGCAGCCCAGGGCGCCCTCGGTGGCTTCGCTGGACATCATCCTGATGAGCCGCACCGGCAAGGAGGCCGAGGCGGCCAGGCTCGCCAGAAACCTGCTCGAACAGAATGTGTACGACTACGACCTGGTCAACGCCGCCTATGTGCTGGGCGTGCGCGGCAAGGACTGGGCCCTGGCCGTCAAGGGGCTGGAGCTTCGCAACAAAGGCTGGCCCGCGCAGGCCGTCGACGGCTGGCTGAAGCTGGGCAACATCTACGCCGCCACCGAGATCAAGGACGAAGCCAAGGCACTGCAGGCTTACCGTGCGGCGCTGGCGGCCACGCCCGGCAGGGACCTGGAACTCACGCGCCGACAGATTCCGACGCTCTACCTGCCGCGGCTCTGAGAGTTCAGATGTCGTGCAGCAGGGCGTAGGGCAGGGCCTGCAGGCTCAGGGCCGGCCCGCCGGCCGAGCCCAGCCTCAACGCGCCTGCCTGCCCTTGGTGCTCAGCGGCCGTCACCTGCAGCGACACGATGGCGTCGCAGCCGCCGCCAGGCGCGGCAGCCGCCAGGGCGACCAGGCCGCAGGGCTGGGTTTCGTCGGCCGTGTGAAACACCTCCTGGCCCACCGCCATGTCGGCGTCGCTGTGGAGCAGATAGGCCCGGCGCTTGAGCGTGCCGCGGAACTGGCTGCGCGCCACCACCTCCTGGCCGGGGTAGCAGCCCTTCTTGAAGTTCACGCCGCCGACCGACTCGTAGTTGAGCATTTGCGGCACAAAGGCGTCCACGATGGGCGCGGTGATGCGGGCAATGCCGCTGCGCACCTCGCTCCACAGCCACAGTTCGGGGCTGAGCGCCGGACCCAGCGGCGCCGGCTCGCCCGCCGGCGCGACCCAGAGCGCCCGGGCACAGCCGTCCGCCGGATACAGAAACACCAGATGTCCTGAACCAGAATCAAGCTTGGTCCAGGCGGGTTGATCGTGGGATGCTATTGATTTGATAGCGTCGCCAGCGAGTCCCCAGAGTGCGAAGTCGGCCGAGGCATCGCTCAGCCTGGCTTTGGAGCGCAGCACGAACATGCTCAGCCGCTTGAGCGTCGGAGCCAGCAAATCGCGGCTGCAAACCAGCAGCACCTCGGTGTGGCTGCGCTTGAAACCGACGAAGCTGGCCTGCATCCGGCCCTTGGCCGAGCAATACGCGGCGAGTCGCGCTTCGGACAGGCCCAGCAGCGCAAAATCCTGGGTCAGCTGGCCTTGCAGGAATTGGGTGGCATCCTCGCCCTGGACGCGGATCACGCCCAGGTGGGGCAGGGGGGCGATTCCATTCAACGGTGCAGTCATGGCCTGAATTATCATGCCCGGACGATTTCATGAAAGTAGCAAGGCTGTGCGTCGATTGTTGTTGGTGATGGTGGTTTTGCTCGCGGCGCTGGGTGCCGGCGCCGCCTGGTGGCTGCACCAGCCCCTGGCGCTGGCCGCCGACAGCGTGGACCTGTCGATCGAGCCCGGCACTTCGCCGCGCGGCGTCGCGCAGAATGTGTTCGAAGCCGGCGTGCAGGTGAATCCCGGCGCACTGTACTGGTGGTTCCGCCTCTCGGGGCAGGCGCGCCAGATCAAGGCGGGGAGCTACGAGCTCGAGCGCGGTACCACGCCGCGCAGCCTGTTGCGAAAGCTGGTGCGCGGCGAGGAGGCGCTGCGCGCCGTCACCCTGGTGGAAGGCTGGAACTTCCGCCAGGTCCGCGAGGCGCTATCAAAAGCAGAGCAGCTCAGGCCCGATACGCAAGGGCTGAGCGACGATGCGATCATGAGCCAGCTGGGCCGGACGGGACTCCACCCCGAAGGCCGGTTCTTCCCCGACACCTACACCTACACCAAGGGCGCCAGCGACCTGGCCGTGCTCAGGCGCGCCCTGTCCGCGATGGACAAGAAGCTCGAAGCCGCCTGGGCCCAGCGCGTACCGTCGCTACCGCTGAAAAGTCCGCAGGAGGCGCTGATCCTGGCCAGCATCGTCGAAAAGGAAACGGGCAAGGCCAGCGACCGACCCGCCGTCGCAGCCGTCTTCACCAACCGGCTGCGCATCGGCATGCTGCTGCAGACCGATCCGACCGTGATCTACGGCCTGGGCGACAGGTTCGACGGCAATCTGCGCAAGAAAGACCTGCAGACCGACACGCCCTGGAACACCTACACCCGCGCCGGCCTGCCGCCCACGCCGATCGCCATGCCCGGCAAGGCCGCACTCATGGCGGCCGTGCAGCCCGCGCCCACCAAGGCGTTGTATTTCGTGGCGCGCGGCGACGGCTCCAGCCACTTCAGCGCCTCGCTCGAAGAGCACAATCGGGCGGTCAACCAGTACCAACGCGGTCAGTGAACATGGACAAGCAAGGGCTTTTCATCAGCTTTGAGGGCATCGACGGGGCCGGCAAGTCGACCCATATCGAGAACCTGGCCGCCGCGTTTCGGGCGCAGGGCAGGGTGGTCACGCTGACCCGCGAACCGGGCGGCACGCCGCTGGCCGAGCGCTTGCGCACCCTGGTGCTCAACGAGGCCATGGACACGCTGACCGAAGCGCTGCTGATCTTTGCGGCGCGGCGCGACCACTTGCAGCAGGTGATCGAGCCGGCGCTGGCGCGCGGCAACGTCGTGCTGTGCGACCGCTTCACCGACGCGACCTTTGCCTACCAGGGTGGCGGGCGCGGTTTCAACCTGGAGGTGCTTTCGGTTCTGGAGCAATGGGTGCAGGCGACACCGGGACTTCCGCCCGGCGCGATCCGGCAGCCCGAGCTGACCCTGTGGTTCGACCTGCCGCCGGAAGTGGCTGCCCAGCGCCTGGCCGGTGCCCGCATGCCCGACAAGTTCGAAGCCCAGCCGATGGAATTTTTCCGCCGGGTGGCCGCCGGTTATGCCCAGCGCCTGGCTGCGGCTCCGAGCCGCTTTGCCCGCATCGATTCGGATCACCCGCGCGAAGTCGTGTGGCAGTCCGTGCGCTCGGCGGTTCTTGCCAGGGGGTGGTTGAGATGAAGCCCACCCCTGTTGCTGGCTCACTGCGTGTAGCCGCCTCCCCCCTCAAGGGGGCAACACCAGCGGCCCGGCAGAGCCGGTTCCGCGGTGTTCCCCGAATAGTCATCGCGTTTCATGCGTCGTGGGTCGTGCACAACGCAGTGGAGGAACTGACGTGAGAGCCGCGCCCTGGATTGCCGCCCAGACGAGCCAACTGCTGGCCCAGCGCGGCCATGCCTGGCTGCTGCAGGGCCCGTCCGGCCTCGGCCAGTACAGCCTCGCGCTGGAACTGGTGCGCGCCTGGCTCTGTGATCAACCTGGCGAGCAAGGCGCCTGCGGCCAGTGTGGCAGCTGTCACGCCATCGAGGTGCGCACCCATGCCGACCTCTGCGTGCTGATGCCCGAAACCGTGATGCTGGCCCTGAGCTGGCCGCTGAGCGAAAAGGCCCAGGCCGACATCGACGACAAGAAGCGCAAGGCCAGCAAGGAAATCCGGGTCGATGCCATGCGCGATGCGGTCGAGTTTGCCCAGCGCACCAGTGCGCGCACACGCGGCAAGGCGGTGCTGATCTATCCGGCCGAGCGCATGAACAGCATCACGGCCAATGCCTTGCTCAAGACCCTGGAAGAGCCGCCGGGCGACGTGAAATTCGTGCTGGCCAGCGAAGCCTCCCACCAGCTGCTGCCCACCATCCGCAGCCGCTGCCTGGGCCACACCATGGCTTGGCCCGCCGAAGAAGCGGCCCTGGCCTGGCTGCAGCAGCAGGGCGTGGCCGCCGCCGATGCCCCGGCCCTGCTGCGGGCGGCTGGGGGGCGACACGATGACGCCCTGCAGTTCGCCCAATCGGGGCGCGACCCGCAAGCCTGGTCCCGGCTGCCCAAGACCCTGGCCCGCGGGGAGGCGGGCGCCCTGTCCGAGTGGACGCCGGCCCAGGCGGTGGACGGGCTGCAAAAACTCTGCCATGACCTGCTGGCTCGCCGCGTCGGCGCCGCTCCCCGTTATTTCAGCCTGCCCGATCTGCCGGCGGCACCGGCCCCGGCGGCCCTGGCCCGCTGGTCCAAGGAGCTGGCGGCAACCGCACGCACCGTCGAGCACCCCTTCAACGCAGGCCTGATGCTCGAAGCGCTGGCAAGCCAGGCCTACAGCGCCTTACACTCCAAGGCTTGAACTTCGCCCCATGAGCACTCCTGTTTCCAGCACTCCCCGGCCTAGCGTCATCCAGCTGGCCATCAAGGAAAAAGCCGCCCTGTACGCGGCCTACATTCCGCTGTTCACCGAAGGCGGCATCTTCATTCCAACCTCGCGCGACTACAAGCTCGGGGATGATGTCTATGTGCTGCTCACGCTGCCCGAGGATCCGCAACGCTATCCGGTGGCCGGCAAGGTGGCCTGGGTGACACCGGCACGGGCTGCGGGCAACCGCACGCAAGGCGTCGGCATCCGTTTTCCGCAGGACGAGAAATCGCGTTTGCTCAAGCTCAAGATTGAAGAAGTGTTGGGCGGACACCTGGCCTCCGACCGGCCAACCCAGACCATCTAGCACGCTGCGCGACGCGCCGATTGCTACTTTTTTTATAGCATTCGACGCTCAATTGGCAAGGGCTTCATTGTCTTCTTGCTCTCCATCCGATGTTTACCGATTCCCATTGCCACCTGAGCTTTCCTGAACTGGCCGCCCAGCTGCCCGAGATCCGCCGCGCGATGGCCGAGGCCCAGGTGGACCGCGCGCTGTGCATTTGCACCACGCTGGAGGAATTCAGTGCGGTCCATGCGCTGGCCATGAGTTACGACAACTTCTGGGCGACCGTGGGCGTGCACCCCGACAACGAAGACGTGACCGAGCCCACCCTCGACGATCTGCTGCAACGCGCCGCCCTGCCGCGCGTCGTGGCCATCGGCGAGACCGGGCTCGACTACTACCAGATGGAAGAACGCAAGGGTGGCCGCGCGGTGTCCGACCTGCAGTGGCAGCGCGAACGTTTTCGCGTCCATATCCGGGCCGCGCGCCGATGCGCCAAGCCTCTGGTCATCCACACCCGCAGCGCCTCGGACGACACCCTGGCCATCCTGAAGGAGGAGGGCGAGGACGGCTCCGGCGGCTCGGCCGGCGGCGTTTTTCACTGCTTCACCGAGACCTCGCAGGTCGCGCGCGCCGCGCTGGACCTGGGCTTTCACATCTCGTTTTCCGGCATCCTGACCTTCAAGAACGCCCAGGATCTGCGTGACGTCGCGGCTTTCGTGCCGCTGGACCGCCTGCTGATCGAAACCGACAGCCCCTATCTGGCGCCCGTGCCCTATCGCGGCAAGACCAATAACCCGTCCTATGTGCCTTACGTGGCGCGCCAGCTGGCCGAGATCAAGAAATGCCCGCTCGAAGAAATTGCGCAGGCCACCAGCACCAATTTCGAGCGCCTGTTCAGCGGGGTCAAATCATGAGAAATTGCATTCGAAAAGTAATTTATCTCATTGTTTTATTTGCATTTAATCTGTCTCACGCCGGCTCGTACGAAGATTTTTTCGCCGCCATCAAGCAAGACAATGCCGCCGCCATCACCGCGCTGCTCAAGCGCGGCTTCGACCCCAACACGCGCGACCCCGCAGGCCAGCATGGCCTGCTTCTGGCCTTGCGCGAACCCTCGCTCAAGGCCGCGCGGGCCTTGCTGGATTCGCCCCAGACCGAGGCGGAAGTCCGCAACGCCCAGGACGAAAGCCCATTGATGATCGCCGCGCTCAAGGGCCATCTGGAAATCGCCCAGGCGCTGATTGCCAAAGGCGCCGACGTCAACAAGCCCGGCTGGACGCCACTGCATTACGCCGCTACCGGCGCCCATCTCGCGATCATGAGTTTGCTGCTGGACCACCATGCCTACATCGATGCCGAATCGCCTAACGGCACGACGCCGCTGATGATGGCAGCTTCTTACGGCAACTCGTCGGCAGTCAAGCTTTTGCTCGAAGAAGGCGCCGATCCATTGCTCAAGAACCAGCAAGGCCTGAGCGCCATCGACTTTGCCCAGCGCGCCAACCGCAAGGACTCCGCCGACATCATTGCAGCGTTCGTGCGCGCGAAGCAGCCCAAAGGCAAGTGGTAACGACGCTTGATGTTTTGCGCTGCGCGCGGCAAGCTGGCTGGAACGATCAGCCCTTGACGCGTCAAACCGCTATTTAATACGATGTATATTATGTTAAGTCCAAAACGCTATCGAACTGATAGCGTCCCACGCCCGCTCCATGGGCGCTTCGCTTGCCGCCTGCTAATCTTTCCGGACAACTTCGGGGAGACGGCCATGGTTCCACGGGTGCGCGACTTGTTCGGCATGATGCCGGTGACGATGGACGATGTTGAGGCCTGGTTGCTCGCGGTGCCGGGGATCGACCCGGGCAGCCCGCGCGCGGCCTGGTACACGCGGGCCTATGACGTGCCGGGCAAGATCGAGCGGGCCAAGCTGGCGGGCCTGTTCGATGAGATCGTGACCCGGGAGCCGCCCCGCCTCAGTGGTGGATGCGGTTTCGCTCGTGGTAGCTCAGCGGTAGATCGCGTCGCGCTTGCCGATCGCAAGCACGGTCACGGTGATGGAAGTGACGGGCGCGCCACTGTCGAGTCTTGAAACCAAGACCCACCAACCCATCTCAAACCGAACATGAGTCGCCTTCCGCTGTTTGGTTTGTCGGCCGTCTTCCACGCCTACGTCGGCTGGCGCCTTGTCCCTGCCTTGGCGGGCTGGTCATGGGCGTCGGCGCTTCTTGCGACCATGCTGCTGTGCTCCGCGGTGCTGATCCCGATGGGCCTGCTGGCGCGGCGACTGCAGGCTCGCAAGCTCGGCGAAGCCCTGGCCTGGGCCGGCCTGCTGTTCATGGGACTGTTTTCTTCGCTGTTCGTGCTCGCACTGCTGCGCGACGTGGTGTTGCTGCTGGCGGCTGTGCTCGAACTGGCGTGGCCGAACTGGTTGGCCAGGCAAGGTCTGGAAATGGGATCGGCAGCTTTGGTGCCCGTTGCTGCCGCGCTGATCACGCTCTTCGGTTTCATGAACGCTCGGCGCACTGCCGCCGTGGTGCCGGTTGACGTGCCGATCAAGAATCTTCCCGATGCACTGGACGGCTTCACGATTGCCCAGATCAGCGACATCCATGTCGGACCGACCATCAAGGGGCCCTATCTGGACCACATCGTCGAGGCAGTCAACCGGCTGGACGCCGACATGGTCGCCGTCACTGGCGACCTGGTAGACGGCTCGGTGGCCGAATTGGCTCAGCATGTGGCGCCGCTGGCGCGCCTGTCATCGCGCTACGGCACGTTCTTCGTGACCGGCAACCACGAGTATTACTCCGGCGCCCAGGACTGGATAGAAGAGCTGCGACGCCTGCACGTGCAGGTGCTGATCAACGAGCATGTGGTGCTGCGCCATGGCGCAGCGACCCTGGTGGTTGCCGGCGTGGCCGATGCCAGCGCGCACCACTTCGATCCCGCGCATCGCAGCGACCCGTATGCGGCCATCGCCGGCGCGCCGCGGCGTGGATCGGTCAAGCTGCTGCTGGCCCACCAGCCGCTCAGCGCAGCCGCAGCGGCGGCAGCGGGATTTGACCTGCAGCTCTCGGGCCATACCCATGGCGGCCAGTTCTGGCCCTGGAACCACCTCGTGCCCTTGCAGCAACCTTTCACGGCCGGGCTGCATCGCCTCGACGATCTCTGGGTGTACACGAGCCGCGGCACAGGCTATTGGGGGCCCCCGAAGCGCTTCGGTGCGCCATCGGAGATCACGCATCTGCGACTGGTGCGGCAGCGGCAGTGAAGTTGTCCCTGTCTTGTGTGGACAAGTTTGTTGATGACGCCAAGACAACTGGGCCGACCCCAGATTTGGCGCGGCCTGCGCTGCGATGCCCGCATTTTGAGCAGATGGGCAAGCCCTTCAGGGCACCATGGCCAGCGAGTGGCGAATTTCGGAGGGGTTGAGCTGCAGCGGGCGGTACTGCACCTTGGCCCAGCCGGGGCTCATGTCGCGGTAGCGCTCCGAAAACACCAGTCCGCTCTGGCCGGTCTGGTAGATGAACTGCGAGTTCTCCAGGTTCGCGAGGTCGTAAATGGCGCGCAGCGAAGCCGCATGGCGGTTGGCGAAAGGCGTCTTGTCGTCGTTGGGCCAGTATTGCCCGACGTTGACGGTGAACGGGTCGCCGCCGGTCGGGATGGTGACATCAAAAAACGACGACAGCGCCGCCACGTTGCCGAAGGGCCGGTGGCGGCTGAGCGCCCTGTGGGCCTGGCCCCACTGCCACTGGTAGATATCGCTGCCGTATAACGCCTGCAGACGATCCAGTGCCCGGTCCAGCGCTGCCGTGGACTGCTCGGTACAAGACTTCGGCGCGCACCACCAGCCGTCGTTGTCGAGCAGCACATGCTCGACCGTGGCGCGGAAATGGCGCTTGCCGTACAGCGCCTTGAAGCGCGCCTCGCCCAATTTCGGCGCGATCAGCCCGCGCGCCATTTCATCGGCCCACACGGCAAAAACCAGCGCGGCGGTGCTGTCAGCACGCATGACGCTGTCAAAGCCCTGGAGCTGCCCTTGCGCGGCGGTGGCCAGCGGATGGCTGGACGGGGTCCCTTGCAGGTATGGCAGCAGCTTGCGCGTGGCAGGCGATAGCAGGTCCGCATGCATGGCCCGCATACTGGCCATGTCGTGCCGGGGATTGGCGGCGAGCAATTGCTCGATGCGGTCGAAGCGGTAAGGAACCACCCAGTCCTGGCCCATGAAGTGCGGGTAGTTGGACGCGGTGATGCGCTGGTTGGCCGTGGCGACCCAGCCCTTGCGCCCGTCGTCCTGCGGCGTTGCGTCGTAGGGCAGCCAGCCGCCCCAGTCGTAGCGGGACTGCCAGCCGGGTGACGGGGCGATACCCCTGATGTCGTTGTCGGGCCTGCGCAGCGGCAGCTTGCCCACGGCCTTGAAGGCGATCCTGCCGCTCACATCGGCCATCACCACGCTTTGCATCGGCGAGTGGTGATCGGCATAGGCGGCAAGCAGCTCGTCCACCGACTGCGCGCGATTGGAGTTGAGGCCGGCGAGCACGGTGCGGTTGTCCGCATCCAGCGCGCTCCAGCGCAGGGCCAGCACGTACTTGCCGAGGTCCAGCAGGTCGGCGTGGGACTTTTGCGCATCGCTGAGCACCGGGCCGTGGCGGGTCTCACGCATGACCAGAGCGAGGTCAGGCTTGTGTTTGACCTTGATGACTTCGGTCCGGGTCTTGAACTCGGCCCAGCCTTGCGGCGTCCTGTACTGCCGGGGGTTGGCCGGATTGATCTGCTCCAGGTAGAGATCCTGCACATCGGGGCCGGTGTTGGTGAAACCCCAGGCCACCTTGTCGGTGCGGCCCAGCACCACGAACGGCAGGCCGGGCAAGGTGGCGCCGATGACCTCCAGCCCGGGGGCCTGCAGCCTGGCAAAGTACCAGATCGCCGGGGCACTGAGGCCCAGATGGGGGTCATTGGCCAGCAAGGGCTTGCCGCTGGTGGTGTGCGTGCCCGCCACCACCCAGTTGTTGCTGCCCTTGCCTTCCACGTTGCCGGCGCTGTGCGCCAGGTCCGTGGCCCAACTGTGCATCTGCGTCGCGATTTGTTGATCAAACAGGCCGTTGACCCCCGTAGTCATATCGTGAGCCGCTACCGTTTTCGTAGCGCTCGGGGGCTGCGAGCGGTACACGCCGAGTTCGGCGTAGAGCCTGGAGAAATCCTTTGTGGAGGCTGGCGGCTCGCCCGGGTATGGCGGAAACAGCTGCCACAAACGCTGGGTGTCGAGCACCTTGGCCGACGACAGCCGCGCAAACTCGGAGCCCCAGTTGCCGCCCAGGTCCAGCGCCATCATGATCGACCAGCCCACGCTGTCTGCGGGCTCCCAGGCCGGGCCGGACCCGCCGGGTTTGAGTCCGAGCAACTGGAACTCCGGCGACAGGGCCTGCGAGCTGCTCGCATGAAACGCGTTGATGCCGTCGCTATAGGCCTGCAAGGCATCGCGTGCTTCGGCCGGCAGGGCGGCTAGCTGGGCCCGGGCGGCGGCCATGATGCCCAGTGTGCGCATCAGCTTGTCGGTCTCCAGCGTGGCCTCGCCAAACACCTCGGACAATTCGCCGTGCATCACCCGGCGGTTGAATTCGAGCTGCCAGCCACGCTCCTGCGCATGAACATAGCCAAGTGCCAGCCAGGCATCGCGCGTGGACCGGGCCTTGATGTGCGTCACATCAGCCGCATCGCGCTCCACCGTCAGCGGCGCGGCCAGCACAGCCAGCTTGAGCTCGCCATCAAGCGCCGGAAAGCTCCGCTTGACATAAAGGCCGGCCGCTGCGGCTAGCAGCACCACCACGGCCAACAGCGCCCGGGCCGTGCGTTTCAACCAGATCATGTGTGCCTCCTCCTCTGCGCGCCAGTGGACTGTTGCCCCGGTCGCCATGATGGTTCAGATCAGGCGCTGCGGCCTGATGCGCTCAGCGCGGTCCCCAGCCCGTCCCCCGGTGCGTCAGCGCCACGGCGCCGTCCGACAGGTTGAAACTGACCGTGGGCACGGTGAAGTCGCTGAACGGAGCGCCCAGGGCGATCTCGCCCTTGCCGTGCAGCACGCACTCTTCGCGGCGCAAGGCCAGTTCGGCGCCGCTGCCATCGAAACGAACCCAGGTGCCATAGCTGCTGACGTCGGTCAGCACGAAAGTGCCATGGCGCCATTCGATCTTGGCGTGCATGCGCGACACGCGCGGGTCGTTCACCACGAATTCGGCTTCCATCACCCGCCCCAGATGGATGGGAAGATCGGACGCGTTGAAATGCGCATTGACGTCCAGCCACGACAACTCGATCTGTCCCAGCATGAAATCAGACGGCGGGGCGATCTGCTCCAGGGTCGCCGGCATGGTCAGCAAGTCCGTGGCCAGCTCCACCTGCCATTCGATGCGGTAGACCACACGGGCTTCGGCCTTGCCACGGATGTTGATGGGGCCCAGGCTGCGAAAGCGCACATCCCTGGACGACAACTGCTGCACCACGGTGTCGGTCGCCCAAATCTGGTCGGCGCCGGAAAGATCGCTCAGCCTTGACGCCACGTTCACGGCATCGCCATAGCAGTCACCATCGACTTCGACGATCTCGCCGCTGGCCACACCGACCTGCAGCCGCATGCGCAAATTCTCCGGCCATTTCAGAATGCGCTTTTGATGATCGCGTTGCATCGCCACAACAGCGTCGACCGCCTTCGCGCCGGAAGGGAACACGGCCAGCACCCCATCGCCCAGATTCTTGACCACCCGACCCGCATGAGCCTCACAAACCTGGCCTATCCAATGCGTCAGCCGGGTGATGGCTTGCGTCGCTTTGGCATTGCCCAGCGTCTCGAAAACGCCCGTGCTTCCTGTGAGATCTGCAAAAACGACGGTGCTGGTTGCAGTCATGCCCTGAATCTTGCGCTGTTATTTACATGCCAAGTTTAGAGTAAGCCACCCCGTTCAGGATGTCTTGAACTGCAACGACTTGAACTCCAGGAACTCTTCAAAACCAAAAACGCCGTTCTCCCGGCCGTTACCGGACTGCTTGTAGCCGCCAAACGGCGCGTTGGCATTGAATGGCCCGCCATTGATGTCGACCTGGCCCGTGCGTATGCGGCGCGCCACGGCCGTCGCCCGGGCTTCGTCGGTGCTCCAGACCCCGCCTCCCAAACCGTAGACGGTGTCGTTGGCGATTTTCACCGCCTCGTCCTCGTCCCGATAGGTCAGCACGACCAGCACCGGGCCGAAGATTTCCTCGCGTGCCAGCGTATCCGTGGGTTTCACTTTCAGGATCGTAGGCTGGACGAAGTAGCCCTTGTCGAGCGCTGGTCTGGCGGGCCCGCCAGCAATGATTTCAGCGCCTTCCTTGACGCCCTGCTCGATCAAGCCCAGCACCCGGTCGCGCTGCGCGGCGCTGACCAGCGGGCCCAGCTTGCTGGACTCCTCCAGGCTGGGGCCAATGCTGTACCTGGCAATGGCGGCCTGGGCCAGCGCCTTGACCTCCTCGTAGCGGCTCTCGGGCACCAGCATGCGAGTATGGGCCGAGCAGGTCTGGCCGCTGTTGAGCAGGCAAGCCGAAATCGTTCCCTTGACGGCAGCTTCCAGGTCGGCATCTGGCAGGATCACGCTGGCCGACTTGCCGCCCAGCTCCAGCGCCACGCGCTTGACCGTTTGCGTCGCGAGCTCAGCGACTCGCTTGCCGGCGCGGGTGGATCCGGTGAAGCTCACCATGTCGACTTCCGGGTGCGTGGCCAGCACCTCGCCCACCACCGGGCCCGCACCGTTGACCAGGTTGAACACGCCGGGGGGCAAACCGGCTTCGTGAATGATCTCGGCCAGGATCATCGCGTTTACCGGCGCCACCTCGCTGGGCTTGAGCACCACGGTACAGCCGGCCGCCAGCGCTGGCGCGACCTTGAGCGTGATCTGGTTGAGCGGGAAGTTCCAGGGCGTGATGCAGCCCACCACGCCGATGGGCTCGCGCACCACCAGCGAATTACCCACCTTGCGTTCCCATTCAAAGGCGCGCGCCACCTTGGCGAAATTGGTCCAGTTCCACACCGGCCCGCCCACCTGCACCGCACGCGCGAGCTTGAGCGGCATGCCGACTTCACGCGCGATCGAGGTGGCGATCTCGTCCATGCGCGCCTTCAGGCCGGCGCAGACCTTGTCCAGGTAGCCGGCCCGCGTTTCGACGGACAGCGACGACCAGGAATCGAACGCCGCACGCGCCGCGAGCACCGCCTGGGCCGCCTCGTCAGCCGTTCCCGCCGGGACCGTGGCCATGACCTCTTCCGTGCTGGAGTCATGCACGGCGAATGTTTCTGCGGACCGGGCGGCCACCCACTGGCCGTTGATGTAATGCGATGAATAGGTTTTCATGAGATCGATGAGCTCAGCCGGCCTTGATTATGAAATAAGCCCGCATTTTTGCCCTGATAACGGGGGCGGAGTGGATGCCGTTATCGCCAAACACTTTATGTTTGGCCGGCAAGCCATTGATTCACATGTTGTTTTTAGTTAACGACTGGTGCGTCACCTACTTGCAGCTTGTTTCATCACCAATTAAGGTGTCACAAACCATGGCTATATTGGGTCCACAAAGACGTCGTTGAAGAAGAATATGCGCTGGATCAAACTCAACTTTAGAACCAGTTTTTATGGCTTGCTGAGCCATTCGACACCTGTGTCGAAGTCTGTGTTGGCCAACAGGACCGAAGACATCCGTCAAGCCATGCTCGACGCCCTGGGTCCATCGGGCAGCCAGGGTTTCCCCCAGATCGCACGCCGAGTGCGCTTCGCTGCCGACATCACGGGGCTTTGGTATTTGCGCGGCGATCTGATGGCCGCCCTGGCCAGCACGCAAGGCGAGGCCGCGGCCCGCCAGAAAATCGACAGCGTCACCACGCTGTTCAAGGGGCTGCTGCCAAGCGGCATGAGCTCCCGGCCCAGCCCGCTGATGGGCTAAAGCGGAGCTTCAGCGCAGGCTGGCAAATGCCCGAAGGGCTTGTGATGCCGCAGCCCAAGCGCGCGGCCGCGGCTTCAATGGCGGTGCCCCCAGAGCACGAAGGCGTCGCGGTCTGCCACCGCCAGACTGACGCTGGCGCCCACCGGCAGCAGCACCTTGGTGGCGACGTGGCCAAAGGGCAGATTGGTCAGAACCGTTACCTTTAGCTGGCTGCGCAGCCAGCTCACCACGGTCTGCAGCTTGTAGCCCTTGTCGTGGGGCACCAGGCTGTAGTTGGTGAACTGCCCCAGCAAAATCGCCTTTTGCCGCGCCAGTACACCCGCGTGGAGCAGCTGCGTGAGCATGCGCTCGATCCGGTAAGGGTGTTCGTGGATGTCTTCCAGAAACAGGATGCCGCCCTGGATGGCCGGCAGGTAAGGCGTTCCCGCCAGCGAGGCCAGGACCGACAGGTTGCCGCCCCACAAAACCGCCTTTTTGATGCTCCACGAGCTTCCAGCCCCATCCTTCAGGGCACCACGCGCTATCAAATTAGGAGCATTCAGTCCTGCCTCCCTGGCCAGGCGCCAGCCCGTGCCCTCCCCTTGGCCGCTGACCAGGTCGTCAAAGCAGGCTTCCATGATGTCGTCGGGCTCTCCCTCGACGCCGAAGTCCTCGCCCAGTGCCGGCCCGGCCCAAGTTACGGCCCCGGTCCTGGCCAGCAGGGCGCACTGGAACGCCGTGAAGTCGCTCAAGCCCACAAACGCCGTGCCTTTGTCTATGGCCTTGGCCACGGCCTTGTAGTTGATGCCGGGCAGGATGCGGGTCAGGCCGTAGCCGCCGCGTGAAATCAACGCCACATCGGCGCCGCTGGCGGCAGCACGGTGGATCGCGGCCAGCCGGGTTTCGTCGTCGCCCGCGAAGCGCATGTGGCTGCATAGCGCAGCCTCGTCGATCTCGACCTCATGACCCAGCGCCTTCAGGCGCGCCACGCCTCGCCGAAACGCGGCCTTGTCACGCACGGCGCTGGACGGCGAATAGATGTACACATGTTTTGTCATGGGACGAAGTATCCCATCGCACCGTCCCCTGGCATCTGCGCCCTGCCCGGCTCATCGGAAAAAATCCACCGCGCGCTCGGCCACCTGCTCGCCATGCTCCTGCACGAAATGCCCGGCCTGCTCCAGCACCATGGGTTCGGGACAGTTGCGGATCAACTGCCGCAGGCCCTGCATCACCGGCGGGCCCAGCGCCGGATCCTGCGCGCCTACGGCCATCAGCGTCTGGCCGTTCCAGCGCTCGCGCCAGAACTCGCGGGCCGCGCGCGAAACGGCGGCACCGTCCGCCTCCGGGGACTCGGGCACCATGGGCGGAAAGGCACGCAAGGCAGCACGGTGCCCCTTGTCGGGAAACGGCGCGCTGTAGGCGGCGCACTCCTCGGTGCTCATCTGCGGGTTGCCCCGGGCGAACAAGCGGGCCACATCGAGCTCCGGGTTCTTGGCGCACATCTCGCGCCAGGCCAAAAAACCGGGGCTCAAAGGCACATCGCCTGTTCCGAGCGCCGTGTTCATCACGAGCAGACCGCGGTAGCGCTGCGGCGAGGCCAGGGGCAAGGTCAGGCCCAGCAGGCCGCCCCAGTCCTGCACCACCAGCACGACGTGGTGCAGGTCCAGCCGCTCGACGAATTCCATCAGGACCTGCCGGTGCCAGCTGAAGCTGTGGGCCGACTCCCGCTTCGGCTTGTCGCTCTTGCCGAAGCCGATCAGGTCGGGCGCCACGACCCGGTGTCCGGCCGCCGTGAACACTGGAATCATCTTGCGGTAAAGATAGCTCCAGGCCGGGTTGCCGTGCAGGCAGAGGTAAGTGAGGGGCGCGTCCTCAGGCCCCTCGTCCAGGTAATGCATGCGCAGGCCGGCCAGCGAAGGCAGGTCGCTCACGTACCGAGGATCCCAGGGATAGCCAGGCAGAGAAGCAAATCGCGACTCGGGGGTGCGCAGCGCGTCCTCGCGCAGCGGCTGGCCGTTCATGCGGGCCTCATCGCGCTTACGCCGGAAAAAATCCCTGAGCAGGGCCGCCGACTCCTCCGCGAGCACGCCGCCCTGCACCTGCGTCTGGTGGTTCAACAGCTCCTTGGCGAACAGGTCGAGCACCGAGCCCGCCGCCCCGGTCTTCGGGTCTGCCGCACCGAACACCACGCGCTTGAGGCGCGCATGCAGCATGGCCCCGCTGCACATGGCGCAGGGCTCCAGCGTCACGAACAGTTCGCAGCCGTCGAGCCGGTAGTTGCCCAGCACCTGTGCGGCCGCCCGCAAGGCCACGATCTCGGCATGAGCCGTCGGATCGTTGCTGTCGATCGGCGCATTGCAGCCCGTGGCGATGACTTCGCCATCCTTGACGACCAGGGCGCCCACAGGCACTTCGCCCGCAGCGATGGCCTCGCGCGCATGCGCCAGCGCGAGCTGCATGAAGTCTGAGTCACTCATCATTTGCTACTGTTTTAATAGCAGCTCGCACCCAGCGCGCGTCCATTGGAGATGACTCCTTACGGCTGGCCATGCCCAGCCGGTCCATCCAATCGGCCAGCGCCCGTTCATTTTCATTGCCTGAGGCATAGACGGATTTCATCGACGCATGGGCCTCGGGGCGGTGCTGGTTGAGCTTGAGCTTGCACTGCAGCTCGCTCACCTCCAGTTCGAAAGCCATGATGCCGGCCAGCATGCGGCCCGCGAATTCTTCACCGAGCCCACGCCACTGCTCGGCGTAGGACGGGTCATGGTCGGCAATCAGCTGCTTGAGCAAGCGGTCCTTGGCCAGCGGGTCTTCGATCAGCGCGGCCTGCACCGTACAATGCACCGCGAGGTAGTTCCAGGTCGGCACCCGGGCCAGGTCCGGATAGACCTTGGGCGACATGTAGGCGTGCGGCCCCAGAAACGTGACCACCGCGGTGGGCCGGGCCTGCAGGTAGCGCCAATGCGGGTTGGGCTTGGCCACGTGGCCGAGCAGCACCAGGGTGTCGCCCCGCTCTTGCAGATGCAGGGGAAGATGCGTGACAAGGGGCAAGCCAGCGTCGTCGGTGGAGATCAGGCTGGCGAACGGATGGGCGCGGATCAGCTCGCAGGCGATGGCCCGGTCTCGGACATTGAACTGGGGCGGCAGGTACATGGCTGCATTGTTGCAGGTTCCCCCCGCTGCGGCGGGGAATTGGCCGGTTCGCTAGACTTGCGGCATGACAGCCCACCCCGGATTGACCATTGTTTGCCTCTGTGCCGAATGGTGCGGCACCTGTCGCGACTACCGCCCGCTGTTCGACAGCCTGGCGGCCAGCCTGCCGGACCACCGGTTTTCCTGGATCGATATCGAAGACCAGGCGGATCTGGTGGGAGACGTCGATATCGATACCTTTCCCACGCTGCTGGTCGCGCAAGGCGAGCATGTCTTGTTTGCCGGGCCCGTGCTGCCCCGGCTGGCAGACACCCAGCGCCTGATAGCCACGCTCTGGCAAAGCCCTCAGGATGGCGACGCGCCCGCGGCACTTCGCATGCCGGCCGGCCAGCTGCAGGCTTTCAAAGACGTCGCACGGAGCTTGCACGCCAGCTAGCCTGGCGGGGACCCTTGCAATCCGCCGGACGCCGGAGGGATCAATCCGCGGTGAGCTTGAGCAAGATGTCGGCGTACCAGGCGCAGTTCAGGCCGAGCGCCTCGTCCAGTTCCAGGTCACGTGATCCGACGTCAAGCCGCGCGGAATGGACACCGAGCAGCATCCATGGCAGGTCCCCATGCTCGGGGCTTGGATCGGTGACGCGCATGACCACGGGTGCGCCACTGGTGCCCCGGTGCGTGCGCGCATCCGTCAGGAAATAGCCCTGACCTTGAAAACGCAGGCCAAACGATGATGCGATCATCGCCTGGCGCGCGACCGGCATGTGGTGCAAAGTGTCGTGAAAGCCAAGAGGGAAGCCGACGACCAGCAGCGAACTGCCGACCTCTGCCTGACGAATCGGGCCGTGCAAATGCTCCGGTGTGAACGCGCAGTAGAGCATTGTCCTGGGGAGCGCGGCGATCTGGAGTTCGATCACCGCGATGTCTATTTCCCCGGCCGTATCGATGCCCTGCCGCCAGATACTCTTGCCGGATCGATACAGCGGAACGGAAAAGCCGGTGGACTTCGCAAGATTGGCGGGATCGATGTGCAACTCGATTTCAATGCGATCCGGGAAGTGCTTGCTGGGCTCATCCCACAGCACGTGCCGGCTTGTCACCAGGAAAAGCCGGCCATTACGCTCGAAAAAGAAGCCACTTGCATTGGTCAGAAGCCGCTGCTGCTCAAATGTGCAGACCCGCGCGGCCGTCAGCAGGAGAGGTTCAATCGTTGACTTGGTCATGACTTCAACCGAGGACTCGCAATCGGATGAGTTTTCGACGTCAGCCCCATGCCGCATCGATGACGGCGCCCTACTCCCACTCAATAGTGGCCGGCGGCTTGGACGAGACGTCGTAGGTCACGCGGTTGATGCCGCGCACCTCGTTGATGATGCGGCTCGATACCTTCTTGAGCAAGGCGTAGGGGAGCTCGGCCCAGTCTGCCGTCATGAAGTCGCTGGTCTGCACGGCGCGCAGCGCCACGACGTAGTCGTAGGTGCGGCCGTCGCCCATCACACCCACGCTCTTGACCGGCAGGAACACGGTGAAGGCCTGGCTGGTGAGCTCGTACCAGGTCTTGCCGCTGGCTTCGTCCCTGAAGTTCCGAAGTTCCTCGATGAAGATCGCGTCGGCCCGGCGCAGCAGGTCGGCGTAGTCCTTCCTGACCTCGCCCAGAATCCGCACCCCCAGGCCCGGGCCGGGGAACGGGTGGCGGTAGACCATGTCGTGCGGCAGGCCCAGCGCCACGCCGAGCTCGCGCACCTCGTCCTTGAACAGGTCGCGCAGCGGCTCCAGCAGCTTCAGCCCCAGCTGCTCGGGCAGGCCGCCGACATTGTGGTGGCTCTTGATCGTGACGGCCTTCTTGCTCTTGGCGCCACCGCTTTCAATCACATCGGGGTAGATCGTGCCTTGGGCCAGGAAGCTCGCCCCTTTGTGCCCTGCCCCGCTGGCCTTGAGCTTGGCGGCCTCCTGCTTGAAGACGGTGACGAACTCGCCGCCGATGATCTTGCGCTTGGCCTCGGGGTCGCTGACACCGGCCAGCTGGCCCAGGAACAGCTCGCTGGCATCGACGCGGATCACTTTGGCGTGCAGCTTGCCCGCGAACATGTCCATCACCATGTCGCCTTCATTCAGCCGCAGCAGGCCATGGTCGACGAATACGCAGGTCAACTGGTCGCCGATCGCGCGGTGAATCAGGGCCGCCGCGACTGATGAGTCGACCCCGCCCGACAGGCCGAGGATGACTTCCTCATCCCCCACCTGGACGCGGATCTTCCCGACGGCTTCGCTGATGTAATCGCCCATGATCCAGTCGGGCCGCGTATCGCAGATGCCCAGCACGAAGCGCTCCAGGATCGCCTTGCCTTGCCTGGTATGCGTGACCTCCGGGTGGAACTGCACCGCGTAGAAGCGGCGCTCTTCGTCGGCCATGCCGGCGATCGGGCAGCTCTCAGTGCTGGCCATGAGCTTGAAGCCCGGTGGCAGCTCGGTCACCTTGTCGCCATGGCTCATCCAGACCTGCAGCATGCCGTGCCCTTCGGGCGTGACGTAGTCCTGAATCCCGTCGAACAGCCGCGTGTGGCCGCGCGCGCGCACGTCGGCATGACCGAACTCGCGCTTGTGCCCGCCCTCGACCTTGCCGCCGAGCTGGTAGGCCATGGTCTGCATGCCATAGCAAATGCCCAGCACCGGCACACCAAGCTCAAACACCGCCTGCGGCGCCTTGTCGGTCGTGTCCTCGTAGACGCTGGCGTGGCTGCCCGAGAGGATCACGCCCTTGAGCGTGCCGTCCTTTGCGTACTCGCGCACCCAGGCATCGCTCACGTCGCAGGGGTGGACCTCACAAAACACATGGGCCTCGCGCACACGGCGCGCAATCAGCTGGGTGACCTGGGAGCCGAAGTCGAGAATGAGGATTTTCTGATGCATACGTCAAAGAGATGATGTTTTGCCGCCGGGCCGCCCCTAGGCAAAACGCGGCCCCCTCGGGGGCCAGCGACCCACACGCAGTGGGGAAGCGTGGGGGCTCACGTTATTCCGCGCGGTAGTTCGGCGCTTCCGTGGTGATCTGCACGTCGTGGACATGGCTCTCGCGGATGCCGGCCGCCGTGATTTCGACGAACTCGGCCTTGTTCTTCATCTCCTCGATGGTGGCGCAGCCGCAGTAGCCCATGCTGGCGCGTACGCCGCCGGCCATCTGGTAGACGATGGACACGATCGAGCCTTTGTAGGGCACGCGGCCTTCGATGCCTTCGGGCACCAGCTTGTCGGCATTCGGGTTGCCGGTGGTCGACTCCTGGAAGTAGCGGTCGGCGCTGCCCTGCTGCATGGCGCCAATGCTGCCCATGCCGCGGTAGCTCTTGTAGCTGCGGCCCTGGTAGAGCACGATCTCACCGGGCGCCTCTTCGGTGCCGGCGAACATGCCGCCCATCATGACGGTGGAAGCGCCGGCCGCAATCGCCTTGGCGATATCGCCGCTGTAGCGTATGCCGCCGTCGGCGATCAGCGGGATGCCGCTGCCGCGCAGGGCGGTCGCCACATTGTCGATGGCCATGATCTGCGGCACACCGACGCCAGCCACGACGCGGGTCGTGCAGATCGAGCCGGGGCCGATACCGACCTTGACCCCATCGGCGCCGGCCTCGGCCAGCGCCAGCGCGGCCGCGCCGGTGGCAATGTTGCCGCCGATCACGTCGACCTGCGGGTAGTTCTGCTTGACCCAGCGCACGCGCTCGATCACGCCCTTGCTGTGGCCGTGGGCCGTGTCCACCACGATGGCGTCGACACCGGCCTTGACCAGGGCTTCGACACGCTCTTCCGTTCCCTCGCCCACGCCCACCGCGGCGCCCACTCGCAGGCGGCCGGAGGCGTCACGCGCGGCATTCGGGAAGCTGGTCTGCTTGGTGATGTCCTTGACCGTGATCAGGCCCTTGAGCTCAAAGGCATCGTTGACCACCAGCAGCCGTTCGAGCTTGTACTTGTTGAGCAGGGCCTTGGCCTCAGCGAGCGTCGTTCCATCGGGCACGGTAATGAGCTTGTCGCGCGGCGTCATGATCTCGCTCACCGGCACGTCGTAGCGCGTCTCGAAGCGCAGGTCGCGGCCGGTCACGATGCCGACCACCTTGCCGGCGTCGCAGACCGGGAATCCCGATACGCCGAGCTGCTCCGACAGGTCCATGACCTGGCGCACCGTGTGCCGGGGCGTGATGACCACCGGGTCGCGCAGCACGCCGGACTCGTAGCGCTTGACCTTGGCCACATGGGCGGCCTGCTCCTGCGCCGTGAGGTTCTTGTGCACGATGCCGATGCCGCCCTCCTGCGCAATGGCAATCGCCAGGCGCGCCTCGGTCACGGTGTCCATGGCGGCGGACACCAGGGGCAGATTCAGGGTGATGTTGCGGGAGAAACGGGTCGCGAGGGACGTGTCCTTGGGCAGGACTTGGGAGAACGCGGGCACCAGCAACACATCGTCGAAGGTGAGCGCTTTTCCGAGAAGGCGCATGTCAAAGCTCCAAAAAACGGATTGTACCCGCGTGACAACTCGCTTTCCTGAGGCGAGCGCACAACAACCGGCATGGCCCGCCGGTCAAGTGATGCTTTCTTCTGCTTGTTTCGGGCCGCTGCAGCGCTAAACTGGCCGCCATGAATTTGCTGCGAATTTTTCTGTCGGGCCTCGCATGCACCGTGTCCATGAGCGCTGCAGCCCAATGGCAATGGATGGACAAGGACGGCCGCAAGGTGTTCAGCGACCGCCCGCCGCCAGCCGATATCCCTGACAAGAACGTTCTGAAGCAGCCTGGGGGGCACCGTAGCCGGGCTCAAGAGCCGGCCGCCGTGGCCGCCGTCACGGCCGCGGCAGTGTCCGCCTCTCCGGCCCCTGCGCCCGTGGCTCCCACGGCGGCGAACGCTCCCAAGCTGAGCGGCAAGGACAAGGAGCTCGAAGCCCGCAAGAAACAGGCCGAAGAAGGCGAAGCCGCCAAAAAGAAGGCCGATGAGGAGAAGCTCGCGAAGGCCAGGGCCGAGAACTGCACACGCGCCAGACAGTCCAAGGCCGGCCTCGACTCGGGCATCCGCATCGCCCGCACGAATGCCCAGGGCGAGCGCGAAATCATGGACGACGCGGCCCGGGCCGCCGAAACCAGGCGCGTACAGACCATCATCGAGTCCGACTGCAAGTAAACGACGGGGTTCAGTACCCGGCCTTGGCGCCTGCCCTCTTCTTGGCAAACAGGCCGGCAGACCGCGCGCCCTGCTTCTGGAAACGTTCGCGCCGGGCCACTTTGGGATCGACCTTGAGCGCGCGGTAGATTTCCACCCGGTCGTTCTCGCGCAGCGCTTGATTCAGACTGACCTTGCGGCCCCAGACGCCCACTGGCGCCGACTGCAAATCAATCTCGGGAAACGCCTGCAGCACACCGCAGGCGCGCAAAGCCTGCAAGACCGTGGCGCTGCCGTCCAGCGAGAGCGCCTTTTCGTAAACCTGCCGGGGCCCGGCGGAGTACACCACCGTGACGTGAATCCTCATGGCCTCACCCGTAGATCTGCTCGGCGCGCTTGACGAAGGCGTCCACCAGGCTGCCTGCGATCTTGTCAAACACCGGGCCGACCAGCGCCGCCAGCGCAGCATTGTCAAAGCCATAGTCGAGCCTGAACTCCACCCGGCAAGCCCGCTGCGCGCCCTCGCCCAGGGGCATGAAGTCCCATTTGCCGTCGAGCCGGGAAAAAGGCCCGTTGACCAGCTTCATGCCCACCTGCCGCCCCGCCACATGCTCGTTGCGCGTGGTAAAGGTCTGGCGGATGCCGCCAAACGAAATGCCGACCTCGGCTGTCATGCCCGACTCGTCGGCCGAGAGCACCCTGGCATGGTCGCACCAGGGTAGGAACTGCGGATAGTCGGCCACCCCGGTCACCAGCGCAAACATTTCCTCGGCGCTGTACCAGATCAGGACGGATTTATGGATGGTTTTCATGCTGCGGAAGAACAAATGCAAGCGTACAGCGACGCAGGCGTTGCGGGAACATAAAATTGCATCCGCGGGCGCAATTGTATTGAGGCCGTGCGACCTCACTTTCTGACCATGGCCAAGAAACCCGACACCTCCGCCCGCATTGCCGACAACAAAAAGGCCGCCTACAACTACTTTTTCGAAGAACGCTTCGAGGCCGGCATGGTGCTCGAAGGCTGGGAGGTCAAGGCGCTGCGCGAAGGCAAGGTGCAGCTGACCGACGGCTACGTGGTCATTCGCGAGGGCGAGCTGTTCGTGATTGGCTGCCAGATCAACCCGCTCAAGACCGCGTCCACGCATGTCAACCCGGATGCAGTGCGAACCAAGAAGCTGCTGATGCATCGGGCCGAGATCCGCCGCCTGATCGGCAAAGTGGAGCAAAAAGGCTATACGCTGGTACCGCTGAACCTGCACTGGAAAGCCGGCAAGGTCAAATGCGAGATTGCCCTGGCCAAGGGCAAGGCCGAGCACGACAAGCGCGACACCATCAAGGACCGGGAAGGCAAGCGTGAGGTCGAGCGGGCCATGAAATCGAGAAACCGCTAGATTTTTCGTCAGTCCATGGAATAAAGTGATTCCGGGAAGCGTTGATGGGGTTGCAGACAGCTTCTGCATTCACCAATCCCGGAGAAGTCCATGAAATTTCTGACAAGCACAACCCTGGCGCTCGCCCTGATGGGCGGCTGCGCCTCCATGTACGCCCAAAACCCCGCCAAGGTGGCCGATGGCGTGCTGGTCGGGCCCAACGGCATGACCCTGTACACCTTTGACCGCGACGTGCAAGGCAGTGGCAAGTCCGTCTGCAACGGCCCCTGCGCCACCAACTGGCCACCGCTGATGGCCGCGGACACCGACAAGGCCACGGGCGAGTTCACGGTGATCACGCGCGACGATGGCAAGAAGCAATGGGCTGTCAAGGGCAAGCCGTTGTACTACTGGACCAAGGACATGAAGCCCGGGGACAAGACCGGCGATGGCTTCAACAATGCGTGGCGCACCGCCAAACCCTGAATCCGGAGGCTGAAATGAGCCAAGCCGCGGCGCATGGACCGTTCTGAGCTGATTGCCCAGATCCCCAGTCTGCGGCGCTACGCACGTGCGCTGACAGGCAATGCCTGGGCCGCGGACGATCTGGTGCAGGACACCCTGGAGCGTGCCTGCAGCAAATGGCGCCTGTGGATGGCGGGCAGCAACCTGCGGGCTTGGCTGTTCACGCTGATGCACAACCTGTTTGTCAGCCAGCAGCGGCGCTCGGCTGGGCGGTTCACCGAGGAACTCGATGTGGCCCCCGAGTTGATGGCACCTGACATGGCCATGGACCTCTCGCTGGACCTGCAGCGCTGCCTGATGCGCCTGCCCGAGGAGCAGCGTGCCGTGCTGCTGCTGGCCAGCCTGCAAGACATGTCGTATGAGGAGATTGCGAAAGTGACTGGCGTTCCGATGGGCACCGTGATGTCGCGCCTGTCGCGCGCGCGGCGCCGCCTGCACGAACTGATGGAAGGGGCGCCTGGCCGCCCCGCCAGCCCGGCGCTCAGACGCCTGAAATGACATTGCCGGACCTCGCCATGCCTGCCCCGACACCGCCTCCACTGACCGACGACGAATTGCACGCCCTGGTGGACGGCCGGCTGTCGCCTGCCGAGCGCCAGTCGCTCGAAACCCGGCTCGCGCAGGACGCCAGCGCCGCGGCAACGCTGGCCGCGTGGCGCCAGCAGCGCGAGGCCCTGCGCGGCCTGCATGGCGAGGTGCTGGAGGAGCCGGTACCAGCCAGCCTGTTGGCCGCGGCGCAGCGCACGGCCGCTTCCCGGCAGCAGATCAACCAATGGTGGCGCTGGGGCGGCATGGCCGCAGGCGTGATGCTGGCGTTTGGCATGGGCTGGCTCTCCCATGGCCAGTGGCTGGGCTTGCAGAATGAGGCGGCGCAGTCGCTGGCGAAATCCCAGGCCGGCAGGGATTTTGTGCGCCAGGCGATGGTGGCGCACGCGGTCTATTCCCCTGAAGTGCGCCATCCGGTCGAGGTCACGGCGGCCGAGCAGGACCATCTGGTTCAGTGGCTGTCCAGACGCCTGGGCAAGCCGCTGAAGGTGCCCAATCTGTCGGCCCAAGGCTTCGAGCTGGTCGGCGGTCGCCTGCTGCCGGGCAACGGCGGCGCGCGCGCTCAGTTCATGTTCCAGAACAGCAGCGGCGAGCGCGTGACCCTGTACCTGGGCGCACTTGACGGCGCCGCCACACAGCCCAGGAGCGGTGAAACCGCCTTCCGCTTTGTCGCCGATGGTCCGGTGCCGGGCTTTTACTGGGTCGACCGGGGCTTTGGCTATGCCCTGGCGGGCAAACTGCCGCGCGAGGGCCTGATGGCGCTGGCCCAAGCGGTCTATCAGCAGCTTTAAGCCGTCCAAGCCGCCATCAAGCTGTTGGACGGCAGATTTTCATCGAGCAGCTTGCGCGCCGTTTCGATCCCGGCCACCGGCAGCCCCTGGGGTTGGAGAAGGCCGATTTGCACCAGCACGCTCGCCTGGTCCCAATAAATGTGCTCGTGGTAGAGCTTGTCGCCGCGAAACTTGACGATGGCGACCAGCGGGATTTCCACCCGCTTGCCGGTAGGCGCGACGCCCGGCAGCATCCAGTCGATTTCACAGCTGTGGGTAAAGCAGAAAAGCAGTTCGTCGACGATCTGGGTCGCCCCTATCGTGCGCGAAATGGGAATCAGGCTGGTATCCGGCGGATTGCTGTTGACGAAATGGTTCTGGTAGAACCGGCTCAGCATCTTGTGGCCCACACCGCCCGTCATGGTAGGGATGTGGTTCACATAGGGTTCGGCGACCATGGTCGCCATGGTGGCAGCCACGTCGCGCGTTGCGAACTCATGTTCGCAGTGCTTGTCCCACAGTGCCGAGAAGTCGTAGTTCGGGCCCAACTCGCGGCGCAGCGCGGTCACGCTACGCTGATGCGCCATCAGTGCCGAGGGCTTGTGGTAATGGTCGCCACCGATGCGCGCAAACGCGTGATCAACGCCGGGGTACACGTACAGCTCAGTGCGCTCGCGCCCGGACAGCGCCGCAAGGATGGCCGTGCGCGCCTCGGGCGGGCAGAACTTGTCCAGCTCGGGGATGTGCAGTACCAGCCGACCACGGATGTTCTTGGCTTCGTCGAGTGCGTTCTCGATGCCCACGCCGTAGTAGCCCACAGCCACGTCGGCATCGGTGCGGCAGGCGGCCAGGTAGGCCAGCTTGCCACCCAGACAGAAGCCCAGCACTCCCGCCTTGCCCACCATCTCGGGGCGCTGGCGCAGGGCGTTCAGGCTGACCTGGATGTCCTCGACCCCCTTGGCCTCATTGAAGCCCTGATAGAAGCCGAAGGCGCGCTGCCAGTCGGCCTCGGTGTAGCCGAGTTCGACGTTCGGTTCCTGGCGCCAGAACAGGTCGGGCACCAGCACGGTGTAGCCTTCTTCGGCGTAGTAGTCCGCTACCTGCTGCATGGTCGCGTTGACGCCGAAGATCTCCTGCGCCAGTACCAGCCCTGGCCCGTTGCCGGACGCCGGGGTGGCGAGGTAGCCGCGGAAACTGCCGCTGCCGTCAGCGGCGTTGAGGGTGATCCATTGTCCAGCCATGAATATTCTCCTTGAAGCAGATGAGGTTGCGAGGGTGCAGATAGGTCACTGGTCGAGTTCGGGGTGTCGCGTGGCCACCCGGTAGTACCCCGAGTGAAAGACCAGCGGTTCGCCATCGAAGCGTTCGTATTTCTCGACTTCGCCGATGAAGATCAGGTGGTCGCCGCCGTCATACTGCTTGACGTTGCGGCACAGGAAGCGCGCGATGACGCCGTTCAGGAGCGGCACGCCGGCAGTGCTTTCGCAGCAGTCCACGCCACTGAACTTGTCCGCCTGCGGGGTGGAGAACTGGCGCGACAGATGATGCTGATTGGCGGCGAGTACGTTGATGCCGAAGTGGCTCGCGCCAGTGAGATCGGCAAGGCTGGGGGACTCCTTGGCGAGACTCCACAGCACCAGCGGCGGCTCCAGGGAGACCGACGAGAAAGAGTTGGCGGTCATGCCCACCCGCCGTCCGTCAATGGCCCGGCTGGTGATCACGGTGACGCCGGTGGCGAACTGGCCGAGCGCCTTGCGGAAATCGCGCCGGTCGAAGCGATCCACGGCTGCTTCCCTGGCCCTTGTCTCGAGGAAGCGGTCCGCCTCCACGGCATCGAACCACCAGGGGAAGAAGGTGCGCGGATCGTCGAAGCCGTTGACGATCGTGCTCGCCACCGAGGCGATGTTGGCCGCACTCTGCAGGATCTTCAGCATGTGCGGGCGGGGCGCGGCGAGCAGGCTGTTGGTCCAGTCCGTGACCCACTGGGCGTAGCCCGTCCAGTAACGGTCGAACGTCTGTTGCATCCACTCGGGGTCGAACGGCTTGTCAACGTTCTCCAGGATGCTCTTGAGATAGATGTCGGCGCATTTCGCGGCGTTGTTGGAGCCCTGGCCGGTGATCGGGTCGTTGAGCACGACCACGTCGCCCATGCCGAAGATGCAGCGGCCGGAGGGCAGTTTCGCCACCGGCTTACGCACGGTCGGGGCGAACCGCCCGGCGAGGGTGCCGTTGTCGTCGGTCAGTTCGATGTCGCGGCAACGTTCGGCCTCCCAGGGCAGGAAGGTGTCGAGAATCCACTTGCTCCGGGCGAGGTGCTCTTGCGGCGTCTTCACGTCATTCCAGCAATCCATGGGACCGCCGGGGATGCCCTCGAACACCATGATCTCGCACGGGCCCGTCGTCGTCAGCGCCGGGAAGACAAAATACTCGCCCACGCCCGGAATGAGGTTGAAGCACACCCGGGAGAACGGCTGCATGGGCTTCATGCCCTTGACGTAAGTGAGGGCGAGCGCGCGCTGTGGCTTGTCGAAGGGCGACTTCGACGCGTCACGCTCGAAGAGCCCGCTGACCTCCCCTTTGCCGCTTGCGACAATGACAAGGTCGTGATTGCGGGCATGAGCCTCCAGCTCGTCAATGCCGGCTTCCTGGAATACCAGCTCGCCCCCCCGCGTCGCGAACTCGGTCATCCAGCCGGAGACCTTGACCCGCTGATCGACCGATTTGGCATGGCCGTCGAGTCTTGCCGCCCAGTCGATGGCCTTGCTGTTGCCCGCACCCGGCACGGCCAGGCTGATGCCTTCCACCGGGGGGCAGTCCTGGTCCCACCAGTTGAGGCCGAGATCGCGCTCGGCCTGTAGCGCGGTTTCGAACATGCACTGGCTGGACATGACGGGGCCGTCGTGGATCTCCTGCGCCGTCCGGTTGGACACGACCGTAACCTCGTGGCCGGCGTCGAGCAGGCCCAGCGCGAGCTGCATGCCGGATTGGCCGGCGCCGATGATGGCGATGCGTTTCATGAGTTCCACTCCTCCTTCTCGCCGCGCAGCCTGCGCGGCGATGTTCATGCGGCAGCCGCCCACGTCTCGATGAAGCGGTCGGCCTCGACCGGGTCGGCAAACCATGGGAAGAACGTGCGCGGATCGTCGAAACCGTTGACGATGGCGCTCGCCACTGGCGGCATTGCCCCGGCGCTGCCCAGGAGCTTGAGCACGTGCGGCGGTGGCGGGGTGAGCAGCATATTGGTCCACTGCGTGACCCACTGGGCATAGCCAAACCAGTAGCGGTCGAAGGTGTGCTGCATCCAGTGGTGACTGATCGGCCGATCGCCATGCTCGATGATGCTCTTCAGATAGACGTCGGCGCACTTGGCGGCGTTGTTGGAACCCTGACCGGTGATCGGGTCGTTCAGAACCACCACATCGGCCATGCCGAACACCTTGCGGCCCGATGGCAGCGTCGCCACCAGCTTGCGCACCGTAGGCGCGAAGCGACCGGCCAGGATGCCGTTGTCGTCGGTCAACTCGATGTCGGGGCAGCGCTCCGCCTCCCACGGGATGAAGGTGTCGAGAATCCACTTGCTTTTGGCGAGATGCTGCTCGGGCGTTTTCACCTCCGCCCAACAGTCCATCGGGCCGCCGGGGATGCCTTCGAACACCATGATCTCGCACGGCCCCGTCGTTGTCAGCGCCGAGTCTTGTCCAACGAGGTATGAGCCTGGAGCCGGGCTCGTGATTCCAACGAGGAACGAGCCTGGAGCGAGCCTGGGAGCGGCGGTTGAGCGGCTGACGGGCAGCCTGCCGGCGGGGGGTG
>Ga0187892_10001794_pt1 | contig 46863 bp, 48 predicted proteins | sample MA1701073metaG_FD_139345 | JGI IMG/M metagenome (GOLD analysis project Ga0187892, IMG submission 139345) | Bio-ooze microbial communities from a basaltic lava cave in the Kipuka Kanohina Cave System on the Island of Hawaii, USA - MA170107-3 metaG ...
AATATCGAAGACCGCTGCCGAGCAGAAACAATAGGTTGCGGAATGGAATCGCGGCAAAGTATTTGCCACCGCTGGCACTACATCCTGAGTCATCTCATAGAGTTACGTGTGCCGCGCCGCACGGACTGTTAATCCGCAGGTCGTAGGTTCGATCCCTACTCGGGGAGCCAACTCCTAGCCGTTATTTCCGCCGCTGGCGGATTTCCCGCACGGACTTGAGTAGCCGCACCAGCGCGCGCGCGCCCGCCGGGGTCGTGTCCCAGGTGCGCAATGCCGCTTGAATGATCGCCTCCCGTCCGCCCCGGGAAGGCTCCCGGGCGGCCGCGTCCGGCTTCGCCCCGGCTGGATACTCGAGCAGCGTCCTCACGTTGGCCGACACGCGCTTGAACTGACCGCGGAACAGGCGCGAGACCTGGCTCTGGTGGATGCGCGTAGCGGCGGCCGCCTGCACGGTCGGCACGCGCTGCGCGAGCGCGAGCAGCGCGCGCCGCGCCGCGGCCAGCTCTGCATCCGGGGTTTTGACAGTCTTTTGCATTTCGCATACACTACTGCATATGCAATTTTAAGACCGGACCACCCGGCGAGGCAAACATGGCTGATTCCGACGCAGCGGTTCTGGACAAACAGGCAGCCCGCGCAGGGCGGCAGGCCACCGTGCTGCTTGCCGAAATCAGGAGCCCGGCGGCGCCTGCCGGCACTCCTGCTCCATCGGGCGCAACTGCCGCCCTGGCGCGCTGCCAGGAAGTGCTGCGCCAGGCCGCCGAGCTGAGCGGCGGGCGCGTGCTGCATGATCGCAATCAGGGGGTCCTCGCCCTCTTCTCGACCCCTGATGCCGCTGCGGCGGCGGCGGCCCGCATGCATGCCTACGCCGAGACCATCCCGCCCACGCCCGAGAAGCCGGCGGTGGGTATCGCCTTCCACTCCGGGCCGGTCGGCCAGCGGGACGCCGACATCTTTGGCGACACCGTCAATCTCGCGCTCCAGCTGGCAGGCGAGGCCGCCAACGGCCAGATACTGACCTCGCACGACACGGCTTCGAACCTCAGCCCGGCGATCCAGGGCTCGGTGCGCCCGTCGCGCCGCATCCGGGTGAAAGGAAGGGACGGCGAGCTCCTGCTGGGCGAGCTGGTATGGCGCGACGCGACCAAGCAGATCGTATCGGCGCACGCCAAGGCCACGTCTGCGCGCGCCGCCCTGCGGCTCACGTGCGGTGGCAAGACGCTGATGCGCCGGCGGGAAGGAGACTCGATCTCGCTCGGCAGGGATCCCGATTGCGATGTTTCGCTCGACGGCGCGGCGGTGTCGAGAAAGCATTGCACCATCGATCGGCGCGACGCCGCTTTCTATCTGCGCGACCACAGCACCAACGGCACGTACGTCACCCTGCGCGGCCAGGCCGAAGTGTGCGTCAAGGGAAACGAGCTGGCGCTCGTCACCACCGGCCGCATCGCGCTCGGCCAGCCCGCCGATCAGGCGGTCCTCTTCATCACCTTTGCCTGCGAGTGACCTGAAAATGAAACGCCCCGAGTGCTTGCGCAGTCGGGGCGTTTGGTAAGGCGAGAAACGGCGCTGTTTTAGCTGGCGTCGCCCCTGAAACCGATGCTGGTTGATCCGGAGTTTAGCCCGCCGGTCCTGCCTTGATGGTCTCTCACTGGATCACCTCCTTTCAAAGTTGCCAGCCTGCAGTGTAGCACCTAACGCTTCAGGCCCTCGGGGACGCCGCCGGGGAACTGTTTGGCGATCGCCTCCTTGATGCGCGCGGAGCGGTTCTCGGGCGCGGGATGGGTCGACATGAACTCGGGCTGGCGCGAGCCGCCGCCCGAGGCCTTCGCGAGCACTTCCATCACGCGGATCATCGCGCGCGGGTCGTAGCCGCCCTCGGCCATGATGCGCACGCCGAAGGCGTCGGACTCGAGCTCGTCCTCGCGGCCGTAGCTCATGTTGATCATGCTGCCGACGAGCTGGCCGAGCTGCGCCGTGCTGTAGTCGCCGCTGCCCACCACCAGCGCGCCGAGCAGGCCCTGGGTGAGCTGCTGCTTCGCCAGGCGCTCGGACGAATGGCGCCCGATGACGTGGCCGATCTCGTGCCCGAGCACGCCGGCGAGCTCTGCCTCGGTCTTGAGCAGGCGCAGCAGCCCCTCGGTGATGAAGATCGGTCCGCCCGGCAGCGCGAAGGCGTTGACCGTGCGCTGGTCGGCGAGGACGTGGAAGCTGAACTTGTAGGGGCTCTTGGCGGCGAAGCTCCGGGCCACCAGCCCCTCGCCGACCTGCTTCACCAGCGCCTTCGCCTTCTCGTTCTGCGACAGCCCTCCCATCTGCGCGGCCATCTGCGGCGCGGTCTTGTAGCCGAGCGCGATCTCCTGCTCCGGGGTCATGGCGACGCGCTGCTTCTCGCCGGTGACCGGGTTCTGGCTGGTGCTGCCGTAGTACGTGATGATCGCGACCGCCGCGATGATGGCGGCTATGGCGAGGCGCGCTCTACCCATGGATGCATTCCAGGAACCGCTCGCGCCGAAAGACATCCTCCTCCTGGTCGCTGCTGTAGACCTCCTCGATCAGGCCTCCGAATACAGAGGGATAGCCGCGCAGGGCGCGCTCGAGGTCCACGCCGCCGCGCTTGGAGGCGAAGAATGACGCCATCCACAGCGTGCGCTCGTAGCAGGACATCGCGCCCGGCACCGGCAGGCACTTCTCCAGGCGCGCGCGGATCGCCTCGTTGCCGTCGCCTGCGCGCAACGACTGATCGGCGGCGGCGAAGCATTGCGCGGCGGCGATGAGGGCGGCGGTGGTCTTCAATCGAGCGCGTCCTTGAGCCGCTCCGGCGCAACGCGGACGCTGACCTCGGCGCGCTCCTCCTGCAGCGTCATGGCGACACGGCAGTCGCGCTCGCTCCATCCGCGCCGCATCGCCTCCTCGAGCTCGGCAAGCGCGATCGCTCCGATCGCCATGGGGACTCCTTCTTCGGAAGCCAATTCCAGGGCGAGGGTCATGTCCTTGTGCGCGAGGCGCACGGTGAACGCCGGCGGGTCGTAGACGCCGCGCAGGAAGTACTCCGGCAGGCGGTCGAAGGTTCGCTTGCGCCCGGTCGCGCCCTGGCGCAGCGCGCGCAGCAGCGCGAGCGGCTCGACGCCGGCCTTGACCCCGAGGGTAAAGATCTCGGCGAGCGCGGCCTGGATGGTGAAGCTCGCGGCGTTGTGCGCCAGCTTGGCAATGGTTCCGGCGCCGATGGGGCCGACGTAATGGGGCTGGTCGCCGATCGTCCGCAGGACCGGAAGATACTTTTCGAACAGTATCTTCTCCCCGCCCACCCAGATCGCGAGCTTGCCGCTCTGGGCGCCGGTCGGCCCGCCGCTCACCGGCGCATCCAGGAAATGAACCTTCTTTTTCAGAAGCTCCCCTTGCAGCTTGCGCACCACCTGCGGGGAGTTCGTGCTGAGGTCGAACCACACCAGCGAAGAGCCGATGTGCGGCGCGATCGCCTCGACTTCCGCCGGCCCGGGGAGCGAGGTGAACAGCAGCTCGCAGCCTCGCGCGGCCTCTGCTACGGAGGATTCCAGCGAAAAGCCGTCCACCGGCCGCAAGTCGTAGACCTGCAGCCGATGGCCGGCGCGCCGCAGGCTCGCGGCCATGTGGCAGCCCATCGCGCCCAGGCCGACGAAGCCGATCTTCATTGATTGCGCTCTTTGAAGACTTCCTTGGCGGTCAGCGCGGCGGTCCCGGCGTTCGGCCAGCCGGCGTAGAACGCGAGGTGCGTGACGACCTCGATGATCTCCTCCTTGGTCACGCCGTTGTCGAGCGCGCGATGCAGGTGGCCGCGCAGCTGGTCGGGGCGGTAGAGCGCAGTCAGCGCCGCAATCGTGATCAAACTGCGATCGCGCTTGGAGAGCTGCTTGCGCTCCCAGACGTCGCCGAACACGACCTTGTCGCTGATCTCGCCGAGCTTGGTGAAAACATCGCGCACCTGTGCGATGGTGGACGGGGGAGCCTTCGCGGCCATGAAACACGCCTCCTCTGATGGAAAGCGCGACGATACTATGAACGGGTGAAAAGCGAACCTGAATCGACGTACGCCTGGCTGCGCCTCGGCGCGGCGCTCGCGCTGATGACCATCGGCGGCTCGGGCATGTACGGCATCGCGGTCGCGCTGGCGCCGGTGCAGGCGGAGTTCGGGATCACGCGCGGCGACGCCTCGCTCCCCTACACGCTGACGATGCTCGGCTTCGGCATCGGCGGCATCCTGATGGGCCGCCTCGCCGACCGCTTCGGCGTGGTCGCCCCGGTGGTGGTCGGCGCGCTCGGCCTGGGCGGCGGCTTCGTCCTGGCGGGGAGCGCGGGCAGCCTCCTGCAGTTCAGCCTCGCGCACGGCCTGCTCATCGGCTTCCTCGGCTGCTCGAGCACCTTCGCGCCGCTCGTCGCCGACACCTCGCTCTGGTTCAACCGCCGCCGCGGCATCGCGGTGGCGATCTGCGCGAGCGGCAACTACCTCGCCGGCGCGGTCTGGCCGCCGATCCTGCAGCATTTCTTCGACACCGTCGGCTGGCGCGCCACTTACATAGGGGTCGGCATGTTCTGCACCGTGGCCATGCTGATCCTCGCGCTCGCGCTGCGGAGAAGGCCGCCGGCATTGGAGAGCTCCAGTGGAGCCGCCCGGGCGATTTCGCCCGACAAATTTCCCCTGGGCTTGCCTCCGAATACCTTCATGGTGCTGCTGGTGATCGCCGGGGTCGCGTGCTGCGTGGCGATGTCGATGCCGCAGGTCCACATCGTCGCGTACTGCGGCGACCTCGGCTACGGCGCGGCGCGGGGGGCGCAGATGCTCTCGCTGATGCTCGCCTTCGGCATCGTCAGCCGCCTCGCCTCGGGCTGGATCTGCGACCGCATCGGCGGCCTGCGCACGCTGCTCCTCGGCTCGGCGCTGCAGGGGATCGCGCTGGTGCTGTTCCTCCCCTTCGACGGCCTCGCGTCGCTCTATGTCGTGTCGGCGATGTTCGGCCTGTTCCAGGGCGGCATCGTGCCCGCCTACGCCATCATCGTGCGCGAGTACTTCCCGCCGCGCGAGGCCGGCGTGCGCACCGGGATCGTGCTGATGGCGACGCTCTTCGGCATGGCGTTCGGCGGCTGGGTGTCGGGGGCGATCTTCGACGCCACCGGTTCGTACCGCGCCGCGTTCCTCAACGGGATCGGCTGGAATCTCCTTAACCTGTCGATCGCGTTCTGGCTCCTGAACCGGGCCAGAACTTATCGGCCTGTCCAGAGCGCAATTTAGGGTATAAAGCCGTCGTACTGGCGCAACTCAGGGAGGCGCCATGAACTGGTTCAGGGGTTCCTGCGCCGCCGGGCTCGTGCTCATCGGCGCAAGCGCGGCTTTCGGTCAAATCGATTCTCTCGTCGAGCAGGCGCAGTTCGTTTTCAAGGGAACGGTCCTGCGCATCAACGCGGCGACCATCTCGGAAATCCAGCCGGATAGCCGCACGCTCGTCGTCAAGGTCGACGAGGTCCTGAAGAATCCGCCAGTCAGGACGAATTACACGGGACGCGAGATCACCGTCAGGCTCGGCGATTCCACGAAGCTGCAGCCAGGCAGCCAGTTCGTGTTCTTCACCACGTCGTGGATGTTCGGCGACAGTATCGCGGTCCGCGAGATCGGCCGCCAGCCGGATTCGGCAGCGCTGCGCAAGCAGATTGCCGAAGAGCTCGCGAAAGCGCCCGACGTTTTCGTGCAGCGGCGGCTGGTCGGCGCCAACCTGGTCCTCGCCGGGCGCGTATCGGCGGCGCGCGCGGCGCCCGACAAGGTGCGCGGCGGGCCGCCGGGCGAGCACGATCCGGACTGGTGGGAAGCGGAAATCCAGGTGCAATCGGTCCAGAAGGGAACCCACACCGACAGGACCCTCGTGATCCTGTTCCCGAACAGCACCGACATCTTCTGGGAGCGCTCGCCGAAGTTCCGCAAAGACCAGGAAGGAATCTGGATCCTGCGCATGGAGCGCGCTGCAGGCCGGCCTACGTCCGGCTACTACATGGCGCTGCAGCCCGAGGACTTTCAGCCGCTCGACCAACTCGCGCGCATTCAGCGGCTCGTGAAATGAGCATTCAGGAGAAGCTCTTATGAAACGCGGATTCTGGGCGTTCGCAGCGATGCTGGCGCTCTCGCCGCTCGCGCTGGCGCAATACAAGGCGCCAGTCGTGAAGCCCGTCTTCAAGACGGTATGGTTGGTCAACATGATGCCGCTGGCGCACAGCGAGGAGACGCACCGCGACGGCGAGCCGAGCCTGGCGGTCAATCCCGCTAACCCGCTGCAGATGGCCGCCTCCGCTCTCACACCCGACCTGTGGGGCGAAGGTCTGCACGCTCCGATCTATGTCTCGAGCAATGGCGGACAGACCTGGCGCCTCAATACCATCGTGCCGTTCAACAACACCGACACCGGCACCGGCGATATGACGGTCAAATTCGGGACCGCGAGCAACGTCCTCTATGCCGGGGCGCTGAAAAAGGGCCCGCCGGTGCCCTTTTCGCTCCAGATCCTGCGCACCGCGGATCCCAATGGGGCGGGCCTCATGGAACTGCTGCAGGAGCGCGAACAGGCCGACCAGCCGTGGGTCCAAGCCATCACCACCGGCAGCGGCGCGGCAGCGGTCGATCGCGTGTTCGTGGGCTACGCCCAGATGCATCCGGTCACGCCGCCGCTGCGCTGGGCGGCGGTCGACCGATCGCTCGACGCCGCCAAGACGCCGCACGCGCCGTTCTCCGTTCAGCTGCTCGACTTCCGCCCCAACTGCGGCCGCGACGGGCCTGTGCGTCCGGCGGTGCACAGCAGCGGTACGGTATATGCCGCCTACTTCAACTTCACCGCGTGCTCGGGCTCGCCGTGGACCGCGAACGTGGTGGTCGCGCGCGACGAAAACTGGGGCACCGGCCCGAATGCATTCCGCGCCCTCCTCGACTCGGGGACGGGCGGCGACGGCAATGCCGGCAGGCGCGTGGCAAGCGGAGTCACGATCCCCTATAACCTTCTTCTCGGCAACCAGCGGCTCGGCAGCCAGATCTCGATCGCGGTGCATCCGCACGACAGCCAGAAGATCTATCTCGCGTGGGGAGACGGCGCGCTCGCCAGCTACACGCTGCGCCTGCGCCGCTCGGACGACGGCGGAGCGACTTGGACCGGCGACCTGCGCACCATCCCGCAGGCCACGAACCCGAGCCTCGCCGTGAACAGCTGGGGCCGGGTCGCGTTCCTCTACCAGAAGATGACCGGCTCGCCGCCGAGTCACCGCTGGCAGACCTGGGTCGAGCGCAGCTATGACGGCTTCGACAGCGCGCCCTCGGCCACCATGCTGCACGACGCGCCGGACGTCGGCGGATCCACCGGCGCCGGCCCGCTCGGCGATTACAACGACATGATGGCGGTCGGGAGAAATTTCTACGGCGTGTTCTCCGGCAACAACAAGCCCGTGCTGGCGAACTTCCCACACGGCGTGCGCTACCAGCGCAAGGCGGACTTTACGACCGAGCGGCTCCTCACCGAGGACGGCGCATCGACCGTGGAGCCGTCGATGGATCCGTTCTTCTTTGCCCTGCGCGAGCCGCTCATCAACCTCTGCGCCATACGCCCCTGGTTCTGCCAGAACCCGGTGCTGCAGGCCGGGGCGATGAAGCTCCAGTGCCTGATGCGCCCTTGCGTCGTCATCGACCCGCTGCCGCGCAACTGCCTTGTCAAGTTCAAGTGCCCGGGCTGCCGGCCGGGCGGCATGTGCCCGCCCTACTACCACATCCACCTGGACGGGCTCGGCGACGACTGGGACGTGGGCCTGCTCGACGCGGACGGCCAGGAGCTCGAGCACGAGCTGCATCGCACCCGGGACGGGACCGTCGTGAGCTTTCGACCCTCCAAGGAAAGGTTCATCGCGGGCAGTATCGGCAGCTACCTCCTCGCCTTCGAGATGCGCGACCGTGCCAGGGTCGGCGCCGAGTACAACGTAAGGGCGCAGCTCACCGTGGGCGACCGGCACTACGCGCCCAAGGCGGTGGCCGGCAAAGGGCGCTAGGCGACGGGAGTCAAAGCGTGATGGTGCTGAAGTTCCACTCCTTCAGCGCGTCCATCACCGCCGCGTCGGGCAGCTCGCAGAGCGCGTTGCGCGACGAGATGCCGAGCGGGTCCACCTCGAGCGCGTCCTTGAAGAAGAACGCCGCAAGCCTTTCCTTCCCCAGCTCGCGGTAGCAAACGCCCGCCATGTAGCGGCCGACCGCGCTCGCCGGCGGCCCAAGCGTCGCCGCCACGACGTATGCGTCGGCGGCCGCGCTCCATTCCTTGCGCTTCATGGCGACCTCGCCGAGCTCGGCCCAGGTCTTCGAATCGTAGCGGTCGAGCTCGACCACGGCCTGCGCTCTCTGCAGCGCGAGATCCGCGTCGCCGAGCCATAGCGCTTCCTTCGTGCGGCTTTCCAGGACCGGATGCAGGTTCTCCGAATAAAGCAGCCCCTCGGCCTCGGTTCCCGGCTTCAGCCCGCGGGCGTGCTTCTCCGCCAGGTCCATGATGCGCACCACCTCGGCCTTTTCGCCGCACCGCTGCGGTATGAAGCCGATCGCGCGGTAGTAGCGGCTGGTCAGCAGGCCCGCCGTGAAAGCGTCCAGCCGGCTGACCGCGTGGGCGAGCGCCGCCTCGGCGCGCTCCCGCCACGCCGCGAGCTCACCGAGCGACGCGCCCGTCTTCGCCTTGTGGACGAAGATCTTGAGCGTCGCGTTGATCGCCGCAGGCACCGCATCGGGCGCGCGCAGGAGAATCTGCTCGAAGCCGGACATGTCCGCGTGACCGTACTGGGACATGCGGTTCGGCAGCCCGAGCGCATATCGTCCCGCCGCCTTCCAGTAGGCAAGCTCGGCAGCGCCCGGGTCATCTCCGCAGGTTGGGAGGTTGTCCGGCGGGACGAGCTGCTGGAGCGGTTCATACAGGCACAACGCGTGCATCAGGAGCGCCAGGCGGCATTGCCGCTCCCGCGAAAGATCGCTCCAGCTTTCGAGCGCATCGCACATCGCCTGCCAACGATCGCTGCGCAGGTCGCGCGGCAGTTCCCTAGGATCGCGCACGCCGTATTGCGGCGCGTGCGATTCCGCGATCAGCTGCTTGCGGAACGCAGGCGGCAGCGTGCGCTGCAGGCAGAAGGGCGCGCTGCTTTCATCGGCGAAAGCGCGCCAGTAGTGCTCGATCCCCTGCGCATGCAGCGGCCCCATTCTGAGGGGCCCGAGGTCGAAAAACGGGCGCAGCAGCCACGCCGAGAAGCGCGGCTGAAGGCCTTCCCCGGTTGCGCGGAGATCGCCTAGGCGAATTGGGCGGTCAGGCCGTTGTCCGCGGCCGTTTGATAGTCGGGCGGCTGCGTCTGCAGCCACGCGTCGTAGGCCTTCGTCAGGTTCTCGAAGTTCCGCGCGTAGTGGTTGCCGACGTGCTTGCGGATTTCCAGGATCGCCGCTTCCAGGAGCTTCCACATGTACTTGACGGGGTTCGTCTGGTAGAACGGCACCCGCTCGGCATTGGGCAACGAGAGAACCTGGTGGCCGATGGAGTCCCAGGTGCCGATGAGAAGGCGCAGCGCCGCATATTCCGAGGTTCCGTACTTCAGGTTTATCTTCTTTTGCGCCTTGTTTCCGTACTTCTTCTGGCGGACCGACTCCGCCGCCTGGTAGGCCACACTGCTGCGCAACGCGACGACTTCGAGAATCGTTGGACTTGGCATTGGTGTTCCTCCCTTTCGGTCAATGCTAGATCACGCTATTCGAATGCACAACGGTCGAACCTTCATTTCACTGGCGCCTGCTCGTCTTTCGCCAGCCGGCCCCACAAACGCATCTCCATGGCGCCCGACAGGGCCGCCGCGGCTTCGCGGTGCGTGCTCGCCGAGCGGCTCTCGCCCGCGGACGCCAGCATCCGCGCGAGGTCGAAGTGGCACTGCGCCTGCAGCGGGCGCATCCCGAGTTCCTGCGCGAGGTCCAGCGCGCTCCGGTAGTGCGTCCCGGCCTGAGCCTGATCCTCGCGCTGCTCGGCCAGTTCCCCTTGCAATCGCAACGCGTACGCTTCGTGGCCACGCTCTTTGTGCTTCCGGGCGAGTGCCAGCGCTTCCCTGGCCGCGGCTGCCGCCTCGCTGACCTGGCCGGCCAGCAGATAGGTCTCGCCCAGGTAGGTCAGGCGCAGGGAATGGCGCGCGACGAACTTCATCGCGATGGCCTGCTCGGCAGTCTTCTGCAGGAGCGGCAACCCCTCGCCGACGTTGCCCGCAAGCGCAAGCGCGTAGCCGAGGTATGACGCCCCGTATGCGAAGCCCACGGGGATGTTCGCGGTTTCGCCGAGCGCCAGGGCGCGCTCGAACGCGGGGATCGCGCGCATCAGCTCGCCCTTTCGCAGGTAGAGGACACCGGTCCCGAGGTACGCGTACACGCGGCTGAACGGATGGTCTGCGGCGTCCGCCAGGCGGATGCCCTCCTCGCCGATTTCGGCACCTTCGGGGAAGTTTCCCAGCTCGGCGTGGCACCAGGCGAGGAACGCCCGCGAATGCACCGCCGGAAGCCCGAACAGGCCGAAGCGCTCGCGCTCGAGCCCGCCCTCGAGGTGCCGCACGTTCCACTGGAAGCATTCGATCGCGCGCCGGTAGTCGCCCAGGGCGTGGTACAGCAGGCCCATCGGCATATTGGTGACGATACGCAGAGCGAAATTGTCGAGGCGCTGTGCGATCGCGAGCGCGCGTTCGCCCGCGGCCGCCGCATCATCGGGGTTGCCGAGCATGCGGTAGTGCTCGGTGAGGTATGAAGCGACCCATCCGAGCCGGCTCTGGTCGTCCAGGCGCTTCGCCAGACCCTCGGCTTCGCGCAGGTACTCGATGATCCGGCCGAGGTCGCCGAGCGGCTGCAGCGCGTTGCGGATGTCGAAGCGCAGATCGACCGCCTGCTCGAGCATCTCGCGGTTCTCCGGCAGGTGCTTGAGCACGCCCAGCGCCTGCTCGAACAGCGCGAGGGCTTCACGGCTGGCGGGACGCTCCACCGCCTTTGTCCCGGCCTTGCGCAGGTAAGGCAGCGCCTTCGCCCACAGCTCGCCGCGGAAGGCGTGATCCGCGAGGCGCTCGACCTGATCGCCCAGGCGGTCGGCGTAGAGCGCTTCGATCGCATCGACGATCCGGGCATGGATCTCCCGCCGGCGTTCGTGCAGGAGGCCCGAGTACGCGACCTCGTGGGTGAGCGCGTGCTTGAACGTGTATTCGAGGTCAGGGAACAGCCGGCTCTCGTACAGGTACTCCGCGGCCTGCAGCCCGGCGAGGTGAGTCCGCAGCTGTTGCTCGGGCATTCCCGCGATGGTCTGCAGAAGCGCGAACGGCACGTCCTTGCCGACCACCGCCGCCTCCTGCAGCAGCCGCTTCTCTTCGGGCCCGAGCCGGTCGATGCGCGAGGAAAGCACCGCGTGCACCGTCGCCGGAACCTGCACGCTGGAGAACGGCTTCGCCAGGCGGTACTGGCCGCGCACGCCGACGAACACTTCCGTTTCCACCAGCGTGCGCACGATCTCTTCGACGAAGAACGGATTGCCGCCCGTGCGCTCGATCAGGAACCTGTTGACGCTGGCGAGCTGTGCATCGACGCCGACGAGAACCTGCAGCAGCTGCTCAAGGCTTTCCTGGCCGAGGGGATTGATCAGCAGCTGCCGGTAGTGCGGCTGCTCCTTCCACTCGTCGTGGTGCTCGGGCCGATAGCTCACGAGCAGCAGCACCCGGGCTTCGCGGATGCTCGAGACCACTGCCCGCAGCAGCCCCAGCGTGAGCGTGTCGTTCCAGTGCAGGTCCTCGAACACCACGATCAGCGGCTGGATCCGGCTCTCGACCAGCATCAGGTGCGTGATGGCGCGCGCGGTATGCTGCTGCCGCTGTAGCGGCTCCAGCGTACGGAACGGATGGTCTTCCGGCAGCGCGCCCAACAGCTCGAGGACCGGGGGAATCGCCTCCTGCAGCGCCTGGTCGAGCAGCACGACCTTCCCGGTGACCTTCTCACGGATGGCGCGCGTATCGTCACGCTCCGCGATCTTGAAGTAGCTCTTCAGGAAATCGATCAGCGGCAGGTAAGGCGTGGCGTGTCCGTAGGAAATCGAGCTCGATTCCACGACCAGCCAGCCGCGGGTGTGCGGGGAGTGGATGAACTCGTGCAGCAGGCGCGACTTGCCGACCCCTGCCTCGCCGACGACCGCCACCACCTGCCCCTTCCCGGCGGCGGTGCGGTGCAGCGCCTCGTGCAGCCCTTCCATCTCCAGACGACGCCCCACAAAAGGCGTGAGCCCGCGGGCGGCCGCCGCCTGCAGCCGCGACCGCACGGGAGCCGCGGCAACCACCTCGTGCACCTCGACCGGCGCGGGGAGGCCCTTGACGGCCACGGGGCCGAGCGGCCTGGTTTCGAAAAAGCCCTCGGCCAGGCGCAGGCAATCCGCCGTGATGAGGATCGACCCGGGCGTCGCGAGCTGCTCGACCCGCGCGGCGAGATGGGTGGTCTGGCCGACCGCCGTGTAGTCCATGTGCAGGTCGTTGCCGATCGAGCGCACCACTACCTCGCCCGAGTTCACGCCGATGCGGATCTGGACCGGAACGCCCTGCGTTCTGCGCATTTCCGCGGAGAGCCGCGCGATGGTGTCCTGCATCCTCAGCGCCGCATAGCAGGCCCGCACGGCATGGTCCTCGTGCGACACCGGGGCGCCGAAGATGGCCATGATGCCGTCGCCCATCACCTGGTTTACCGTGCCCTCGTAGCGGTGGACCGCGTCCATCATCCGCTCGAGCACCGGATCGAGCAGCATGCGCGCCTCTTCCGGATCCCGGTCGACCAGAAGCTCGAGCGAGCTCTTCATGTCCGCGAACAGCACCGTGACCTGCTTGCGCTCGCCCTCGAGCGCGCTGCGCGAAGTGAGGATCTTCTCGGCGAGGTGGCGCGGCGTATAGCTTTGCGCGGAGCCGAACTTCGCGGGGGCCGGCGCCACCGCGCCGAGCGCGCTGCCGCATTCACCGCAGAACTTCTGGCCGGCCGGATTCTGCGCGCCGCAGCTGGCGCACGGCGCCGCGAGGCCGGCGCCGCACGCGCCGCAGAATTTCGTTCCGGGAGCGTTCTCCTCCCTGCACCGGGGGCACTTCACGGGCGCATCCTCAGGCCACTGTAGCGCGAGCGGCGGAGGGACGCAAAGCAGGGCCGCTCAGGTGCGATTTATCGGCGCGTCCAATCGAATCTACTTCTTCCGCAGGGCGCTTCTCTTCCACAGCTCCCACGGCCGCTCGATCGTGCCTCTATTGGAGACCGTCGAGCGCCGGCCCTCCTCGTCGCTCAGGAACTCGACCGGCCCCTCGAGCTGCGTCGCCTGGAGCTGCAGGCGCGCGTTCATCTCGGTGTAGATCGCGCGGAACACCGCTTCGGGCACGCTGTCGCCGATCACGGTCATGCCGTGGCCCCGCATCAGCACGCAGGTATGGGTGGACAGGGTCGCCGCCAGTGCCTTGCCCAGCGGCCGGTCGCGGATCAGCAGATCATTGGCTTCCCTTTCCTTTCTGATGTCAAAGACGGGCGCACCGGACCAGAGAAACGAGCCCATGTGGTAGACCGGGCGCAGCCTGGTGCGCGTGACGCCGAACGGGATCACCGAGGGCGAGTGGCTGTGCACCACCGCCATCACCTCGGGGCGCGCGCGGTAGATCTCGCCGTGGATGTAGCGCTCGAGGAAGCCCTTGCGCTTGTCGCCGGGCAGCGGCTCGCTGTCGGCGTCGAGCTCCATCAGGTCCGAGCGCGTGACCAGCGCCGGGGCGAGCGAGCGCGACATGACGAACCGGTCGGGCCGGCGGTCGCTGCGCGCGCTCACGTGGCCGTAGGCGTCGAGCACCTCGTGCATCGCGAGGATGCGGCTCGCGGCGACGAGGTCGTCGGCGAGCGCGCGGCTCGCGGAGATTTTCTTCATTTGTGGCGCAGCTCCCTGAGGACGGGTGAAGCGAGGTAGAGGACGATGATCGCGGCGGTCGCCGCGCCGGCGAGGATGGCCGAGGCATTGCGCACGCCGACCGCGTCGGCGAGCGGCCCGGCGATGAGCGCGCCGATCGAGATGAACGCGGGGTTGAGCATCAGGAGCGCCGAAATGCGGCCACGCATCGCCTCGGGGGCGCCGATCTGCAGCATCGCCATGTTGCTCGAGGCGTGCGCCATCTCGGCCGCGCCGCCGATCACGCTGAAGGCGAAGGCGAGCGCGAGGTTCGGGCTCAGGGCGACGCCGGCGATCGCCGCCGACATCACCACGACCCACATCGCCTGGATGAAGCCCTGGCGCTCGAGGTGGCCGAGCGCGTTGGCGATGAAGCCGCCGAGCGTGCCGCCGATGCCGACCGCGGTGAGCAGCAGGCCGAGGCCGGCCGGGCCGGCGGCGAACTCGTCCTTGGCGTAGATCGGGAACAGCGTGCCGAACACCGGCACCAGCAGCATGAAAGGCAGCGCCCCGACCGCGAGCAGCACGCGCGTGCGCGGGTCCGACAGCGCGAAGCGCAGTCCCTCGGCCATCTCGCCGAAGGCGGATTTTTCTGCTTTATGAACCCGCGGCGGAAACGCCACCGCGAGCACCATGAAGCCGGAAGCCGCGTACAGCACTCCCTGCAGGAAGAAGCTGCCCGCGCCGCCGAAAACTGCGATCAGGTAGCCGGCGAGCGCCGGGCCCACGACCCGCGCGATCGAGAAGCCGATGGTGTTCAGCGCCACCGCCTTCACCGCGACCTCGCGCGGCACGAGCTCGAACGCGGTGGTGAAGCGCGCCGGCCGGTCCATCACGTTGGACGCTCCCATCAGCACGGTGAAGGCGAACAGCATCCAGGTGCTCACCATGTCGAGCGCGAGCGCGGCGCCGAAGGCGAGCGACACCGCGGCGGCGAGCGCCTGGCTCGCCTGCATGAGGCGGGCCCGGTCGTAGCGGTCCGCCGCCATGCCCGACACCGGCGTGAGCAGGATCATCGGGATCGCGCGCGCGCCGAGCACCGCGCCGAGCAGCGCGCCCGAGCCGGTGATCTCGTACACCACCCAGCCGAGCGCCGCGTGCTGGATCCACTGGCTCGACCAGGTGAGGAGCGAGCCGCTCCAGAGCGTCCGGAACTCGCGGTACGCGAGCGGCGATGTCAGTTAGCGCCTCGCTGAGGCGGCGCCTGCCCCGCTCACCGGCGCGTCATAGCCCGGCATCACGCGCACGTCCACCACGCAGACCTTGCCGGCTTTGACGCACTGAATCGCTTCCTCCAGGGAATCCTTCAGTTGCGAAAGCTCCTTGACGGGCCCGATGCCCACGGCGCCCTGGGCGCGCGCCATCGCGGCCAGGTCGATGTCGGGCTCGTCGATGCGCTGCCCGATCCACTTGTTCTCGACCGGCCGGCCGCGCTCGCGCGCGACGCGCTCCTGGTGCATCTCGTCGTTGTAGAACGAGCGGTTGTTGGCGACGAGGATGAGGCAGGGCAGCTTGTAGTGCGTCGCGGTCCAGAGCGCGGTGACGCCCATGAGGTAGTCGCCGTCGCCCATGATTCCCACAACCATTCTCTTAGACCCCTTGAGGGCTAATGCGGCCCCCACGGTCAAGCCCGGTCCTGCCCCGACTCCGCCGCCCCCGTCGGCGCCGAGATAGTCGAGCGGATGCCGGAAGTGGCGGTAGGCGCCGTTCCAGCCGAGCGGCAGCTTGGAGAGGCACACGTCCATGTCTTCGGTGAGCTCGTTGAACGCGCGGGCCAGCGCGCGGATCGAAACCGCCTTGTCTTCTTCGCCGGGAGACTCGGCTTTTGCCTGCACCGCTGCTGCTCTGGGTCGTACCGCATCCACGAGAAGCGGCACCGCCACATCCGGCTCGCACATCAGGTACACGTCCGAGGGCGGCAGGCCCTGGTAGTCGGCGCTCCAGCCGCGGTGGATATGCGCGTCGACCGAGACGCGGATCACTCTTGCGCCGATCGGCGCATCGCCCCAGGCCGCCTTCATGGTTCCCGCGGTATCGACCCAGTCGAGCGACAGCACGACGTCGGCTTCCTTCAGCAGCTTGCCGTCCGGAAACGTCGCCGGCGGGGCGGCGTGCAGCGGGTGGTCGGTCGGGAAGGCGGCCGGCGTCTTGATGTCGGTGTAGACGCGCGCCTGCAGCTTCTCGGCGAGCGCTACGCGGGCCTTCCATGCCGCTTCGCCGCGGCCGACGCGGCCGGCGAGAATGGCCGGTGATCTGGCCGAGGAAAGCAACTGTGCAGCTTTCTGAACGAGCTCGCTGTTCGGCAATACCGGTTGCGGAGCCCGATAGCGCGAAACGTCGGGAAGCGGCGGCAGCGCGCCGATCTTGGCTTCCTGCAGCGCGGCGTCGAGGTTGATGTAGGTCGGGCCGCGCGGCGCGGTGTCGGCCATCTGCACCGCGCGCATCAGCGCTTCGTACGCGGCCGGCACCGACGCGGGCTGGTTGTCCCATTTGGTGTAGTCGCGCACCAGCGCGCCCTGGTCGGAGGCGGTGTGGATCCAGTCGATCCACGGCCGGCGGCGCGCCGCGTCCCAGGGGCCGGTGGCGCCGAGGACGAGCATCGGCACGCGGTCGCACCAGGCGTTGAAGATCGCCATCGTGCCGTGCATCAGCCCGACGTTCGAGTGCAGCACCACGCCCATCATGCGGCCCGCGGCCTTGGCGTAGCCGTGCGCGATCGCGACCGCGGCCTCCTCGTGCAGGCACAGCAGCATCTGCGGCCGCTCGTTGCCGAGGTAGTTGACGATGCTGTCGTGCAGCCCGCGGTAGCTCGCGCCGGGGTTGAGCGCGAGGTACGGGATGTCGAGCGCGCGCAGCATGGCCGCGATGGCGTCGCTTCCCCAGACCTCCGGCCTGGAAGAAACCTCGACCGGCGATTCCCGGCTCGTGTTCATTCGGGCTTGACGCCGGCGTCGCGGATCACCTTCCCCCAGCGCGCGTAATCGTCGCGGATGATATTCGCCAGCTCCGCCGGCGAGCCGGTGGCGAGGTCCATGCCCTGCGGCACGAGCCGCGCCTTGACCTCCGAAGAATTGATGATGCGCGCGACCTCGCCGTTGATCCTGGCGATGATCTCGGGCGGCGTCTTCGCCGGCACGAACAGGCCGAGCCACGGGTAGACCGCGTAGCCGGGCAGCCCGGCCTCCGCCACGGTCGGCGTGTCGGCGAGCATGCTCGCGCGCTGCGCCGCCGCGGTGCCGAGCAGGCGCAGCTTGCCCTCACGGATGTGCGGCAGCAGCGAGTTCGCGGCGCCGATCCACACCTGGATGCGCCCGGGCAGCAGGTCGGCCACCGCCGGCGCCGCGCCCTTGTAGGGCACGTGGTTCATCTTCGTGCCCGACATCTGCTGCAGCAGCGTGCCGCCGAGGAACTGCGGGCTGCCGGTGCCCGAGGAGCCGAAGTTGAGCTCGCCGGGCTTCGCTCTTGCGTAGGCGATCAGCTCCTGCACCGAGCTCGCCGGCACCGACGGATGCACCACCAGCAGGAACTGGATGCGCGCGAGCAGCGTGACCGGCGCGAGGTCGGCGAGCGGATCGAACGGCTGCTTGCCGAGGTGCGGATTGACCACGAACACGTTGTCGGGCGCGAGCAGCCAGGTGTGGCCGTCGGGCGCGCTTTTCGCCACCGCGTCGGCGCCGATGTTCTGGCTGCCGCCGGTGCGGTTCTCGACCACCACCGCGTGCGGCCAGACCCCCTGCATCCCCTGCGAGATGGTGCGGGCGATCGTGTCCGGGGAGCCTCCCGGCGGCAGCGGCACGATGATCCTGACAGGACGTTCAGGAAAACTCTGCGCCACCGCAACCAGCGGGAATAGCGCGACAAGGACGAGTGTTAGCCAGCGTTTCATGCAACGCCTCCGTTCCGGCGAGCCTTCATACCTTTTGTGCATCGCGGAGTTTACCTATTCGAGAGGCAGGAATACGATGCCCGTTCCACAGAGGAGGAGTCCCCCACCATGCTGACCCCCGAGGAACTGGAGAAGCTTTCCGGCGGCGAGACGCTGTTCCGCTCGCCGATCCCCGTGCAGTTCGTTTCCAGCGACGAGTACATGCCCAGCCCGCAGAGCCCGCAGCAGAAGGCGTTCGAAGCGCGGATCAAGGAGATGGGCACGAGGCTGGCGAAGAAGCACGGCATCTCGCGGCGCAAGTTCTTCAAGACGGCGGGCGGCATGGCGGCGGCGTTCGTGGCGATGAACGAGGTGCACGCAAAGGGTTCACAACCGTTGTACGAGGTTGGCCGCAATGAAGCAACCGATCTCGAGGTTGCCCAAGCGCGCGCCGACGGCCTGAAGGGCCAGTTCGTCATGGACATGCACACGCACTTCCTGCGCGAGGGCACGCCGATCAAGACCTTCATCGCGCAGCGCGAGGCGTTCGGCAAGGCGGGCTGGAACCCGGCGCTCAAGGACAAGCCGCAGACCATCCAGGACCTGATGTTCCCGAACTACGTCAAGGAGATCTTCCTCGACAGCGACACCAAGGTGTCGTGCATCAGCGGCTCGTACTCGGTCGACCCGGCGTTTTCCTTCCTGACGAACGACATGAAGTACGAGGCGCGCGAGAAGGTGAACAAGGAAGCCGGCACGCGGCGCATGTTCTCGCACGCCATCTTCACGCCCGGGCACCCGGGCTGGCTGGAGAAGGTCGAGGAGGAGAACGCGAGGCTCAAGCCCGACTCCTGGAAGGGCTACACGATCGGCGACAACACCAACAAGCACCTGTCCAAGTGGCCGTTCCGCCTCGACGACGAGAAGGTGATGTACCCGTTCTACGAGAGGCTGGTGAAGTGGTCGCAGCAGTACCCCGACCGCCCCGGCTTGAAGAACGTCTGCATCCACAAGGGGCTGTTCCCGCCGTCGGTGGAGCTGCAGTTCCCGCACCTGCTCGGCTACTGCAACGTGAACGACGTGGGCAAGGCGGCGAAGGACTGGCCGCAATTGAACTTTGTCATTTACCACTCCGGCTATCGCTGGGTCGCCGGCCCGGGCGGCACCGCCGCCGCGGCGTGGGATCAGCTCCAGCGCCAGAACCGCGTCGACTGGGTCACCGACCTCGCCGACATTCCCGCGCAGTACGGCGTGAACAACGTCTACGCCGACCTCGGCCAGATCTTCGCCCACAGCAACATGGCCGAGCCTCGCGTCGCGGCCTACATGCTCGGCTACATGATCAAGGGCCTGGGCGCCGACCACGTGGTCTGGGGCACCGATGCGCTGTGGACCGGCTCGCCGCAATGGCAGATCGAGGCGCTGCGCCGGCTCGAGATCTCCGAGGACCTGCAGAAGAAATACGGCCTCGCGCCGATGGGCCCGGCCGACGGCCCGGTCAAGCGCGCGATCCTCGGCGGCAACAACGCCCGCCTCTACGGCTATACGCCGAAGATGATGAGCGCGGTGCAGGAGGACAAGCTCGCCTACTGCAAGTCGATCTACGACAAGCACGGCGGCGACCGCAGCAACCTGGTGTACGGCTACGTGAACAAGGGGTAGGCAACCCCGGAGGAGGAGGCAAGGCCCGCGGCGACCCCGCGGGCCTTTTTTATTCCCGCGGCTGGACCCTGCGGAACATCAGGAGCAGCGCGACGTCGTAGGCGGACTTCAGCACGCCGCAAAGAACGAGCGGCGTCGCCATCGCCCCGGCGGCGAACAGCGCGCCGGTGATCGAGGGGCTCAGCGACGAAGCGAGGCTGCGCGGCACGGCGGTGAAGCTGGCCGCCGCCGGCCGCTCCGCGGGCGTCACCACCGACATCACGTAGGCGCCGCGCGCCGGCACGTCCATCTGCGACAGCGCACTGCGCACCAGAAGCAGAGCCAGGGCGATCTCCAGCGTCGGCGCAAACGCCGCGGCGATCAGGCAGAAGTTCGCCGGCAGGTGCGTGAACACCATGGTGTTGACCAGCCCGATGCGCCGCGCGAGCGGCGCCGCCGCGAGCTGCGATACCGCGCTCAGCAGGCCGGTCCAGAAGAAAAAGGCACCCGCCGCCGTGAGCGACAGGTCGAAGCGCTCGAAAAGCCAGAGCGCGAGGAGAGCGTTGATGATGAAGCCGCCGGCGAACGCATCCACGCTGAACAGCCCGGCGAGCTTCCAGACCGTGGCGCGCGACGGGCCGAGCGGAACAGACGGCTGCTCCGCCTCGGCCTGCGCGCGGGGGAAACGGGAGTAAATCACGCCGACCGCGATGCCGATCGCTCCATAGGCGACAAACATGAGCTTCAATGCACCGAGCATGCCGGTGTGCACCGCGAGCCACTCCGGGACCGCCACCGCCAGCGCGCCCACTGCGCCGAACGCCGACCCGATGAAGCTGTAGCGCGCGAAGGCGCCGGTGCGCGACTGGGCCGGCGTAGCGGCGGCGAGCGCGGTGTACTCGAGCGGATAGAACACGCTGACGTCGCCGCCGCCGGGGTTCATCGTTCCGGCAAGCGCGACGATCAGCAGCGGCCAGAGGCTCGAAAACGCCGCGAAACCGATTCCGGTCAGCACCATGAGAACGGCCGCGCCGATCAGGAGCGCGCGCAGGTCGAACCGATGTCCCCAGCGGCCGACGGCGAGCGTAGCCGCCGCCGAGCCGAGCATCGTCACGGTGCTGAGGACACCGACCTCGATCGTGCCCAGGCCGAGCGCAAGCAGATAGGCCGGCAACAGCACCGCGACGTAGCCGTCGGCGAACGCGCGCAGCGACCGCGCCGTGAGCAGCAGGCCGATCATCGGGCGGCAAGCGCGCCTATGCGATCGCGCAGGGTTCCGAGCAGCGCCCCGGCCAGCATCGCCTTCAGCGCGCCGATCTTCCAGCCGAGCATGGCTGTCGCCGCCACGAAGAAGATCACGCCGGCCATGGGATCGGGCACGGCGCTCGGCGCCATTTGCGCAAGCGTGACCAGCAGGACGCCGATGACTGCGGGGCCGATGCCTTTCACCGCCGCTTTCATCCACGACAGCCGGCGCACGCGCTCGAAGACCGGCAGGATGCCGAGCATGAGGATGAAGGCCGGGAGAAAGATCGCCGCCGCCGCCACCATTGCGCCGGCAATGCCCGCAAGCTTGTACCCGACGTAAGCCGACACCATCAGGATCGGCCCCGGCGTAAGCTGCCCGAGCGCGAGGCCGTCGATGAACTCGCGCTGCGTGAGCCAGTGATACTCGTTCACCACCTGGTCCTGGATGAACGCGATCATCGACAGCCCGCCGCCGAACGAGAGAGCGCCGACGGAGAAGAAGAACGCGCCGATGTCGAGCAAGCCTCCGCCGGCCGCATCGATTGCGGGCGCGCGCGCCGGCGCCGGAATCAGCGCCACGCCTGCGAGCACGACCGCAAGAACGAGGACTCCCCAGGCACGCGAATGGAACAGCGCCACGCCGAGCGCGGCGGCGATCAGGAATATCGACGCGGTGCCCAGCGGGCTGCAGGCTGCGGCCACGGCGGCCGCGATCAGGATCACGAGCTGCATTGGCGTGGCGGCAGCCGTCCTTGCGAGCCGCCAGGTCGCCGCCAAGAAGATCGCCACCACCACCGGCCCCAGGCCGTAAAGCGCTCCGCTGATCACCGGCGTCGCGCCGTACGCGGCATAGCCGAGAGTCAGCGCCATCATGATGAGAAACGCCGGCAGCACGAAGCACAGCCCGGCGAGCAGCCCGCCCCACCAGCCGGCCCGCGCATGGCCCACAAAAATGCACAGCTGCACCGCCACCGCGCCCGGCAGCATGTTGATCAGCGCGAGCCCTTCGAGGAAGCGTTCCTTCGACAGCCAGCCCCGCTTCTCCTGCAGGTCGGCCTGGATGACGCCCCAGATCGCCGCCAGGCCGCCGTAAGCGGTGACGCCGAACTTCAGGAAGGCGAGCGCGATTTCACGTGCGCGGCTAGGGTCCATAGCGGAAATCCTCGAAAGCGATGACGCTGTCGGCCTTGGTCCACACACCCACGGCGCCGGGACCCGAGATACGGGTGTCGTCCACCTCGATGTATGGCTTGCCGTTGAAGATCACCCGGATGCGCCGGCCGGCGAACTCGACGCGCAGCGTGTGCCACTGGTTCCTCGCCACCGGCGCATCGACGTACTTGATGGTGTTGCGCCGGCCGTTCTCCGTGTAATAGAGCGAGACGTTGTTCTCGAGCGCATTGGCGCGCGCGACGTAGTAGTTGTCGCCGTTCTTCCAGCGCCAGACCACCCCGCCCGCCTGGTCCTGCCTGCCCGCCTCCGGCCTGAACTTCACTTCGACGAAGCCGTCGGCGAGCGAAGTCCCTTTTCGTACGCACCACGGGAAGGTGCCCGAGCCGGTCTGGCGCAGCATGCTGCCCTCCACGACCCAGCGCGGGTCTCCCTTGCCGGTGACGCCGCAATCCCAGTCGCTGAGGGTCATGGGAAGAGCTTCACCGGGGCGCCGACGGCGCGCCAGCCGGAGTGGCCGCTGTTCATGTATTTCGCGTCGAACCCGGCCTCGCGCAGCTTGATCGCGGTCTTGCAGCCGACGTGGAAGCCGTAGGCGCAGTACACGACCACGGGCTCGGACTTCGAGAGCTCGCCCATCCATTGCTGGATCTGCTCCGGGTCGCGCCAGGGAATGCCGTCGGCGATGTCGTGCGTGCGCGAAACGGAAGCCCGCGGGCGCACGTCGATCACCTGGACCGGTTTGCCGGACGCCATCATCTGCCGCACTTCCTCGACGCCGATGCCGGGGGCATCGGCGAATTCGGGCTGCTCGAGCGGCCGTGGCGGCGCGACTTTGCGCGCATTCTCGTAGCGGATTTCCAGCGCCGGCCAGTCGATGTTGCGCATGAACGTATCGACGTAGGCCCGGGCGTTGGCGCCGAAGTCCATGTGATAGGCGTGCTCGTACATGTCGAGCGCGAGGATCGGAACGCCGCTCGCGACCGCCTGCGAATGCTCGGAGGCGTACTGGTTGACGAGCCGGCCGTCGCGCGGCACGTAGGTGAGAAGCACCCAGCCCGAGCCGCCGCCGAGCGCGTAGCCCATCGCCCTGAATTCGGCGCGCCAACGCTCGAGCGAGCCGAAATCGCTCGCAAGCGCCTGCGACATCGCTTTCGTCGGCTGCCCGTCGCCGCCGAGGCTCGCGAAATACAACTCGTGCAGCAGCGTCGCGTTAAGCGCGACCAGCTCCTCGCGCTTGAGCCCGTTCAGCACGTGCCCGGGCGTGGTGGCGAAGTCGAGCGACTCGAGCTGCTCGGTGATCGCGTTCAGGCGCCTGAGCGCCCCGCCGTAGTTGTTTTCGTAATGGCTCTCGATGAGCGGGACCGAGAGATAGGAGAGTGTCCAGGGACGACACTGGATCTGCTTGATGCGGTATTTCATTTATTGCCTCCGATCAGGGCGAATGCGCCGGTAGAGCAGCCTGCCGTCTGGACATAGGCCGAGCGCTGGTCCGGCGCCAGATTGACGTTTCTGCCATCGAGGCAGAGCCTGCTGAAGCGATTCGTGCGTTCGTGGCGCTGCATCGACACCGAGCAAGCGCCGCGCACCGGCTCGGAGAGCGCGATTTTCTGCGCACGCCGCAGGAGCGGATCGATCCGCCACAGCGACCCGTGCAGGCCGCTGACGGCGAAATAGGCGCCATGGCGCTCGGAGTACACCAGCCCGGAGAAGCCCACATCCTTGTCGCTGTCGGCGTCGAGCTGCAGGCGGTGCACGGATACCGCCAGCGTCTGCGGGTCGATCTTCCAGAGAACCGGCAGGACGTTGCTGGTCACCACGACCTGGCCGCGCGGGCCGACGGCGATGGCGGGCGGGCAGGCGTAGGGCTCGCCGGCCCAGTGCCAGCCGGGGAGCTCGACGGCGCGGCGCGGCTTCCCGGACTCTTCGAGGAACAGGCTGCCGGCTTCGATGACCCGGGAGCGATCGGCAGCCGCGCTGCCGGCGGCGAGAAGCAGTACTGCGGCGGAGAACCGGAGGACCTTGTTGCGCATGGCGTACTCCTTTCCCATCAGGGATATCGGAGCAGCGCTTGAGACGTGGTGTCTTGACTGCCGGGTGTCTGCCTTGGGACCCGGCCAGGGCGTCGCCCTGCATGGCTTGCACCTTACGGAGCCCGCCGGGACGGGTCAATCCATCCAGCCCATTCAGTGGCACGTTTTTGTGATACGTATAACATGGCTCCGATGTTCCAAACCCTGGTCCTCAGCCTCCCCACCCCCAACTCGACGCTGCGGATGCGCGTATGGCGCGCTTTGAAGGAGTGCGGCGCGGCCGTGCTGCGCGACGGCGTCTACCTGCTGCCGGCGGAAGGGGCCGGCGCATTCGCCAGGCTCGAGCCGGAAATCCGCTCGCATGGCGGTCTGGCGATCACCTTCGATGCCACGCCGCACGGCGCGGACGATCAGGCGGCGCTGCGCGCGCGCTTCGACCGCACCGCCGACTACGCCGAACTCGTCGAAAGGATTTCAGCCGCGAAGGCATCGCTGCCCGCGCTCGGGCCCCGGCGCGGGCTTACCGCCCTGCGCCGCCTCGAGCAGGCCCTGGACAAGGTGGCGCGCATCGACTTTTTCCCGGGCGAGGCGAAGCGGCAGGCGGCGGCCGCGTTCGCTTCCCTCAAGGAGCGCTACGGCGAGCTCTATGCGCGCAACGAGCCGCGCCCGTCCATGAAAGGCCTGCGGCCGCTGGAGCGCACGCGATATCAGAAGCGCGTCTGGGCCACCCGCAAGGCCCCGTGGGTCGATCGCCTGGCGAGCGCCTGGCTCATCAAGCGCTTCATCGACCGCGACGCCAAGTTCGCCTGGATCGCGCGCCCGAGCGAGCGCCCGAAGAAGGCGGTCGGCTTCGACTACGACGGCGCCGAGTTCACCCATGTGAAGAACCGCGTCACCTTCGAGGTGCTCGCGTCGGCCTTCGGGCTGGATCATGATCCCGCCCTCACCCGCATCGGCGCCGCGGTGCACTTCCTCGACGTCGGCGGCATTCCGGTGCCCGAGGCGAACGGCCTCGAGACCATGCTCAAAGGCGCGAAGGAAAAGGCGCGCGGCGACGACGCGCTGCTCGCCGAGGCGATGCGCACCTTCGACCTGCTGTATTCTGGCTACCGCGCATGAAACAGGCTCTGCCTCTCTCCCGCGGCGTCCATCACCTCGCGCTCAACACCGACGACATGAAGATGACGCTCGACTTCTACGTCGGCGTCCTCGGCATGCCGCTGGTGCACGCGCTCAAGGTGCCGCCGGGCCTGGGCACCGGGCCGGGCAACCGCGGCAACCCGCCGTTCGAGAACATCCGCCACTACTTCCTCGACGCCGGCGGCGACTCGCTTCTTGCGTTCTTCGAGATCCCCAAGGACGCGAAGCCGAAGGCCGACCGCGATGCCATCGGCACCATGCAGCATGTTTCTTTCGCGGTCTCCCAGCACAGGTTTGAAGAGGTGCTGCGCCGTGTGAAGACGGCGAATCTCTCTGTCCTCGGACCCATCAACGTGGGCTGCGACACCTGGTCGATCTACTTCTTCGACCCGAACGGCATCCGCCTCGAGTTCTCGCATCAGAAGGAGGCCGAGCCGCGGGTCGTCGAGCGCTGGCAGCAGACCCGGGAGGAAGCCCTGGCCGAGCTGAAGACCTTGTCCCGGGACAACGCCTGGCTTGAAACGATGGTCGCGCACCTGCCCGAGCGCCGCTAGACTAATTTTTTGGAACATGGGTTCCCGCTTTCGCGGGAACGACGACTATGCAAATCCTCGGCATCTGCGGAAGCCTGCGCAAGGGGTCGCTCAACATGGCGGCGCTGCGCGCCTGCGACGACCTCCTGCCCCGGGGCACGACGCTGCGCATCACGCGCATCGACGACATCCCCATGTTCAACCAGGACGTGTTCGACGCCGGGATCCCTGAGCCGGTGAAACGGCTGCGCGCCGAGATCCTCGAGGCCGACGGCGTGCTGATCGCGAGCCCCGAGTACAACTTCTCGCTCACCGCCGCGCTCAAGAACGCGATCGACTGGGCGTCGCGGCCGCCGAACCAGTCCTGGCAGGACAAGCCGGTCGCGATCTTCTCGGTGACGCCGGGGCCGCTCGGCGGCGCGCGGGTTCAGTACGACCTGCGGCGCATCCTCGGACAGATCTGGGCGCACGTGCTGCCGCGGCCCGAGGTGTTCATCGGCATGGGGCCGAGCAAGTTCACCGACGGCAAGCTCACCGACGAGACCACGCGCAAGTTCCTGACCGACCTGCTCGCCGGCTTCAAGCCGTGGGTGGAGCGGATGCGGGTGAAGAAGTAGCCAGCGCGAAGTAAAGGTCGGAAAGGTCCGGCCGTCGCGCCAGTTGCCGCGTGGATTCTTCCAGGACCACCCTCCCCTTGATCAGCACGTAGGCGCGCTGCGCGAACGCGAGCGCGATGTCGAGCTTCTGCTCGACCATGAGCAGCGTCAGCCCGGTTTTTCGCAGTGCTTCAAGCGATTTTCTGATTTCCGCGACTACCAGCGGCGCGAGGCCGAGGAACGGCTCGTCGAGCAGCAGCAGCCGCGGATTGCTCATCAACGCCCGGCCGATGGCCAGCATCTGTTGTTCTCCTCCGGAGAGGGTGCCGGCCAATTGGCCCTTGCGCTCGGCGAGCTTCGGAAACAATCCGTAGACGTAGCCGAAACGCTCGCCCGGATCGCCTTTCAGCCGCAGCGCGCCGAGGCGCAGGTTGTCCTCGACCGTGAACGGCGCGAACACCAGGCGTCCCTCGGGCACCAGCGCCACGCCGCGCGCGACGATCGTATGGCTCTTCGCCTCGATCAAGTCGTGTTCATCAAGGAGGATCGAACCCGTACGCCGCGGGATCGTGCCGGTAAGGGCCGCGAGCAGGGTCGACTTGCCGGCGCCGTTCGGCCCGAGCAGCGCCACGGTCTCGCCTTTCGCGACCGTGAGCGAGACGCCCTGCAGCACCGGGGCGGCGCCGTACGAGGCGTGCAGGTCAGAGAGCCGCAGCATCGCCCAGGTAGGCGTCCATCACGGCGCGCTGCGAGCGCACTTCCTGCGGCGTGCCCTCGGCGATGCGCGCGCCGAAATTGAGCACCACCACGCGGCCCGCGAGCGGCAGCAGGAAGCGCATGTCGTGCTCGATCAGCAGCACCGCGATGCCGCGGCCCGCGATGCCGCGCACGATGCCCGCGAGCCGGTCGAGCTCCGCCGGCGTGAGCCCCGCCGCCGGCTCGTCGAACAGGATCGCGCGCGGCTCGCCGGCGAGCGCGCGGGCGATTTCCAGCAGCCGGCCCTGCCCGAAGGACAGCGTGCCGACGTCGGCGTCGCGCAGCCCGGCGAGGCCGACGAAATCGATCAGGCCTTCCGCGCGCTGCCGCTGTTGCCGCTCTTCCCGCGAAGCTTTTCCGGAGAACGGATTTCTGCTGAACCGCGTGTGGGCGCCGACCATCACGTTGTCGAGCACCGGCATGCCGCCGAACGGCCGGTTGTGCTGGAACGTGCGCATGATCCCGCGCCGCGCGATCTGGTGCGGCGCCAGGCCGGAAATCGATTCGCCGGCGAAGCGGACCTCGCCCTCGTCGGCGCCGTAGACGCCGGCGATGATGTTGAAGGTGGTGGTCTTGCCGGCGCCGTTCGGCCCGATCAGCCCGAGGATCTCGCCCTCGCGCAGCTCGAAGTCGAGCCGCGACACGGCGGTGAGCCCGCCGAAGCGCTTGGTGAGGTTCGCTACCTCGAGAATCGGTCCCACAGGCCTATCAGTCCCTTCGGCTGGAACAGGATCGCCGCCAGCACGAACAGGCCGAACACCAGCTGGTGGTGGTGGCCGACCAGCGGCGAGAGCCAGAACGGCAGCAGGAACAGCAGGATCGCGCCGATCACGGCGCCGGCGTGGCGCCCCGCGCCGCCGACGATCACCATGAAGAGGATCAGGAAGGCGTTGTCCAGCCCGAAGATCGGCGGGTTCACCGTGTTGTCGACGAAGGCGTAGACCATGCCGGCGACGCCGGCGAGCGCGCTCGTCAGGGTGAACACGATCACCTTGGTGCGCGCGACGTCCACCCCCATGGCCGCCGCCGCCTCGGGGTTGTCGCGCACCGCGCGGCAGGCGCGGCCGAACCAGGAGCCGTCCAGCCGCAGCAGCAGGGCCAGCGTAGCCAGCATGAGGAAAACGATCACCACGGTGTATGCCGGCCCGGCGATGCGCCAGCCGAACACCGCCGGCAGCCGATAGCCGGCGATGCCGCCGGTGCCGCCGGTCACCGCGCCGCCCTCGTTCAGGACCACGATGAAGAGCTGCGCGAGCGCCAGCGTCACCAGCGCGAGGTAGAACCCCTCGAGCCGCGTCGCCGGGATCGCGACCGCGAGCGCCAGCGCCACGCAGATGACCACGCCCAGGGTGATCGCGAGGGGCAGCGGCAGGCCCACCTGGAACAGCAGGATCACGACGCTGTAAGCGCCGATGCCGTAGAACGCGAAGTGCGAGAACGCCACCTGCCCGCAGATGCCGAACAGGAAGTTGTAGCCGAGCGCGAGCGTGATCCACAGCAAGAGCTTCCGATAGACGTCGTTGTGATAGCTGCCGAGGAAGAACGGCAGCGCCGCCAGCACCGCGAACGCCCCGAGCCAGGCGGCGAGCCTCATGCCGCCCTAGCCCTCAGCAGGCCGGTCGGCCGCACGAGCAGGAAGATCATCAGGAAAAGCAGCGGCACGCCCTGCGCGTAGCCCGAGGGAATCGGCGCATAGCGCGTCGTGAGCTGCTCGGCGAAGGCGAGCAGCATCCCGCCGAGCAGCGCGCCCTCGACCCGGCCGACGCCCCCGATGACTAGCGCGGTGAATCCCTGGATCGCGAGCGGCACCCCCATCAGGTAGTGCGCCGAGACGTTGGGCGAAACCAGCAGCCCGGCGAGGCCCGCGGCGCCGGCCCCGCCGGCGAAGGACAGCGCGGTCACGCGCGACAGGTTGATGCCCATCAGCGCCGCCGCCCTGCGGTTGAGCGATACCGCCTCGAAGCTTCTTCCCCAGAGCGTCTTCTCGAAGAAGAACCAGAATCCCGCGAACACCAGCGCGCTCACCGCGATGATGAAGTACTTCTGGTGCTGGATCTCGAAGGCGTAGGGGACCGGGTGCGGGTCGGGCGGGAAGCTGACCGAGATCGCCTCGCGGAAGATCACCAGCATGCCGAGCAGCGCGAGGATCGGCGCGAGCAGCGGGGCGCGCTTCTCCATCAGCGGCCGCACCGCGAGGCGCTCGGTGCCCCAGCCGACCGCGAGCATGAGCGCCACGACCACCGCCATGCCCACCGGATACGGCCACTCGAACTTCGTCAGCAGGAGGAATCCGCCAAAGGCTCCGAGCATCGCCCACTCGCCCACCGCGAAGTTGATGATCCCGGTCGGCCGGATCATCAGCAGGTAGGCGAGCGCTACCAGGCCATAGATGCAGCCCGAGGCTGCCGCACTTAAGGACAGCTCGAAGAAGTCTTGCAATTACTTCTGGCCGACGTGTACGACCTTCCCTTGCTTGTCACCTTCGTACACGCGCACCACCATGCCGTTCGGGTCGTAGCCCGCGCGCTTGCCCTCGGGGAAGCTGTACTTCATGCCCTTGGCGCCCATCACGCCCGAGTAGGTCAGGCCCTGCATCGCCTCGCGGATCTTCTCCTTGTCGGTCGAGCCGGCGCGCCTGATGGCCTCGGCGACCATGTTGATGCCGTCGTAGCCGTAGCCGTGCAGGTTGAACGGCTCCTTGCCGGTCGCCTTGCGGTAGGCGGCCTCGAACGCCTTCACCTCCGGCTTCTCCGGGTCGTAGGCGTCGACGAAGGTCACGCCGTTGATCAGGCCCTTCGCCACGGTCATGTAGATCGGCACCGAGAGGTTGTACGAGGAGTGGATCGGCAGCTTGAGCCCGAGCTCGCGGTACGCCTTGAAGATCAGCACGTTCTCCGCCGTCAGGACCCCGGCCATGAACATCGCGTCCGGGCTCGCGGCGCGGATCTTCTGCATCTGCGGCGCCGCGGTGGTGGCGCCGCGCGGCACGACTTCCTCGGCGACCACCTGGATGCCGGACTTCTCCAGCCCGGCCTTGAAGAAGCGCCCGAGGAGCTGGCCGAGGTCGGAGTTGTCGGTGATCAGCGCGACGCGCTTCAGGCTCTTGGACCTGGCATGCGCCAGCAGCGTCGCGATCTGGATCGAGCCGAGCGGCCCGGTCTGCCAGAAGTACGGGTTCTGCAGCTGCGTGGTGAGCGTGTCGCCGGAGTTCATCGGCGTCATCTGCGGCGTCTTCGCCTCCATCGTCACCGTCTGCTGCTGCTGCGTGGCCGGCGTGAGCGACATGCTGAGGATGAACACCGCGCCCTGGTCGATGAGCTTCCGCGCGAGCGCCGCCGAGATGTCGGGCCGGGACTGATCGTCCTCGATCAGCAGCTCGATCTTGCGTCCCAGGATCCCGCCCTTGCGGTTCAGCTCGTCGACGCCGAACGCGATGCCCTCGGTGGCCGGCTCCGAGTAGGGCTTGGACACCCCCACGCGGTCGGTGATGACGCCGATCTTGATGGTTTCCTGCGCATAAGGATTGGCCGCGAATGCCGCCAATGCCAGCGCCGCAAAAAGCTTTCTCATGATCCCCTCCTCCTCAATCGAGCAGATTCTGCTTCCCCATCCATCCTACACAAACTTCGACCGCCTGCTGCAGGAGCTCGGGCTGCCCCTGGTAGTAGTGGGTCGCGCCCTTGATCACCCGGAAGGTCTTGTCGCGGCTCGCCGCGGCGTCGTGGATGATGCGCGCGTGCGGCTGCGGCACCGCGTCATCGGCCGAATTCTCGATCGCGAGCAGCGGCACCGTGACCGAGGCCGCGCACTTCGGCCCGTCGGCGTTCGAGTCGTCGACCGACCACTGCGACAGCCAGGCGCGCAGCGTGGCGAAGCGGGCCAGCCCGATCGGGCCGTTGTTGGCGGTGGCCGGCTTGCCCATGTAGCACCAGCCGGGCTTGCGGTCGTTGGGATCGATCGCCGGGTCGAGGAAGCGCAGGTCGGCCATCGTGCGGTGGGTGACGAAGCCGCGCTCCAATTCATCGCCTTTCAGCTTCTTGAGAGTTTCCTTGACCCAGGCGGTCCTGCACCTCACGCGCGCGAGCTGCGCAGCCCGGAATCGCTGGATGAACTCCTGCGTGTACGGCGGCTGGTTCGGGCAGCTCGGATCGTAGATGTCGAGCTCGGGATCGCGGCGGTCCGGGTCGGCCTCGTCGATCACCGAAGGGTCGATGCTCTCGGCGAGGTAGATCGCGCGCGACAGATGCGCGGCCTGGAAGATCATGGCGTCAGCGGGGATCAGCTTTTCGACGATCGAGGGCTTCTCGGCCTGCGCCTGGTAGTAGAGCGCGAGGGAGCCGCCGCCCGACCAGCCGCAAAGCAGGATCTTCTCGTAGCCCCACTTCTCCTTCGCGTGGCGAACGTACGCCCCGAGGTCGAGGAGGACCTTCTCCATGATGAGCGGCGTGTCGTTCCTGGCGAAGCGCGAGCCGGCGCACAGCACGTGGATGCCGGCTTTGGCGAGCGCCTGCGGCATCGGCAGAAGCTGCAGCGTCGACGAGGGATGCATGAACACCGCGAGCGTCTTCGAGGGCTTGCCCTTCGGCACGAAGCGCACGCCCTCGCAGTTCACCGCGCCCTGGGTGCCGGCGAAGCCGTAGACCTCGGTTAACTGCGCGCTTTCCTTGTACTGCACGTGCACCCATTCGGGTGCAACCTCGAAGCTCACTTCTTGTGGACCCAGTCGGCGTGGTGCGGGGCCTTCTTGGTCTTCGACCACTCCTGCAGCATCTCGCCGCTGACCGCGGCGAGCTTCTTCTTCATGGCCGGCGTGGTGGTGTCCACGGCGAGCTCGAGCCGGTGGCCGTTGGGGTCGAAGAAGTAGATCGACTTGCAGATCGTGTGGTCGGTCGGCCCGATGACCTCGATGCCGAGCTTCTCCAGCTTCTTCTTGTAGGCCATCAGCGTCTTCATGTCCGGCACGCGCAGCGCGAGGTGCTGGACCCACGCCGGCGTGTTCTGGTCGCGGCCCATCGGCGGCGACTCAGGGATCTCGAAGAACGCGACGTAGCTGCCGTCGTGCATGCGGAAGAAGATGTGCATGTAGGGCGAGCGCTCGCCGGTGCTCGGCACCCGGTCCTCCGCCATCGCCATCGCGTACTCGAGGCCGAGCACCCTGGTATAGAACTCGGTCGTCTGTTTCGCATCCTTGCAGCGGTAGGCGACGTGGTGCAGCGATTTGATGTCCATATAATCAATTATCTTCCCAAGGAGAAGCCATGGACAAGCGCCATCACAAGGACCGTTACGACGCAGGCCTCAAGACCCGCCGCGAGGTGCTCGGCGCGCCGTGGGTCGACAAGGCGATGGCCGGCGTGGACGATTTCAACCGCGAGTTCACCGACCTGCTAAACACCTACTGCTGGAACGACATCTGGAACCGCCCCGGGCTGCCGCGCAAGACCCGCTCGGTGCTCAACCTCGGCATGCTGTGCGCGCTCGGCAAGGAGCACGAGCTCAAGCTCCACATCCGCGGCGCGCTCAACAACGGCCTCACCAAGGACGAGATCAAGGAGGTGTTCCTCCAGGTCGCGATCTACTGCGGCGTGCCCGCTGCGGTGGTCGCGTTCCGCTGCGCGAAAGAAGTGTTCCAGAGCTAGGCTTGCAAAAGACCTACCAGGGCAGTTGTCATTGCGGCGCAGTTCGATTCGAAGCCGACATCGATCTGAGCTTGCCGACTTACAGATGCAACTGCTCGATATGCTCCAGAACCCGCTTCTGGCCTGCGATCGCGAAACCCGAAGCGCTCCGCCTTCTGGCGGGCCAAGAGGTCTTGACCAAGTACCTGTTCAACACCAGGTGCAACGAGCACTACTTTTGCAAGCATTGCGGCGTGCGCCCCTTCGGCATCGGCCACACGCCTGACGGCGCGAAGATTTACGGAGTGAACCTGGGATGCCTGGAGAACGCCACGGCTGAAGAGCTTGCCGCAGCGCCCATCGTCTATATCGACGGCAAGCATGACCGGCACGCGGCGCCGTCCGTTACGAGCCATCTGTGAAGCCTTGCGTCGCCTTCATCGGCCTGGGCGTCATGGGCGAGCTCATGGCCGCGAACCTCGAGGCGGGAGGGTTCGCGCTCCAGACGTTTGACCTGAACGGCAAAGGCAACCGCAAATCGGCGCGCGACGCCGCGAAGGGCGCAGAGGTGCTTATCACCATGCTGCCCGACGGCGACGACGTGCGCGAGGCGGTGCTCGAGGCCCTCCCCGCCCTCAAGCCGGGCGCGGTGGTCGTCGACATGAGTTCCTCCGATCCAGCAGGTACAAGGGCGCTCGGCGCAGCCCTTTCGGCAAAGAAGATTGAGATGGTCGATGCGCCCGTCTCCGGCGCGCGCTTCAAGGCCAAGGACGGCACGCTCGCCATCATGGTGGGCGGGGACAAGGCGCCGGTCGAAAGAGTGATGCCGGTGCTACGCAAGCTCGGGACGGAGATCTTCCACGTCGGCCCGCTCGGCGCGGGGCACGCGGTCAAGGCGCTCAACAACTACCTCGGCGCCGCCGGCACGCTCGCCGGGTTCGAGGCGCTGCTGATCGCCGAGGCGTTCGGCCTGGATCCGAAGCCGATGCTGGACGCGATCAACGCCTCCACCGGCCGCAACAGCACCACCGCGCGCAAGATCGGGCAGGACATCCTCACCGGCGCGTTCGCCTCGGGCTTCAAGCTCGCGCTCATGACAAAAGACGTGGGCATTGCCGCCGAGCTGGCGAAGGGGTTGAAGCTCAATGCTCCCTTCTTGAGGGAAACCCTAAAACAATGGCGCGCGGCCCAGAAGCAACTTCCCCGCGACGCTGACCACACGGAAATCTACAAGCATCAGCGCAAGTTGAGCCGCAACCAGAAGAGAGTCCTGACCCCTTTTCCAGAAAAAGGGTCCTGACCCCTTTTTCAGGCGCCGATGAAGCGTGGCTTGCGCTTCTCCATGAACGCGGCCTGGCCTTCCTTGTAGTCGGCGCTCTCGAAGCAGGCCTTGACCGCGCGCTCGGCGGCGGCGAGGTCGCGGTTCTCGGGGTCCTTCAGCACCTCGCCCACCACGAGCTTGGCGCACTTCACGGTCAGCGGGGCGTTTTCGGCGATGGTCTTCGCCAGCTCGTCGACGGTCGCTTCGAGCTTGTCGTCGGGCACCACGCGGTTCACGAGGCCCATTTTCTCGGCTTCCTGCGCGGTGAACTGGCGGCCGGTGAAGAACATTTCCTTCGCGTACGCCGGGCCGATGAGATCGACCAGCGGTTTGGCGCGGTTCATGCCGTAGCCCAGGCCGAGCTTGGCGGCGGGCACGCCGAACTTGGCGTTCTCGGCGCAGATGCGGATGTCGCAGCAGACTGCGACGGCGGTGCCGCCGCCGATGCAGTAGCCGCGGATCATCGCGACGGTCGGGATCTGCATGCCCAGCAGCGCGTCGTAGGCCTTCTGCGTGCTCGCCTGGTAGTGCGCCACCGCTTCGGCCTCCTGGCGCTCGTCCTTGAACTTGGAGATGTCGGCGCCCGAGGCGAAGGCCTTGACGCCGGCGCCGGTCAGCACCATCACGCGCACCGACTTGTCGGCGGTGAAGTCCTGCATGGTCTCGAGGGCGGCGTTCCACATCTCGAGCGAGATCGCGTTGTGGCGCTCGGGGTTGTTCAGGATCAGCCAGCCGATCCCGTTTTCCTTCTTGGTGATGATCTTTTCGCTGGGCATTACGCGATTCCTTTCTTTCGGAGGCCCTCGATCTCGTCCGGACGAAGCCCCAGCTCCTGCAACACCTCGGCGGTGTGCTCGCCCTGCTTCGGCGGGTGAGCCATCACCTTGCTCGGCGTGCGGGACAACGTCACCGGCTGCCCAAGGTAAGGCACCTCGCCGACCTTCTGCACCATGCCGAGGGTCTTCACCTGCGGGTCGGCGAACGCCTGGTCGATCGAGTAGATCGGGCCGCTGGGCACGCCGGCCTGGTTGAGGATGTCGATCCAAGCGGCGGTGTCGCGCTTTATGAAGATCTCCTCGAGCTCGACGTGCAGCTCGTCGCGGTTCTTCGAGCGCAGCGCGCCGGTCGCGTAGTCGGGGTGGTTCGCGAGCTGCGGCGCCTGGATCGCCTCGCACATGCGGTTCCAGATCTTGGCGCCGCTCACCGCGAGGTTCAGGTAGCCGTCGCGTGTCTTGTAGACCCCGGTCGGGATCGAGGTCGGATGGTTGTTTCCGGCCTGCTTCGCCACCTCGCCCTTCATCAGCCAGCGCGAGGCCTGGAAATCGAGCATGAAGAGCTGCGCCTGCAGCAGCGACGACTTGACCCATTGCCCCTTGCCCGACTTCTCGCGCTCGAGCAGCGCCACCGCGATGCCGTAGGCGCAGAAGATCCCGGCGCATAAATCCGCGATCGGGATGCCGACGCGCACCGGCCCCTGCCCGGGGAGCCCGGTGATCGACATCAGCCCGCCCATGCCCTGCGCGATCTGGTCGAACCCCGGGCGCATGCGGTAGGGCCCTTCCTCGCCGTAGCCCGAGATGCTGCCGTACACCAGCCGCGGGTTGACCGCCGCCATCGTCTCGTAGTCGATGCCCAGGCGCTGCTTCACGTCGGGCCGGAAGTTCTCCACCATCACGTCGGCGGCTGCGACCATCTTCTTCAGGATGGCGACGCCGTCGGGCGACTTGAGGTCGAGCGTCATGCCGCGCTTGTTGCGGTGCACGTTCTGGAAGTCCGAGCTCTCGCGCGGTCCGCCCGGTCCCTCGCCCTCGTCCAGGGAAGCGGGCATCTCGATCTTGATCACCTGCGCGCCCCAGTCGGCGAGCTGGCGCACCGCGGTCGGCCCGGCGCGCACGCGCGTCAGGTCGATCACTTTGATATGCGAAAGCGCGGTGGAGGCCTGCATGATTTGAGTCTACACTGGCCGCCGAGGAGGATTTATAAAATGACCGATACAAATCGACGCCGCCTGCTCGGTTTCGCAGGCGGCGCAGCCGCGCTGTCCGCGCTGCAGCTGCATGCGCAGGAGAAGTTTCCCTCGAGGCCGATCGAAGTGGTGACGCACGCCGGGGTCGGCGGCGGCACGGATATCACCGCGCGGATGATGATGGTCCACGCCCCGGGCGTGTTCAAGACCGAGCTCGTGGTGGTGAACCGCACCGGCGGCAGCGGCGCGGCCGCGCTTCAATACGGCCTCGACCAGCCGAAGGACGGCCACGTCATCCTGCTCATCACGCAGACGCACCTGCTCACCATCCTGCGCAGCAAGGGCAAGTTCAGGTACGAGGATTTGGTGCCGCTCGCGCGCGCGACCGAGGACCCGCAGATCCTGGCGGTCGGCAAGGTCAGCCCGTACAAGTCGGCGCAGGAGTTCATCGCCGCCGGCAAGGGCAAGGCGCTCAAGTACGGCACCTCGCTCATCGGCGGCGTCGACCATATCGCCGTGATGACGGTGGCGCGCGCCGCCAAGCTGCAGCAGCCCAACATCATCCCGTTCCGCGGCGGCGGCGACGTCGTGATCAACCTCGTCGGCGGCAACATCGACGCCGCGCTCATCAATTACGCCGAGGCCGAATCGCAGCTCAAGGCCGGGGACGTCCGGCCCCTCGCGATCTTTGCCGACAAGCGCCTCAAGGCCCTACCCAATGTTCCGACCGGCGGGGAGATCGGCGTTCCGGGCAACCATTCCACGGTGCGCGGCTTTGTCGCGCTTCGCGGCGTGCCCGACGACCGCGTCAAGGCGCTCGAAAGCGGGCTGGTGAAGGCGATGCAGGGGCAGCTGTTCCAGACCTACCTGGAAACCTCCGGCCAGTCGATGGACAGCGTGACCGGCATCGGCCCGTGGAAGAAGCAGCTCGATGACTTCATGGTCGAAGGCAAGCAGACACTGGAAGCGCTTGGCCTCTTGAAGTGAATTCAAACCGCGTGGCGGCGGCCGCGATCATCGCGATCGCGGCCGCTCTGTTCGCGCTCACCTTCGGCTTCGAAAGACTGCCCGAAGGCATCACCCGCGGTTTCGGCGCCGAGGTGTTCCCGCGGCTCGTCCTCGGCGTGATCATCGCGCTCGCCGCGCTTCTTGCCTTCACCGCCGGGAAGCCCGACCCGCTGCCGCGAATTCCGCCGATGGTAGGGATCTCGGGCGCGTCGCTGCTCGCCTTCATGGCGCTGCTCCCGGTTCTCGGGATGCTCCCGGCCATGTTCGTGTTTCTCGTCGGGCTGGGCTGGTTGTGGCGCGAGCGCCGACCTTGGGTTTTGTTCCTTAGCTCAGTGCTTCTCACGGCGGCGATCTGGGCCGTATTCGTCAGGGGGTTCGGCGTGCAGCTGCCCAAGGGGCTCTTCGCCTAGATGGAAGCGTTCCTCGGCGGCATGGGGCTCCTGCTGGATCCCAAGATCCTGCTCGTCGTGTTCGCCGGCACCCTGATCGGCATCGTCGTCGGCGCGCTGCCCGGAATCAGCGGCTCGACCACGACGGCGCTGCTGCTGCCGTTCACCATCACCATGGGCCCGGTGCCGGCGATTGCGTTGCTCGGCTCGATCTACTGCGCCGCCAATTTCGGCGGCTCGATCACCGCGATCCTGGTCAACGCGCCCGGCGATCCCTCGGCCTCGGCGACCGCGTTCGACGGCTACCCGATGGCGGTGAAGGGCGAAGCCGGGCGCGCGCTCGGCATGTCGGCGGTGGCGAGCGCGATCGGCGGCATCTTCAGCGTGGTGGTGCTGATCGTCGCCGCGCCGCTCCTCGCCCGCGCCGCGTACCACTTCGGCCCGCCGGAATACTTCGCCCTCGCCATCTTCGGCCTGTCGATGGTCGCGCTGAGCGGCGGCGACAGCGCGGTGAAGAACCTGATCGCCGGCGCCTTCGGCGTGCTGATCGCCACCGTCGGGCAGGACATCACCACCGGCGTCGAGCGCTACACCTTCGGCATCTATTCATTCAGCGACGGGATCGAGTTCATCCCGGTGCTGATCGGCCTGTTCGCGCTGACTGAGCTGCTCGAGCAGGCGGCCCAGCTAGGCAAGAAAACCCTGGTCGCCAGGCTCGGCGCGGTGCGGCTGCCGAGCTGGCAGGACATCAAGGACTGCTCGAAGGCGATCGGGCTCTCGAGCGTCCTGGGCACCTTCATCGGCATCCTGCCGGCGCTCGGCGCGACCACCGCCGCGGTGATCGCCTACGTCGAGACCAAGCGCTGGTCGAAGAACAAGGCCGAGTTCGGCAAGGGCGCGATCGAGGGCGTCGCCGGGCCCGAGGCGGCCAACAACGCCGCGGTCGGCGGCGCCATGGTGCCGACGCTCGCGCTCGGCATTCCCGGCAGCACCACCACCGCGATCATCCTCGCCGGCCTGATCGTGCAGGGCGTGCGGCCGGGACCGCACCTGTTCACCGAGCAGCCGCTGCTCCTCTACGCGGTGTTCTCCTCGATGCTGCTCGCCAACCTGCTCTACCTCGCGCTCGGCCTCGGGTTCGCCAAGGTCTTCGCGCGCGTCAGCCTGATCCCGGCGCCGCTGCTGTGGCCGGCGGTGTTCGTGCTCTCGGTGATCGGCGCCTACGCGCCGAACCAGGCGATGGCCGAAGTATGGGTGGCGATCGCCTTCGGCTTCATCGGTTTCTTCATGCGGCGCTACGGCTTCTCGCCCGCGCCGCTCGTCATCGGGCTGGTGCTCGGCAAGATGGTCGAGGAGACGCTGAAGCAGTCGCTCCTGATCTTCGACCTGAACTGGAGCGGCTTCCTGGGACGGCCGATCGCGCTGACGCTGTTCGGCCTTGCCGCGCTCTTCCTGCTCGGACCTTTTCTGCTGCAGAAGCTGCGCGGCCGATCATGAGACGGTGCGTCCCCTCGGCGCTGGTTCGCGTCGCCGCCGCCACCCTGTTCGCCACCGGGTCGATCGACGCGGAAGCTCAGCAGTCGCCCAGGGTCTACCGCATCGGGTTCGTTACCACGACGTCGCCCGGAACGGGCAGCATTGAGCCATTCCGGCAGGGGCTGAAGGACGCCGGTTACATCGAAGGCAAGAATGTGGTGCTCGAGGCGCGATTCGCCAGTGGGCGGCTTGAGCTCCTCCCCGAGCTCGTGGGCGAGCTCGTTCGACGAAGAGTCGACGTGCTGGTCGTCTCCTCGACCCGAACCGCGCTCGCGGCGAAGAGCGCCACGTCAACCATCCCGATTGTGTTCGCGAGCGTCTTTGACCCGGTCGCCGCCGGGATCGTGCCGAGCCTCGCGCGACCTGGAGGCAATATCACGGGTACCGCGATGGCGGTCGGCGGAGACTATGGCGGAAAGTGGGTGGAGTTGCTCAAGGAAGCCGTGCCCGACATGTCGCGCGCGGCGGTGCTCTGGAACGCGGCGAATCCGTCAAGCGCGCAATCCGCTCAGGCAATTCAGGCGGCCGCACGCACCCTAAGCGTGAGACTCGACCTCTTTGACGCGCGTGACGCCGCCAGCCTGGAGAAGGCGCTGGACGCAATCGCTTCCAGCCGCGCGCAAGGGGTCATCATTGCGCCCGATCCGTACTTCAACGCGAGCCGCTCCAGGATCGTGCGCTTCGCATCGAGCCGGCGGCTGCCTGCGGTGTACTTCTTCAGGTCCTTCGCCGACGCCGGCGGCCTCATGGCCTACGGAGCGAACAACGCCGAATCGATTCGAGCGGCGGCCCGCTACGTCGACAAGATCCTGAAAGGGGCGAAGCCCGCCGATCTCCCGGTCGAACAGCCCACGCGCTTCGAGCTGGTGATCAACCTCAAGACCGCGAAAGCGCTCGGCCTGAAGATCCCGCAGTCACTACTCGTGCGGGCGGACCAGATTATCGAGTGACCGCGGACGGTCGATAAGACGGTGAAGCGGCTGCCGAAGGTGCGCGGCCGCCCATGAGCTGCTCCATCTCGCGCCGCACGCGCACCGCGGTGTTGTTCGCGTCGAATGCCACGTCGCTCCACTTGATGGGGCTTCCTTGGGAAACTCCCTTCAGAAGCTTCCAGCCGTGCGCCAGGCCCAGAGGCAGGCAATTCCCAGCGAGCGAATCCGCTGCAGGCATGAGCCGCCCGACTACGGTGTAGCCGCCCTCGCCGTCCAGAATCTCTCCGGGCTGGAGGTTTTTCTTGGCGATCGCGACCGCGTCGGCGCGCCATCCCGTGGGACAACCCGTGGACTCGCCGCGCAGGCCGACCGAGGCGACCGAGATGCCGACCTCGAGCCCGATCAGGTGCCAGCGCTTGTACATACAGGCATAGCGTCCCGACGGGTCGGTCTTCACGCCGTATTCCTCGAAGCAGCGCTTGATGTAGTCGGTCTCGCCTTCGAACACCACCCACACCCCGAACCGGATGTCGTAGGGAATGGGTTTCCCATCCGCCTCCAGGGACGAGACCACTTCCACCTGTCCCTTGTGATGCAGCACCCCGCCTTCATTCCTTGGCCGCATCAGCGCCGGGATCTGATCGATGGAGCCTGGGGGATAAAGAAGCCCCTCGGGCGCGGGCGTAAGCCCGGTCGCGTTGCACACCGCGGTGGTCTCGATCGCCGGCTTCGAGCCGTCGAGGAAGGAGTTGAACATCTTCGGGTTGAGGCCGCCGCGCTTCGCCTGCTCCGGCGTCAGGCCGTAGTGGCCCCACACGGTCTCCGGGGTCGAGCTGGCGAAGTGCGGCAGCCACTTGTGGCCGCGCCCCGCCGCCACCACCGGGAATCCGGCGGCGCGCGCCCAGTCGACCAGCTCGCAGATCAGCGCCGGCTGGTCGCCGTAGGCGAGGCTGTACACCACGCCCGCCTCGGCCGCCTTGCGCGCGAGCAGCGGCCCGCAGAAGGCATCGGCCTCGACCGTCACCATGACGACGTGTTTCTTGTTCTTGAAAGCAACCAGGACATGTTCCACCGCTGCGGCCGGATTGCCGGTCGCTTCGATCACGATGTCGACCTCGGGATGCGCGACGAGCTTCTCCCAGTCGTCCGAGATCGGGGTTCTCCGGATGGTCTCGGCGTCCCAGCCCACGCGGGCGAGGTTCGCCCGCGCATTGTCCGGTGCGAGATCCGCGATGCCGACCAGGCGGATGCCGGGAGTCTTCGGCACCTGGGCGAGGTACATCGCCGCGAACTTGCCCGCGCCGATCAGGCCGACGCGCAGGGGCTTGTCTTTTCGCTCGAGAAGCTTCGCGTAAAGATTCATAAAGGGGTCAGAGCAATTTACTCGTTACAACTGCGCGCCATACGTGTTTCAGGAAAATTGCTCTGACCCCTTTTCAGGCTGCCTTGAGGACGCCTTTCAGCTCCTCGGGCGGCGTGCCGTCCTTCCAAGGAAGCGGCACATCGTAGTGCTTGAGCAGGCAGTCGTCGGGCAGGCACTTGATCGGACTGAAGTCGCGGTGCGCGATGTAGCCCGGGCGCTTGAAGCGCCGGATGTGGTTCGAGACCGCGCACAGGGAGAGGTAGACGCTGACCCGGTTCCAGGGCGACAGGTTGGAGGTCGAGGCGTGCACCAGGCAGCCGTGGAACAGGATCATCGAGCCGGCCGGCCCCTTGGGCGCGACGATGCCGCCCCGGTCGACGAGCTTCCTAATCGTTTCATGAGAAATGACCCACAGCGGATAGCTCGTCGTGCTCGTGTCGTGCTCGGCGTCGAGCACGCCCAGCTTGTGGCTGCCCGGGATGAACATCAGCGGGCCGTTGAACTCGTTCACCTCGTCGAGGAAGATCGCCACGTTCATCGCGCGCGCCTCGGGCATCTGGTCGTCCGCGCGCCAGGTGCCGTAGTCCTGGTGCCACTGCCAGACGTCGCCGTCGAACGCGGCCTTGCCGTTGATCTTGAACTGGTGCATGTACACGTCTTCGCCGAATACCTGCCGGATCGGCTCGACCATGCGCGGATGGCGCGCGAGCTTGGCGAACGGATAGCTGTACATGTGCGCGGCGAAGTTGGTGCGCACCACGTCGCCGGTCTTCTCGCGCACGTTCTCCGGCCGGCGCTGGGCGTACAGCCCGGGAACCTCGTCGCTGAGGACCTTGATCTCCGCCGGAGTGAACAGGCTCGGGAAGAACAGATACCCTTCCTGGTCGAAGCGCTCGATTTGTTCCGCGGACAAACTCATTCAACTAGTATAAACCCGTGAAAGACTTCGTCCGCACCATCTTCTACGCGCTCGGCGCGAATCCCACCATCGCCGTGGCGAAAACCGTGCCTGTTCTCTCACGGACTGACCGATGGCTATGGGCTGGCTCACCGTATTGAAGAGCGTTCCCTGGGGCGAGGTGATCAGCAACGCCCCGAAGGTCGCCGACGGCGCGAAGAAGCTGTGGAAGGCGGTGGCGCGCAAGCCGCCCTCCGGGGAAGCGGCGCCGTCGCCGCAAAGCGAGCTCGCGCGGCTGCGAGCCGCGGTGGACGACCTTCACCGCCAGATGGTGGCGTCCTCGGAGCTCATCAAGGCGCTCGCCGACCAGAATGCCGAGCTGGTGCGGCGCATCGAGCTGAATCGCGCGCGCCTCATCTGGTTGGGCGGAGCCGCGGGCGTCATCGCGGTGATCGCCGCCTGGGCACTTGTCATCGCGCTCGTCCGTTGACCCCAAAGGGGTAAATCATGGAATGGATCGTTGATCCGACCGTCTGGGTCGGCCTGCTGACGCTCATCGTGCTGGAGATCGTGCTGGGCATCGACAACCTGATCTTCATCGCCATCCTGGCGGACAAGCTGCCGCCCGAGCAGCGCGACCGCGCGCGCATCATCGGCCTGTCGCTCGCGCTCATCATGCGCCTGGGACTGCTTGCGAGTATTACGTGGGTGATGTCGCTGACTGCCACGGTACTTGCCTTCTGGCGCTTCGAGCTCTCGTGGCGCGACCTGATCCTGATCATCGGCGGGGTGTTCCTGCTCATCAAGGCCACCACCGAGATCCACGAGCGCCTGGAAGGAGAGCACCAGACCGGGAAGAGCGCGGCGCACGCCGCCTTCTGGCCGATCATCGCGCAGATCGTGATGCTCGACATCGTGTTCTCGCTCGATTCGGTGATCACCGCGGTCGGCATGGTGGACGAGCTCGCAGTGATGATGGCCGCGGTGATCATCGCCGTCGTCGCGATGCTGTTCGCCTCCAAGCCCCTCACCGCGTTCATCACCGCGCGCCCCACGCTCATCATCCTGTGCCTGGGGTTCCTGCTGATGATCGGCCTGGTGCTGGTGGTCGACGGCTTCGGCTTCCACATCCCGAAGGGCTACGTCTACGCCGCCATCGGCTTCTCCGTGCTTGTCGAGATCCTCAACCAGCTCGCGGCGCGCAACCGGCGCAAGCCCGCCGCCGGGCTCACCTCGCGCCAGCAGGTGGCCGACGCCGTGCTGCGGCTCCTGGGCGGCGTGCCGCTGCCGAGCTACGCCGTCGCCGACGGTAAGGTGTTCGGCCAGGCCGAGCAGCAGATGGTCGGCGGCGTCCTCACGCTGGGCGAGCGACGGGTGAGCGCGATCATGACCCCTGCCGACGCGGTGTTCCGCCTGGACCTGGACGAGCCGGACATCCTCGGCAAGCTGCGCGCCAGCCCGCACCGCGAATTTCCCGTCGTCAGCGGCGCCAGGGTGGAAGGCGTGGTGCGCAAGGAAGACGTGCTCGAGCTGTGCGTCGACGGCAAGCCGATAGCGCTGCGGGGCGTGCTGCGCCGCGCTCCGTCAGTGTCGCCGCGCGCCTCGGTGCTCGATGCGCTCAACCAGTTCAAGCGCACCACCGCGGAGCTGGCGCTCGTGCTCGACGAAAACGGCCGCCTGCTAGGCCTCGTCACCCGCACCGACCTGCTCGAAGCGATCGCCGGCGAGTTTCCTGATGAAGGTGAATAGAGCTGACTGATCAGTACTCCGGTAGTTGCGCTCATCTGGCCAGCAGCGGCACTCGCATATTTCCAGGCGCGTCAACGAACGGAAGCAATCAGCGTTACCGATTGAGTGAACATCCACCGTCGGCGATTTCATCCTGCGCCAATGGATGAGGAAGGGCGGGCCTCCTTCATGGGGCGACTGCCCGTGGTTTGCCGCGCCGCGATTCTGCCGCCTCGATGCCTGAGCTTGATGCCCTAAAGGAGGAGCTGGCCTATTCGCGGCTTTGGCTGGGGATGACGGCAGTCGCAGATATCAGCCTGATTGGTTGGACAGCCTCAGCGCTGGAGACAGCCTCGGGGCGGTTGTTATCCGTGGCTATTGTTGTCATCATGGTGCTCGGATTCGGCATTCTTCTGCTCCATCGCACGATTGGCCGCCGTATTGGGCTGATCAGGAGTCTGTAGACATGGACCTTGTCGTTGGCCTTCTGATGCTTGCCACCGCGCTGTTGTTCGTCGGCTGCGCGCTCGACGCGGCGCGAGACAAGCGACACAAGCGACACAAGTAGCTACTTCTTTTCCGGCACGATCTGGAAGAAGACCTCGTTGGGCCTGAGCCGGCCGATGCTCTTGACTCCGAACGCTGGCGGCCCGGGCGGTCCGCCCGTTACTTGCTCGACAGCAGTTTTCCCATGCCCAGGAGAACGCCATGAAACAGGCCCAGAAGATCGCTCCCTGCCTCTGGTTCGACAACCACGCCGAGGAAGCCGCGAAGTTCTACACCGGGATCTTCAAGAACTCCCGCATCGGAAAGGTGAGCCGGTACGGCGAAGCCGGGCGCGACATCCACCACCGGCCCGCGGGGTCGGTCATGACGGTCGAGTTCGAGCTCAACGGCCAGCCGTTCACCGTCCTGAACGGCGGCCCGGTGTTCAAGTTCAGCGAGGCCATCTCGCTCCAGGTCATGTGCGAGACGCAGGAAGAAGTGGACTACTTCTGGGACAAGCCGTCCGCCGGCGGCGACAAGAGCGCCCAGGTGTGCGGCTGGCTCAAGGACCGCTACGGCGTTTCCTGGCAGGTCGTGCCCACGGTCCTGCCCGAGATGGTCGGCGACCCGGATTCACAGAAGTCGCAGCGTGCCATGGAAGCGATGCTGCACATGAAGAAGATCGACATCGCCGCGCTGGAGCGTGCTTACGCCGGATCCCACTAGGGCCTATCCCGGCGTCCGCATTCTCGAGTAGTCGCGCGCACCCAAGCGTAGACGACCGGGAGTACGTTGTGAATTCTCTGCTGAACCTGTCAACGAAGAAAAACAAACCTGCGTTGGGTGCAGCGTGCCTGAACTCGATTGGTGGTAACAGATATCAGCCTGATCGGTTGGCTCATCTCGTCGTCTGATACCGCGGCTGCGTACACGACCCTTCTCGCCGTACTCTGCTTAGTCTTGCTAAGTGCTGGTATAGTGCTCCTGCATCGCAGGATCAAGCGCGCGATGGAACGGGTCAAGGAGCTATAGACATGGAATTAATCGCCACCATCGCTGCGTTCGGCGCAATACTCGTTATCGTCTACTGCGCGTTTGACGCCGCGCTCCGCGCAAAGTAACGCCTAACTACTTCTTCTCCGGAACGAACTGGAAGAAGACCTCGTCGGGCCTGACCATCCCGAGCTCGTAGCGCGCGCGCTCCTCGATCGCCTCGGTGCCCTGCTTGAGGTCGCGCACCTCGGCGGCTAGGCCGGAGTTGCGCGACTCGAGCTGGCGGTTCTTGGCGCGCTGCACTTCGACCTGCCGGTCCACCTCCCAGGCGCGCAGCCAGCTGCCCTTGCCGAGCCAGAGGGGGTACTGGATCAGCACGATCAGCGCGACCAGGATGCCGGCGAGGATCTTCATGCGGGCCTGGCGAGCGCCTCGCGCCCGGGATAGCTCACCGAGTCGCCGAGGTCTTCCTCGATCCTCAGGAGCTGGTTGTACTTCGCCACGCGGTCGGAGCGCGACAGCGACCCGGTCTTGATCTGCAGCGCGTTGGAGCCGACCGCGATGTCGGCGATGGTGGTGTCCTCGGTCTCGCCCGAGCGGTGCGAGATCACCGTGCCGTAGCCCGAGCGCTTGGCGAGCTCGATCGCGGCGAAGGTCTCGGTGAGGGTGCCGATCTGGTTCACCTTGATGAGGATCGAGTTCGCCACGCCCTGCCGGATGCCTTCCCTGAGCAGCCGCGTGTTGGTGACGAACAGATCGTCGCCCACGAGCTGCAGCTTCTTCCCGAGCTTCTCGGTGAGCGGCGTCCAGCCTTCACAGTAGTTCTCACCCATGCCGTCCTCGATCGAGACGATCGGGTAACGGGACGCGAGCTCGGCCAGGTAGTCTGAAAAAGCATTTGAAGGAAGCTTCTTGTTCTCGGAGTCCAGTATGTAGACCCCGTCGCGGCAGAACTCCGAGGCCGCGCAGTCGAGCGCGAGCAGCACGTCCTGCCCGGCGGTGTAGCCGGCGCGGCCGATCGCGTCGAGGATCAGCTCGAGCGCCGCGGCGTGGGTCGGCAGGTTGGGCGCGAAGCCGCCTTCGTCGCCCACCGCGGTGGACATGCCTTTCGCGTCGATGATCTTCTTCAGCGCCTGGAAGATCTCCGCGCCGCAGCGCAGGGCCTCGCGGAACGACTGCGTGCCGACCGGCACCACCATGAACTCCTGGAAATCGAGGTTGTTGTTGGCGTGCGCGCCGCCGTTGATCACGTTCATCATCGGCACCGGCATGCGCATCGCGCCCGCGCCGCCGAGGTAGCGGTACAGCGGCAGTCCCGACTCGTCGGCCGCGCCCTTCGCCACCGCCAGCGACACGGCGAGCACCGCGTTCGCGCCGAGGCGCGACTTGTTCTCGGTGCCGTCGAGGTCGATCAGCGTCTTGTCGATGAACGCCTGCTCGGTGGCGTCGAGCCCGACGATCGCCTCCGAGATCTCGGTGTTCACGAACTCCACCGCCTTGAGCACGCCCTTGCCGGCGTAGCGGCCCTTGTCGCCGTCGCGCAGCTCGACCGCCTCGCGGCTGCCGGTCGAGGCGCCCGAGGGCACCGCGGCGCGCCCCATCACGCCGGACTCGAGCAGCACGTCGGCCTCCACCGTCGGGTTGCCGCGCGAATCCAGGATCTC
>Ga0187892_10001795_pt1 | contig 46854 bp, 31 predicted proteins | sample MA1701073metaG_FD_139345 | JGI IMG/M metagenome (GOLD analysis project Ga0187892, IMG submission 139345) | Bio-ooze microbial communities from a basaltic lava cave in the Kipuka Kanohina Cave System on the Island of Hawaii, USA - MA170107-3 metaG ...
GATAAGCCGTGCGATTCGCAATCAACTCATCAATCACATTTCACCAGAAAGGAACAACATCATGTCAGCATACGCGGTTATCTCGGGGCGTCTTGGCGTTGAGCCGGAATTGCGGTTCACGAATAGCGGCACGCCGGTCATCAATCTTTCCATCGCCAACAATCGCAGCATCAAGGTTGGCGACAAGCGCGAATCAGTCGCCGACTGGTTCAAGGTGACGGTTTTCGGGCGGGACGCCGAGATCATCAATCAGTACGCGAAAAAAGGCAGCGCGCTCGCTTTCAACGGGCGATTGCAGAACGAGAAGTACGTGGATCGTGACGGCAATCAGCGCACCTCGACGATTCTCGTGGCAAGCAGTTTTGAGTTCGTGCCGTTTGGTAAACGCAATGATGGGAAGGCGAACGATGAAGTCAGGAACGAAGCCTGTGTGAACGATGGTGAGAGTTCGAATTCCGCAGACGCGGAGACAAATGACGACATTCCCTTCTAACGCGCGACCTGGGTTTTGCGTCAACGATGCAGGGACGTTTCTGCCGCAAACGGGAGCGTCCCTGTTTCCTTATGTTTTCCTGCTGCGTAGCCAAAAAGGATGAGCGGTTGGCGGCTCGTAAGAATCCGAACAGTGAAATGGAGCGCAGTATGGTCAAAGTATTTATAGGCGGATCCAGAGCGATAACGAATCTGCCGCCATCTATTGCAGCGAGGATTGACAATATTATTGATAGCAGTTTTACCGTTCTTGTCGGCGACGCATCTGGAGCGGACAAGTGCGTCCAGAAATATCTGGCTGAAAGAAAATATGAAAACGTGCTTGTGTTTTGCGCGGGCAATCTATGCAGAAATAATGTTGGCAATTGGAAAACAAAGGCTGTTTCAGCAGATGCCAATGAGAAGGGCTTCGATTTTTACGCGTTGAAAGATTTGCAGATGGCCAGGGAAGCGGATTATGGGTTGATGATATGGGATGCGAAGAGCAGGGGAACGTTAAACAACATTTTCAACCTGCTGGATGAAAGCAGAAACGTCCTGGTATTTTTCTCTCCTGATCAATCTTTTCATACAATCCGTAATGCCCAAGACCTATCTGCCCTTTTAGTCAAATGCGGCAAGCAGGCGTTAGCAATCCTCGAAGAGAAACTGGACATATCAAAACGCTTAACCCTCTCTCGTGCGACAATTCAAACCGTCGCTTGAAAACAGCGACCGGCTGCATCCCGACCTACCCGTCATTTCTCCAACTCGCTGAAATCAAGTTCCCTTGCGAAAGCCTTCGGGTGATGCCGAGCCTTGCCTTTCCAACCAGATCAATCACTTCGTATCAAATTGGCAGATAGGTATCAGCGGTCGGTAGTACGGCGATTTTCAGAAAGGAGTGATTGCCGTGATTACCATCGTGAACCGCAAAACCTATCGGGGCGAAAGCATCTACATCGGGCGGCCAAGCGTTCTGGGAAACCCATTTTGCATCGGCAAAGATGGCGACCGTGCAACCGTAATTGCGAAATATCGGCGCTGGCTTTGGAATGAACTCCAACGGGGATCAGGCCTCGTCTTTGATGAGCTTCACCGGCTTGCGAATTTGGCAAAGACCAGTGATCTCGTTCTCGCTTGCTGGTGTTTCCCAGAACAATGCCACGCCGAAGTTGTCAAAGCAGCCATTGAGTGGATCAACGGTCAATCTCAACAGAAAAGGAGCGAAAGTGTGTCGGACAATCAGAATGAAATTACCGTAGAGAGACAATGCCTTTGCTGTGGCAGCTATGATGGCGATCCATACGCCATTTTGAGCAATGGATACTGCATCCCGTGTGATGAGGACGCGAAAATCTCGTGGCTCGAAACGATCAGCCAACGACAATCATCGCCAAGCTTACAATGAAAACGCGGCCATCGTTGTGATGCAAATGATCTCATTGCTGCGATCTGGGAAATGCATCGCTGGATGATTCAGCCTTTCCATCGGCGAGCGGCCTTTCAGGCTTCGCGGGTTTCTCAGCCTTCGCGGGTTTCGTTTTGTTCCGGCTCTCGCTGTTCTTCTTTTGCAGCCACTGCCGGAAGCCCTTGTCCGCGTCGAACAGCCGCCGCATTCCCTTGTCAACCACTTCATCAGGAGTGGTCTCCCTGCCGGTCACATCCCTGACATAGGCGACGTAATCTCTTAGGTTCGCCAACACCGTCCAGCTCAGTTTGAACGATTCTCTTTCGGCGGCGATTTCGTCAAAGTTAATCAGCGGAACCGAGGCGCTGGTGGATTCTTTTCTCTTTCCTGTCGGCATAAATTCATCTCCTTGATGGTTGTTTTTCGGGATCAAATCCTGCTCTGGATTTGAAGACGCTTCCAATTGAGCAAGAGCCATTCCATCGGAGTTTTTTTGCCCGCCATTTCCAGCCGGATCAAACCAGGTCGTCACTTTGCAGAAAAGGTTTTGAGGCACTTGAGCCACTCTCAGCGAAGAGATTAATGCTCGCCGCGAGCAGGTGACGGACGAAGACAACATTTCACCAGAGCTGCATCAAAATGACCCTGCATTTTTCCAGAGCGGCGGCAAAGGCAGTCGGTACACCTCTACGCAAATCGTCTGCTAACAAGTGGGGCAGTGGCTGAGGTCTACCAATACTCGCAAATCAAAGCCACTACAAGCGTTGTCAGGTCTTTCATGTCTGCAATTGTCTTTGCCGGGCAGACCTGATGCGCCAAATGGATCAAGGATTGAAGATAGCCGGAGACTGAAGGCACGATGGTTGCCCGTTTGCCATTACTTGCGAGACACGAAGAACGCCGCATTCAATGAAGCGATGGAGGGCTGACAATGCCGATTCGGAACAGGCCAAGACTGGTAGCTTCCACGTCGAGTACGACCAAACTTTTCGTGGACGATCTGCGTGAGGTCAGCAATCTTTCGCGTGACGAAGAAAAGAGCCGGAGCGACGTGGTTCGGGAGCTTGTCCACGAGGCATTGCGCCAACGCAGATTGTGCGCGCTGGGGCGAGACGAGAGCGAAAACCACGTGCGCAAAATCTATCAGGAGACAGTCGCCGAAGTAGTCGAACCGGTGATAAAGGAATTCGCCGATCTTCGTCAGCAGTTAGCAATCGTGGCGGCGCAATCCGAAGTGAGTGCGAAGTCAGAGGGCGCGACAAAAAACTACGAGGTGATGCTGACGCTCTTATCGCATCTGCTGCGCCGGTCAATCGTGACCGACAACGTTGTAAAGGTGCTGATGACTGTCGGCATGCAAAAGGACGGCGTTGATTCCGAAGAGATCAGAAAACAACTCGCGGTTCAGGATGAGACAGGGATACAACAGGCACACGAATTGATTCAGAAGCTTCCCGGAGATTATCCCCGCGCAATCCTGTCTGAAGGTTGATGAGAACGACGGTGGTTGCGCAAAGGGCAACAACTGGTCAATGCGATGAAAGTTGTCGTCGTCATCAAAAAGGGATTGGGAGGCAGTGGTGTCAGCCAGGCGACTCGCTACGTTTCCACACGTGAGCGCGACGAAGAGCGCGAAGGACAGGAAGCGCGCAAGCTCTTCTCAGAAAAAGAAGCGCGATTGAGCTATTCTCAGGCCAACCGTCTGCTCGGCGATGGACGTGATCCGAAGACAGATGACGTGCTGCATCTCGTCATCAGTTTTCACCGGGAAGAAGATTTCAATCAGTTGGGAATGGATGAGGACTCACGGCTCGACGGGGTTCGTGAAACGACGCGCGGCACGTTGAAAGAGATGGCTGATGCGCTCAACGCCGAGAAACTTCGCTGGGTCGCTGGCCTTCACCGCAATACCGACAATCCGCATGTTCATCTGCTCATCCATCGTGACTATGTTGACCGGCAGACGGGACATGTGAAACGTCTGAACACCCTGCCCAAAGAAATGCGCGTGAGTTGGGAGAAAGCGCCGGACGGAACGCGCATCATCAACCCCGGCCTGTTCAGCCAGACCTTTGAAAAACATCTCGATCAGAACATCAAGCAGTTCACGAACGAGCAGCAAAGAAAAAGTCAGGAAGAGCGCGCTGAGCGTGTGACGCTCGGCCAGGCGATGGTCGCCGCTGACCGCATCGAGCAATTGCAGGAATCTCTGCGGGCGGCTGTTGCATTTGGCGAGTGGCGTCGCTACCAGGTGGTTGATGAGCAGGGACGAAGCCGACTGGTTTCTGAATTCGATCTGCGGCAAAGAGCCGATGCGATTGGCAGACAAATAACGGCGCAGGTGAAATTCAACCTGCCTGCCGAGACGCGCGCACAAATGCGGCACGAAGCTGCGGCGCAGGAAATCGGCAGGTATGGCGGCGTGATCAAAAAGATTCGCGTTGCGCGCCGGGCCGATCTCGGCGCTATCGAGATGAAATTGCAACAAGCCATCTCAGCTTCGCGGCCTGCCATAAGCGAATCGGTTGCAATCAGAGAGAAGTATGAAACCGCCGGATTGACTGTCCCAACGCCGATCCTTTCGCGTGCAGACCTGGCACAGTTGCAGAACCGCGCGATCTTTCTTGTAGACGTGGAAAAGCTGAAAAAGCTGGAGGAGGTTCGTATAACGCTGGCCACTGAAAAAGGCGAGCCAGCGCGTCTGGACCCGGAAACAAGGCGGCTGCGAGCGCAGCTTTTCGTTGCGCGTTCACACCTAATCGTCGAGCAGCAAACTGCTGCCCGCTTTGAAGAGACAAAACACATTCGACAGTGGGCTGTGAACAACAATGAACACCACACCAAAGAATCTCTCGCCGGAATTGAATCCGCGCTGGTGGTTGCGTCTGACCAGGCAAAGTTCATCGGTGCGCGAAGCCTTCACTGGAATGACGACAAGCGTGAAATGGCGCGTGAGAATGTAAATGAGTTGAGCCTGCAACGAGTGGAAGTCCTGAGCCGGATTGCAGACGAACGCGCAAAGCTTTCAGAAGAGGTAACGCGCCGGGCTGAAGTGGTCAAAGCCCTTGATGAAATTTATGCAGGAGAGAAAGAACGATACCGCAAAGAGGGCCGCGAAATGCCAGCGCCGTTCTTCACCGAGCAGGAGTTGAGAGAACTCGATATGCACGCCGCGCGTCGTCACGATCCAAAGTTTTATCGAACGCTGACAACCATCGAGCAGGAATACGACGCGCGCAACCGGCGTGATCCGAAGAAGATTGTCCGTGAGCGATTCAGCCGCGCCAGTGCGCGCGAGATCATGGCCGGTATCGAGATGCGAGAATCAGAAGCAAGAGTGGAAAGATTCAACGAACGACGCGCGCAGATGATGGTGATCACGAAAGACGGAAGCGGAATAGAAATTACTCTCGGTCGTCTGGCTGACGTTGAGCCGAAATCGCCGCTGGAACATCTCTTCCGGCCTTTGCTGACACGAAGCGAAAGGTATCGTGCAGTCGCTACGGCGGTCGGAGCCTATGGCGAGAGCCTTCACCAGCAACACGAACAGAACAATGCCGCTTTTGCCTTACTGGCTGAGACTGCCCGGAGCTACGAACAGGAGTTCGTCAGGTTGAATCCGGGACTGCCATTACCGCGTCCGCAATTCACGGCTCGTGAAATCAGCAAACTCGAATTGCAGGTCATCAAAGAGAATGATCCAGCACAGCGTGAACAGTACGCAAAGCTCTATCACGAGGCGTTGGAAGAATCCCGTCCAGAGTTCTCACGGGTAATCAATCTCGACCAGTCAGAAACCAGGGAGATTCTCGATCTGAAGCGCGACGTGCCGCTATTCAGAGCTGATGATCGCCAGCACGAAACGAGTCTTGAGAGGTAAGGAGCGCGTGCAGCAGTCATACCAACAATGAGTGACAGAGAAACTTTCAATTCGGATTTGAGGTTAATGGAACTGGCCGCGCGCAATCCTTCGCTCGGCGGGCGCGAGTTGCTACAGGAGATCATCGAACGCGGCCCAATGCCGGAAGAAGGCGAACATCCGCAAGCGAGGAATCCACGCGCGGCGCTGGTGTCGCACGAACCGGATCATCCTGATTACCGAACGCCAGTCGAGCAGGCGAACTGGCTCGACAGAGAGAGCCGGATGATGCGCGACCTGTATGAACACGGAGCCGGGATGAAAGGCGAAGTACTGGTCATCCCTGCTGAAGATTACGAACTGAGCGAAGAGCGTGAGACGCCATTCATCACGACCTTGTCCTACGCGCTGGAAAAGATCGGCGACCGCGAGCAAGCGCGCGAATTTCACTCGTTGGGACTCGCCATCAGCGGCGAAACGGCTGACGCACGCACACAGATCGCAGTATTCAAAACTTACTACGACCGGATCATGCGCGGCGAACGAGAAGATCGCTTTCGGAAAGGAAATGAGGATGAACGTGTCGAAGTATTGACGCAAACGCTTGAAGAGATGCGTGTGATCGCTGATGAGATGGCGAGGCTTGAAACGCGGGAGAGCATAGACGCGGTTCAGACAGCAGAAAATCGTGAAGATGACATTCCAGAAGGCCGACTGAACACTGCCGCGCGCCGAATCAGTTTGCGCGATGAATCGCTGCGTCTGCCAGCAGGACTGAGCTATGAACAGAAAGAACGACTCGTCAGCAGGACGATCCCGGAAATTGATCATCGGCTTGAACGGGGCGTCAACCGCGAGACTCTTTTCAGGGCGATTGACAGAACGATGTTCCGGCCCGATCCAACCGAATATACGCGTAAACTCGCAGAGCTTACCGGCATGCCCAAAGACGGGAACCCCGAACGTGCGGTCAGCACAGAAGAGTATCTCGAAAGCCAGCGAACATTGCTCCGGCTGTGTGAAAAAGAGCATCTTCATCTGCGCGAATTGAAAGCCACGCGCGACGGGAATGAACTGGAGCCTCACGAAGATGCGCGTCTCGGACAGGTTGACAACCTGGCTCGGCGGCTCAGACAAGGGATGGGCAGAAATGTTTCGGATGATCAGCCTGATCGCGCCGCACACTCACGACTGTTTGTGAGCCTGCCGGAGCGAGGAGTCGGGGAGAATGCGTTTCGTTTGCCTGTGAGCAGCATTAGGGTTTTTGAGACGATGGCAAAGATTGTGGCGGGCGAAAAACTGTCGCTGCAAACTTGGGCTGGCAAGAAAGGCCCCGAAGTCAGACTGGAACTGACCGAGCGCGAGACCGATGAACGAAGCAGAATCGGGGCTTTTCTCAAGAACTATGTTGGTGAGCGGCTGCGCGACCCGGAGACGCGCGCACTCAACACATCTTCTGTTTTCCGTGATGCGCGCGCCTCATTATTCAACACCACTACACATGAAGCACTGGGCCGCGTCGCGGCTGATTTGCTTCGTGTCAATGAACGCCGAAGCGAGGAATTACGGCGGCATCGCGCCGCGCCGGAGAAGCATCCGCTTCCAACAGTGATGCCGCTGAACACACGGGAGCGAAATCTGCTTTTCAATGGCCGTGCGCCGGAGCATCACACGCCGGAGATGCGCGAACTACGGCTGAATTATGGGTTGTCAAGAAGCGAGCGTACTGCGCGAATCGCCGACCTTCGTGAAGGAAGGATAGAGCCTTCTGAAGTTCTCAAGACGATCTTGCGGGAACTGGAAACAAGAAAGACAGCCAAGGCCATCGCGCATTTTCAGGCAAGCATCATCAACGAAAAGATGAACAGCGAAGGCAGAGTGAATCTTCACCTGCTGAGTCAAAGAATTCCGCCACACGAGCGGACATACCTCTATGAGCTTAGTGAAGAAAGAAAGAGAGATTTAGTGAGATTGCCGTCCGCCGGGCGATCCGAAGTTGTCAGAGACAACGACCTTGCCGAACTGCCTGTCACTCGCGCCTTCGGCGCCATTCCCAGAGAAAATGGCGCCTTTCGTGAATACATGGCGAATATGGGGCGAATCGAACGCCAACTGCTGAACGAAGCCCTGATCGAGCGAGGGATTGAGTTTGAACGATCAGATTTCGGACGAAGCAAGCGCGGGCTAACCATCACGGAAGCGCGTCTGTTGCTTCCCGAGTCGTTGCAAAGAGAGATTCGCCTGCGCGCAAGAAACCAAGCCTGGCAAAGCTTAGTTCCAGAAGAAGCATTTGACCGCAATCCTTCGCCTGAGGCTGCGCGGATCAGCGATACCATCGCGCGCATTCAAGAGCATCTTCAGGAAAAAGCCAGAATCGCGCGGACCATACACAATGACTTCGTCGCAGAGAAGGTACATTTCTATGAAGAGCGTATTCAAAGGCAAAAGGCTGACGGTGGCTCACTTTATGTGACACAGGAAGACCGTGAGAAAGTTGTTCAATTAGCGCTCGGTTCACTCAGTTCCGCTGACGCGCGAAAGCTTGCGGAACTTGATCGTTATGTCGTGCAAACGCGTGAGGATGTCTATCGCTCCTTTGAATCGCTGGATGTTCAGCGTCGAGAACTTGAGCTAGCCAGGGTACATAGTCAATCACGATTTCAGGAATCACCCGAATCACACAATCTCACAACAGGTCACACTGAGAGACTTTCTGTGGCGCGAGTTGCAGAGTCGCAATCGGCCGTTTTTCCTAATCGGACTTTGCCGGTCACCACCATGCGCGACGGAAGAGAACCGGAGATTCAAGTCGGGATGTCGAGCGATGTCTCCCTGCCTGTGTATATCCAGTCCGACCGTGAATGGCACTTCGATAGCTTACGCGAGGCGCTTAACCGTACACTGGGTATCCCGCCAAACGAGATTCCGGCGCGCGATGTTGTATCACATCAGCAGGCTGATCACGATTTTGCACAGGAACGCTGAAGCTGCCCGACCGCGCGCGAAGCCGACAGCGCGGCTGGCAACGCAACATCGTTCGGCGATGGACATTGAGTACAGGTTGATCAGTTGCGCGATGTGGGCCCCGGCCTGTGCAGCCGTCTGACCGCCAGCCACGCAGCCACACCGGAAAGGCGGGCCGAGCATGTTGGAGCGACGATCATAATGCTCTCCTCAGCCGGCATTCTTTATCCGGGGCAGGAAGTCGTGTCCCAGGTCAGTCCGGAGGGTTTAGAAATCGAGGCGAAAACCTAACTGCACTTGCCGGCGCGCGGCGGCTCCCACCGGCCGCAGAAACTGCGCCGAATTGGCATCGTTCGCGAACGCGGTGAAGTTCGTCTGGTTGAGCAGGTTGAAGAACTCGACATATCCTCTGACCGAGAGCCGTTCGGTGATTCGCGTATTTCGTCCGACGCGCAGATCGAGCGACGAGAAGATATCGCCGCGCCGCCGGTTGCGAGGCTCGAACCGTGTAAAGACCGGCACGGGGGGCTTGACCGCCGAGAAAGGGGGCGCGCTGCGAACGGCATAAATCATTGACGACTCGATCCCCAGCGGGAGGTTGTAGCTCCCACGGCCGACCAGGGTGTGGCGAATATCCGTGTCACACGGTCCTTTGTCTACGTCCAGATTGAACGGGCTCGTGGCCCCGAAACCTCCCGTGAGAACCGTGCCGGCGTTGTTTACGCACTTGGAAAGAGTGTACGACACGCCCGCGGATCGCCTGGATTGACGCATGTCGAAGCGCAGTGCCAAAGCCTTATAATCTCCCTTGCCGATGCTCCCGAAATCAAACTTTCCGCCGGCGTTCGGATCGGGCCGAGTCAGGTCGGGATTGATGTTGGTGTTGCGGAACGCCAACAGGAACCGCGACTTCGAATAGATGAAATCCGCTGATACGCTCATCGTGCGCGTCAGTTCCCGCGAGAACCCCGCGGTTATCTGCTGAGTCTCAGGAACGGTGAAGTTTTTGTCGATCCCGTTGGTGGTGGCATTGTTCACCCTGAAATTGGGCGGGAAAGCCGAGGCGTCCGGGGCCCTGTTGTTGGCGAACGCCTGCCCGAGGGCGTCCTGCAACCGTGTCATGGCTGCTGCGTCCTGGACAGTCTGCCCGGGGCTGCAGAAAGGATTAGCCTGGCACGACGGGTTGAACAGGTTCAGGACGATGATCCGTTCAGCATTCAGTGTGTTCAGTATGAAGATCAACGCGAGGTTCGTCTGCTCGGCGTCGTGGAAAAGCCCTCCGCTGGCTCGCAAAACGGTTTTGTCCGATTTGTCGAGGGAGACAGCCACTCCCAGACGCGGCGAAAAACTATGCACCTTCCGCGCGCCGGAGATTTCCAGGCTGTCATCAAAGTCATAGCGAAGGCCGTAGTTGACAGTCAGCCTGGGCAGGATGCGCCAGCTATCCTGAGCGAACACACCGAACAGATTGCCGCGTTCGTCCCACTTCGTCTTGCCTAGGACCTGTTGGAAGGCAAAGGGATAGGTCGCCCTATTCGCCAGGTTGAAAGGCAGGTCGTTCGCAAAGAAGTATTGACCGTCACTGAGATTGCGGAAGTCGCCGTTGAAGCGAATATTGCTGTAGGTAGCCCCCAGCTTGATCGTGTGAGAGCCGCGAACCAGCGAGAGGTTATCCAGCGCCTGAAACCAGCCCTGGTCTATGGTTCCGTAGCTGGCGGGGGCGCCCAGGTTGCCGCTCGGCCGGATGACTGTGAACGTCTGACCGGCATTGGGGGCACTGAAGGAACTCTGGCCATTGTAAACAACGCGGAGTTCATTCGTAGACCTCGCGTTTATCACGCTAGTCAAGGCGCCCGATATTCCATAGTTGGTGACATCGGCGCCCAACCCGATCTGGACGGTGTTGAAGCCGCCCACATTGCCATTGAAATTACTGAAATCCTCACGATTGTACCGCGCATTGACGGTGTGGTTGTCGTTGACTGTCCAGTCGCCTTTGATGAGGGTAAGTTTGTTGTTGTTTCCCGCTGGGACGACGCAGTTCCGTGTTACCGGGTCACGCGTCGCGGGCGGGGCGCACACCTCGAGCGGTGAGGTTACTATCGCGGTCTGGTCGGTGTTCAAGTATTCGACCCCGCCAAAGAAGAAGAGGCGATCCTTCTTGATAGGGCCGCTGAAATACCCGCCGGGTCGCTGCTGATCGAAATCCGGTTTTTTGGTGGTGAATTTAGGGACCGCGTCAAACCGGTTGACTCGAAAATAGCCGAATCCCCGGCCATGGAACTGGTTGCCTCCCGACCGGGTGATGGCGTTGATCACGCCGCCTGAGGCATTCCCAAACTGCGCTTCGTAACCGTTCGTGTGAACGCGGAACTCCTCGATCCAGTCTTGAGAGAAACCGGTCAGTTGCCCGCCGGTGAGCTGCCTGCGATTGGTGGACCCGTCTACCCGGTGATCGTTGTTGAACCCGCGCTGGCCCGCTATCGAAAGCCCTCCGGCATTCGCATCGTTCTGTACCGTGGGGGTCAGCAGAGCCAGCGCGCTGAAGGAGCGGGCCAGTACCGGAAGAGTGTCGATCTCGGCTTTTTGGATAACCTGGCTGACCTCGGCGGACCCGGTCTGAACCAGAGGCGCGCCGCCTTCCACGGTGATACTTTGGGTAATCGAGCCAATCTGCATCGAGAAGTTGAGGCCCACCACATCTTGAACGTGAAGAACCACGTCCGGTTTGACTATGGTCTGAAAGCCTTGTTTCTGAATCGTCACGCGGTAGCGGCCAGGCGGCAGGTTGGAGATGACGTACAGCCCTTCGCTATTGGTCTCGCCGGCGGATATCAGATTGGTTTCAACATTGGTCGCTTCCACTTTCACGCCCGCCATGATTGCCCCGTTAGGGTCAGTCACACGCCCGGTGATCGTGGCCGTGGAACCAGCCAGCGCGGAACCCGCGATGCTCGCGATGACGGCCAGAATAGCCAGGATGGATAGATGGATTTGAAGTCTGCGTAGCCTCATAGTGAATGTCCTCCCAAAGTTGAGATAAGAAGATAGGGTCAATACCTTTCAAATAAAGCTAAGTGGAGGTCGGTGATTCCTGTAGAAGCAATGAGCCTTTAGCCAATGAGCCTTTAGCCAATGAGCCTTTTAGCTTGATCATTCTTATTTGAAAGGTATTGAAGCCCGGTTCACTCGAGTATGCCGCGCCGTTCGCCGATTTGTACCAGCGCGCCGGAAAATATTTAGAAGTGGTTGGGTTTGCGATTGAGATAAGCGTAGAGCAACTTTTGGTCCGATGGTTTCTTACTCCCGCCCGGCGGCTCAATGGTCACAAAGAGCGCGTCGATCTGCTGAAGGACATTCGGATCATTGAATTTCAGCACCCAGCGATTTTGTTTCTGGTCATCGACATAGAAGATCCCGAGGCTTTGCGCCGACAGCGCGGACGGCCCGCTATAGCCCCAGGCCTGGAATGAATATTTGGCCGGGGAGAATTTCCGGCTCCCCAGGTCAAAGGCGTAAAAGATCAGAGATTTGTTTTCGGTATAAAAGACTCGGCCAAAGGTCTGCCTGGTTTTGCCTTTCCCGTCGACATCGAAGACATCAATGATGTGCAGGTTGCGCGACCCCATCAGGTCGCGAATATCGCGGCCCACGGCCAGCAAGCTTCGCTCACGCTCCAACATTTCGGTTTGAGCGGCCAACTGGCTGGTCAATTCCTTGATGCGGGTTTGCTGCGCGGCAATCATTGAAGCGTCGCCCGCATCGCCTTGCCGCAGGCGCTGCAGATCGTCCGTCGTTCGTGCCAGGGCGGTCTCGGCTTCGTGAAGTTTATCGGCCAGTTGTTGCCCTGCATTCCTGGTCGCCTCGACCTCGGCCGACATCCGGCTGATAGTTTGCTCCGCCTGGCGTAGTTTATCGGCCAACTGCTCGCTTTCCCCTTCCGCTTTCAGCGCCTGGATTTCCAAAGCCGCTTCCCGCAATTGCGCCTCGAGCGTTTGGGAACGAACCAACACCGCCGCGTAGTCGGCATAGGCTCTGGCCGCTTCATTGTCCTCATTGTCAGGGTTCTTCGGTTGAATCAACACCGCGGTCTGTTGGCTCAGGGCGGCAAGCCGATGGTTGATGGCGCCAACCTCAGCCGACCGGGCCGCTTCGCGCGCCTGGCTTTCGCGCAACCGATACCCTAAAAACCCAATCGCCACAAGCGACAAGAGGCACACAATGGCCAGGGCATGGTTGTATCCCAGTGACGGCCGAAACCGATTCCCGAGCTTTTCCCAAATCGCCCTCTCAGGTTTGACCTCCGCTGAAAAGCGCATCCCCTGCTGCCGCGCTCGGGCGATGAAGCGCCCCTTGTATGTATTGCGCTGAGGCAAGAGGCCCGCGAACTTGGCCAGGAATCTCGACGGCGCCCCTGATAACCGCGGATCGGCGAGAGGAAGCTCTTGATGGAGTAGCTCTTCGAACGCCGCCTGCTCAGCGCGGCAGGCGCCGCAGACGCTGAGATGCGCTCTCAACTCGGCGAACTCCTGCTCCGATATTTGTCCCAGCGCTGCTAACGCGGCAAGCTCCTCGAAATATTCATGATTGAACATCGCTCACCTCCTGTCTTGACCGGGCCAGGCGCTTACCACCACCAGGCTGGTCTTGAAGGAATGCTTGCAGTTTTTTGAGGCCTCGGTAGTAATAGTGTCGAACATTCGGCAGTGACTCTTTCATCCGCTCGGCGATTTCGCTCAGGAGCAGGCCCTGGAAGCAAGCCAGTTCCAGCGTTCTTCGCTGCTTCTCATTCAAAGTGGCCAGGCCCTGAGTGATGACACGCGCCCGTTCCTGATCCGTCAAGCCGTCCCTCCCGTTGAGTGAGTAACGAGGCTCCGTCGCCTCAATCTCCGCGATTTGCCGCTGGTCGTAATATCCGCGCACATTGAGGTATTGCCGGCGGTTCAAGCTGCGGTGGTAGGCGTATTGGAGCAACCAGGTCTTGGCGGCGCCCTTCCGCGGATCGAAGGCGCCGGCGTTCCGGTAGATCTCCAAGAAGACTTCCTGCATCAGGTCTTCGGCCTCGCCCGGGTCGCGCAGGATCTTCAGCGCGACGCTCAGGACGAGCCGGTAGTAACGATCGAAGAGCAGGGCGAGCGCGTCCTGCTGGCCTTGCTTGAGGCGCTCCATGAGGTCTTCGTCCGACAGCCGCTTCATCTCAGAGACCGTCAGGCCGAGGGTTTGCCCGGCGCGGCCGGGGACCGCGAGCGGCTCTTTGAACAAGATGACTTTTGCTCTCATCGGCATCCACCTCTCAACCCGTTTTCATAGTATGCCTGGCGTGACGACGGTCTGTACCAACCCGCCCGGTCTTCGCCCCGTTTTTTTTCGCCGCGTTTCGCCGCGTGTGTCGCTACCCCTACGTCTTGACGAAGCGCAGGTTCTTGACCCGCCCCGCATTACTTCGCGGTTTGACGGCTGCGTGAATTGAATTCGACCTCCGAGTAATGAGCAGGAGGTCCTTTGAGCAGTGGGGCGTCTTTGCCCTTTAGGTATTTGTCAAAGAAAGCCAGGACGTAATCACTGATGATTCTCTCCATGCGGGCGCCTTCTATGGGGCCAAGCAGTCCGGCTTTTTTGTATTCAGGCGAAAAGAGGGAGAAGTCCGAATAGTTGAAGTGCTTGCTCCCCTTGACGGTGACGTAGTAGGCGGCGTTCTTCGCCCGCTCGAAAAAGAGGCGGTTGATATTTCCGGCGTCTTCGCTGTGCATGAACATGAACGGGCGTTCCATCGGACGATCAATCAGATCGCCGTACTGCATGCCGTCCAGATTGATTCCCGCTTTGCAACGCTGATCAACTGCGCAAACCTGACCTGCGGTCACGCCGCCGAAAGACATCCCGAAGACTCCGACGCGCTTCAGATCCAGCTTCCCGGCGAAGATGCTTTTCCGTTTCCCCGCGTTCATCCTTTCCAGCTCGTCCAGCACAAAGCGCGTGTCGGCGGTCCAGATGCGTAGGCTCTCGTCCAGGACGGTCCATTCGGCGATTATCCGTCTTAACATCGTTTCTTTTTCAGCCGGGTCGGTCGCGGCGGCGTATTTGGCGTTAAGTTCACGTGTTTTTCCCGCGCCCTGGGCGAAGGCCGCGAGCCGGGCCTGACTGCAAGGAACAACACGTCCATCAGGGAAAATGTTGGCCAGCGTCTCGTAGGTATGGCCGATGCTGAGCACGACATACCCGTGACTGGCCAGTTCCTCCATCTGCGCGGTGTTCTGAGAGAGCAGACCCGGGATGTAACCGTGCGAGAAGACCAGCACGGGATATGGCGACCGCGACTTTGCGAGCGGCGCGTCCGCATAAGCGTGAGACGGCGTGCGAGCGAGATCGTCGAAGGCGCCTTTAGGCTGGCGCAAGTACTCCACCATGCGTGTTGCAATCTCCTGTGTTTCCCGGCCCCAAAAAGGCTCAGGCTGCGCGCCAGGCGCCGGTTTGGCGGGATACCAGACGCGAATCAGAAGCTCGCGATGGTCGTTCGGATCTTCAGTGAACGTCTCGGGACGGGCCGTGTCCACAAGCGAGAAGCGAGTGGAGCCGACGGCATAAGAGCCAGTCGGCTTCGGCGGCTTAACAATCCACTGCGCCGTTGCGGTGGTTGCGATTAGAAGCGTTAACAGCGCCGTCGCGCTCAGGAACTTTGCCATAAACATTCTCCTCCGGAAATCAACCACGAAGAAACGAAGAGCACGAAGGTTGTTTCTGGTCTTTCTTCGTCTTCTTCGTCTTCTTCGTCTTCTTCGTTTCTTCGTGGTTGATTTTCATTGTTTCAGGGCGTCGCAACGCCAGATGAAGGCTCCTTACTCTCTCGGCGGCGCCTTTGGTAAAGGTTTGCGCGGCAGCTTTTCGTCGCGCATGGCCGTGTGGTAAGCGAAGCTGGCGATGATGACCGCCGCCTGTTTCAGGTCTTCTTCCAACACCGACTCATACACATCCATATTGGTGTGGTGCGTGCGCGTGCTGTAATCAATTCTGTCCTGGATGAACTGGAAGCCGGGCAAGCCCACATAATCGAAACTGAGATGATCGGTACCGCCGGCGTTTTGAATCGCCAGCGTGGTCGCGCCCAGGTAGTGAAACGGCTTCAGCCAGCTTTCAAAAATCGGCCGCACGGCTTCGTTGCCCTGCAAATAGACGCCGCGAATCTTGCCCGAGCCATTGTCGAGATTGAAGTAGGCCGAGAGCTTTTCGTGCCCCGGCTTGAGTCGCATTGTCGCGGGATCGCCGAAATGGTTTTTGACGTAGGTCAGCGAGCCGGTCAGCCCGCCCTCTTCCGCGTCCCACAACGCCATGCGAATCGTGCGGCGCGGCGCGGCGCCAATTGCCTTGAGAATGCGCATCGCTTCCATCATGACCGCGCATCCGGCGGCGTTGTCAGTCGCGCCCGTGCCCGGATGCCACGAATCCAGATGGCCGCCGAGCATCACCACCTCGTCTTTAAGCCGCGCATCCACGCCGGGCAATTCGGCGATGACGTTGTAACTCTCCGCCGCCTGCGTCGCGGCCTGTAAACTGACTTCGAGTTTGACCGGAATATTTTTCTCAATCAGCCGCGCGATACGCCCGTAATGCTCGCGCGCGATAATGAAGGTGGGAGCGGCCATCTCCGCGACCGGAAAATGGAAGTCCGGCGCCGCCAGATCGAAGCCGCCCGCATCCATCGAAATCTCTTTCGAGCGCAACAACCCGGAATCCCACACGCTCGGCGTGATGAGCGCCGCCACGCCTTCGTCAACGAAAAACTTTGCGATGACCGCGCGCCTCGTGATGCGCTCGCGCCTGCTTTTCATGGCCTGCGCATACGGATCAGCGCTGAATCCGCCGATGGTATTTTGATTGGGATCGGTCATCCGCTCCGCCTGCGTCAAATCTTGCTCGCTGAAGCGCCTGGCCCCGGCCTCAAAATTCACTGCGGTTTTATTGCTCGGCTTGCCGTTCATCACGATGGCGCCTCTGAGCTTGCCGCGATATTTCGCAAAGTCATCCGGGCCGTTGACATCGACGATGATCGGCTGCCCCGCGGCGACGCCATTGGCGCTCGGACTCCAGGCGAGCGGCAGCGCAATCAGGCGCTCGTATCGCGGCTCGATCATCTCCACGGAAAACCTCTGCAACACCCAACTTCGGCCCGTGAATCCGCCCGGCTCCAGGCTGGCGTTTGCCAGCCCCCAGCGTGTCATTCGCTCGCGCGCCCACTCGCCGGCAGCCTTATAGCCGGGCGAGCTTTTCAAACGCGGGCCGTGAACATCGGTGAGATAGCTGAGCGTGTCCAGGACCTGCGAATGCTGAAAGCCTTCCATCTTGATCCGCGCGACGACTTGATCGTCAACCCGCTCCTGCCCTTGCGCAGGGAAAGTGAAGGCGAGAACCAGCAGCAGAAAAATTGAAATGGATCGTTTCATCGCATCCTCCTCGGAAAATGCGTTCGTAGTTCCGCCTTTAGGCGGCCCGACTCAAGCCGCCTAAAGGCGGAACTACGAACGCGTTTTCATTCTTTCAGGGCGTCGCTCATCGCGACATGAACGACTCCTCGGAAAAATATCGGAAGTGGGGAGTGGGGAGTGGGGTCAAAGAAATTACTTACTTGTCTCCCCACTCCCCACTCCCCACATCACGGCTTATAGTTAAGCGCGGTCAGGGACTGGTCGAGAGCTTCGATGAACGCGTCCAGTTCCGCTTCAGTCATCGGCGTTGACAGGCAGCCGAATATTCCGCGCGATGAAATGATGACGCCTCTGGCAAGCATCTCGTGACACAGCTCTCCGTAAATCAGTTTGCTTCGCGAAAAACCGGAAAGCGAGCGAAAGTCCACCAGCTTATGATCCACGAGATGCGCCGCGAACAATGAGCCTTTGCCGGTAATCTTCGCCGGCGTCGCGCGCTCGCCCAGCATCCGCGCCAGGCCCTCGCGTAAATAGTCGCCCATCTCGTTCAGCCGGTCGAAGGCGCCGGGCGTGAGATGTTTCATTGTTTCGACTCCCGCGACCATCGTAATCGGATTCGCGTTATACGTGCCTCCGTGATGGACTTTGCAATTGCCCGTGTGATCGAAGGCCGACATCGCTTCACGCGATCCGGCCACGGCGCCGACAGGAAAGCCGCCGCCGATGATCTTGCCGAGCGCGGTCAGGTCCGGGGCAATTCCGTGGTCGTACATCGCGCCCCCATATGAGAGCCTGAAGCTCATCACTTCGTCCGAGATCAGCAGCGATCCAATGCCTTCGGTCTCTTCGCGCAGGAATTCAAGAAAGCCCGGCAGCGGAGCGATCAGCCCAATCGCCGCGGGCAAAGCGTCAACCAGCACCGCCGCCAACTCGTCCCTGTTTTCCTGAATCAGCTTGTGGCAAACCTCGAAGTTGTTCCAGGGAAGCACGACCACTTCGTTGGCCACGCTGGCCGGCGCGCTCGGCTCGATAACGCTGGCGGGGCTATCGGCTTTGCCCCAATTGTCCGAGGTCGCGCCTTCACTCACCTGCGCCCAGTCGTATACGCCGTGATACGCGCCTTCAAACTTCGCGATCTTCGGCCTTTCGGTGTAAGCGCGCGCGGCTTTGATGGCGAGCATCACCGCCTCGCTTCCCGAATTGCAGAAGCGTATTTGATCAATGTACTCCACTCGTTCGACGAGCAGTTCGGCCAGCTCAATATCAGACTGAGTTGGCATGGTGAAAGCCGTGCCTGACTTGATCTGCCGCTCTACAGCCCTGCTGACCCGCGGATCGGCGTGGCCGAGAATCAGCGAGGTGAAGTTATTCAGGAAATCAATGCGTTCCTCGCCCTCAACGTCGGTAATGCGGCAGCCGCGCCCGCTTGCCGCATAAATCGGGTAAGGCATCAGCGCAGTCGAGTGTCGTGTGTTGCCCCCAGGCATGACCGAAGCCGCCCTGGCGTACAGGCGCCTGGAAAGAGCAACCTCGGAACGATACTTTTCCTTCATATCGGCTATCCCCCTTGCGCCAGTAAGGCTCGCGCAGCTCTTTCTTCAAAACCTTTCCGAGCGCGTTGCGCGGCAGTTCGTCGCGAAACTCGACGCCGCTGATGCGCTGGTGTTTGGCCAGGCGCTCGTTGGCCCATCTCTTCAGGTCTTCGGCCCCAAGCGACGAGCCGGGCCTTTTAATGACGAGGGCGAGCGGCGTCTCTCCCCACTTATCGTGTGGTATGCCGATGACCGCGACATCCGCGACTTCAGGATGGCGCGCGACGATTTCCTCAATGTCCTTAGGGAAGACGTTGACGCCGCCCGAAATAATCATGTCCTTCTTGCGGTCGAGAATATAGAGAAAGCCGTCTTCGTCGAGCTTGCCGATGTCACCGGTGCGAAGGTAGGAGCGGCCCGCTTCATCCTTCCAGACGGCCGCCGAAGTCTCTTCCGGCTTTTTGTAGTAGCCGCGCATCAACGCGGAGCTGTAACCCACGATCTCGCCCGCCTCGCCGCGCGGGAGTTCGCCTCCCGCCTCGTCAATGATGCGTATGTCGCCGCCGAAGACAGTGGTTCCTACCGAGGAGAGCTTACCCTCCATCTCTTCGGGCTTGAGCGTCGTCGCAATGCCTTCGGTGAGACCGTACAACTCGTAAACCCCTCCGCCGAACTTCCGCAACATTTGCGTCTTCGTGTCGTCCCGCAACGGCGCGCCCGTCGAGAGCAGCGTCTTGAGCGAACTGAGATCGAACCCGTCAAACTCAGGCGCGCTCAGGATCGCGATGTACTGTGTGGGGACCATGAACGTGTGCGTGCAACGCTCGCGCTCGACGAGAGCGAGAAATTCTTTCGGATCGAAGCGCGGCATGACGACCATCGTCGAGCCGATGGCCAGCGACGGCAGCATCATCATCCAGGTAGCGTTGCTGAAGAACGCTGTCGTGATGAGAGCGATTGAGTTCAGGTCGAAGCGAAACTCGATGGCGAGTATGTAAGCCGAATGTTGGCGCGCGTAGTGCGTGTGGGCGATGCCTTTCGGCGCGCCGGTCGTGCCTGAACTGTAAATGAGGTTGAAGTCGTCGTCAGGAGTAAGACTGATGCGCGGCGGCGCATCCGGAAAGCCGTCTCGCCATTCCTGGTAATTGGTCCAGCCTTCAACTTCGCTCCCGATGACGAAGAAGCTTTCCGGCGGGATGTTGAGAAGACCGCCCCTGATCGAATCGATCACCGGCGCAAGAGACGCGTCCACGAAGACGAACCGCGAGTCCGAGTCATTGATCATCGCCGCGAGCGATTCGGCGGCGCCCATCACCGAGAGCGGGACGGTGACGCCGCCGGCTTTGACCGCGCCCATCATGATCTCCGGCATCTCGATGCTGTTGGTCATCAGGACGCTCACCTTGTCGCCACGGCGCAATCCCGCCGCGACGAGGCCGTTTGCGACGCGCGTCACCGCGCCGTTGTATTCGGACCAGGTCCGCCGCTGATCGCCGCAAATGATCGCGGTCTTGCCGGGGCGCCACTTCGCGTGGCTGGCAATCGCGTCGGTGATTGAAATGAATGGCGTCTCGAACTTTTCCATATGCCCTCACTATTTGAGCCATGGCGCGCGATTCGTAAGCTCGGCTACTCGATCATTTTCCGCCATTACTTCCTTTGGATCATCGGGCTTGCTTGCTCCTGGCCCCCTGCCAAAAAAGTATGCGTTCGAAAAGACGGCGGCTTTGTCTACATTATCCTTTTGAAGAACCGCGACCAACTCTTCAATGCCCAAGGACGGTAGCGGCGGAAGGTTGAGCTCTTTTTCCAGCCATTGGCGCACCGCCGGGCTGAAGATATGCGCGTGATGGTCGCTGAGCCTGACATTGTCCGCACTTTGCCGCATAGCGCCCGCCGAGGGAATTTTCGCGACGCCCATAGACATCTCCGATAGCAATTGGGCGCAAGCGGTTATGCAGAGCGCAACGATAATGATCCGAAGAAAATATTTCAGACGCTTCTCCTTTCACGAAGTCTTAGAACTACGGCTCATCGCGAGCCATCAGCTATACCTGGTTCGTCGTATCCGTCATGTAAGTTTCCTTGACTACACTTCGCCCATCCGCTTCAGGCGAAACAGGCTAAGGTCGAAGCGCGACCCTCCTCCGGTAATTTGATCGGCCAGGATTTCGCCGATGGCGCTGGCGAATTTGAAGCCGTGACCGGAGCACGGACTGGCGATGAGCACGTTCGGGCGCTGCGGATGGGCGTCAATCAAAAAATGAAAATCTGGCGTGTTGGTGTAGAGACAAACGGCCGTGTCCCGCAAGGCCCCGGCGGCAGCAGGAAGAAAACGGCGAACAAGACCGCGCATCGTCTCGATCTCTTCCGGCCTCACTGCTCTCTCAACCGTCTCCGGCTGCGTGTGCTCGCCCTCGTGATGGCGGGCGATTTTGACTCCCTCTCCGAGATCAGGGAAACCATAGAAGAAACGGTCTGGCTCGTGCTCAAAGAAGTAGATCGGACAAGAGTCGGGATGAAATCGTTCAGGATGGTTTGCTGCTTCAAACCAGAAGAGCGCCTGACGCTCAACCGTTAATGGCAATTGCAGGTCGCTCGCGAGGCGCCCAAGCCACGCCCCGGCCGTGAGGATCAGGTGGTCGGACTGGTAGCTGCCTTTGGGAGTGGTCACGCGCACACCTGCTCCATCAGCCGTCCAGGAGAGAACCGGTTCTTCAAGCTGGATGACGGCGCGATGCTCACGGGCCAGCGCCAGGTGTGCGGCAATGCACTTTTCGGGAAACAGGACTCCGGCTCGCGGTTCCCAAACCCCAACCATCTCATCGGTCGGATTGAAAGCTGGAAACCGGCGTCGAATTTCTCCCACCGAAAGCGTCTCGTGAGTCAAATGGTGGTTTTGCGCGCTCCGCAACGCGCCGGTCACCAGCGTTCCCTCTGGTAGCCCGATCATAATGCCGCCAGTCCGCCGCCACAGCGTTTGCCCGGACTCCCGTTCAAGTTCAGCCCACAGCTCGTATGCTCGTTGCACGATGGGAACATAAAGCGGGTGCTCATAATATGCCTCGCGGATAATGCGGCTCAGCCCGTGCGATGAACCGAGAGTGTGTGGCGGAGTGAATTGGTCCAGCCCCAGCACTCGCTGCCCACGCCGGGATAAGTGATATGCCGCGGCGCTTCCCATCGCGCCCAGACCGATAATCACAGCATCAAATCTTTCACTTGAATCGTTACCCATCTCAGCCTCCATTACTTGAACGATCGATTCGGATGAGTCTAAGGCTTCAGATCCTCGACGATCGGCAATACCAGGTGGGACGGCGCCTGGTTCGACCGATATACTCTCTGCGTCGCCTTTTGATAGTCGCTCTTTTGAGCGCGATAGATATTGGTGAAGATTTGTGGGTTGCGATCGAACAACGGGAACCAACTGCTGTGGACCTGGACCATGATTCTGTGGCCCTTCTTGAACGTGTGGAATCTGTCCAGGATATTGAAGCTGATCGGCGTTACCTTATCCGCTACCATGGGCTCTGGTTTTGAAAAGCTGTTCCTGTACTTGCCCCGCATCACGTTAAACCCCAGCAACATCTGATAGGCGCCCATCTTGACGCCTTTCGGATCATTCTCGTTATCCGGCGCGTCGCCAGGATACACGTCAATCAATTTCACGAACCAGTCCGAGTCCGTTCCCGACGTCGAGGCGAACAGGTTGACGAGAACAGGTCCGGCGATGGTGATGTCCGCCGCCAATGTCTCCGACCGATAGGTCAGCACATCCGGTCGCGTAAAGGCATACCGTTGGTCCGCCGTCATATGGTTCGCCCCCCTGTCTGTGCGTATTTCCTGTGTGAAGGGGATCGGTCTGGACGGATCGCTCACATAACTGTCATACCCCTTGCCTCGCGCATCCGGGGCCTCGAAAGTCAGTCTGCCATCGTCATGGAAGTAGATATTTTTCTTGACGACTTTTGAAGGAGGCCATTGCGCCAACTGGCGCCACCGGTTGGCGCCGGTCTCGAACACGATGGCTTCAGCAGGCGACCACGCGCCTTTGCCTTTCAGGTGATACTGAAAGAAGGGAAAGACGATCTGTTGTTGAAAGTACTCGGACGTTTTCGATCCGAAGTGGACGTCCCCGAGCGTCGATCCGTCTGTTCGACGCCAGCCGCCATGACTCCATGGTCCCGCGACAAGGGTGCTCTGATTCTTGGGGTTCAGCTCCTCGATGGCCTGATATGTCGCCATGGCGCCGTACGGATCCCACGCATCGAACCATCCCATGACATTCAGCACAGGTACCGTGACATGCGCCAGCGCCTTGCGGACATTGCGGCGTTCCCAGAATTCATCGTAATCAGGGTGCGCGAGCACGTCTTCCCAAACCCGTGTGAGGCGTCCGCCAAAATACTTCTCATTCAACTTGTCGGTCGGCCCCGCATTGAGAAAGAATTCGTAGGCCCAGGGCGCGCCGAGATCGAATCCGGGCCACGGATCCTTCGATGTATGGCGATCGGGCGCCGTGGCGCCGCTCATCAAATACGCCCAATCCAGCAAGATCAGGTTGAACGCGCCGTTGTGATGACTGTCATCACCGATGAACGCATCGAAGGTCGTGGCTTGAGGAGACGCCGCTTTCAGGGCCGGATGGGGCTGCGCCATGCCCATGACGGTGTACCAGCCAGGATGCGAAATTCCCCACTGGCCCACCCGGCCGTTGTTGCCGGGGACATGTTTTACAAGCCAGTCGATGCTGTCATGCGTATCGGTCGTCTCGTCCGTGTCCTTGGTGGTCGTTCGAATCGGTCTGAGATCAAGGTATTCGCCTTCCGACTTATGCGTACCGCGTCCTTCCTGGAACACGAAGATGTACCCGTCGCGCAGAAAGTCCTCGCTGGGAGCCATTCTCTCTGGCGAGGGGAATGCATCGACGCCATAAGGCGCCGCGGAATATGGCGTGCGCACCAGGAGCAATGGATACTGTTGCGACTTGTCTTTCGGGCTGTAAATGACGGTGAACAATTTGACGCCATCCCGCATGGCGATCATCTGTTCGCTTTTGTCGTAGTGCGCCTTGACGTCGAATTCCCTCAAGGCTCTCAGTGACGAGACTGCCACTATTCCCGGAAGTAGTAACACCAGCGCGATGATTTGTCGGCGGTTCGAGTTGATCGACATGGGCTTTGCTCCTTTGCTCCAACAGAGTGGAGCAGGCGATAAAATTCCACACACGCAATTGCAAACCGCTCTAAAAGAACGTTCGGATCGCCCCGATGACTGTGTCAGCGTCATCCAACAGGGGGATGACTCGCCACATGTCGAAAGCGGTACAAGGATGGGAGATGCCGCAGACAATCCGATCTCCCACTTCGACCTCCGCATCCGCGGGTACCGCCATGTAGGCATGCTGGTCATTCACCTTGACCACCGGCCACTCGCTGACCTCGCGTCGTTCGAGGGACCTCGCCGGGAGATGGGCGATCGGCACGGGCAGTCCGTAGTCATAGGGAGCGTCCCGACGACCGAAGGTCAGAAGCGCGAGGTTGGGTTCGGGCCGTGATTGCACATAACTCCACAGTTCCAGAGCGGGCCGGAGCGTAGACTCCGACGGCCAGTCCGGGCGGCCCCGCAGTGGCGACGTATTCGCATACATGCCGTGGTCATGAGTCACGTAACATCCGCTTCGGAGAATCATCTGAGCGGAGCCGGGCCAGCGGTCGGCAAAAGCGTCAAGCACGTAATTGAAAGCTGCGCTTCCTCCGGCCGTCACTATGAAGGATGCGTCCAATGCCCCCATACCCTTGAGACCTTCGATGCCCTCCACTACTAACTTGAGATAACTTTCCACAGTCACGGGAGCAGGCTCGTTGGCTCTGCCCGTTTCGAAGCGGTTAATGGCCAGCAGGCCCTCGAATCCCGTAACTCCTGCCAGACGCAGCGCGCCCTCTTCTTCTTGAATCGCTTGCCAGACACGCTCCAGCGCCGGCAGCGTTCGGACTCCCGCCCGCCCTTCCGCGTGACCGATCTCCAACAGTACTTCGATGTGACGACCGAGTCCGTGCTCGCGAGCAGCGGCTGCGAGCGCTCTCACGCCCTCGGGGGAGTCCACGAAATCAGTTATTGGCGTCACTGACGATCCATCAGAGGGTTGTGTATAGTTCTCCCCAACGACTTTGCCGTAAGCCCTGCCGTCCGCCCGGGCGATGGTGACGCGAATCCGGCGCCCCTTGCGGAACGGCTATTTCGGAAAAGGCGCGCTATCAAAGTAAATAGCGAACGAAGCGATTTTGCCGTTTCTTATTGTAAAGATCTCGGCGACATCGCTACTGAAAGTATTTCCCGTGGGTGGTTGCAATTCATAATGAGTTAAGGCGCAGGCTTTTTCTCCTTCAATGATCAGGTCTTTTACTTCCACAGAAATTACCGTCGAGTAAAAACGCTTTGTCGCCTCAAGGTATGCGGCTTTTCCAGTAACTTGTTTAATGGGGCTGGTAAAGCTGGTAAAAATCATGTCGTCAGACAGGAACGATTCCCATCCCTTTTTTTGTTTGAGGGAGTTGAAATAGCCCTCAATAGTATCTTTTGTTGTCATGCTGTGTTTTCCTTTAGTGTTGGCAACGATAATCAGCGACAGAAAAATGGTCAGGGCCGCTATTGCTCGCAATTTGTTTTTGTTCTTCATCTTCATTCAGTCACTCCATATCTGGCGGGCGACATCAGCCACCAGCCGCAATTTTTTCTCCTGGGTCTCGAAACTGATCGCGTTGCCTTTGGCCACCGATGCGAAGCCGCATTGCGGGCTGAGCGCGAGACGGTCGAGTGGAATGTATGCGCTGGCTTCCTTGATCCGGGCGCGCAATTCCGCCGCCGTCTCTTCACGCGGCGTCTTGGTCGAAACCAGGCCGAGCACGACTGTTTTATCTTCCGGCACGGACGCGAGCGGCGCGAAATCGCCGGAGCGCTCATCATCGTATTCGAGCAGCAGCCGCTCGGCGCGCGTGCGCGGGAAGATCTGTTCGGCGATGCGCGCATAGCCGCCTTTGGCCATATAACGGTTCGCGTCGTTGCCGCGACAGATGTGGAGGCCGAAGGTGATCGCCGGATGGCCGTCAATGATCGCGTTGATCATATCGACGCCGTCATTGATCATCCGGTCGGGATCGAAACCCTTTTGCGCAAACCACGCCCGCTGATGCTCGTCAATCAACATCCCGAACTCCGGCGCGTCAATCTGAATGTATTTCGCGCCGAGCCGCACAAGCTCCGCCACCTCGTCTTTGAGAATCCCGGTCACATCGGCCAGGTAAGCGTTGGGCGAAGGATAAGCCGCGTTCGAGACGCCGGGCGCCCAGTAGTAGGCGTACATCGTCGGGCTGGGAATGGTCATCTTCGTCGAGCGCGCGGTCTTGGCGCGCAGGTAGATGAACTCTTCCGCCGAGATATGGCGTTTGCGCCGGAGCTTGCTCACCAGGCCGACGGTGACGGGGCTGGTCTCAACCCGGCCTTCGAGCGTGAACCAATCCACTTGATTGTTTGGGATCGAATCGAAGCCTTCGCAGGCTTGCGCCAATTGGCTGGCGAAGACATGGCGGCGCATCTCGCCATCGGTCAGGACATCCACGCCGGCCCGCTCCTGGATGGCGACGCACTCATCCACGGCGTGGTCTTCTACTCGCTTGAACTCGGCGTCATCGAGATTGCCCGCCGCAAACTGCTCGCGCGCCTGCAAGAGATATTCAGGCCGGAGCATGCTCCCTATCACATCGGCTCGATAATGTTTCATCAGGTTTTTCCTCCTCCGAAGCCTCCCCCGCTTCCGGGGTAAGACAGAGTAAAGTTCACCTAAAGACCGCCAAAAAGCGGCTCTCTCGGATAAAAATTCAATCGGCGGTGATCTGATCAGAAATTAGGTTGTAGCTTCCGGGGCCTTCTTTGGCTTCCGCTCAACCGCAGCTTTCTTGATCTTCTTTGGCGTCGGCTCCTCCGCCTTCTTAGGCTTGAGCACCACTTCGTAACCAAACTTCTCCAGCCGCTTGACGAAGTATTTCGTGCTCTTCTCTTCATTCAAGCGATCGAAGTGATCACCACCCAGTTCTTTGTATTCGACACCCTCTTTCAGTATGTGCCAGGCCGACTGCAAGATCGTCCGCGCCACGGCGATGATTGCCCGTTTTTTTCCTCGCCTCGGCGCCAGTCTCTTATATAGCGCGGCCAAATAACCATCTTTCTCGTGCGTCGCGGCCCACCCCGCTTCGACCAAGGTTCGCTTGAGCCACTTATTGCCCTTCGGCGTTTTGCGGCTACCTTGCTTGCCTCCACTCTCGTTCCTGCCAGGGCACAATGCTCCCCAGCTCACCAGATCATCATCACTCGGAAACGGATCCATATCAGGACCAATCTCGGCCAGGATGTTTTCGGCGCTCCGCTCCCCGACCCCGCCGATCGTGTCGAGTCTTTCAAGTTGAGTTTTGTATGGCTCCATCAACTCTTTGATTCGCTCACTGTAGCTGTCGATCTCCTTATCCAGAGTCCCGACCTGTTCCAGCAGCCGCCCGAGCATCCATCTTTGATTCTCGTTGAGCTGCCCGTCGAGCGCCTCGACCAATTGCTCGTACTTGGCTTGGAGCCGCCCTTTCGCCATCGCCGCCAAGCGCGCCGGATCACTCTCACCTTTGCTCATCGCCTTGATCATCGCACGGCCACTCACTCCCATAATGTCCGTCGCCACATTCGAAAGCTTGATGTTGCCCTGCTCGAGCACGCTGTGAAGCCGGTTGATGACCGATGTTCGCTGATCCACCAGCTTCGTCCGATGCCGCGTCAGTTGTCGCCATTGACGCACTTCCGAAGGCGGCACGAAACTCCCGCGCAATAACCCACACTGCATGCACTGCGCGATCCATTCGGCGTCTGAGATATCGTCCTTACGCCCAGGCACTTTCTTCAGGCGATGGGCGTTCTCCAGCGTCAACTTGAATCGCCCTTCCAGCACATTCCACACCGGAATCCAATACACACCGGTGCTCTCCATCGCCACGTGCGTCACATTCCATTCCGCCAGCCAATCTGAGAGCGATCGCAATCCGGCGCTGGTCGTCCTGAAAATCTCCACTTCCGATTCAGCCTGGCCATCTGAGATCAAGCGCCGGCGGCAGGCCATTACCGTCCCTTCATGCACATCCAGTCCACCCACGGATTGGTAGATTGCATCCATCACTTTGCGTATCATGTGCTTACTCCGTTTCCGGACGAGACCGGCGGGAGTCAGCACAAACGAGGAAATTCTCCTCCGCGTTCTTCCGGCGCTTGCCGGAGAGACAGTTTCGGGCTCTTCAGTGCGACTCGGGTCAGACTCCTCCACGAGCTATGGTGGCTCAGTGAAATCACGACCTGCCTCCGCCTCTCGTCCGTCTTTACTTTATCGCACTTGTGAACTATTCCTCGCTTCATTGTTTCAGGGCGCCGCGACCGGCATGAACGACTCCTCAGAAAATCAACCACGAAGAAACGAAGAACACGAAGGAAGAGCAGAAGAAATCTTCGTCTTCTTCGTTTCTTCGTGGTTGATTTTCATTGTTTCCGGGCGTCGTCACGAACGACATGAACGACTCCTCCGAAAATCGTTTTGAGTCCCGCCTTTAGGCGGCCCGAGTTCAGCCGCCTAAAGGCGGAACTACGAACGCGTTTTCATTCTTTCAGGGCGTCGCAACGCGACATGAACGACTCCTCTACTTCCGCGGGATGACTGGCAAATCTATGCGCGAGGCATGGACGCCCCCGCGATAAATCCGAATCGCCGGCGGATCGCCGGCGGGCGGTTCGAAATGATCTTTGTCCGCCCCGGCGATAGCGACGCGAATCCGGCGCCCCTTGCGGAACAGGTTCGACGTTGGCAGCAGGTCGAAGGAGAGTTCCGCGACCTGTCCGGGAACGAGCGGTCGCGCGTCGCGCCGCAGGAAAGTGTGATACGGCCCGAATGTTTTGTAGGGTGGGCGGGCGTCGCTGATCTTGCGATTGATGGCGCGCAACTCGCCTTCGGTCACGTAGCGCACGCGGCCCTGCTCGTCCACTTCTTCGAGGTAAACAAAGAACTGCCCGTCTGTCGCGGTCGAACTGACGAACAGATGCGCGACCGGATGGCCCGTCACCTCCAGGTCCTGTTCGAGCGGCGCCGAGGTGTAGGTGAGTAGCTTGCCGTCTTCGGCGGCGCGGTCCGGGTAATCCACCGGCCCGCCACCCACCAATGTGTTCCATCGCGACTGATTGCCCGTGCCCGCCGAGTAATCAACTTTGTAAGCGTCGTCGCCACTCTTGTCTTTCGAGTTTGTTTTGCCGAGCGTGTTGCCGCTCCCGAAAAACCACGTCCGGATTTGCGTACGCGGCAATGGCCAGGCGCTGGCGGCATGCCACCTCTCTTCCCCCATTGTGTAGTAATGGATGGGCGCTTCATCGGCGATGCTGGTCTTGATCCCTTTCAGATGGCGCTCGAAGAAGCGTAGCAATTCCTTCGTGTGCGCGAAGCTTGAATTCTGTCTTCCGAGGGAGGGGCTGAAATAGAACGCGCCTCCGTGATTCCACGGGCCGATCACCAGACGGCTGCCGGGGTTGCGAACGGTCAGGAATCGCGCAATCGCCGCGCGCGGGTAGCCGCCGTCGTACCAGCCGCTGTAGCTGTAAATCGCGGCGCCGGAGGATCTCAACTCACGTAGATAGGTGAAGGGGCTGACATCGTCGAGCGTCCAGTTGGCGGGCGCGCGGTCGTCGCGGAACGTCACCTGAGACATCTCTGCGGCCACGTCTATATTCGTCGCGTGCTCGGCAAACGCCAGCGCCAGCAGGCTCCGGCCTCCCTCTTCGTCAATGGGCCTCACGCCGACGATGCGTTGGCGCGCCTGCTCGGAGATTATGTTTCGATCCATGTCGCTGACCACCTTTCCCCAGACCTTTGTAAACCACGTATGATGAATGCCTCCAGGAAAGGTGATATCGGGGTATGCGTCGAAGAGCGAGAACTGCGGCACGATGGCCTTCACCGCCGGGTGGCGGTTGACAAGAAGGAGTTCGGCGGTCGTGCCGACGTAGGAGACGCCCGTCGAGCCGACCTTGCCGTCCGACCATGGCTGCTTGATGATCCAATCAACGACCTCGCTCCCATCGCGCACTTCCCGCGGCCCCAGTTCAGCTCGGCGATTGCCGAAGGACGCGCCGCTGCCGCGAACATCCACGACGACGTATGCGTAACCGCGCGTCACGAACTCAGTGATTTTTTGCGAGGGGCGGTCAGCCTTGTCTCGAATCTCCGGCTGAAGCTCGTATGAACGATTGTAGCGAGTCTGCTCCAGAATCGTCGGGAGGCGGGCGCCGGCTTCAAGCCCCCGTGGGAGATAAATGTCGAGCGCGAGACGTACGCCGTCTTTCAACGTGATGTAAAGCGAGCGGCGCTCGACGCCGTTGTAGCGGGGCGTCGAGATGCTGTCGTCTTTGTCGTCATTAGCCCACCACGCCGCATCCGGCGCGGCGGCGTCGAGCGCCGCGGTCTGCAACACGGCGCTCGACGCCGCCTTCGGGCCGCCCCGCAAAAAGAGGGGCGAGCAGAAGATGAGCGCGGTTGCGAACGCCAGTATCCATCGAGGAATCAATTTCATAATCTCTCCATTATTTCAGCCAGGGCGCGCGATTCGTAAGTATCGTTCGAAGCTCATATTCTTCAAGCGGGAGATTCTTTTGAAGATCGGAGACGCCGTTAATCGCATCGAAGCGCAATCATCGGATCAACCTTCGTAGCTCGTCGCGCCGGAACACAGCAGGCCAGGAGCGCCGCCCCAATCAACAAAGCCGCAATCGCCGCGAAGGTAATCGGGTCGGTCGCGCTCACGCTGAAGAGCAAGCTTGACATCAACCGTGTCAAGGCGAATGCGGCGACCAGGCCGATGGCGACGCCACCCAAGGCCGGGATCATTCCCCGTTTTAAAACCAGTCCGAACACATCGCGCCGCGCGGCGCCCAGCGCCAGTCGAATCCCGATTTCATTCGTGCGCTCGGTGACTGAATGCGAGACGACGCCGTAAATCCCGACCGCCGCCAACAGCGCCGCCACGCCGGCGAAGATCGAGAGCAGGAACATCTGAAAACGACGCCGGGAGACCGACTCCGAAACAACACGCTCCATCGTCTTCATCTCGGCGATGGGCGCTTCCGCGTCCAACTTGCGAATCTCCGCGCGCAAGACGCCGGCCATGGACTGCGAGTCAACATCCGTGCGAACCATCAACGCCATGCCTGCCAGATCGCCCCGGTCGCCCTGCCAGTATGGGAAGTACATCGCCGAGCTGGAATCTTTTTCCAGCTCCGAGCCGCGAATGTCGCCGACCACCCCCACAACCTGAATGGGCGGCTCTTTCTCGTCGCCTTCACGGAACCGCTTTCCAATCGGGTCTTCTCCCGGCCACAGGCGGCGGGCTATTTTTTCGCTCAGCACGGCGACCAGGCGTTGACGGTCGCTCTCATCAAAAATCCGGCCTTGGCGCAGCGGAATACCCAGGGCTTTAAAATAGCCCTGGCTCACATTCCGCCGATCCACAAGGGGCCGTTCTAAAATGGGAACATGAGGAGAGCCTTCAGCTATGATCACGGTCACGCTGCTTTCTTTTGAAAGAGGCGCGGCGCTAATCACGCCAGAGGCCCGGACGCCGGGCAGGGTATCCACTTGTTCCAGTAGCCGGCGATAAAACTCGCGGCGGTTGGCGATCTCCACATATTTCGTTGGCGGCAGACTGAGGTCTGCGATCAAGACGTTTTCGGTCTCGAACCCTTTATCAACGTTCATCACCCGCACGAAGCTTCGCAACAGCAGACCCGCGCCGACCAGCAGCAAAACGCTGAGGCTGACTTCGAGAACTATCAAGGCGCCGCTGAGACGACCGCTACCAGCGCCTTTTGAGAGAGCGCGTCCTCCGACTTTGAGCGTATCGTTCAATTCGAGCCTGGTGGCGCGCAGCGCCGGCCACAACCCAAAGAGCGCGCTTGTAACAATGGAAATCAGAAACGCGAAAAGGAGCGCATGAGCATCAACGCTAACTTCTTCGAGGCGAGGCAGGTCTACCGGGATGCGCGTGGAGAGAGCCTCCACGCCCCAGAGCGCCACCATCACGCCCAACACGCCGCCCATCAGCGCCAGCAGCAGGCTCTCAGTCAACATTTGAGCGATCAACCTGCCGCGAGTGGCGCCGAGCGCCATGCGAACGGCGAACTCCCGGCGGCGTAGCGGCGCGCGCGCCAGCATCAGGTTGGCCAGGTTGACGCAAACGATCAGGAGAACAAAACCGACCGCCGCCAGCATCAGCCCCAGACCTTGCCGGACCTTGCCGACCAGCGTCTCCTGAAGCGGAAGCAGAAACGCGCCGAGGTCTTTTAACTCAGGATTTCTTTGGGCAATCCGCGACTGAATCGCGCTCAGCTCCGCCTGGGCTTGAGCGGGCGTGGCGCCATCTTTCAGTCGCGCGAGCACCGCGTAGTTGAAACTTCCCAGCTCGACCAGATCATCCGGCCTGAAGACGATTGGCCGCCAGAGGTCTGTTCGCTCCTCGAAGTTCACGAACTGGTGCAACTGTTTCCCGCGCGGGAACGGAAAATGCGGAGGCATGACGCCGACCACGGTGAATCCTTTTCCATCGAGCGTGAGAGTCCGGCCAATCAATGACGGATCGGCGTTGAACCGCCGCCGCCAGAGCGCATCGCTGATCACGACGACAGGCTGGCCCTGTGGCGTGTCTTCCCCTTCCAGGAAGGCGCGCCCCAGTTGGGGCGCGACTCCGATCATGGAGAAGAAGTTGGCTGAAACCCTCGCGGCGCCCAATCGCTCCGGCTCGCCAGCATTGGTGAGACTCATGCCCTCCGGCGAGACGACCGCGATCTGTTCAAAGAACGTGGTCTGCTCGCGCCACTCAACGAAGTGGCGAGCCGATACAGGCAGCGATGGAAACCGGTCGCGGACTTTCGGGATAGTTTCCCAGATCGTATAAAGCCGCTCAGGCTCGCGGTAAGAGAGTGGCCGGAGCAGGATCGAATTGACCAGACTGAAAATCGCGGCGTTACCACCGATCCCCAACGCCAGCGTCAGAACCGCCGCCGTCGTGAAGCCGGGTTTCTTCATCAACATTCGCGCGCCGTAGCGCACATCTTGCCAGAGTATCTGCATAAATTCTCCTGTTAGCAGCCAAACTTAATCAGCAATCCACTAGACGTTCTTACCCCGCGAGCGCCAGAAAAAGTACGCTGGCGCGCCTATCAGAACAATGCCGAGACCAATCGCGGCGTTACGGGGCTGGGTCGCAATCGTGTTGATGACCAAAGCGGCGGCGGCGGCGATGAACAGTATCGGCGTCCACGGATAACCGGGAACCTGATAAGCCTGATAGCCATCGGCCTTGCGTCGCCGATAGACGAAGATGCTGGCCGCGCCGAGCGCGTAAAAGAGCCAGCCGGTGAAAACAACATAGGTCAGCAATTGGGTAAACGTGCCACTGGCGGCCAAGACCACCGCCCACGCCGATCCGGCCAGCACGGCGAAGGCCGGCGTCTTGAAGCGCGGGTGAACCTCCGCCAATTGGCGAAAGAAGACGCCATCGCGCGCCATCGCGTAATAGACGCGCGACGCTGTCAGCGCGATTCCGTTCGCCGCGCTGAACATCGAGATCAGGATTGCGAGCGCAATCAGCTTCGACGCTCCGGGGCCGATGACCGTGGTCACGGCGGTTGCGGCAATCCGATCGGTTGCGGCTGCTTCGATCGGGCCGAGCGCGGCAAGATACGACAGGCTGGCCAGCAGGTAGATGCCGATCAAAGCCGCCGAGCCGATCAGCATTGCGCGGGGAAAATTGCGCTGCGCGTCAACGGCTTCGCCTGCGCTGAAGGTGACATACTGCCATCCCTCGTATGCCCACAGAACGCCGATCATCGCCAGCCCGAATCCCGATGCGAGCGACTTCGCGTCCGCATTCGCGGGCCACAGCGCCGCGCCTGTCGCCGCGTAACCACGCCCGAGCCAGAACAACGCGCAGGCCATAACAAGAATTGCAGCGACCTTGATCACCGTGGCCCAGTTCTGCAGGTTTGCGCTCTGTCTTGTGCCAAGCACGTTGACGATGGTTACGAGCGCAATCATGGCGATGGCGCTCAGCGTGGCCATCGCGGGCGTCAGCGGGACGATCTGGCCAAGATAGCCGCTGAACGCGACGGCGAGCGTCGCTATGGAACCGCTGCTCATCACGAAAAGCAGCGCCCATCCGTACAAGAAGGCGGGGAGAGATCCGAAGCCGTCGCGGATAAAGACATAAAGGCCGCCCGCCTCCGGATTCCTTGCGCTCAACTCGCCATAGGTCAACGCGCCGAGCAGCGAGAGTACGCCTCCGACAATCCATACCAGCATCGCTATTGCCACTGCGCCCTTCACCTGGCTCAGCACCGTGGCCGGCACGATGAAGATTCCCGATCCGATCACTGTCCCGATTGTCAGCAGGATGAGATCGCGCAGGCCAAGCGTACGGGGTAAAGTGGATGTCATAGATAAATCTTTTTCTCGCGTCATATGGATATTTTCCTCGGTAATTATTTGACGCCTGCGCATAAATCGGCGGAGCCTTTGGAGTGCGGGTGCTTGGAACCGCTTTGGTAGTCATCTTTGATTCTGCGGCAATGATGGGAAGGAAACCACTCGGGTCCTTTGCCCCGGAAATCCGTGGAATCCGAGATGACTACCAAAGCGGTTCCAAGCACCCGCACTCCAAGGCTCCGCCAATCTGATTTATGCGCACGCTTCAATTATTTGACAATCTCTCCATGTCCGCTCCTGACGAAGCGGATGTTTGTGACTCGTCCCGCGTTCACGGTAAAACCGGATACGCGATTTTGCTCATCGCGGATGAAGTTGAGATTCGCGGGTCCGGCGGCGAACTGATCCTTGAGCGTGGGCGCCAGAGGAAGTATCGGCCCATTCTTGCGCTTCAGATTCAGCTTGCCTCCTTCGCTGATGATCTTATACGTCGCTTGAAGCTCGTCGCTGTAATAGTCGCCTACATATTCCGCCAACTGATGTGGGGAGGGAATAACGACAATCTTCTCGGTTGGGTTAGACACAGGGCCAGCTTTCGTTTCCTCCCCCTTGAAGGAGCCGGACAGATATACATCGGCCACTTCTTTGGCGAGCCTGGGAGCGTTGGCGTTTTCGGCGTTGCACAGGCAGATAACGGAGAACCGTTGCTCAGGAAAGCGAATCAGGTCCGTTCTGTAACCAACAAAGGCTCCTCCGTGGTCTATCACTTTCAATCCCTTATATTCAGTGACCACCAGACCGAAGGCGTAGTCAAGCTTCTTGCCGTTATTGAGCGTTCCCGTGACGAGAGCCTGCTCAATCAAATCTTTTCCTCCGCCCACTTTATTCTCGTAAAAGTCCCGATCCCACAAAGCCAAATCCTCGACCGACGACATCAGGCCGCCATCGCCAACCAGATCGAAGTGGGTCACAACCGCGCTGAAGCCGCCGGAAGGTTTGACCGAGTAGCTGGTGGCGCGGTTCTTGAAGATCATCGTGCGATCATCTTTGTAGCGAGTGCTGTTCATACCTAGAGGCTTGAAGATATTTTCCTCCGCAAATTGACTGAGGGGTTTGCCGCTCACTCGCTTCACGATGATCGCCAGTAGCACGTATCCGGAGTTGCTGTACAGGTACTGGTCGCCGGGTTTGAAATTCAACTCTTTCTGCCGCCCAATCAATTCCAGAGCATCTTCGTTCGTGGATACATCTTCAATTTGATTGCCGGCCAAGCTGGCCAAAGTGAGGTAATCCCGGATGCCGCTGGTGTGGTGAATGAGATGGCGGACAGTAACGGGGTTGTATAGCTCCGGCAACTCGGGCGCATACTTCCTGATCGGATCGTCGAGCGAAATCCTGCCTTGCCGGGCGAGTAGCAGCGCGCTCATTGCCGTGAACTGTTTTGAAACCGAAGCGAGGTAGAAGACCGACTGCGGCGAGAGCGGGATGTTGTAATCCAGGTTGGCCATTCCATAACCTCGTTTGTAAATGAAACGACCGTCTTTGATCACGCCCAGCGCGCATCCCGGAGAATCCGGCTTATCCCACTTGGCGAACAGCTCATCGACTTTTTTAGCTGATGCGGCATCGTCTTCAACGCCATTTACCGGCGCCTGAGAATTGACCGCGGAGGTCAATAGCTTGTCGAACGGTAGATTCCCGATCGGATACTTCTGCCAATCCTTGTAATCGAAGTGCCACCACTCCGCTTCAAACACGGTGAAACCTTCCGACTCCATCGCGTCGCGCAACAGTTTGCGGCGCCAACGCTGGAGCGATGTGCCGCCGGGATAATCAGGGTATGCGCGATCGGTGGTTTCGTCATACGTGGCCACCATCTCCGCTGGCTTGCCGGTCTCCAGGTCATAGAGGCTAAGGTCAACCGCGGCGCCGCGATTATGGCGCGACCCTTCGGATGGATCGGCCACGAAGAGCTTCTTGTCTTCCGGCGTGGCGTCCCAGAATACTTTGGTCACATACCAGGGACGGTAAGCGTCGTGGATGAGCAACCCGTAGCCCTGCTCTTTCAGCTTCCGGTGCGCGCGGACCAGCGCCTCGGCCGCGGGACGCTGCAGGAAGGCCCGCGGTTCGGAGTAAAAGACGCTGCCCAGAAAGTTGTTGGTTGTCGCGTAACGGATCTCCAACTTGATCGTCGGATCGAGCCGGTTGATCTCAACCAGGTCAGGCGCGCGGAACTCTCCGGTCTCTTTCGGCGGCTGGGCGACGAGCGATTCTTTCAGCAATTCGCTGACCGGTCTGAGCGGCTTGATGCGAAGCTGCGCGGAGCCTTCTTCGGGCCCCACGTTGCGGCGTTTGAAAACAACGCTGGCGGCCTCGACTTGAGTCGCCCGCCCATTTTTGTCGCGCTTGAAGATCAGCCGCTCGCCGTCATAGAGTCCCCGGTTCGGAAATTTGAAGACGTTCTCCGAAACCTGCTCAAGCGGGTCGAACTCGAACCACTCGATCAAGGCCCAGAGCTTTCCGTCCTTCTCGAAGATATAAAGGATGTCGTGATCCCATCCGTATTCGCCGATCAGTCCGCGCCACCCGTCCGGCGCGGGCTGAGGCTTGGGAACTTCGACGCGCTTGAACGTTTCATTGCCGATGACGATCGCGCCCTCACGCACGAAAATCTTCTCGCCATAAGCGAGCTTGTCATCAACGATGAGCGCGTCGCCGATTGACCTAAGCCGCGCTTGCTCTCCGCCATCGACGTTGAGTTTCGACAGCCTGCCGCCGCTTTCAATCAAGTCAACGCCTCTCGCGCCGTTCATATAGCGCCCGGCGATGCGGCGCGCGAGCTGCGGATCGATGGGCGCCGTGATTTCCGGCTGCGGAACGGGTTTGCCCTGGCGCGCGGCGATCATGGCAGTCAATGCAAGATCGGCGACCCGGTCCGTTACAGCGTTCGCGGCGTCCTTGGTCGTCACCACCACCACGCCGAGCTTATCGTCGCGCATCGCCTTCAGCGTCGTGGCGAAACCATAGATGGCGCCGCCGTGACCGACCGTGCGACGGCCCTCGAGTTCGCGCAGGCCAAAGCCAATGCCGTAACCTGTCTTCCGTCCCGGCGGCGCGAACTGCGGAGTCCACATCTCTTCAAGCGTTGACTGCTTGAGTAAATGCCCCTTCGATCCACGCCCGCCGGCGAACAGCGCGCTCATGAAACGTCCCATGTCCGTGACCGTTGTGTACAGGCTTCCGGCGGGGCTCATGCCGAGTTCAAACGTGGGGGCTTCAAAGACGCGGCCATCAATAGTCCACATATACGCCTTCGCCAAATCCTTCGTGATTTCCGGCGCCGGCTCGAAGCTGCTGTGCGCGAGGCCAAGCGGATCGAGCGCCGCGCGCTTGAGATATTTCGCGAAGGGTTCGCCCTGCGTTCGTTCAAGCGCGTAGCCGGCGGCCGCAATCGCGGCGTTCGAGTATTTGGCGCGAGACTCGGGCGCGTAAACGAGTTCGGTGTTATTGAGGCTCGCGATGGTTCGCGCGAGTGACGGCTCTGTCGTTTCGAAGTAGTTGCCGACCGGCGGCTCGCGCACCAGGCCCGAACGGTGCGACATCAGTTGCCTGAGCGTGATGGATTTGCCGAAGGGGTTGCGCGGGCGGAAGTTTGGGATGTAGCGCGTCACTGGCGCATCCAGATCGAGCTTGCCCTGCTCGACGAGTTGCATAATCGCGATGTCGGTAAAGAGTTTTGATACCGAACCGACGCGGTAGACGGTGTCGGCCGAGGCTGGAACCTTGGCTTTTGGGTCGGCGAAGCCGAAGCCCTTGGCCCACACGGTCTGCTGATCATCCACGAGCGCGATTGAAAGGGCGGGCAGGTCTTTGTCGGCCATCTCGCGCGCGATGAACCGTTCAAGCGTCTCGACCACGGCGGCGTAATCCTTATCGGCCTGAAGGTTCGGCTCGGTGGCTGACCGCCGAGCGCCCGCGGAGAGCGCGAAGCGAGGAGATATCAGACTCAGCGCGATAGTCATCGCTACCAATGGGATGATGATCTTTGACCACGCTGTTTCAGGACTATAGATTTCAAGAAAACGTTTTTCCGTTCTTCGTCCCGGAGGGACAGCGGATATTAGCCGGTGGAGAAACCACCAGTACCGGACGCAATGGGTATCCGCGCCCTGGAAGGGCGCTGGATCGAAGCTTCGGTCCGGCGCCCTTCCAGGGCTGGAAAATTTTTGGACCCCGATACTCCGGTGGTTTCTCCACCGGCTAATGTCCGTAGCGCCTCCGGCGCGGAAGAACACTTTCTTGAATGCCATAGTTTTTTCCGTTTTCATGTAGTGGTATTCCCGGTTTTTCTTATTTCCGCGCTCCCACTTCTATCCTCACTTGATCTTTCCCGGCCCCCACAGCGCCCTGCCTGGTTTCGCCCCGGTGTGTTCTCCATCTTTGAGTACCTGAACGCCGTTGACGAAGACGTGCCTGACGCCGATCGAATATTGATGGGGCTGCTCGAAAGTCGCGCGGTCGGCGATAGTCGCCGGGTCGAAGACGACCACGTCCGCGAACATCCCTTTCTTCAGGAAGCCTCGGCGATCCAGTCCGAGGTTCGTCGCCGGCAACCCGGTCAATCGGCGGATCGCCTCAGCGAGTGAAATGACTTTCTCTTCTCGCACGTACTTGCCGAGCAGCCGCGCGAAGTTGCCGTAAGCGCGCGGGTGAGTGGAGGATTTTAAGAAGTCGCCTTCGGCGGCCATCGAAGCCCCGTCCGAACCGAATGAAACCCAGGGCTGACGAATCTGCAGCTTGATATTTTCTTCGGACATCTGGAAGTAGACCGCGTCGACTCGAGAGCGGTCTTCGAGAATTAAATCCATGATCGTCTCGACGGGGTCCTTGCCTCGCATCTTCGCCACCTCCGCCAGCGATTTGCCGGTCAGAGGTTTCAGCTTTTCCGTCTTGAAACCGACCAGCAGCACGCGGTCGGGCGATCCGGCGTTGAGATAAAGGTTCTCCCATTCGTTAGTCGGCGTGCGCACGGCTTCGGCAAGCTTCTGTCGCGTGGCGGGATCCTCCAGCCGTTTGTAGAGCGCCTCATATCCGCCGTCCAGCGCCCACGGTGGCAGCGAGGCGTTCAGACCGGTCGAACCGGCGGGGTATGTGTACATATCAGCGGTAATCTTCAGCCCCTCGCGGCGCGCCGCCTCGACCATCGCGATAACTTTCTTCATTTTGGGCCAGTTCCTTTGGCCCGCCGCTTTCAAGTGATAAATCTCAGCCGGCAAGCCGGCCTCGCGGCTGATGCGTATCAACTCTTCGACAGCTTCTTCGAGTGTGTTCGCCTCGTTGCGCATATGCGAGATGTATTTACCTTTGTATTTCGCCGCGACCTTGCACAGTTCAATCAGTTCCTCTGTCTTGGCATAAAATGAGGGCGCGTAGATCAACGACGATCCGATGCCGAGCGCGCCCGCCTCCATCTCGCGGCGCGCCAGATCGCGCATCTCGTCGAGCTGCTTCGGCGTCGGCGCCTTATCCTCAAGTCCGATGACATATTCACGAATAGTCGTAGCGCCGATAAACGAAGCGACATTCTGCGAAACCCCTCGCTTTTCCAGATAGGTCAGATACTCGGCCAGAGTAGTCCAGGGGATTTCAAACTTAATGTCGCCCTGCTCATCGAGCATTCTCTGTTTGATCCTGTCGTTGAGCGGCCCCATTGACCATCCCTCACCCATAATTTGCGTGGTCACGCCCTGCCGAATCTCGCCTTGCGAGCGGCCGTCAACGATCAGGGACTCAGTAGACCAGGAGAGCATATTGATGAAGCCCGGCGCGACGGCCAATCCCTTTGCATCGATGACTGTCGGCGCGGCGGCCTGCTTGAGGTTGCCAATGGCTATGATCCGGTCTCCCTTGATCCCTACGTCGGCGCGCACAGGCGCGCGGCCGGAGCCGTCATAGACAGTTCCGCCCTTGATGATCACGTCAAAGGAACCGGCCCTCGACTGGCCTCCAACTGGCGCGATGCTCACGAACGTCAAGAGCAGCGCCAAAACGGTAATCCTGTGTAAGTGTTTCATTGTTTCGTTCCCCTATCTTCTTCCTTTGGTAGATAGCTGGGCCAGCCATACTCCCTGGCGATACTGCGAAGAATCTCGCCCGCCAGTGCGTCGCCCCGATCCGAATTCGTCATGATCACCGCGCCCTGCCCGGTCTCAATGTAAGCGACCATGAAACAACGGAATCCTTCATTGGCGCCGCCGTGACGGAAGAGCGCGGCTTGTCCCTTACCCTCCAATCCAAGACCAAGCCCCCAGGCGCCAATCTGCTCCGTGAGCATCTGGCCCACCATCTCGGGCGATAAAACCTTTTTGGACTTTCCAGCCTTTGCCTTCTGAAGCTCGATGGCGAAACGGGCCAGGTCGGTTGGTGTAGTCCACAGTCCCGCCGCCGCCATTTCGGGGTAGGTGTGCCAGCCGCCTTTGATTTTTTCTCCGTTATCGCGGTGTCCGCTGGCCGCTTGTGTCCACAGGTTTTTCGGGAGGGGCTGCTCGTAGGCGCTATGATTCATGCCGAGCTTGTCTAAAACCACCTCGCGCATGAGTTGGGGGAAGGCGGTTTTCGTGACATCAATCAGAAGCTGTTGGAGGACGTTGTAGCCGCCCCCGGCATAACGCCATTTACTTCCCGGTGTGATATCGACGCGAACAGGCGCTGAGTTCGCTGGTTTGGCGCCGTCGAGAGTTTGCAAAAGTGTCGGCGTCGGCTCGTCAGACGCGTAGCCCCCAAAGCCGTGCACAGTCAGTCCCGCGCCGTGGCTCAATAGGCCGCGCAGAGTGATTTTTTTCTCTCTCGTGAACTCGTTTTCCGGAACCTTCCATGACACAAGCCTCAGATTGACATCCTCGTCGAGCTTGAGCCTGCCCTGCTTGACCAGACGCAATGCGGCCACTGCCGCGACAGGCTTACTGATGGATGCGGCTTGAAATCGCGTGTCCACGGTAACCGGATCGCTTCCACCGGCCTCTCGGACTCCGTAACCGCGCGCCCACTCCACGACCCCGTTATTGATGACGGCAATGCTCACGCCGGGCGTGTTGTGGAACCCCATGCGCTCGGCGAGTTTCATCGTGGGGGGTGGTTGGCCTTTAACCACGGTGGCGGGGAGTAAGCCGTTTTCCACCCGTTGAATTCTTGCCTCGAGGTCTTTCCCGTTCCGCGATTGATGACCGGATTTTTCTTGAGCGACAACGGTCAGGGTTAAAGAGTCGAAATTGATCGTACTGGCGCTAAGGCTGATGAGCAGTATTACAAACAGGACGAGCAATCTTTGGAGCATGATTTTCTTGTTCTCCTATATCGCTTCAGCGGTTAAGTGGAATAGTTGACGATCGCATTCTCCCGGATGAAAGTCGCCACTGATTCGGCGGAGCTCCCCGGGCCGAAGACCTTCCTGACGCCCCATTGCTCAAGCTCGCGCGCATCCGTGTTCGGGATAATGCCCCCGCCGATGACGAGGATATCCTCGGCCCCGGCATGACGCAGGCCTTGCAGCAGATCCTCGAACACCGCCATATGACCGCCCGATGAGGTGGAGACGCCGACGACGGCGACGTCCTCCTGAATGGCGGTGTTGACCACCTCATTGGCGAGAAGGAAGTTGGTGAAGATCACCTCGAACCCCGTGTCGCGGAGGCGTCGCGCCAAGTACCGCACGCCGCGGTCATGGCAGTCCTGAGTCGGTTTGGTAAGGAGCACACGGATGCGCTTTTCCATTGTCTTTTCTCCTACGAATCTCCTACGAAAAATGTCCGACAAGCTGCCAGCTTGTCGTTGCTTCCGGCAGTCGTTTATTGCGGGAACCTCGACAAGCTGGCAGCCATTGGTATCTACACAAGTCCGCAATGTTTTTTCCCTAGCCCAGCGATTCATCGCTGGGTCGAGAGGTCATTGAAACATCCGGAGGGCGGTTCACCGCCCTTTCCCATCGGCTTTAGCCAAATCGCCGCATTCTCGGCTAAAGCCTGACGAAAGCCCGGTCAACCGGGCTGAATGGCATGACTTGACTCCCAGCCCAGCGATTCATCGCTGGGCTAGAGAAAAGCCAATAAACACGGGCACTTCATACTTGTGTAGATACCATTGGCTGGCAGCTTGTCGGACATGGCGCGCCGCGTTTATGAACGACTCCTTTGATCATCGCTCGTGCGGCGCGCCCCAGCCGAGGGCCTCTTTGAGCACGCCCATCATTTCGCCGGTGGTGGCGCCCGAGCGCGCCGCCTCGATGGCGGCGAGCATCAACTCGTCGTCGCCGAGGCCGGAGACGTCCTTCTTTGCGAAGCGCGCCGCCGCCTGTTCATATTGGCGCATTGCCTCGGCCCACCGCGCCTCGTCCCGGCCGGCGCGCAGCGCGCGGATGCGCTCGACGGCGATGCGCTCCGCCTCCGGATCGACGCGGAAGATCGGGACCTCCGGCTCCTCGTCGCTGCGATAGCAGTTGAGACCGACGACTCGGCGCTTGCCGGAGTCCACCATCTCGCGCCAGCGGTCGGCTGAGCTCTCGACCTCGGCGCGGATCCATCCCTTCCGCTGCGCGGCGATGTAGCCGCCCTGCGCCTCGACCTTGGCGGCAAGCGCCAGCGCCGCTTCCGCAATCTGGCTCGTCAGCGACTCCAGGTACCAGGAGCCGCCGAGCGCATCGGCGACGGCGGTGATGTTGGTCTCTTCGGCGATCACTTGCTGGATGCGGAGAGCAAGCGTGGCCGCCTCTTCGGTCGGGATCGAAAGCGCCTCGTCGTAGGAGGAAACTTCCATCGCCTGTGTGCCGGCCAGGGCCGCGCCGAGCGCGTGGATGGTCGTGCGGATCAGATTGACCAGCGGCTGTTGGGCGGTGAGCGACGCCCCAGAAGTGTGCGTGTGGATGCGGACGTGCATCGAGCGCGGATCTTTCGCGGCGAATCGCTCGCTCATGGTCTTCGCCCAGATGCGGCGGAAGGCCCGAATCTTGGCGATCTCCTCGAAGAAGTCGTTCGCCTGCGCGATCTGGAAACCGAACCGCGGCAGGAAGCTGTCCGGCTCGAGGCCCGTCTTTATACACGCCTCGACGAGATCAATCCCAAAGGCGAGCATCAGCCCGATCTCCTGGATTGCCGTGCCGCCCGCTTCCTCGATGCCGTAACAGAAGAAGTTGGTCGTATTCCACCGCGGCATGTGTTTCGTGCAATAGGAAATCAACTCGGTGGCCAGCTTGTGCCCCTGTTCGGGCGGAAAGGCGCTCATCCCGACGTAGGCTGACTGGTGATACCAGTTCATCGAGTTGCCGCGCAGATCGGCCGGGGCGACGCCGCGGCGCTCGGCGTAAGCGATATACTGCGCCAGCGCGGGGATCACCTGGTAATAGGTGATATGGATGACGTTCATCCTGGTCAGGTCGAGTCCCTCGAAGAGACGCTCCATGTCGTCCACGGAATAGACCGCCATGCCGCATTGGCCGATGCGCCCACGCGCCGCCGGATGATCCGGGTCCAGCCCTTCGTGGCTCACCAGGTCGTAAACCAGGTTGTAGAATCGCTGGCCGAAGTAGCCGACCATTCCTCTCTCCGCGAGCAGATCCATGCGCGCGCGCGTCTGCTCCGGCAGCCCGTAACCGATCACCGGTTGGTTGGCCCACTGCATGAGCTGGTAATGCGCAGGGAGATTGCCGCGAGTGAATGGGTATGCCCCCGGCGCGCCGATCTCCTCGAAGGGGATGTGGGCGACGTCGTGCGGGAAATAGCAGGACTTGATCGGCAGTCCCGAATCGGTGGTTGGTTCGGTGGCGCGCTCCGGGGCCTGGTCGCCGAAGCGGGCAACCATCCGCTCGTAGTCCGCCTTCCATCGTTCCTCGGCTTCTCTTGATTGCGCAAGCATCGTCGAATCGCTCATGCAGCCTCCTATATTTTCCTCTCCTGCATTTTCCTGTTGGCCTGATCTTTAACAGGAAAATGTAGGAGAGGAAAATATCAGAAAAACTTTTGCCTCACTGCTTATAAGTTGGCAAGGCGCCGTAGCCCTGAACGACGGCGCCTTGTCATTAAGTTCGCAAACCAGGTAGTTGTCACGGCCTGGAAGCGAAGGCCAGATCAGAGATCAACAGCGCGCCTGATCCCCGCTGGTCGAACCTGAAACGGATCGATCTGATGTCCCCCAAGTTTACTCCACCAAAGGACGAGAGCGGTATGCGCACTGAGTTTTGCATAACCCTGGGAACCACGACCGACGCGTTCGCCCCCGGAGGAAAGAACAAAGCTCGCGACTGACTTCCGGCCCGCACTGTGGAGGCGCGTCCCAACCCATCCGTGAGGATGACGCTCAGGTCTTGCGGCTGGCCGGAGGTGTTGCGCGGGTCTTCGAAGTTGACGCTCACCCGGAATTGCACGGCTTCGAACCCGCTCACATTGCGTGAGCCCGCGGGCAGGTCGTTCTGGTATTGAGCAGTCGAGATCACATTGACCCAGGCGATCCGTAACTGGCTCAGCCCGCGTTTATCCGGAGCATTGAAACTGGGAGCAGCGTGCGGCTCATTCGGCGTAATGCCTAAGTTCACAAACAGGATGGGGCTTCGTTGCAAGCAGAATCGCGGCTGCGGGGCCTCTCCGCCGCACAGGTCGTAGGGGTCCAGTCCGTTTTGCGTGACGGCCCCGCCCAGCGTGTTGGTGGTGAGATTGCCGGCATTGAGCAGCCGGTTGACGTCCCGCCGCTTCTGAGGATTGTCCGGGGCATGATAGGCGACGTGAATTTCGTTCGTGGTCGCCGATGGCGGCGGCGGCGCCGCAGACGTCAGTATGGACAGGAATTGCGACTCGCCTTTGAGATAGGCGCGGAAGAACGCCGCGAAAAAGGCTTTCCCCGTGCCGCGCTGCTGGGCGGGCGTCAGGCGGTTGCTCGAACTCAATCCGCATTGTGGATCGTTGGCCGCCGTGACCAGGACTGAGGAAAGAACGGCCCAGTCATCCGAGGCGCCCGCCGGGAATTCGCCGGGAGTCCAGACCGTGTTGTAGAAGTTATGATTGCCTCCCATGATCAGCACGCTGTGCTTGGGCCTTGTATCGCCCGGCGCGTTGTAGCGAGCGTCATCGTAAAAATGCGCGCCCTGGAGATCGAGCACATCGCCGTCGCAATAGGGCAGCATCACCAGCAGATTGACGTTATTGATCACGCCCCGGTTGAAGTCCACCGGGGCCAGCGGGAAGACGGCCTTCACGCCGAACGGAGAGCCTTGGGATTGGTTGAGCTGGAAATGCCTGATTACACCCTCGCCTCCGCGTGAGTGACCCATGGTTCCGACGTTGTTCAAATTCACTTTGCCCACGAACTGCGTGCTGAATGGCGCCCCCCCTGTCGTGTTGAAGGTCATCCAGATCTCCAGATGCTTCTGGATCAACTCGGCCCGCGCCAATGCCCCAAGATCAGCCACGGCGTTGTCTTGCGCATTGACTCCATTGGCGCTGATCGAGATCACGATGAAGCCGTGACTGGCCAGTTGCTCAGCCGAATAGTCATATCCCTGAAAGCTTGGGATGGTGGATCTGCCCGCCGAGCAGGGCCATTCCAAAGCCACGTTTCCATTAGCATCGAAACAGGTCGCGTGACGCCCGTGCAGGAATACTATGAAAGGAAATGGACCCCCTGACAGGTCCGCCGGGTGATGCACTGAGGCGCGCAACTCCACCGGCGCCGGAAAGTTGGTCGGAGTGAAAGCGGTGTCGCCGAAGTTGTACTCCGCGCGAATGACTGCCAGCGGCCCCGGCGCGCCAGGGTCCGAGCTTTGAGCAGACCCGGGCTGGGTGCTGAAATTGCCTGCAAACAGCAGGGACAAAATCGCAAAGGTCAACAGTAGTCTTTTCATGGGGAATCCTCCTTCCTATTTGGGGTTAGTCAGACGGAGTTTGTCGGACAATTCAACGCTGGCCGGTCCGCCACCGTAGCCAAACTTGATAGTGGCTCCTTCATCCAGCAACGATCGGTCAAACGTCACAAAGGTGATCGAATCGAGGTTTGGACTCTCCACCCCCAATCCCACCAGCTTGCCATCTATGTGGAGCGTGGCCGGCATAGCCCTGACCTGGAATGGGCCGCCTTTCAGTGTGATGCGATACGCCTTGCTGGTTGTGACACGCCTGCCATCAATCTTGACTCTGACGGCTTTCTCAAGACCAAGCTCCTCCACGGTGTAATCTGTAACGCTGAAAGGGCCGGGTTCGGTGGGACCGGCGGTGTTTTTTCCCTCTGCGATCACCTTTCCTTGAGACGACTTGTGCAGTTGGGACAGCAGCAAATCATCTTGTGGTTCGCGAGCGCCTCCCTGTGCCATGGCGACAGGCAACCAGAAGACCGTAAGCGAAACTAGCGCGATGGCTAGTGAGAAACAGCTTTTTAGGTACATGGTTTCAGCCTCCTATGTTTGGATTCAACGTGAATTGAGGAAGGGCAACGCTCGAATATAACCCGCTGTTATTGGTTGTGCGGCAGGTCTGAGCAGACCCGCCGCGGGCTCTCCCGTAATTCCCGTGGCGCCCACAATATCTTGTGGGCGCCTATCGATTGTTTCGCGTGACTGGCTCGTCTCGTTTCTCCTATGACAAGATAAGCCGTCAAACAACGCCATAGCTTGA
>Ga0187892_10001797_pt1 | contig 46831 bp, 35 predicted proteins | sample MA1701073metaG_FD_139345 | JGI IMG/M metagenome (GOLD analysis project Ga0187892, IMG submission 139345) | Bio-ooze microbial communities from a basaltic lava cave in the Kipuka Kanohina Cave System on the Island of Hawaii, USA - MA170107-3 metaG ...
AATGTTGTCGAAGATCTCCTTGGTGAACGTGCTGCCCGTCGTCGTCTTCTTCGTGTCCACCACCGGCGCCGCCGCCGTCACGGTCAGCTCTTCGGTGAGCTGCCCGAGTTCCAGCTTCATGTCGATCTGCGAGCGAAAGCCGGTGTCGATCACGACGCCCTGCCGCGTGGCCTTCTTGAAGCCGCTCAGCTCGAACGTCACGGTATACGTGCCGATCGGCACGCTCGGGAACTGATACGCTCCGCTCGCCGCCGTCGTGCCGACCAGCGGCCGCTGCAGTCCCGTGCCCGTGATGGTTACTGTCACGCCCGGCAGCACGCCGCCGGACGGGTCGGTCACTCTGCCGAAGATCGACCCGATCGCCTGCGCGTCGGCCGTCCCGACTGTCAACGCGAGGATCGCTGCGACAAGCAGCGTCCCCCGGACCATTCGTGCCATCTGCCCTCCTGTGACCGGGTCGGTCGACAGCGCCAGAATCAAGCACTGCCGGCCAGGTGCGGCCGGCTGGCGCTGGAACTGACCTAGTCGTGTAGGTTGGAGGGTATTCGGCGGAAGCGATCCGGACCATCCCACGGGCGGTGTATTCGTGGTGCCGGAAACCGGCCATTCTTCCGATCAATTCGAGGGGATTACACCGGCGCGCGGGTCGGGCATAGTATGGAGTTCTTGCAGCGGTCACCGGGCGAAAACCGGGCGGCATTGTCCGAACATTCGCGCCGACCATCGGCGGCCGGCCACGGTCTCAGCCTCCGCGCCCTGCTGATCCTCGGCTTCGGCGGCGTCCTCCTCCTCTGGCTGTTCTCCGCCTTCTTTCTGATTCAGGGCATGGCGGCGGCCGACGAGCGCGGCACCGACCTGCGCGGCCGGTTCCTGCAGAACGACCGTCTGCTGTCCATCGTGACGACGCGCACGTTGCAGACGTCGATCGAGGCACGCGACGTGCTGCTCGACCCGTCACAGGTCAACTGGGCCGCCCTGAGCCGACGGATGGCCGAGACGCGCGCGGAGGTCGACCGCGCGCTTGACGGCTACGAGCCGGGCGAGAACTCGGACGCGGAGGCCGAGCAGTGGTACGCGCTGGAAACGGAGCTTCGTGCTTACTGGGACTCGCTCGACGACGTGACGGCCGTCAAGCGTCCGCACAGCACCGCCGACGTCGCGGCCCTGTTTCGCGACGAGATCATCCCGAAGCGCCAAGCGATCGTCCGGATCCTGGATCAGATCAACTCCCTGAATGAGACGGCGTTTCAGGACGAGGCGAGGGAGATCGCCGATCTCCGGGCCGACCTGCGGTCGCAGGTCTGGATGACGAGCCTGGTGGCGGGCCTGCTGGGCATCGGCGTGGCCATCGGGGCCACCCGGTACGCGGGCCGGCTGGAGTCGCGCATCCGGGAGCAGCACGCCAAAGACGTGGAGCAGCGCAACGAGCTGGAGCGTCTGTCCGCGCGTCTGATGGATGCGCAGGAAGACGAGCGGCGCCGGATTGCCCGCGAGCTGCACGATGAGATTGGCCAGGCGCTCGGCGCCATCAAGCTGGAGCTGGCCGTGGTCGAGCAGCGCCTTGAGCGCGGCACCGGCCGGGAACTGGCCGACGTGCGCGCCATGACCGATCGGGCCCTCCAGTCGGTCCGCGACTTGTCGCGGCTCGTCCACCCGTCGATGCTCGACGATCTGGGCCTGCCCGACAGCGCCCAGTCCTACCTCGACTACTTCTCGCGCCGCACGGGCATCGACACGTCGCTGGACGTGGCCAACGTCGACGGACGCTTGAGTCCCGCTGTGGAAGTGTGCGCGTACCGCGTCATCCAGGAGGCCGTCACGAATGTCGGCCGGCACGCCGAGGCGTCATCGTGCCACGTCCGGCTGGAGCGCGAGGCTGATACCCTGAAGGTCACCGTCCAGGACGACGGCCGGGGATTCGACCCGGGCCTGCTGAACGGGGCCGACGGGCTGGGCCTCATCAGCCTGCGGGAGCGCGTGACGGGGCTCGGCGGGCATCTCGACATCGACAGCCGGACCGGGCGTGGCACGCGCGTGGTCGCGGCCATTCCTCTCAAGGTGGAGTCTCATGAGCACGCTGCGCCTTCTCATCGCTGACGATCACACGCTGGTTCGGCAGGGCCTCCGCCGGATCCTGGAAGGGCAGCCGGGCTGGGAGGTCGTAGCCGAGACCGGGGACGGCCGCGACGCCGTGCGCCTGGCTCTCGAGCTCGAGCCCGACGTCGTGCTGCTCGACATCGCGATGCCGCACCTCAACGGCGTCGAGGCCATGCAGCAAATCAGCCGGCGCGCCTCGAACGTGCGGGTCCTCGTCCTGAGCATGTACGCCGACGAGGCGTACGTCACGCGGGCCGTGCGCGCCGGCGCCTCCGGGTACCTCCTCAAGGACTCGGCCGACGCGGATCTCATCCGGGCCGTGACGGCCGTCGCGCAGGGCAAGTCGTTCTTCAGCCCGGCGGCCGCCCGCATCATCGTGGACGACTACGCCCGGCCCGGCGGCAAGGGGCCGGCCGACCGCTTCGATTCGCTCTCGGAGCGGGAGCGCGAGGTGTTCCAGCTCGTGGCCGAGGGGTACAGCAACAAGGAAGTCGCCGAGCTCCTGCACATCAGCCCCGCCACGGTGGAAACACACCGGGCCCACGTCATGGAGAAGCTCGACCTGCACAGCACGGCCGAGCTCGTGTTGTGTGCCGTGCGCCGCGGCGTGATCCGCTAGCCCGCCCGGGCGTCGGGTCCCCGGCCTACCGCCGGCGCACCGAGGAGACGCGATCGCGGAGGCCGATCCGCCTGAGGTCGCGGATGCTGTCGGTGATCTCCACGCAGTTGCCGCCGTAGTTCGGCCGGTCGCAGAGCTGCCAGCGCCCGCCCTGGACCAGCACGCTGCCGGCGTCGTTGTTGAAAAAGCGAAGCGTCGCCTGGTCGCTGTCGATGGTCAGGCTGCGGCCCGTGAAGTTGGCGCCGTCGTAGAGCACGAGCCGGGCGCGCGCGCCCGGCAGCCCGAACCGGCGCTCCAGTCCCGCCTGACGCGGCCGGGCCGAGGAAATCACCCGGGCGAGGCCGTGCGCGGCCAGGTCCGGGATGTCCTCGGACACGAGGTGGCACTCGTCGTAGTTGACGTTGACGCAGACCTCCCAGGTCTCCTTCGGCGGCACCCGCAGGCTCATGGCACGGTCGCTGAACTCGCGCTTGCGGAAATCGGGCAGGGCCTCCGTGAGCACCAGCCGCTGGCCGGCGTACTGCGTGCCGGCGTAGAGCTCGAGCCCGCGCGCCGGCGGCAGCGTCGGGACGGGGCCTCGCCCCGGCGGAGGCGGCGGCGCTTCGCCCCGGGCGGGCTCCCGCACGCGGCGCACGGACATGATCACGTCGTTCCACGACACGTCCCGCAGGTTGGACGCGGCGCCCGAGAACACGCGGCAGCGCCCGCCGTAGTTCGGCTCCGAACACACCTCCCACGACTCGCCCGTGCCGGGCCGCAGGCTGGAGATCTGGCGGCCGAGCCCGGTCGCGCTGATGTCGGGCGTGTCCTCCTGGAACGTGTGGTTGGCGCCGCGATAGTTGGCGTCGGCCCAGACGGTCAGGCCCGGCGGCGCCGTGCGCCCGAACTGGGCGTCAAGCCCGGCGGAGAACAGGACGAGCGCGAACAGGGCCGCCGCGCCCGAGACGATCCGTGGTGCACGCATGGGCAGCTCCTCTGTCGCGAGTGTACCAAACGATGAGGGCGACACGGCCGCTCGCTCCTGCGGCGTATACTGGCCGGTGATGGTCCGGAAGGCGCTCTCGGTTGGCGCGCTCCTGCTGGCGCTCTTTCACGTCGGCCTCTTCCTCGACGACCTCCTCGCCGGCCAGCTCGCCGATCCGAGCCTCGTCCTCCGCTGGCTGATCGCGATCGCGCTCGTCTGGGGACTTGCCTCGCTCAGGCGGCGTGGCGTCTCCCTCTGGTTCAGCCGGGAGGCCGTCGCGATCTGGGCGATGGCCGTGCTCCTGCACGGCCCTGCCGTGGCAGGCCGGATCGACGCGCTCGACGTGCCGATGCCGGCTGTGGCCGCCGTGCTCGCGCAAGCGGCGGTCTCTGCCGCGGCCCTCGGCTGGATCCTCCTCGTCGTCTTCTGCGGCGCCGCCAGCCGACGGCGCCTGTCCGCGCCGTCGATCGGCTGGACGGCCGTGGCTGGCGTCGGCCCGATCGGCGCCCTGTCCGCGGCCGCGCGGCGGAGCTTCGCCTCTCGGCCTCCGCCCACTCCCTAGTTCCCGCAACCCGCTGAACGTTGTTGCGTTGACGGTCCGGACGCGCCAATCCCGGCGCCGTCCGGCGTGTTCAAGGGAGTGTGTGTCATGTGTACGAAGCATGCCAGCCGCCTCGCGGCGGTGCTGGTCCTTCTGGTGGGGCTTCTCGGGCCGGGATCGGCCCAGGCCGCCACCGTGTCTGGCTTGATCTCGGATCTCACCGGCGCCGCGCTGCCCGACGCGCGCGTGGTGCTCCGCCACCTCGCGACGGGCGAGGAACTGGCGACCAACACAGGCCGCGACGGCCGGTACCGACTGGACCCGCCGTTCGCCGGCGCCTACCTCCTCGTAGTGACGCGGCCCGGGTTTTCCCAGGCGGCGCGCACCGTGTTCCTCGCCCGACCGGACGAGCGGCTCGAGGTGTTGATCCGGCTCGAGCTCAGCCCCGTTCAAGCTGAGGTCAGTGTGACGGCGGCGCGGAGCGAGCGCGAGATTCGACGGATTCCGCTCCACGTGGAGACCCTCACGGGCGAGTCGGTCGCGCAAACCAACCCGCGGTCCACGGGCGACGCCCTGGCCTCGATCGTCAACATCACGCTCGTCGGCGGCGGCCCCTTTGGCGTGCGGCCCCGGCTGCGCGGTCTCGATTCAACCCGTCTGCTCGTGCTGGTCGACGGCGAGCGGCTGAACACGGCCCGGCAGGCGACGGAGCGGACCGGCGCCGAAGTCGGTCTCGTGTCTCCCGATGCCATCAGCCGCATGGAGGTCGTGAACGGCGCCGGCACGCTCCTGTACGGCTCAGACGCGCTGGCCGGGACGATCAACATCATCACGGACGACCTGTCAGTCGCCCCGGTCCCGCGGTGGCGCTACGGCCTCAACACCTTCTACAGCGCAAACGAGCACGGCGCCCGCGGGACGCTCACGCTCGGCCACGCCGCGCCGCGGCATGCGTTCCTCGTGCGGGGCGGCGCCGAGCAATTCGATTCGTATCGGGCGGGCCGCTTCGACGTCGAGGACACACGTCCGTTCTTTGCCTCCGGCGCCCTCCGCCAGGCCGACACCATTGATGACAACTTCGGCTTCCGGTTCGGGGCGTTTCCCGACCCCTTTAACGCGCCGTTCGTGCGCACGGACGCGATAATTCCGAACTCGCAGGCTGATGGGCACTTCGTGAGTGTCGGGGCGCTCGCGGTCGTGGGCGACCGACAGAGCGTCCGCGCGCGGTATCAGGCGCGTCGCATGCGGAACATCGGCTTCCCTGACTTCGCCGAGCCGTTCTTCTTCAACGCCACGTCGCTGCCTTACAGCAACCTCGACCGCGCGGCCGTTCGGTACGAGGCTCAGGCCGTGACGCCGTGGCTCGCCAACCTGTCGGTGTCGGTCGCTTACCAACGCACCGTCCGGCTGCTCGAGAATCGGCTGCCAGTCCAGTTTCCGGCGCCGACGCCGCAGGCGTTCTTTCCGATCAACGTGATGCGGCTGGACATCCTGTCCGAGACGGAGCAGCGCGTGTCGACGCCGAGCGTGGACGTGCGGGCCGTCTTCTCGCCGCGCCCGAATCACATTCTGACGGCCGGTGTGAGCGCGTACGCGGATCGCAGCCGTGACCGGCGGACGACGACGACCACGACGTTCCTGGTGGGCCAGGTCGTCATGGGCGCGCGCGGTCCCGCGCCCGTCGTGTTTCCCGCGCCGGTGCCGCTCGGGTCGCCGTCGGTGGCGCACCCGGTTCGCGTCCCGAACGCGCGGCTGCGGGACATCGCCGTCTTCGTGCAGGAGGAATGGCGGCTCTCGCCGGCGTGGTCGGTGGTGGCCGGCCTTCGTCACGACCGCTATGCCGTGACGACCGACGCCACGCCCGGCTACGACGTGTCAGCCGTGGTGGCTGGCGCGACGCCCGCCCTCGACCCGGCGACGGTGCCCGATCCGCGGGGCGCGACGTACCGGCGCGACGCGGTGACCGGCGACGTGGGGCTGGTGGCCAATCCGTCAGGCCGGCTGAGTCCGTTCGTGCGGATCGGGCGGAGCTACCGGCATCCGAACCTGGAAGAGATGCTGTTTGCCGGACCGGCCACGATCGGCAGCATCGCGCCCAATGTCACCGTCAAGCCCGAGATCGGCGCCAATCTCGATCTCGGCGCGAAGGTCCGGCTGGGTCGCGCCTCCGGCGGTGCGTACGCGTTCGTCAATCGGTATCGCGATTTCATCGCCCAGGACCTGGTCGTGGCGGCGACGCCGGCGGGCCCGCTCGCGCAGGCGACCAACTACGCCGACGTGCGGATCGCCGGCGTGGAGGCGAGCGCGGACCTGCCGCTGGCCTTCAGGCGCGGCGTGCTCGCGCTTGCCGGCGCCGTGGCCGCGACCCGCGGGACGATCACCCGCGGGTCCGATCCGCTGTCGGGCGAGCGCCTCGACGGCACGCCGGCCGACAACATCACGCCGACGAAGCTCGCCCTGACCGCCCGCTTCATCGAGCCGCGCGGCCGCTGGTGGGCCGAATACGGCGTGCGGGCGCAGGGCAAGGTCACGCGCGTCGCCCGAACGCTCCTCGACTCGCCGTTTCTCATCGCGCAGGATCTCCTGTCGCTCGATGCCGTGACGGTGCACCGCCTCGCGTGGGGCGCGGATCTCTCAGCCGGCGGCCATCGGCTGCGCCTGACGGTCGCCGTGGAGAACCTCACGAATGCGTTCTACCGGGAGCAGTTCCAGTTTGCGCCCTCGCCGGGGCGAACCGTGACCCTGAGCCTCGCCGTCGGAGCGTTCTGAGGTGTCGCCGTCCCTCGTGCACTACGTGCCGATCGTGACGACCGTGCTGGCCGTGCCGTTTGGCGTCGAGATCCTGCGACGGTATCGCCGATTCCCGGAACGGCTCCATCTCTTCTGGTGGGCCGTGGGCGTCTTCACCTATGCGGCGGGAACGCTCACGGAATCCATGACGTCGCTCCTGGGCTGGCGCGAACCGGTGTTCCGCGCGTGGTACATCACCGGGGCGCTCCTCGGTGGAGCGCCCCTGGCCCAGGGCACGGCGTACTTGCTCCTGCGGCGGTCAACGGCACACATTCTGACGGCCGTCCTCCTCGTGTTTGTGGCGACGGCGGCCACGGCCGTCTCGTTATCGCCGATCAACGACGCGCTGGTCGAATCGCATCGTCTGTCGGGCCGCGTGCTGGAATGGACCTGGGTCCGCCGCTTCAGTCCCGTCGTCAACCTGTACGCGGTGGTCCTTCTCGTCGGCGGCGCCGTCCTGTCGGCGGTCCGTTATCGCGGCGATCCGGCCCGGCGCCACCGATTCTGGGCCAACGTGTGGATTGCGACGGGCGCGATCCTGCCGGGGATCGGCGGGACGGCCACGCGCTTCGGTTATACCGAAGTGCTGTATGTCACCGAGCTGGCGGGACTCGCGCTGATCTGGTTGGGCTACCGGCTTGCGCTCCGCGCACCGGCCGCCGTCACCTCCGGTTCGGGCGGCGTGAGGCCGGGCGACGGCGCCCACGCCTAGCGCGGCAGGCGCGCGGAGGCCGTGGCCACGCGGAGCGCGTCCACGCCGGACGCGGTCGTCACGGTTTCGGTCCAGGCGAGGATCACGTCGTCGCCGTGCCGCGCGAGCCGTGGATACCCGCTCGCGCGGCTCGACGCAACCGGAGCGACGAGCACGGACGCCGACCGCGCGCCCGTGCGATCGACGCGACGCATCCGGACCTCGGCACGCCGGTCCGCGTACTCGATCCACGAGGCCAGGGCCGACTCGTCAGGCAGGAGTTCGACGTCCACGCGTCCGAGCGCGCCGCGGTCGTCCAGGCGCACGGGCGCGCCGAACGTGCGGCCCGCGTCGCCGGAGAACGCCACGAACGTCCGGCCCTCCCCGTCCTTGCCGTGGAACCACGCGAGCGCGACGTCCTTGCCGCGCGCCGCGAGCATCGGGCCGTTCACCGGACACGCGTTGATCTGCCACCGATCCTCGTGCACGGCCCGGGGCGACGTCCACGCGCCGCTCTCGAAGCGGGACACGTAGATGTCGCGGATTTCATCCCCGCTGCGATCGCGGTAGGCGACGATGGCGCCCTCGCTCGTCACCGCCGCGGTGGTCGGACAGCACTCACACACGCGGTCGTCGACGGACGTCTCGGACGTCTGCCGCCAGGCGCGGTCGAACGTGGCGAACCGAAGCGCCATCGGCCCGGGCGCGGCGCCGGGCGAAGCGGGCGCCATCGCCCGGCCGTCGAGCCAGACGAGACCCAGGCCGCCGCCGGGCATCTCGACGAGCGAGGCGAAGCCGTGTTCCGTCTGCGTGCCATCGTGATGCGGCGTGAAGGACGCCCCCCACGTCCGCCCGTCGTCCTTCGAGTACGACAGTCGCACGTCGTAGGCGTAGGTCCCGGGGCCGCTCTTCTGCAGCCAGTGGCCGACGAGCGTGCCGTCGCTGAGCCGCAGGACCGACGGCACGTCGGCCCAGTTCACGAACCAGTTCTCGCCCGACGCGACCGCGCGCGGCTCGGACCAGCCGGCGGTCGTGCGCTCGGAGAACTTCAGCGTGGCGAGCCGGCCCGCGCGTTCGATCCAGCTCAGCAGCACGCCGCGGCTGGACACGGAGAGCTGGGGCTCGCCGCTCCCGGGCGCGGCCGGTGACTCGAGGGCCCGGACCTGCAGGTCGAGCGGGCGCGGCCCGGCGGGTGTCTGCCGCGCCGCGAGCGCAGACAGCGCCAAGGCGAGCAACAGCACCGCGACGAGCGGCCCGGCGGACGCGTGCCGGCGCATGACGACCCCTACCATCCCGCGTTCAGCGTCGTTTTCGGCGTCCACTGCCGCGACGACCCGTCCTCGAATCGCTGCGTCACCTTCCACAGGATCTCGCCGCCCTCGCGCGGGTTGCGCGCCGTGAACACCAGCTCGCCGAACTGTTGCGGCGGGATCTGGACCTTCCAGGCGATCTCGACCACGCGGTTCTGCTCGCGCCGCAGTTCCGCCGTCCAGCCGGCCGACGCGAGCACGCCCGTCACGGTGACGCCCGCCGGGATTTCGAGGCTGACGCCGACGGTGGCCACCTGACCCTCGGTGGGCACCCGGACGGTATAGCGCTCGCTGGCGCCGTTTCGCGACTCGCCCGGGGCGATGGTGACGTGGGCCACGGGCGTCGCCGTGGCCACAATGACGCAGGCGGCCGCCGCCAAGACGTGTTTCCTCATAGGACGCTCCTTCTGCGCGGCGGAGCCGCTGGATCGGGCCGCCGTCCAGGGCCGATTCTAGTCCGATCACCCTCCGGATGAGCCTTTCGATTCGGTCCGGGGGCCAAACGTGCTAGATAATGAGATACGCACGAATGCGAGCCCTTGTCGCCGTTGTCATCGTGTCCCTGTCCGGGGCGCCGGCTGCCGGCGCGGCCTGCGCAGGCGGCTGCACGCCCCGTGTGACGGCCGCGACCGAGGCCCCGCGGGCCGCCGCCGAGACCGGTCACGAGGGTCCTCACCACGGACCGGCCCCTGAGGTGCCCGCGACGCTTGTGTCGGCGGGCCCGACGGTCCGGGACGCGGGCGCCTCGGACACGCGCGGCGCGTGTTGCGCCGGCGACACGGCCCCGGCCGAGACGATTCTCGCCGGCCGGATCGGCGGTGACCTGCGTGTGGCCCTGGCGCACGTCGCTCGCGCCGCATCGCCCGTCGCCGGCGAGCCCATGAGACCGGGAACCGATCACGGGCCGCCCGGCGCGCCGCTCGTCCCACGATCCCCCCTCGCCCTTCGGATGTGATTGGCCTGCCCGTCCGGTTCGGTCCGGACGGCGCCGGTCTGGTCACATCAGGAAGAGAGGGGCAATGCGATCGCGGTTCATTCATACATCGTTCGGAGATCGACGGCCGACGCGCCGGACGTTCGTCAGAGGCCTGGCTGTGGGCGGCGCGATGGCCGGCCTGGGTCTCTGGAGGCCGTCCGAGTGGCTGCACGCGGCGGCGCCAGGGCAGCCGGCGGCGGAACTCTCGGGCACCACCTTTGATCTGCGCATCGGCGAGACGCCGATGAACCTGACGGGCTCGCCCCGGACGGCGCTCACCATCAACGGCCGGCTTCCTGCGCCCACGCTTCGATGGCGCGAGGGCGACACGGTCACGCTGCGCGTGGCCAACACGCTTCGGGAGGACACGTCGATCCACTGGCACGGCATCCTGCTGCCCGCCAACATGGACGGCGTCCCCGGCTTGAGCTTTCATGGCATCCACCCCGGCGAGACCTACACGTATCGATTCACCGTGCGGCAGGCGGGGACGTACTGGTACCACAGCCATTCCGGGTTCCAGGAGCAGCGAGGCCTGTATGGTCCGCTCGTCATCGAACCGCGGACGCCCGAGCCGTTTCGCTACGACCGCGAGCACGTCGTGATGCTGTCGGACTGGACTGACGAGAACCCCGCGCGCGTCCTCGCCAAGCTGAAGAAGCAGTCGGACTACTACAACTTCCGCCAGCGCACGATCGGCGATTTCTTTCGCGACATCGGGGCGGATGGGCTTGGCGCGACGCTGGCCGAGCGGCGTGGCTGGGCCGAGATGCGGATGAGCGCGGCGGATCTGGCCGACGTCACGGGCTCGACCTACACCTATCTGGTGAACGGTCAGCCGCCGGCGGCCAACTGGACGGGCCTCTTCCGGTCGGGCGAGCGCGTGCGCCTGCGGTTCATCAACGGGTCGGCGATGACCTATTTCGACGTCCGGATTCCCGGCACGAGGATGACCGTCGTCGCCGCCGACGGCCAGTCCGTGCACCCGGTCACCGTCGACGAGTTCCGCCTGGCCGTCGCCGAGACGCTCGACGTCATCGTCGAGTCGTCTGGCGAGGAGGCGTTCACGATCTTCGCGCAGGCGATGGATCGCACGGGCTATGCGGCCGGCACGCTGGCGGTGGCGCCCGGCCTGCGCGCGCCCGTCCCCAACCTCGACGCGCGTCCGGTGCTGACGATGGCCGATGTGGGGCACGGCGCGATGGACGTCGGCGCGCATGCCGGCCATGCGGGCCACGACATGTCGGCCATGGGCGGTGGCCAGTCGCATCCCGAGAGCGAGCGCGGCAACCCGCTCGTGGACATGCTGGCGTCGATGCCCGCATCGAAGCTCGACGACCCTGGCATCGGCCTGCGCGACAACGGACGCCGCGTGCTCACCTATGCGGACCTGACGTCACTCTTCGACGACCCGGATGGCCGCGAGCCCGCGCGCACGGTCGAATTGCATCTCACCGGGCACATGGAGCGCTTCGCGTGGTCGTTCAACGGCGTCAAGTTCTCGGACGCCGAGCCCGTCCGGCTGACCTACGGCGAGCGGCTGCGCGTCGTGCTCGTGAACGACACGATGATGACGCACCCGATTCACCTGCACGGGATGTGGAGCGACGTCGAGAACGACGCCGGCGCGTTTCACGTCCGCAAGCACACGGTGGACATGCCGCCCGGCAGCAAGCGCAGCTTCCGCGTGACGGCCGATGCGCTCGGCCGCTGGGCGTTCCACTGCCACCTGCTCTACCACATGGAAACCGGCATGTTCCGGGAAGTGCGGGTTGAGGAATAAGGGAATGAGGACGCACATCCTTCGCGCCGTCGCCGTAGCCGTATCGCTCCTCACGTGGGCGGCGCCGGCCGCCGGCCAGGCGACGTCGAGCCCGCCCCCGCAGGAGGCGAAGCCCCAGACGCCGCTGCCGCCGTACATTCCGCCGGTCACCGAGGAGATGCGCCGTGCGGCCTTTCCCGACGTGGAGGGCCACACCGTCCACGACAATGCCATCCACGCCTTCCTGCTCTTCGATCAGTTCGAGTGGCGGCGAGGCCAGCACCGGAACGGGCTGAACTGGGACAGCCGGGGGTGGATCGGACGCGATCGCGACCGCTTCTGGTTCCGGACCGAAGGGCAGGGCGATGACGGCCGGCTCGGCGATGCGCAGCTGCACCTCTTGTACGGACGCGCCATCGCGCGCTGGTGGGAAGTGGTCGCCGGCGCGCATGTGGACGTGCGGCCCGGTCCCGCGAAATCCTGGGTCGCCGTCGGCATCCAGGGGCTGGCGCCGTACTGGATCGAAGTCGAGGCGACGGCCTACATCGGCGCCGGCGGGCGGACGTACTTCCGGCTGGAAGCCGAGCACGAGCTCCTGCTGACCAACCGCCTGGTCTTCCAGCCGCAGGTCGAGATCGAAATCTACGGCAGGTCCGATCCCGGGCGGGGCCTGGGCCGGGGGCTCAGCAGCGCCGACCTGGGCCTGCGCCTGCGGTACGAGATTCGGCGCGAGTTCGCGCCGTACGTCGGCGTCACGTGGCACCGCACGTACCTGGGCACGGCCGACGCCGCCCGGGCCGCGGGCGACGACACGCGTGGCGCGCGCCTGACGGTCGGCGTGAGGGTCTGGCGCTAGATGGCGCGGGGGTCGATGAAACGTCGATGGATGATCGTGGGGATCGGGGCCGTCGCCCTCGCGCTTGGCGTGGCGTTCTTCACGCGGGGCATGGGATTTACCGCGCGAGCGACGCCCTGGCCGCTCGAGGAGCGGCTGGCGCTGGCGGCGCGGCGGTGGGCCACGCCGGCGGCCGCCCGCGGCCAGGCGAACCCCGTCGCGCTTTCGAAGGAATCGCTCGCCTCCGGCATGGCTCACTGGGCGGACCACTGCGCCACGTGCCACGCCAACGACGGCGGCGGCTCGGCCCTGGGCCGGAGCTTCTACCCGCCGGCGCCGGACATGCGCCTGCCACGGACGCAGGCCCTGACCGACGGCGAGCTGTTCTATGTCATCGAGCGGGGCATCCCGTTTACCGGCATGCCGGCGTGGGGCAACGGCACGGCCGCGGGGGAGCGGGATTCCTGGGAGCTCGTGCATTTCATCCGTCGGCTGCCCGGGCTCACCGCCGGCGAGATCCGCGAGATGGAGAAACTCAATCCGAAGAGCGCCGCCGAGCTGGAGCAGGAACGCCACATCCAGGAGTTCCTGAAGGGCGGCAAGTAGCGGGCGAGGCGATCAACAAGACGAGAAGGGGAGGCCATTATGAACACACGACGCACGTTCGGCGTGGCAACACTGGCGGCCGCGTGCCTGCTGGTCGCGGCGGGGGCAACCGCACGACCCGCCGCCGCTGACGTCACGGCCGCCGTCCAGGCCGCGAACGACATCGTTGCCTTCTTCAAGGCGTACGACGCGGCGTTCACCGCCAAGGATCTCGAGAAGCTGGCGACGATGTACCACGCGGACGTGACGGTGTACGAGGGCGGCGGCATCAACACGGGCTGGGTGGACTACCGCGACCGGCACCTGGGTCCTGAACTCAAGTCGTTCAACAACCTCACGTTCGGGCACGGCAACGTGAAAGTGCAGATGCTCGGCGCCGACGCGGCCTACGTCACGGCCGACTACACGCTCGGGCGGACCGTGAACGAGAAGGAGGTCCGGTCGGGCGGCCTGGCCACCTACATCGTGATTCGCCACGAGGGGCGCTGGGTCATCCGTCACAGCCACACCTCGTCTCGGCGGGTGCCGGCTGGCGGCGGCCTCTTCTAGCGACGGAAAGGAACCAATGATGAAGTCAGTGAGAGCTTTCGGCACCGCGGCGATGGTCGTGGCGACCCTGACGCTGGCCGGCGCGGTCTTGTCGGCGCACGACGTGCTCTATCCGGGGACCGTGCTGGCCGTGGAGGCGGAGCGGCTGCACGTGAAGACGGTGGATCCCGAAACCAAGAAGGACGTGACCATCTGGTTTGCCGTCACCAAGCACACGAAGGTCAAGCGCGGCGACAAGCAAATTGCGTACGCGGACGCGAAGATCGCCAAGGACGAGCGTATCGTCGTGGTGGTCAACCACGACGCCGAGGTCAAGAACGTCGCGACGGAGCTCCGGCTGGCGGCCCGCGGGGCCGCGCCGCCTACCGCGAGGCGAGGCGACTGAACCGGATATTCCGCACGCGGCCGGCTTCGATGGTGAAGGCCGACGCGCGTTCCCCGGGCCGCTCCCGCGCGAACCGCAGGACGAATGACCCGGCGCGGAACGTGTCATCCCCGATCGGCACGAGCGGCGTCGGACCGGCCGCGCGCCGCTCGAGCACGAGCCGGCCGTCCGCCAGCCGAATCGTGTAGTCGGCCTGCACTTCCTCGCTGCGGTAGACGCCCTCGTAGGTCCGGAGCGCCGAGACGTCGGCCGCGGGCGGATCGGGTGCGGCGCCACGACCGCGTCCGCCACCCGCGGGCGCGGCGCCGGGCGCTGCCGGCGGGGGCGCGGCGGCCGCCATCACGCCGCCGAGATACACCTCGGCGACGCGCTCGGCCAGTCCGGCGGGCGCAGTGCTCGCCAGGTTGCACAGCACGACCGAGGTAAAGCGCTGATCCGGAAAGCGGAGGAGTTCCGCGCGGAACCCCATCAGGGAGCCCCCGTGCCGCACCGTGCGCAGCCCGCGGTACGTCCCGATCGTCAGACCGAAGGCGTAGGTCAGCGGGCGGCCCGTCGCGAGCGCGCCCGGCGTCTGGACGAGCCGCAGCCAGTCCGGACCGCCGACGCGCGGGTCGTAGAAGTTGGCGTCCCACTTCAAGAGGTCGTGCACCGTCGTGTACAGGCCTCCGGCGCCGATCTTGTCGAAGTTGGGGAGGTCGGCGACGCGATACGCGCCGCCCGTGCCCGCATAGCTCACGACGCGGTCCGCCATGACGTGCCCGGGATCGTCGTGGAAGTGCGTGCGCGTCATGCCGAGCGGCTCGAAGATCTTCTTGCGCGCGTACTCGCGAAGCGACTCGCCCGCGATGCGCTCCACGATCTGGCCGAGCAGCCAGTAGCCGCTGTTGCTGTACAGGTAATCGGTGCCCGGCGCGAAGTTCAGTTCCTTCTGCCGGGCGATCAGCGCGAGCGCGTCGTCATCCGGGAACACATCTTCCATCCGGATGCCGGCGAGGTTCATGAGCACGTAGATGTCGCGCAGCCCGCTCGTGTGGTGCACGAGATGCCGCACGGTGAGCGGGGCGCCGTAGTCGCCAAGCTCCGGGACGTACTTCCGCACCGGATCGTCGAGCGACAGACGGCGCTCGCTCGCGAGCAGGGCGACAGCCGCGGCCGTGAACTGCTTCGAAACCGACCCCACGTAGTAGACCATCGTCGGCGAGTTGGGCACGCGGTAGTCGAGATTGGCCATGCCGTACCCGCGCGTGTACGCGAAGACGCCGTTCTGAATGGCGCCGACCGCGCAGCCGGGGCTGTCGGGCCGATCCCAGGTCTTGAAGATCGCGTCGACCTTCGCGCCGGCGTCGGCAGGCGCCTGCGCGCGAAGCGGGGGGCCGAGGGCCAGAACGGCCGCGACGAGCGACAGGAGAAGGCGGGCCATGCGCGGCAGTCTACCCCGGCGGGTTGCCGCCTGGACGCCGACGGAGGTCGCCCCCGCCCGTGCGGAAAAGTGCCATGGAACGTGACGGGAATTCCGCATTTGTGCGCCCTTCCCCGATCCTCCGGCCGGCCGCCGCCGGCCTGATGCGAGTTGAAGGCCGGTACGGGACATGCAACAATGCCGAGGGATGGCCAGGACCCGCCACGTCAGCATCGCGGCGGCGCTCGTGAGCGTCGCGTTGGCCGTGCCGGCCACGCTTGGCGCCATCAGCCTGGACAAGCCCGGCGACTCGTGCATGCCGGTGGTCCACGACTGCGATGTGGTCGTGTTCCTGTCCTGCTGCTTCGACGACGCGTCCGGCGATCGATCGATGCCGGCGCCTCCGCCGTCCGCGGGCCCCTTACGGCCCGATCCGGGCGGCGCGGGGTTTGCCGCCCTTCAGCCGCCGTCAGTCCTGGTTGCCGACAGCCCGGCGTTGGCCTGCCACGGGCTCTCCGCACGCCACCGCTGCCAGGGCACCGATCTCCCGATTCTCTTCTCCGTCCTTCTGATCTGACCTCCCGCCGACCGCGGTGATCCGCCCGCCCGGGCGCGCGTGTGCCGCGCCCGTGGCTCGACTGTCATCCGATCGATGCGCCTCAGAGCCGCATGGGCTGCCGAGGCGGGGATGTTCTCTCAGAAGGACGAGGCTCTCATGCGAACGAACCTGGTGACGTCACTTGTTCTGCTTATCGCGCTTCCGGCTGCGGCGCAGGAGCCACCGGCGCCGCCGCCGGCCGCCGGCGCGCAAAGCCTTGTCCTGGCGCTCGTCTCCGAGCTCGAGGCCCGTAATCCCGAACTCGCGGCTGCGCGGCGCGACGTGGACAGGCGGCTGGCCCGTGTCGCGCCGGCCGGCGCCCCGCCCGATCCGGCCGTGAGCGTCGGCTACATGAGCGGGTTCTTGCGTCCGCCCTTCTTCCCATCCGCCTCGACGCCGGACGCGTTCCGCCAGGTGGGCGTCTCCCAGGAACTGCCGTACCCCGGCAAGCTCTCCCTGCGGAGGCAGGTCGCCGCGACCGAGGCCGAGGCCGCCCGCTGGTCGTACGAGGACCTGCGCCTGCGGCTGGTCGCCGCGCTGAAGACGACGTACGCCGACTACGTGCTGGTCGATCGGATGTTGGCGATCGTGCGGCGGAGCCGCGCGACGATGGAACAGTTCCGCGCCATTGCCGAAGCTCGCTATACGGTGGGCCGCGCCTCGCAGCAGGACGTGCTGCGCGCGCAGCTCGAGCTGTCGATCCTCGCGGAGCGCCAGGCGGCGCTCGAGCGCGATGGCGTCACGCTCAGGGCCGAGATCAACCGCCTGCTCGACCGGCGGCCGGACACGCTTGTGGCCGTCGTCGATCCCGTGATCACGGCACCGGCCGCCGAGTCGGCCGACGCGCTTCTGGCCGAGGCGGCCCAGCGTTATCCCGCCCTCAAACGCGACGAGGAACTCGTCGCGCGCGGGCAGCAGGCGCTCGCGCTGGCGCGGAAGGAGCGGCTTCCGGATTTTGCCGTTCGCGTGACCACGCAGAAGACGGTGGGCGACATGCCCTGGATGTACGGCGTCGATGTCATGGTGTCGGTGCCGCTCTTCTGGCGGCAGAAGCAGCAGCCCATGGTGGTGGAGGCGGCCGCCGGCCTCGACAGCGCGGAACGAATGCGGCAGGCCACCTTGTCCGACATCGCCGCCCGCGTGGCCCAGGAGCACGCGGCGATCTCGACGAGCCGGCGTCTGATGGAGCTTTACGGCGACAGCGTGCTGCCCCAGGCGCGCCTGGCGCTCGAATCGTCAGTGGCCGCCTACGAAGTGGGCAGCGTGGACTTTCTGACGGTGCTCACCAACTTTCTCACGGTGCAGGGCTACGAGATCGGCCTCGAAGCGCAGCGCGCACGCTATCGCCAGGCGCTCGCGCGCCTCGAGCCGCTCGTGGGCGCCCAGTTCATCCGGTGACGCGCGAGGACACGACGATGACATCCGAAACCCGAACGACCTTTCTTTCCTACGCCGCCGTGGCGGCAGTCGCCCTGGCCCTGGGGGCAGGAGCGACCTACTGGACGCTCTGCAGCCGCTGGGACCGTCCCACCGACGCGACCGCCATCGCGACTGCAGGCGGTCAAGCGGGTCGTGCGGCGCCCCCGCCGCTCCAGGCCGAGACGCCGTCTGGCCCTCCGCCGTCGGATCAGGCGGTCTTCATCGCGTCCGCGCGCCAGCAGCTCATTGGCGTACGGACGTCGGAGGTGTCCGCGCGGCTGCTGCAGCGGACGATTCGTACGGTCGGCGTCCTGGCCTACGACGAGACGCGTGTGGCCGAGATCCACACGAAGGTTGCCGGCTGGGTCGAGTCGGTCGGCGTCGACTTCGTGGGCAAGACCGTCCGCAAGGGCGAGCCGCTCTTCCGCGTGTACAGCCCCGATCTCGTCGCGACGCAGAACGAGTACCTGCTCGCCCTCAAGGCGCAGGCCGAGCTCGGCGAGAGCCGGTCGGCGGAAACCCGGCAGGGCGCGGCGTCGCTCCTCGCCGCCGCGCGCGAGCGCCTGCGGCTCTGGGACGTGACCGACGCCCAGGTTGCCGAGCTCGAACGCTCGCGCGAGCCGCGCCGGACGCTCACGCTGTACTCGCCGTTCGACGGCACGGTCCTCGAACGCCGCGTGTTCCCCGGTCAGTACGTGACACCGGAGATGAGCACGCTCCGCGTCGTGGACCTGTCCACCATCTGGGTGCTCGGGCAGATCTTCGAGTACGAGCAGGCGCTCGTGAAAGTCGGCCAGTCGGCCGAGGTGCTGCTCTCGTACGGGCGGTCCGATCGGGCGCTCGCCGGCCGCGTGACGTTCATCTACCCCGACGTGGACCCGATGACGCGCCGGATCAAGGTCCGCATCGAGCTGGCGAATCCCGGGCTGGAGTTCAAGCCGGAGTCCTACGTCACGGTACTCCTCCGTGCCGGCGCCGGATCCCAACTTGCCGTGCCCAGGGAAGCCGTGCTCGACGATGGCAGCCGGCGCTACGCGATCCGGGCGCTGCCCGGCGGCTACTTCGAGCCGCGGACGATCGAGGTCGGCGATCCCGTCGATGACTACTATCCCGTGCTCTCGGGCCTCGCGCGCGGCGACCGCGTCGTGACATCGGCGCAGTTCCTCATTGACTCCGAGACGAACCTTCAGGCGGCCCTCCAGGGCATGACCGCGGCGCCGGTCTCCGGAAGCCGCGCGGGCGTGGACCCGCCCGCGGCGAGCGAGGCCGCCCCGGCGAGCCTTTCAATCACCTTCCGCAGCGAGCCGGATCCGCCGCGCGTGGGCGCCAACCTGTTCGAGGTCGTCGTGAGGGACGCCGAGGGTCGTCCCGTCACCGATGCCACGGTCGCGGTCACGTTCTTCATGCCGGCGATGCCCGCGATGGGCATGCCCGCCATGCGCAGCCAGACGGGGCTCGCCGGCGCCGGCAACGGCGTGTACCGCGCGACGGGCCAGGTGACCGCGGCCGGGCGCTGGGATGTGACGGTGACCGTGAGCCGCGCGGGCCGGCCGATCGGCAGCCGCCGGCTTGCTGTGGTGGTGCAGTGACCATGATTGAACGGGCCATTTCGTTCAGCGCACGCAACGCCTTCATCGTGGTCCTCCTGGTCGCCGGCATCGCCGGCGCCGGCGTCTGGGCGATCCGCGAGACGTCGATCGACGCGATTCCCGACCTCTCCGACGTGCAGGTCATCGTCACGACCAACTGGGAGGGACGGAGTCCGACGCTCGTCGAGGATCAGGTCACCTACCCGGTGGTCACGGCGCTCATCTCGGCGCCGCGCGTGAAGGTCGTCCGCGGCTTTTCCTACTTCGACGTCTCGTTCGTGTACGTCATCTTCGAGGACGGCACGGACCTCTACTGGGCGCGCAGCCGCGTGCTCGAGTACCTCAACGGCCTGCAGGGGCGCCTGCCCGCCGGCGTGCAGCCCGTGCTCGGGCCGGACGCCACGGGCGTCGGCTGGGGCTTCGAGTACGCGCTGGTCGACCGGAGCGGGCGGCACGATCTGGCGGCGCTCCGCACCCTGAACGACTGGTCCGTGCAGTACTGGCTGCGCAGCGTCCGCGGCGTTGCCGAGGTGGCGCCCGTCGGCGGCTACGTCAAGCAGTATCAGATCGAGGTCGATCCCAACGCGCTCGTCGCCTACCGCGTGTCCGTCGACATGGTGGCGCACGCCGTCCGCGCCAGCAACAACGACGTCGGCGGCCGCGTCGTTGAATGGACCGGCCGCGAGTACATGGTCCGCGGCCGCGGCTACATCCGGAGCGTCAGCGACATCGAGGACGTGAGCCTCGGCGCCAAGCCCGACGGCACGCCGATTCTGGTCAAGGACGTCGCGCGCGTGCGCCTGGGCCCCGAGATGCGGCGCGGCGTGGCGGATCTCAACGGCGAGGGCGACGTCGCCGGCGGCATCGTCGTCATCCGCTACGGCGCGGACACCTACGGCGTGATTGGCGACATCAAGGCGGCGGTGCGCGAGCGGATCCAGCCCGCGCTCCCCGAGGGCGTGGAGTTCGTCACGACGTACGACCGCTCGGATCTCATCGAGCGCTCGATCGCAACCCTGAGCGAAAAGCTGGTGGAGGAGGTGCTGATCGTCGCGCTCGTGTGCGCGCTCTTCCTCTGGCACGTCCGGAGCGCGCTCGTGGCCGTGCTGACCCTGCCGCTTGCGATCCTGCTGTCGTTCGTCGCCATGAAAACGATCGGCCTCGGGTCGAACATCATGAGCCTGGGCGGCATCGCCATCGCGATCGGCGCCATGGTGGACGCGGCCATCATCATGATCGAGAACGCGCACAAGCACCTGGAGCGTCGGCCCGGTCCGGAAGCACCCGCGACCAGGCGCGAAGTCATCATCACGGCCGCGCAGGAGGTCGGCCGCCCGCTCTTCTACTCCCTCCTTATCATCACGGTCTCCTTCCTGCCCATCTTCGTCCTCGAGGCGCAGGAAGGCCGGCTGTTCCGGCCGCTCGCCTTCACCAAGACGTTCGCCATGGGCTTCGCGGCGCTCGTGTCGGTCATCGTCGTGCCGTTCCTCATGGTGCTCTTCATTCGCGGGCGCATCGCCGCCGAGAATCGGAACCCGATCAACCGTGTCCTCATCGGCCTGTACCAGCCGGTCGTGCGGTTCGTGCTGCGCCACCGGACGCTCACGGTCGTCGCGGCGCTCGCAGCGCTCCTCAGCACCGTGCCGGCTTTTCTGCGCCTCGGGTCCGAGTTCATGCCGCCGCTCCACGAGGGCAGCCTGCTCTACATGCCCGTCACGCTGCCCGGCGCCTCCGTCCAGACGGCGCAGCAGGTGCTGACCGCGCAGGACCGGATCCTGAAACAAGTCCCCGAAGTCGCCCAGGTGTTCGGCAAGGCGGGCCGCGCGATCTCGGCGACCGATCCGGCGCCGCTCGAGATGATCGAAACCGTCATCAACCTCAAGCCGGAATCGGAATGGCGGGCGGGCATGACGATGGACGTTCTCGTGGCGGAGCTCGACCGGCTGGTCCGGCTGCCCGGCGTCGCCAACGCCTGGACGATGCCCATCAAGGCGCGGGTGGACATGTTGTCGACCGGCATTCGGACGCCGGTGGGGGTCAAGATCTTCGGTCCGACGCTCGACGGCATCAACGACCTTGGGGCCAAGGTCGAAGCGGCCATCGCGTCGGTCCCCGGCACGCGCAACGCGTTTGCGGAGCGCGTGACGGGCGGCTACTACCTCGACTTCACCGTCAAGCGCGCCGCCATCGCGCGCTACGGCCTGACGATTCAGGACGTCGAGATGGTCATCGAGTCGGCCATCGGCGGCGCCAACGTGACCACCACCATCGAGGGCCGCGAGCGGTTCCCCGTCAACGTCCGGTACCAGCGGCACTACCGCAGCGACATCAACACGCTGCGCCGGACGCTCATCGCGACGCCGGGCGGCGCGCAGATTCCCATCGAGCACGTCGCCGACATCACGACGTCGACGGGTCCCACGGTCATCAGGACCGAGCAGGCGCAGCTCGTTGGGTACGTCTTCGTCGACGTCGCCGACCGCGACATCGGCGGCTACGTCGAGGAGGCGAAGCGCGTCGTCGCGGAGGCCGTGCCGCTGCCTGACGGGTACACGCTCGCGTGGAGCGGGCAGTACGAGTACATGGTGCGCGCCAAGGAGCGCCTGACGATGGTCGTGCCGCTGACGCTCCTGATCGTCGTCGTCCTGCTGTACTTCAACATGCGGAATGTCACGAAAATCGCCATCGTGCTGCTGGCCGTGCCGTTCTCGCTCATCGGCGCGTTCTGGGCCGTGTACCTGCTCGACTACAACCTGAGCGTGGCCGTCTGGGTCGGGATCATCGCGCTCGCCGGTATCGATGCGGAGACGGGTGTCGTCATGCTGCTGTACCTGGATCTGGCCTACGAGCGGTTCAAACGGGAAGGGCGCCTCACGAGCCGGGCGGACCTGAACGAGGCGATCGTCGAGGGCGCCGTGCAGCGGCTGCGCCCGAAGATGATGGCCGTGATGGCGATTCTCATGGGCCTCCTGCCGATCATGTGGAGCCACGGCGCCGGCGCCGACGTGATGAAGCGCATCGCCGCGCCCATGGTCGGCGGCGTCGTGTCCTCGTTCGTGCTGCAGCTGGCCGTCTATCCCGTCATTTACGCGATCTGGAAGTGGCGGCGCGATCTCAAGCCGGCGGGCGTTGTGCGGTAAGGTGGTGCCGTGCGCCTGATTCCGGCCGCCGCCGTGGGCCTCGCCGGCCTCATGGCCGGCGCGGTCCCCGTGTCCGAGCAGACCGCGGCCATGCGCCTGATCCGGCTGCCCGATGGCGGCATTCAACCGCAGGTGGCGGTCGACCGAGATGCCGGCGTGCACGCCGTGTACTTCAAGGGCGAACCCGCGGCCGGCGACCTGTTCTACACGAGGCTCGACGCGGCCGGATCGTGGACGCCCGCGGTCCGTGTGAACAGCCAGGCGGGGAGCGCCATTGCGACGGGGAACGTGCGCGGCGCGCGGATGGCCATCGGCCGCAACCGGCGGATTCATGTGGCGTGGAACGGGTCCAAGGACGCGGCGCCGGCCGCGCCCGGCGGCGCCACGCCCATGCTCTACACGCGATCGAATGTGTCGGGCACGGCGTTCGAGCCGCAACGGAACGTCGTGCAGGTGGCGACCGGCCTCGACGGCGGCGGCGCCGTCGCCGCCGATTCGCAGGGCCGCGTGTTCGTCGCCTGGCACGCGGGCGGCCCGGAGTCGACGGGCGAAGGCGACCGTCGCGTCTGGATCGCCGCCTCGTCCGACGAGGGCGCCAGCTTCGCGCGCGAAGAGCCCGTCTCGCCTCGCCCGACCGGCGCGTGCGGCTGCTGTGGCATGGCCGGGCTCGTCGACCGGCGGGGCGATGTGTATCTGCTCTATCGATCGGCGCGCGACGTCGTCCACCGCGATACGTACCTGCTGATCTCCGACGACGGCGGACGGCGCTTCGGCTCGACCAGGCTGCAGGAGTGGAACATCGGCGCCTGTCCCATGAGCACCTTCGCGCTTGCGGAGGGACCGGGCGGCGTGCGCGCCGCCTGGGAGACCGGCGGGCAGGTGCAGTTCGCCCGGGTGGACGCCGGTGCGGTCGGCGCCGCGATCGAGGCGCCGGGACCGATCCGCACGCGACGTCATCCCGTGCTGGCGGTCAGCGCCCGCGGCGACGTGCTGCTCGCCTGGACCGAGGGCATGAGCTGGCAGCGCGGCGGTTCCGTCGCCTGGCAGGTGTTCGACACGGCCGGCCGCCCGGTGGGCGAGTCGGGTCGCGCGCCCGGCGTGCCGACCTGGAGTCTCGTGGCCGCCTACGCCGGACGGGACGGCGTGTTCCGCATCGTGTATTAGGCCGGGAGGTGACGCTCGACGTGCGTGGTACCCTCTGGCACCCGAAGGAGGGTCCATGACGCGCGTGCTCGCGTCCGCGACGTCCGCCGCATGACGCTTGGTCCGCTCGACTGGGCCATCCTCCTCGGAACCATCCTCGTCTGCTTCGTGCCGGCGCTCTTTTTCGGCCGCCGCGCCGGCCGCAATACCGCCGAGTTCTTCGCCTCCGGCCGCGCCGTGCCGTGGTGGCTCGCCGGCTTCTCCATGGTCGCGACGACGTTCAGTAGCGACACGCCGAACCTGGTGACGGACATCGTCCGGCGCGACGGCGTGGCCGGCAACTGGGTCTGGTGGGCGTTCGTCCTGACCGGCGTCATGACGGTCTTCTTCTATGCGCGGCTCTGGCGGAGGTCGGGCGTTCTCACCGACCTCGAGTTCTACGAGCTGCGGTACTCGGGTCAGGCGGCGTCGGTCGTGCGCGGCTTCCGGGCCGTGTACCTCGGGCTCCTCTTCAACGGCATCATCATGGCGACCGTCAACCTGGCCGCCTGCAAGATCGCCGGCATCCTGTTCGGCTGGGATCGCTGGGAGACGCTCCTCTTCGTCGGCGCGCTGAACGTCGTGTTTGCCGCGTACTCGGGGCTCTGGGGCGTGCTGGTCATCGACATGATCCAGTTCGGGATCATGATGTCGGCCGTCGTCGCGGCGGCCTACTTCGCCGTGACGGCGCCGGAGGTCGGCGGCCTCGGCGCGCTGGTGGACAAGCTCGGCGCCCTGGCCGCGTCGGGCGGGCTCGACTACATGCGCTTCCTGCCGGACTTTTCGAGCCACTGGGATCTCGCGGTCGCCGTCTTCATCATCCCGGTTGCGGTGCAGTGGTGGTCCGTGTGGTACCCCGGGGCGGAGCCGGGCGGCGGCAGCTACATCGCGCAGCGCATGCTCGCGTCCCGGACCGAGCGTGATGCCCTGAAGGCGGTCCTGTTCTTCAACATCGCGCACTACGTCGTGCGGCCGTGGCCCTGGATCCTGGTCGCGCTCGCCTCGCTCGTCGTGTTCCCGACGCTCGGCGACATCCAGCGCGCGTTTCCCAACCTCGACCCGACGCTCCTCGGCCACGACATCGCGTACCCCGCGATGTTGAAGTTTCTGCCCGCCGGGTTCATCGGCCTGATGATTGGCGGCCTCGTCGCCGCCAACTCCTCGACCATCCTCACGCACTTGAACTGGGGCGCGTCCTACCTCGTGCACGACTTCTACCGCCGCTTCGTGCGGGCGGGCGCCGACGAGCGGCACTACGTGCGCGTCGGGCGCGCCGTCACCGTCGGGCTCTTCTTCGCTTCGTCGGCCGCGGTCTACCTCATGGACACGGCCAAGGACGCCTTCGACGTCATCCTCCAGGTCGGCGCGGGCACGGGCCTGCTGTATCTCGTGCGCTGGTACTGGTGGCGCGTGAACGCGTGGTGCGAGGTCGTCGCGATGATGAGCTCGCTGGCCGTGTCGATCGTCATCCGCGTGCTGAACGCGAACGGCGCCGGTATCAGCTCGCCCCGGGCGCTCGTCCTCACGGTCGTCGTGACGTCGATCTGCTGGCTGCTGACGGCGTACCTGGGTCCGGCCACCGACCGGGCGGCGCTCGTCGCGTTCTACCGGAACGTCCGGCCGCCCGGACCCGGATGGGCCGCGATCCGGCGGGAAGCCGGTGAAGCGGCGGGAACGGCGGCGCCGCATGAGAGCCTGCCCGCGGCCATGCTCGGATGGGTGGCCGGGTGCGCCGCGATCTGGTCCGCGCTGTTCGCCATCGGCAGCTTCCTGTACGGACTGACGGGGCAGGCGCTGGTGCTGGCCGCCGTGTTTGGCGTGAGCCTCTGGATGCTCGCGCGCGCGATGCGCCGGCTGTGGCCGTCCGACCGCAGGGCGACGCCCTGACGGCACGTGGGTGGCTGCCCTGTCGCCGACTGGGAGTGGCCCGACGGCGCCAGCGCGAAATCGCGCCGGGAGCTGCGCGTGTTTCGAGCGCGAGCTCCGTAGACAGATTTGGTTTCCAAGCCGGGTAGGAGGTCGCGCGAAGGGCGTCAGTCTGAAACATGCGCGGCTGAAGGCGGCGATTTCGAGGGCCACTCCCGGAGGCGGACAGGGCAGCCACCCGCGGGCCGTCAGGCGATCACTTCCGCGGTCCCGCTAGTCGCGACTCCGGCCGTCGTGCCGGCCGATGGAATCCAGCGCCGCGCGCACGCCCTGGGCCAGGCGCGCCGCCGGGCCGGTCCCGTAGTAATGCAGGAAGAACACGTCGGGCGAGATGCCGGTCATGTGGTGGTGGATCGAGACGATCTCGAGGCCGCTCGCGCGGAGCGCCTTCAGAACCGGCGTGACCTCACGATCGAGCATGGCCACGTCGCCGGCCACCATGGCGTCCGCGTCCGTGCCGGCAAAGGCCGCCCACGTGTTGAGCCCCATGCGCGCGTTGATGACCGCGCCGTGCGCGCGTACGGTGAGGTCGGCGCGGCCGATCGTGATCTTGTAGACGGAGCCGCTCGCCTCGCCGGCATGGCCGATGATGCGCGAGAGCGCCGCCGTGTCGAGGCCCGCGGCCGGCGTCGCGGCCGGCCCGGGCGCGGCCGGCGCGCGGGCGACCGCCCGGTCGATGAGATCGATCGCCGGCTTCAGCCGGCCCGCGAGATCCGCCGGCGCGCCCAGGCCGTGCACGTGCAGGTAGAAGACGCGCGGCGCTTCCCAGAAGAAGTGGTTGTGGAGCGCCGTGACGTCCAGCCCCTGGTCGAGGAGGGCCGACATCACGGCGTTGACTTCGTCCTCGACGAGCACCAGGTCGCCCATCAGCACGTGACGACCGGCATCGCCTTGAGCGAACGCGAGCCAGCCGCCGAATCCCAGCGGCGTGGGCGCCGGCCGGCCGCGGATCGTGACGCGCAGGTCCGGGCGCGGCACGCTGAGCTTCAACACGCCGTCCCGGAAGTCGCCGGTCTTGCCGAGCGATTTGATCACCGCCGCGTACGCGGCCGGCATGTCCTGCGCGGGCACGGGTCCGCCAGCCAGGATCAGCGCCCCCGACAAGAGCCAGCACGCCGCCAGTCGCCCGATCACGTCGGCACCTCTCTCGTGCGCCCTATACTAGCGCGGTCATGACACGCATCGTGCCGGCTGGCTTGGGGCTGCTCCTGGCCGCGACGGCGTCGTGGCCCCCCGCCGAGCAGGCGTCGGCGCCGTCGCCACCGGCGACTGCGGCCGGCGGCCGGGCGTCCGGGCAGGGCGCGCCGGTGCAGGGCGCGGAGCCGGACATACCGCTGGTCGCCAGGTTCGATCGCAACGGCGACAAGCGACTCGACCACGTCGAGCGGGTGGCCGCGCGCGAGTACCTGGCCGCCCATCCGGAACTCCGCCGGCCGTCGCGCGGCGGCGGCCGCAGCACGCGCACGGGCACGCCCGGCCCGAAGCTCTCGCCGAAGGACGTCCGCACGTATCCGGCGAGCGTCCCGCTCTACGACCCCGGCGCGCTGCGCACCCTCTTTCTCGAGTTCGAGCACGCCGACTGGGAGCAGGAGCTGGCGGCCTTCTGGCACACCGACGTGCAGGTGGCCGCCGCGCTCACGATGGACGGCCGGACGTACCGCGAAGTAGGCGTCGCCTTCCGCGGCAACAATTCCTTCACGGCGGTGCCGGAGGGTCTGAAGCGGCCGCTGTCGCTCTCGCTCGACTTCGTCCGGGACCAGCACCTCCTCGGGTACCGCTCCCTGAACCTCCTCAACTCCAACCAGGACCCGACGTTCCTGCGGTCGGTCCTGTACCTCGATGTCGCACGCGATTACATCCCGGCCCTCAAGGCCAACTTCATGCGCGTCGTCATCAACGGCGAGAGCTGGGGCATATACGTGAACCAGCAGACGTTCAGCGGCGAGTTCGAGCGCGAGACGTTCAAGTCCACGCGAGGCACGCGGTGGAAGTCGCCGAACAACTCGGTCGGCGGCGGGTTGTCGTACCTGGGCGACGAGGTGGCGCTGTACCGGCGGTGGTACGAGATGAAGAGTCCGGACGACGTGAAGGCGTGGCAGGCGCTCATCCACGTGACGAAGGTGCTGAACGAGACGCCGCTCGATCGGCTGGAGCAGACGCTCGCGCCCCTCCTGGACGTCGACGAGGTGCTGCGGTTCCTCGCGCTCGACATCACCCTGGTGAACAATGACGGCTACTGGCGCGACGGCAGCGACTTCAACCTCTACCGGACGGAGAAGGGCCGCTTCCTCCTGACGCCGCACGACGCGAACGAGGGGTTTCGCACGGGTGGACGAGGCGGCGGCGCGGCGCAGCCCGACCCTCTGGCCGTGCTCGACGACACGAACAAGGCGCTGCGGCACCGGCTGCTGGCCGTGCCCGCCCTGCGCGCGCGCTACCTCGCCCTGGTCGGCGACATCGCAGAGAAGTGGCTCGACTGGCAGCGCCTCGGCCCGATCGTCGAGAAGTACCGCGCGCTCATTGCCGATGACGTCGGGCGGGACACACGCAAGCTCGACACGACCGACGCGTTCACGACGGGCGTCTACGGTCCCGGCGACGGCACGCCACCCTCACCCAGCACGATCAAGGGATTTGCGGACCAGCGCCGCGCGGCGCTCCTCGCCCATCCCGAGGTCGTGAAGGCGCGCGGGCGATGATCGGCGTCAGGCGATCCTCAACCTGGCTGTGTGCCGTCTGTCTCGTCGAGCTGGCCGTCCTCGCCGGCGCCCAGACGCCCCCCACCTCGCCGCCCCAGACACCCGCGCGGGCGCCGGCCGTCGAGCCGATTCAGCGTGAGGTGCAGCTCGTCGCGCGCTTCGATCGGAATGGCGACCGGCGCCTCGACGCCGCCGAACGTCAGCAGGCGCGCGACTACCTGGCGGCGCATCCGGAACTCCGATCGCCCGGGCGCAGAGGCCGGATGGGCCCGGGCTCGCCCGGTCCGCTCGTCACGCCCGCCGAGGTGCGGCCGTACCCGACGACGCCGCTCTACGACATCAACACCCTCCGCACCATCTTCCTCGAGTTCGACGAGGCCGACTGGGAGCGGGAGCTGGCGGCGTTTCACCTGACCGACGTCGACCTCTCGGCGACGATGGTCGTCGACGGCCGGACGTACCCGGGCGTCGGCGTCCATTTCCGCGGCCACAATTCCTTTCTGGCCGTGCCGGAGGGCCGCAAGCGGCCGCTCGCGATCTCGCCCGATTTCACCGACACGAACCAGCGGCTGCTCGGGTACCGCGGCCTGCATCTGCTCAATGGGTATCAGGATCCCACCTTCGTGCGCGGGGTCCTGTTTCTCGAGATCGCGCGGCAGTACATCCCCGCGCCGCGCGCCAACTTCGTGCGCGTCGCGATCAACGGCGAGAGCTGGGGCATCTATGTCAACCAGCAGCGGTTCGACACCGGTTTTCTGCGCGACCACTTCAAGACCACGCGCGGCACGCGGTGGCGCGCGCTGAACAACGCGCCCGGCGGCGGGCTGTCCTACCTCGGGGAGGACGTCGCCGCCTATCGGGAGGCGTACGAGATCAAGAACCGGGACGAGCCGGCGGCGTGGGCGGCGCTCATGAAGGTCTGCCGCGTCCTGCACGAGACGCCGCCCGATCGGCTGGCCCGCGCGCTCGAGCCGATCCTCAACGTCGACGGCGCGCTCCGGCTGCTCGCGCTGGACAACGCCCTCATGAACGGCGACGGCTACTGGGAGGACGGGAGCGACTACAACCTCTACCTCGACCCGAACGGCCGTCTGCACCTCGTGCCGTACGACGTGAACGAGGCGTTTCGACCGATCGGCGGCCGCGGCGGGGCTGCGGGCCGCGGCGTCGAGCTGGACCCGTTCGCGGGCGCGGACGACCCGAACAAAGCGCTCATCGGCAAGCTGCTCGCCGTGCCGGCGCTCCGGGCGCGATACCTCGGCTACGTCCGCGACATCGCGACCCGGTGGCTCGATTGGACCCGCCTCGAGCCCCTCGTGGCGACGTACCAGGCGCTCATTGCCGCCGAGGTCGCGCGCGACACACGCAAGCTGTACACGACGGAAGAGTTTCGGAACGGGGTGGCGGGTGATGGCGCCGGACCGCCGGCGATGTCCACGATCAAAGGATTCGCCGAAGGCCGCCGCGCGTTCCTTCTGACATACACCGACGCCCTGGCGAATCGATCCTTGGCGTCAGGCCGTTAGGTCGCGGGCTGGGACGCCCGGTCAAGGCGTCTTCAGTACGTCGACCGTCTCGACGTGCGCCGCGCGCCAGGCGGGCCGCACGGCCGCCACGGCGCCGGCGACGAGGAGTGCGGCGGCCGCCGCACCGAGCATCCAGGGATCGCGGGCGCTCGATCGGAAAAGGAATGCCTGGAGGTACGACCCCGCCCAGAAAGCCGCCACGAGTCCCGCGGCAATCCCGGCGACGACGGGCCTGGCGCCGTCGAGGAGCACCAGGCGCACGATGGCGCGCCGGGACGCGCCCAGGGCGAGACGCACGCCCAGCTCGCGGCGCCGGTTCATCACGTCGGAACTTGTCATGGCGTACAGGCCGACCATGGCGACGAGCAGAGCGACCGCGCCGAACGTGCCGAAGAGCGCCGCGCGGAACCGCGGCGCTTCCAGAAAGCGGTCGTACATCGGCGCCACGGGCCGGACGTAGGTGAGCGATCGCCGGCTGCCGGCTTGAATGAGAGGCCGCAACTCGCGCTCGGTCAGCGGGGCGCCGGGTCGGGTCCGGGCGACCATCAGCATGCCCGTGAACCCGGCGCCCGACATGGGCACGTACACGCCCGGCAGCCAGTCGTCGTCGTACCCGCGGCGGGTGTTGCCGATGATGCCGACGACTTCGCGCGCGGGCTCGCCCTCGAAGGCGAGCGTCCGGCCGACGGCGGCCGCCGCCGGCACGCCCGGCCACACGCGGTGCAGGCCGGCTTCGTTGAGCGTGGCCACGAGCGCCTGCGACCGCACGTCGGCGTCGGAGATCGCACGCCCCGCCAGCACCGGCAGGCCGACGGCCGCCGCATAGTCGCCCGTGACGCGCCACCGGCAGCAGGGCGGGCCGTCCTCGGCGAAGGGGAGCGTCCCCGTGCGCACGATCGACAGCATCGGCGCGCCGGAGGCTGCCACGACGCCGGGCTGGTCGCGAATGAGGTCGATCGCCTGCTGCAGATCCGCGAAGCGATCCTCAGGCCGCGGGGCCGACGACCGCGCGAGGATCAGCTGGAGCGGGCGGGCGTCGAAACCGAGGCCGGTCGACGTCAGCCGCGAGAAGTTCCGCGCGGTCATCGCGGCGCCGGCGACGAGCACGACGCCGACGGCGGCCTCCACCGCCAGCAGCCACCGCCCGCTGCCGCGCGAGCCCGCGCCGAACGGCGCCGGTCCGCCCTGGACCACCCGCCACAAGCCGCGACGGCCGAGAAGGACGGCGGGCAGGATGGAGGCCGCGAGGCCTGCAGCCGTGGCGGCCGCGAGCGCAAAGGCGACCACGCGAACATCGACGCCGGCTGAAAAGCGGCTGAACACCGGCGGCACGGTGGCCTGCAGCCAGCGATCGCCGAGCGCGAGCGCCAGGAGGGCCGCCGCCGCGCCAGCCAGGCACACGAGCAGGCTTTCCGCCATCGCATCAAGGACGAGCCGGCGCGTGGTTGCGCCAAGCGAGAGCTGGATCGCGGCGTGCTGGATCCGCGAGCGGCTGCGGACCAGAAACAGCCCGGCGAGGTTCACGCACGCGATCGCAAACACCAGCGCGGCCCCGCCGATGACGAGCCACAGGTACTGGTAGTACTGGCCGAACATGGCGCGGCGGATCGGGACGAGCTCGACGGCTTGCGGCCCGCCCGTCGGCGGCGGCATCTCGGGCGCGAGCCGGGCCACCATGGCATCGATCGCGGCCTGGGCCGCTGTCTGGCTGACGCCGGGCTTGAGCCGCACGGTCGGCGGCAGCGTGCGCTGGACGTTGGCCACGGCAAAGCCGGGCGCGGCCATCAGCCCGATGCCCGCCACGTTCAGATCAATAAACGTGCCGGACGGGATATAGCCCGGCGGCAGAACGCCCACGATCTCGAGCGAGTCGTCTCCAAGCCACAGCCGCCGGCCGATGACGCCGGGATCGGCTCCGAAGCGGGCGCGCCACGCCTCGTCCGTCAGGATCACCACGCGACGCTTGAGCTCGGCGTCGGCATCGGTGAAGCCGCGGCCCAGGGCCGGCGTCACGCCGCCGACCGCGAGCATGCGCGACGTCACGAACGAGACGCGCAGCTCAGGCCCATCGTGGGCGGGTGTCAGGAAGTAACCGGCCGAGTCGCCGAGGATGGCCAGGTCCTCGATGAGGCCGAGCGCCCTGGCTTCGACCACGTAGCGGGCGGGCATCGACACACGCTGCCCCGAGTCGAGGTCGATTTGCTGCATGAGGAACAGCCGGTCCGCGTCCCGGTAGGGCAGCGGGCGGAAGAGCAGCCGGTCGACCGACGCGAAGGCGGCGATGTTGATGCCGATGCCCAGCGCGAACGTCGCCGCCGCACCGGCCGCGAACCCCGGCGACCGCCGGAGCGACCGCCAGGCCCGCCGGAGGGTCATGCCGCGAGTTTCTACCACACCTCGGTGTAACATCCAGGCCCTGCCCCGGAGGTTGCCCATGGTGCGGAAGCTCACGTTCGGCGCCGGTCTCGTGCTCGTTATGGCTTGGATGCTGGGGGCGGCCTCGCCCCGGGCGGACCAGACGGCCGCCCGGGCGCCCGCGCCTGCGGAAGGTCCCATCAAGCTTGCCCGCCATCCCGACTACCACGCGGGCAAGATCACGTTCAGCTATCTGGGCGATATCTGGATCGCCGGGGAGGACGGGTCCAGCCCCCTGCGCCTCACCGTCAACACCGCGCGCGAGACCTTCCCGCGCTTCTCGCCCGACGGCCGGTGGATTGCGTTCTCGTCGAACCGCTTCGGCGGGAACGACGTGTTCGTGATGCCGGCGGCGGGCGGCGCGCCGCGGCAGCTCACCTTCTTCTCCGGCAACGACGAGGTCGTCGGCTGGTCGCGCGACGGATCGCAGGTGCTCTTCCGGTCGGCGCGGGGCGACGGCGCCTTCCCGAACGTCCAGACGCTGCACCAGGTGCCCGTGGCCGGCGGCGCCGAGCGCCCGCTGCCCGTCGACTGGGGCTCCTACGGCGACTTCTCGCCCGACGGCCGGCAGCTCGTCTTCAACCGCCATCCCGGCTCGTGGTCGCGCAGGCACTTCCGCGGCAGCCCGTCGGCCGATCTCTGGGTCGCCGACCTGAACGCCCGGACGTACCGGCAGCTCCTGGCCGACGAGCACTACAACCGCTTCTGGCCGATGTGGGGCGCGGACAATCAGATCTATTTCGTGGGCGATCCGGTGCCGAACGAGAAGAACGTGAAGCCGGGCAGCCCCGAGGTGTTCAAGAGCGTCAACAACATCTACCGGGTGCCGGCGTCGGGTGCCAGCCAGCCCGTGCAGGTGACGCGCCACACGAGCGGCAGCCTGTTCTTCCCCGCCATGTCGGCCGACGGCAGGGTCATCGTCTACGAAGAGAGCTTTGGCGTGTGGAAGCTCGACGTGGCGACGGGCCGGTCGACGGAGATCCGGATCGACATCGCGTCCGACGACAAGGAGAACCAGTTCGAGGTCGCGACGCTCACGAACGAAGTGGACGCGTTCGACATTTCGCCCTCCGGTCAGCGCGCCGTGATTTCCGCGCGCGGGCAGATCCTCACGATTGCCACGAGCCGGGGCGATATCACGCGCATCGCACCGGATCCGATGGCGTCGCGCAACCAGTCGCCCAAGTGGTCGCCCGACGGCAAGTACATCGCGTTCCTCTCCGACAAGTCCGGTCGTGACGAGATCTGGCTGAGCGATCCCGACGGCGGCAGCGTGAAGCCCGTCACGTCGCTCGACTTCGAAAAGGGCACCTTCACCTGGACGCCGGACTCGCGGTCGCTCCTCTACACGGCGGCGGACAAGCGCCTGTACAGCTTCTCCGTCGCCGACGGCAAGACGTCGGTCGTGACGTCGGACACGGTCGCGCGTATCGGTGCGTACGCGATTTCGCCCGACAGCAGGTGGGTCGCGTTCACCAAGCAGGATCGGACGCTCCGCGCGCACGTCTACATCGCGCCCGTCACCGGCGGCGAGGAGCGGCACATCTCCGACGACCGGCTGCTCTACTCCGAGAACAACCCGGTCTGGACCGCCGACGGCCGCTATCTCGTCTTCACGTCGGCGGAGGGCTTCAGCAACGGCATTGCGACGCAAGGCGGCATCACGACCACGACCGAACTCTGGGCCGTGTCGCTGCGCGATCAGGATCGGGATCCCTTGAACCGCGATATCGACAGCGAGGCGCAGGCGCTCGCGGCGCAGGCGGCCGGCGGCGGGCGCGGTGGCGGCACGCCACCGGCGGCCGTGACCGTGCAGATCGACTGGGGCGGACTCGCGCGCCGCGCGCGGCAGATTCCGGTGCCCGGCAACGCCGTCAGCGGGCTCGTGGCCTCGCCCGACGGCCGATCCGTGGCGTTCAACCTCTCGACGGCGGCCGGCGCGGGCGGGCGCGGCGGCGGCGCCGACACCGGGACGGCCGGCATCTACCTCGTGAACGCCGAGACCAACGCGCTCACGCGCGTGCCGCCGGCGGCGGCCGAGGCGGGCGGCGGCGGCCGGGGCGGCGGACGCGGTGGCGGGGGCGGCGGCGCCGGCGGCGGGGGCAAGGTGTTCAGTCGCGACGGGCGCACGTTGTACTTCCAGGCCGGAAGCGGGTTGTACGCGGCCACGATCCCGGCCGGCGGCGGGGGTGCCGCGGCGCCTGCGGCGGCGGCCGGCGGCGGACGCGGCGGCCGGGGTGGGGGCGGCGCCGGCGCGGCCGGTGGAGGCGCGCCCGCCGCGGAGGCCGGCGCGCCACGGCAGGTGACCTACACCGCCAGCATCGAAGTCGATCGGCGCAGGCTGCGCCAGCAGGTGTTCAACGAAGGCTGGCGCATCATGAAAAACCGGTTCTACGACGCCGAGATGCACACCGTGAACTGGGCGGCCATGCGCACGACGTACGAGCCGCTCCTCGACTACCTCGTCGACCAGAGCGAGCTGCAGTCCGTGATGATGATGATGATCGGCGAGCTCAACGCGTCCCACACGGGCGTGAGCGGCGGGCCCTCGGACTCCGGACCGTCCACCGGGTCGACCCGGTATCCCGGCTTCGACTTCACGGTCGACGCGTCCGGGTACTATCGCGTCGGCCATATCTACAAGGCCGGGCCGGCCGATCACGACTACCTGAAGGTCCGCCAAGGCGACTACATCATCGCGCTCGACGGGCGCGACCTGAAGACCACGGACAACTACTGGAAGTACCTGACGCTGCCCTCGACGAACAAGCAGCGCTTCCTCTTGAACGACAAGCCGGCACGCGAGGGTGCGTGGGAAGTGGCGATCACGCCCGCGACGAACGTCGGCGACCTGCAGTACCAGCGCTGGGTGGAGGACCGGCGGCAGATGGTGGACAAGCTCTCGAACGGCGAGTTTGGCTACCTCCACATCCGCGCGATGGACGCAGCCTCGCTCCGCCAGTTCCAGCTCGATCTGGCCGCCAATCGCACGAAGAAGGCGCTCGTAATCGACCAGCGGTTCAACGGCGGCGGCGGCATCGAGCAGGAGCTGCTCATGATTCTGTCGGGCCGCGAGTACCAGTACACGGTCGGGCGCGACGCGGGCGTGCGCCAGCCGAGGCCGCAGGCCTTCTACGGCGCGATGGTGGTGATGCAGAACGAGCGATCGGGCTCGAACGCCGAGATGTTCCCGGCGGGGTTCCGCGCGCTCGGCCTGGGCAAGGTCATCGGCGTGCCCACGGCGGCCGCCGTCATCGGCACCGGGTCCTACACGCTGCTCGATGGATCGAGCATCCGCACGCCGGGCACGGGCGTCTGGATTGCCGCCACGGGCGAGAACATGGAGAACTACGGCGTGCCGCCCGACGTGTACGTGGACAACACGCCGGCCGATCACATCAGGGGCCGCGACGCGCAGATCGAAAAGGCCGTCGAGGTTCTGAGGGCGGACGTGGCGAAGAGGAAGTAGAGATGCACGCGGCGTGGGCCCTCGGCGTCGGCGTGGGCCTGCACGCCGCGGGCAGCCGGCACGTCGTCCTCGTGCCGGACAATCCGCTGGCGCATGTCATCCGGGTGCTGGCCGATCGGCACCCGGACGTCCGCCTGACGATCGCCACGCGCGAGGAGGAGGCCTTCGGCATCGCCGCAGGCCTGTACCTGGGCGGCGCGCGGCCGACCGTGATGCTGCAGTCGAGCGGCCTCGGCAACTCCATCAATGCCCTGGCGTCGCTCCTCGTGCCGTACCGGATTCCCGCGCTCATCGTCATCAGCCTGCGCGGCGACGCCGGCGAGTGGAACGCCGCGCAGGTGCCGATGGGCCGCGCGGTGCCGGCCATCTGCGACGCGATTGGGGTGGCGCGTGCCTCCGTCGAGTCTGGCGACCTGGCGGCCGAGGTGGTGGCGCGCGAGGGCGAGGCGGCCTTTCGCACGGGCCTGCCGCGGGCGTGCCTGCTCCCAAGGCGCGTCACGGCGCCGCCCGCGGAGGTCTCGTGACGCGCTTCGAGGCGACGCGTCACGTGGTCGCGACCGCCGGAGACGCGGCGATCATTGCCAGCCTCGGCCATCCCGCCTACGACCTCTTTGCGGCGGCCGATCGCGACGCCAACTTCTACACGTGGGGCAGCATGGGGCTGGCCTCGTCCGTCGGCCTGGGCCTGGCGATGGCGCAGCCCTCCCGGCGCGTGATCGTCCTCGACGGCGACGGGTCGCTCCTCATGAACCTCGGATCGCTGGCCACGATCGGGTGGACGCGGCCGGCCCATCTCGTCGTCCTCGTCTGGGACAACGCGCAGTACGCGACGACGGGCGGGCAGGACTCGGCCACGGCGCACGGCGCGGATCTGGAAGCAGCCGCGCGGGCCATGAACATCGCCGCATCGGTGACGGTCCGAACGCCCGCCGAACTTGATGCCGCGCTGGCCCGGACCAGGGTCGAGCGTGGCCCGTGGGTCATTGTCGCCAAGGTCGACGAGTCTCTCCCGACGATGAAGCCGCCGCTCGACTACGTCTTTATCAGGCGGCGGTTCATGGCGGCTATGGGCACGGAGGCTGGCGCGACGCGGGAGCCGGCGTGAACGCCGCCCCGACCGAGGCGCCGACCGCGGAGCTGGCCGCGTTCGCCGTGGGCGTCGGCGCCGGCGGCGATCGCGTCTGTCGAGATCGACGTCGACCGCACCACGCCGTCGGTCCTGCGGTACGATCGCCCGTCGAGCGCGCTCGAGGCCAAGTTCAGCCTGCCGTTCGCGGCCGCCGCGGCGATCGTGGACGGCCGGGTCGGGATCGACACGTTCGAGGTGCGCCGCCTGCACGATCCGGCGATCCGGGCGATGATGGCGCGCGTCTCGATGCGCGTCGATGACGCGCTCGGACGGTCGGCGCCGCCGCTGACCCAGGCTCGCGTGCGCGTGCGCCTGCGAAACGGATCGACGCTCGAGCGCGACGCGTACGACGCGCGCGGCTACCCGGATCGACCGGCGACGCCCGCCGAGGTCGACGCCAAGTTCACCGCGTGCGCCACGCGGCGGCTGGCGCCGGACCGCGCCGCCGAGGCCTTGGCCAGCCTCCGGCGGCGGGACGAGCTGTCCGACGTCGGCGAGCTGGCGTCCGTTCTTGTCGGAAGGTCGTAGGCGGTTCGCGCGGCGATCCGCCTGATTCGTACGAGCGAGGAGACCATGACCAAACCCCCGTACTTCGCCATCGCGATTGTGGCTTCCATGCTGGCGGTCGTGCCGGGCCCGCGCGCCCAGAGCCGCCAGGAGAACGACAAGGCCGCGGCCGACGCCACGAGAAACCGCGCGCTGCCGCTCCTGACCAGCCGGACGCTGTCCTTCACGACGTCCGAGGGCACGTGGATGTCCCTCGGTTTGTCCCCGGACGGTCGCACGCTGGTCTTCGAGCTGCTCGGCGACCTGTACACGCTGCCCATCGCCGGTGGCGAGGCCACGCGCATCACGAGCGGGCAGGCCTACGACATGCAGCCGGCGTTCTCGCCCGACGGCGCCCGCATCGTCTTTGTGTCGGACCGGAACGGGTCCGAGAACCTCTGGATCGCGAACCGCGACGGCTCCAAGGCCCGCGCGCTGACCACGACCGAGCGCGAGAGCTACATGTCGCCGGTCTGGACGCCGGACGGCGAGTACGTCCTTGCCGCGAAGGGCGCGCAGCTCTGGCTGTATCACGAGAACGGCGGGTCGGGCGTGCAGATGACCGGCGTCTCGACGCCAGCGACGCCCGGCGCGCCGGCGCCGGCCGCGCCGGCGCTCCTCGGTCCGGCGTTCGCGCCCGATCCGCGCTATCTCTGGGTCAACGTGCGAGGATCGGCGCCGTCAGGGTTCGCGACGCGCGCGAGCGAGAGGGAGAGCGATCCTTCCTCGCCCGACTACGATGCGCACCGTGACATCCGCAGCAGCGCGCGGCAGATCGGGCCGTATCAGATCGGCCAGCTCGACCGCCAGACCGGCCGCCTGCACGTGCGGACGCACGAACACGAGGGCGCGTTCCGTCCCGTGCCCAGCCCGGACGGGCGCTGGCTCGTGTACGCCACGCGGCACGACTCGCGCGCCGCGCTCAAGCTCATCGATCTCACGACGGGCGAGGATCGCTGGCTCAGACTCGACGTCCAGCGCGACGACAGCGAAGGCGGCGGCGCGCGCGATCGCGACGTGTACCCGGCATCCGTTTTTCTGCCGGACTCGTCCGCGATCGTGACGAGCTACGGCGGCAGAATCTGGCGCGTGGCCGTGCCGTCCGGTCGGGCGACCGAGATTCCCTTTGCGGCGACGATCGATCAGCAGCTCGGCCCCCTCGTGCGGTTTGACTATCCGATTGACGACAATCGCGTGACGCTCTCGCAGATTCGCGGGGCCCGGCCGTCGCCCGACGGCCGGCGGCTGGCGTTCACCGCGCTCGATCGCCTCTGGATCGCCGACCTGCCCGAGGGGCGCGGCACGAAGAAGGAGCGGCCGCCGGCGCCGGCCGGGGGAGCGGGACAGGCGACGGGCGCGGCTGCCGGCCAGGCGGCGGCGCCGCCCGAGCCGCCGGCCCCCGCGCAGCCGCCGGCGCCACCGACGATCCGGAACGCGCGACGGCTGACGTCGTCGACCGACGTCGAGCACGCGCCCGTGTGGTCGCCCGACGGCCAGTACATCGCCTATGTCACGTGGAACGACGACGTGGGCGGTGACATCTACCGCGTGCGCGCGGACGGATCGGGCGCGCCGGAGCGCCTGACGCCGGTCTCCGCGTTCTTCGACAAGATCACCTACACGAAGGACGGCACGCGTCTCGTGGCCGTGCGCGGTTCCAAGATGCATCGCATGCGCATGCTCGAGGACTTCGGCGGGCACAGCGGCTTTGCCGAGCTCGAGTACGTGTGGCTGCCTGCGTCGGGCGGGGCGCCCGTCCGCATCGCGTGGGTCGCGAGCGGCGCCACCGAGCAGGGGCGCAATGCGCCGCACGTCGGCCCGGATCCCGAGCGCCTGTACGTCTGGGCCGGCTCCGAGGGCCTCTTGTCGGTCCGCTTCGACGGCACCGACTTCAAGACCGTGGTGCGCGTGACGGCCCCGGCGCCTCCCGCGCCGCCGGGGCAGCCGCCGGCGACGTCCTCGCCCGACGAAGTGCTGCTCTCGCCCGACGGCCGTCGCGCGCTCGTGCGCGCGAACCGGAACGTGTACCTGGTGACGGTGCCGCCCATCGGCGGGAGCACCGTGCCGACGATTTCCGCGGCCCCGGGCTCGTCGATGCCGAGCTGGCGGCTGACCAAGGTCGGGGGCGATTTCATCGGCTGGACGGCCGACAGCCGCGCGGCCGTGTACTCGATCGGCCGGAGCTTCTTCCTGCACGATCTGGCGCTCGCGGCCGAGGTGGACGCGGCCAACCGTGCCAATCAGGAGATCGAGGCCGAGCGCGCGGCCGCCGCGCCGCCGCCCGCCCCGCCGCCGGCCGCCGGCACGCCGCCCGCGCAGGACCCTACGCAGAAGCCGGCCGCGCCGCCCAGGCTCCCGACCTACGAGTACGAGCCGCACCGCGTGGACGTCGAGATCGTCGTGGACAAGGACAAGCCGCGCAGCACCATCGCGCTCCGGAACGCCCGCATCATCACGATGCGCGGCGACGAGGTGATTCCGAAGGGCGATCTCGTCATCACCGACAACCGCATCACGGCCGTGGGCCCATCGGGCAAGGTGCCCATTCCGGCGGGCGCCGTCGTCCGGAACCTCGCGGGCAAGACGATCATGCCGGGCCTCGTCGACGTCCACGCGCACACCTGGGTGGCCTGGGGCGTGCACCGCGCGCAGGTGTCGCAGTTTCTCGCGCAGTTCGCCTTCGGCGTGACGACCCAGCGCGATCCGCAGACGTCCTCGGAGGACGCGCTCACGTATCAGGATCTGATGGAGGTCGGCCAGCTCATCGGCCCGCGCCTCTACTCGACGGGCCCGGGCATCTTTTCCGCCGACAACATCCGGAGCCTGGACGACGCGCGTGATGTGCTCCGCCGGTACTCGGATCACTACAACACGAAGACGATCAAGCAGTACATGGTGGGCGACCGCAAGGTGCGGCAGTGGGTGATCATGGCCGCGCGCGAGCTCGGGCTCACGCCGACGACGGAGGGGGGATCGACGTTCACGATGAACCTGACGCTGATGCAGGACGGCTACGCCGGCCTCGAGCACTCGCTGCCGATCAGCCCGTTCTACGGCGACGTCGTGCAGCTTGGCGCGGTGAGCGGCCTGACCTACACGCCGACCTTCATCGTGAGCTACGGCGGGCCGACCGGCCGGCAGTACTACCTCACGACCAGCAACGTGGACGCGGACCCGCGCCTGCGGCGCTTCACACCGCACGACGAGCTCGACAAGTGGAAGCGCACCGAGTTCAATCGCGCGGACCAGTACGTGTTTCCAATCCACGCCGAGCAGCTCGCCAAGTGGGTGGCGGGCGGGGCGAAGGCGGGTCTCGGGTCGCACGGCGAGGTCCAGGGCATCGGCGCGCACTGGGAGCTCTGGATGATGGCGTCGGGCGGCTTGAAGCCGCACGACGCTCTGCGATCGGCGACACTGGACGGCGCCCATTCGATCGGGCTCTCCAAGGACATCGGGTCGCTCGAGGTCGGCAAGCTGGCCGACCTCGTCGTGCTCGACCGGAACCCGCTCGACGACATTCGGAACACGGCGACCATCTCGCAGGTCATGAAGAACGGGCGGCTCTACGACGCGGCGACGCTCGACGAGACCTACCCGCGCCAGAAGCCGCTCGGCATCCAGTGGTGGTGGAAGGTCGAGCCGCCGATCAAGAAGCCGTAGGGCCGCGGCGCGCGGGCACGTGCCCGCGCTTCCACACGAGGAACGTCCGCGTGAACTCGATGACCGTCGTGCCGTCCTGGTTCACGCCGGTCGTCTTCACCCGCACGACGCCGGCCGCCGGCCGCGACCGCGAGGCGCGCGTCTCGAGCACGTCGCTCCGCGCGTAGACCGTGTCGCCCTCGAAGAGCGGATGGGGCAGGCGGACCTCGTCCCATCCGAGGTTGGCGACGGCGTTCATCGTCAGATCGATGACCGACTGGCCCGTCACGAGCGCAAGCGTGAAGCAGGAGTTGACGAGCGGGCGCTTGAACTCGGTCTCGCGCGCGTACTCCGCATCGAAGTGAATGGGATTCGTGTTCATCGTGAGGCACGTGAACCAGATGTTGTCGGCCTGCGTGACGGTCCGGCCGAGCGGGTGCTCGTAGACGTCGCCCACGGTGAAGTCCTCGAAGACGCGTCCGGTCCAGCCAGGTGTGGTCGGCATCAGATGACCCCTTCCGTACGCCAGGCCTCGATCTGATCCTGGCTGTACCCGAGTTCGCGAAGGATCGCGTCCGTGTGCGCGCCGAGCGCGGGCACCGCGCCCATGACGGCCTCGGCGTCGTCGATCTCGACGGGCGGCCGGAGCGCGCGGAGCGGACCGGCCGGCGAGTCGATCTCACGCCAGCGGCTGCGGGCCGAAAGCTGCGGATGCGCGAGGACCTCCGCCATCGAGTTCATGCGTGCATGGGCGATGCCGGCGCCGTCCAGGCGGGCGACGAGGTCGGCGGCAACCAGCCGGCCGGTCGCGTCCGCGATCGTCTTCGCGAGCGCGTCGCGATGGGCCGCGCGCGCGGGAGTCGATCGGAAGCGTTCGTCCTGCAGGAGATCGGGCCGGGCGAGGACGTCCATGCAGAGCCGCGTCCACTCGGCGTCGTTCTGCACGCCGATGCACACGGTCTCGCCGCCGGCCGTGGGGACCGGTCCGTAGGGCGCGATCGACGCGTGATGTGGACCCGTGCGCGCGGGCGCCGACCCGCCGTACGCGGTGTAGTACGCCGGCGCGCTCATCCACTCGGCGAGCGCGTCGAAGAGGGACACCTCCACGGCCGCCCCGCGGCCGTGTGACGCCCGCGCCAGGAGCGCAGCCAGGATGCCCGCATGCGCGTGCATCCCGGCCGCGATGTCCGCCACGGCAATGCCGGCCTTGGCCGGCTCGTCCGGGCTCCCGGTCAGGGACACGAGGCCGGCCTCGGCCTGCACGAGCAGGTCGTACGCCTTCCGGTCGGCGAACGGTCCCGACGATCCGTACCCGGAGATGGTGCAGACGACGAGCGCGGGGTGTCGGGCGCGGAGCATCGCCGGATCGGTGCCGAGCCGCGCGGACGCGCCTGGCGCCACGTTCTGCACGAAGACATCCGCGCGCGCGAGGAGCCGCTCCAGGATCGCCTGCCCGGCCGGGCGCTTGAGGTCGAGTGTCAGCGACTGCTTCGATCGGTTCAGCCAGACGAAGTAGCTCGAGAGGCCCTTGACCGTGGTGTCGTACGCGCGCGCGAAGTCACCGACGCCAGGCCGCTCGATCTTGACGACGCGGGCGCCGAGGTCGGCGAGCTGCCGCGTCGCAAGCGGCGCCGCCACGGCCTGTTCGACCGAGACGACGGTCAGCGAGTCGAACGGCGTCAATACGACCTCGGCAGTCCCAGCACGTGCTCCGCGAGATACGCGAGGATCAGGTTCGTCGAGATGGGCGCGATCTGATACAGCTTGGTTTCCCGGAACTTCCGCTCGATGTCGTAGTCCTCGGCAAACGCAAAACCGCCGTACGTCTGGACGGTCACGTTGGCGGCCTCCCACGAGGCGTCGGCGGCCAGGAGCTTGGCCATGTTGGCTTCGGCGCCGCACGCGGCGCCGCGGTCGAAGAGCTCCGCCGCCCGGGTCGTCATCAGGTCGGCCGCCTCCACGTTCACGTAGGCGCGGGCGATGGGGAACTGCACGCCCTGGTTCCGGCCGATCGGCCGGCCGAACACCACGCGCTCGTTCGCGTACTTCGTCGCCCGCTCGAGGAACCAGCGGCCGTCGCCGATGCACTCGGCGGCGATCAGGATTCGCTCGGCGTTCAGTCCGTCGAGAAGGTAGCGGAAGCCGCGGCCCTCCTCGCCGATGAGCGCCGACGAGGGGATCTCGAGGTCGTCGAAAAAGAGCTCCGTCGTCGCGTGATTCATCATCGTGCGGATCGGCCGGATGGTCAGGCCGTGGCCGACGGCCGCGCGCATGTCCACGAGAAAGACGGACAGCCCGTCCGTGCGCTTCGTCACCCGATCGATCGGCGTCGTCCGCGCGATGAGGAGCAGGAGATCGGAGTGCTCCGCGCGCGAGATCCAGATCTTCTGGCCGCGGACGACGTAGCGGTCGTGCTTCCGGACGGCCGTCGTCTTCAGTTGCGTCGTATCGGACCCTGTGCTCGGCTCGCTCACGCCGAACGCCTGAAGGCGCAGCTCGCCCGACGCGATCTTGGGCAGGTACTCGCGCTTCTGCGCGTCCGAGCCGTGTCGAAGGAGCGTGCCCATCGTGTACATCTGGGCGTGGCACGCGCCGGCGTTGCCGCCGCTCCGGTTGATCTCTTCCAGGATCACCGCTGCGTCCGCGAGGCCAAGGCCCGATCCGCCGAACTCCTCCGGGATGAGCGCGGCGAGGTAGCCCGCCTCGGTCAGCGCCTTGACGAACGCCTCAGGGTAGGCGCGGCGGGCGTCCAGATCGCGCCAGTACGCGTCCGGAAAGGACTGGCACAGCTCCCGGACGGCGCCGCGCAACTCCTGAGGCGTGTCGGCAGGCAAGGGAGCGCCATGATATCGGAGTACCATGGCCGGCCGTGTCCGACGTGGCCGTGTTCGCCGTCAGGCGCCTCCGGGAAGCCGGCGCGCGCGCGATCTTCGGCGTGCCCGGCGGCGGCGGCAACCTCGATCTGGTTGAGGCTGCGGGCGGCTCCGGCCTGCCGTTCGTGCTGACCGCGACGGAAACCGGATCGGCGCTCGCCGCGATGGCGCAGGCCGAGATCACCGGGCGGCCGGGCGCCTGTCTCACCACGCTCGGGCCCGGCGCCGCGTCCGTCGTCAACGGCGTGGCGTGCGCCTCGCTCGACCGCGCGCCGCTCGTCGTCTTCACCGACAGCCATCCGGTGGGCGCGAGGGCCGCGTTCGCGCACCAGCGCCTCGACCACCGCGCGCTGTTGGCTCCCGTCACCAAGTGGTCCGGCCGGCTCGAGCCCGGGCGGGCGCGGCGGGTGATGGAGGCCGCGTTCGCCCAGGTCCTCACAGTGCCGCCCGGACCCGTGCACGTCGACTGTCCGGCCGACGTGACCACGCTCGAGGACGAAGCCACGGGCGAGCGGCCGGTCGTGGCGGACGCGATGGTGATGTCGCCAGTGCCGCCGTTGCCGTTCGAGGCCGTCGTCTCGCGCGCCAGGAAACCCGTGCTCCTCGTCGGCCTCGGCGCGCGCCAGCCGGCGGACGCCGACGCCGTGCGTCGTCTGTGTGAGCAGGCGCAGGTGCCGGCGATGGTCACCTACAAGGCCAAGGGCGTCCTGCCGGACGACCATCCGTCCTTCGCGGGTGTCTTCATCAATGGCGCGCTCGAGCGTGCGCTCGTGGAGGAGAGCGACGCCATCGTGGGCATCGGCCTGGATCCTGTCGAGCTTCTGCCACGGCCGTGGACGTATCGGCAGCCGATCGTGAGCATCGGCCGATGGCGCGCGCCCGCCGATCACGTGCCGTGGGCGGCACAGTGGGTGACGGAGGTGCCCACGGCGGCCGCCGCGCTCGGCGGTCTTTGGGGCCGATCGGCGTGGGACCTGGATCGGGTCACCGCGATGCGCCGCGCCCAGTGGCAGGCCGTCGACTTTCCCGCTCCGGGCCTGACGCCGCAGCGCGTGGTCACCGTCACCGCCCGGATGCTGGCGGCAACGAGCCGCGTGACAATCGATGCCGGCGCGCACATGTTTCCCGCCACGCTCGGCTGGCCGGTCCGGCGGCCGAACGATCTCCTCATCTCGAACGGCCTCTCCACGATGGGCTTCGCCCTGCCGGCGGCCATCGGCGCCGCGCTCCTGGATCGGACGCGGCCGGTCGTGGCGCTCACCGGCGATGGCGGGCTCCTCATGTGCGCCGGCGAGCTCGCGACCGCCGCCCGCGAGCAAGTGAAGGTGATGACGGTCGTCTTCAGCGACGCGTCGCTCAGCCTGATCGCACTCAAGCAGCAGGCGCGTCGGCTCCGACCGGCCGGCCTCGCCCTTGGCCCGATCGGATGGCGCGCGCTGGGCGAGAGCCTGGGTGTCGCCTCGTTCGCGGCGACGACCGAGGACGAGCTCGCCCGGGCTGTGTCGCAGGCGGCGGCGGCGGACGGGCCGACGCTCATCGAGGCGGCCGTGGATCGATCGACGTACGGGCCCCTGATGAAGGTGCTTCGAGGGTGACCATGACCGAGCGACTCATCATCAACGGCGAGCGCGTGCCGGCGTCCGACGCCGGCACGTTCGACGTCTTCGATCCATCCACCGGGGAACGCCTGGCCGAAGTGGCCAAAGCGACCACGGCCGATATCGATCGGGCCGTGACGTCGGCGCAGGCGGCGCTGGACGCCGCCGCCTGGGGCGGCATCGCGCCGGCCGAGCGCGGGCGCATCATGCAGCGCATCGCGCAGGCCCTGCGCGACCGCACGGAGGAGCTGGCCGCGCTCGAGAGCCGCGACAACGGCAAGCCGCTGCGGCAGGCGCGCACCGACGTCCAGGTGGCCGCGCGCTACTTCGAGTTCTTCGGCGGCGTCGCCGACAAGATCATGGGCAGCACGATTCCGCTGGGCCCGGGGTTCCTCGACTTCACCATCCGGGAACCCATCGGCGTCTCGGCGCAGATCGTGCCGTGGAACTATCCCATTCAGATCGGCGCGCGCGGCGTCGCGCCGGCCCTCGCGGCCGGGTGCGCCGTCGTCCTGAAGCCGTCGAGCGAGGCGCCGATGACGGCGCTGCGCCTTGGCGAGATCGCGCTCGGGTGCGGCCTGCCGCCGGGCGCATTGAATGTCGTCCCGGGCACGGGATCGGAGGCCGGCGTCGCGCTCGCCGGCCATCCCGGCATCAACCAGCTCACGTTTACCGGATCGGTGTCGGTCGGCATCGAGGTCGCGAAGCGGGCCGCCCAGAACGTCGTGCCGGTCGTCATGGAGCTCGGCGGCAAGTCGCCGAACATCGTCTTTGCCGACGCGGACCTGGATCAGGCCGCGCAGGGCGTCGCCACGGCGATCTTCCAGAATGCCGGCCAGACGTGCTCGGCCGGATCGCGGCTCGTCGTGGAACGTCGCGCGCACGGCGCCCTCGTCGATCGCCTGGTAGCCCGGGCGAAGACCATGCGGCTCGGGCCGGGCATTGGCGACCCGGACATGGGTCCGATCATCTCGAAGCGTCAGCTCGAGACGATCGAGCAGTACGTGAAGGTGGGCACGGCCGAGGGCGCCCGCGTGGCCGTCGGCGGGGCGCGGCCCGCCGATCCGGCGCTCGGACGCGGCTACTTCTATCAACCGACGCTCCTCGACGGCGTGCTGCCCGACATGCGCGTGGCGCAGGAGGAAATCTTCGGGCCCGTGCTCGCCGTCATCGGCGTGGACGACGTGGAGGAGGCGGCGGCGGTGGCCAACCGGAGCGACTACGGGCTCGTGGCGGGCGTGTGGACCCAGGACATCAACAAGGCCATGCGTCTCGCGACCCGGCTCAAGTGCGGCCAGGTCTTCGTCAACACCTACGGCGCGGGCGGGGGCGTCGAGCTGCCGTTCGGCGGGTACAAGAAGAGCGGGTACGGGCGCGAGAAGAGCCTGGAGGCGCTCGCGAGCTACACGCAGGTGAAGAACGTCTGCGTGAAGTTCGGCTAGTGTCGTGATTCGGAGATTCGTTGACAAAACCTCGCGACGCTCTCCAAGATCTGGTCGGCGGTCTTCGACCAGACAAAGGGGCGTGGCGAGTCGTTACCGACGTCAATATACGTGAGG